>WNGB01000089.1_pt1 | contig 158581 bp, 154 predicted proteins | sample 5400681 | NCBI WGS metagenome assembly WNGB01 (sample SAMN13153367, study PRJNA577476) | soil metagenome | isolation source: 115 cm soil or saprolite under grassland replicate 2 | place: USA:California | collected 2016-06-15 | reverse complement strand
TCCCGGACGCCACCTGAGCCGATGCCCGGCCGGCGATACCAGCAACCGATCGCACGCCAGGCGCTGCAGCTTGCCCGGGCAGCCGGAGCTGCCGGAGGCCACCCCACCAGATCAACGGTTGTTCAGCGCGGTCCTAGGCGCGGGGCGTGATCGACAAAGGCTGGCTGACGGCAGCCGGCCTTGCCGCCTCAGAGGCTGGCGACGTCGGCCTGCTTGGCCCGCACCGCCTCGGCCGCCGCCCGGAGGGCCGTCAGCTCATCCTCGGTAAGGTCCCGCTCCACCACGGCCCGTACGCCGGACGAGCCGACGGATGCCTCGACGCCGAGGTAAACGCCGGAGATGCCGTACTGGCCATCCACCCAGGCGCAGACCGGGAGCACGGCGCCGGAGTCCTGCGCCACGGCCCGTGCCATCCACGCCGCGGCGGCGGACGGGGCATAGTAGGCGGACCCGGTCTTGAGCAGGCCGACGATCTCGGCCCCGCCGCCCCGGGTGCGCTCGACGAGAGCCTCGATGTCCGCCGCGGACAGCAGGCCGGTGAGCGGCTTGCCGTCGACCGAGCACGCGGACGGCACCGGCACCATCGTGTCGCCGTGTGAGCCGAGGGTCAGCGTGCGCACGGAGGCCACCGGCACGCCGAGGCGCTCGGCGACGAAGTAACTGAACCTCGCCGTATCCAGCATGCCCGCCTGGCCCATGACACGGTGCGCGGGGAACCCGGAGACCTTGGCCGCCAGCGCCGTCATCTCATCCAGCGGGTTGGAGACCACGATCAGCACGGCGTCGGGCGCGTGCTTCACGACCTGCTCGGTCACGCTCCTGACGATCTTCGCGTTGACCCCGATCAGGTCCATCCGGCTCATCCCCGGCTTGCGCGGCAGGCCCGCCGTGATGATCACGATCGAGGAGCCGGCGATCGCCTCGTATCCCTCGCCGACCTGCCCCGTCGTCTGCCCGGTCAGCCTGGTCTCGAAGCCCTGGATGGGCCGGGACTGATTGATGTCAAGCGCGATTCCCTCGGGCTTGCCGTCCACGATGTCGGTGAGCACGACCTCGTCGAAGATGTCGTATTCGGCCAGCCGCTGCGCGGTGGTCGAGCCGTAGAAGCCGGCCCCGACGACGGTTACCTTCCCTGTGCGGGCCATCTGCCGTGATCTCCTTTGCTGTTGGTTGCTGGCCGGCCGTCGCCGGTCAGGACCCGGCCATGGCTGACCGCAGGTTCTCGTCGAGCGCGGCGAGGAACTCCTGCGTGGTCAGGAACGGGGTGCCCGCGCCGACGAGCAGCGCGAGGTCCTTGGTCATCTTGCCGCTTTGCACGGTGTCGATGCACACTCGCTCCAGCGTGTCGGCGAACGCGGTCACCTCGGGGGTCCCGTCCAGCTTGCCGCGGTGCGCCAGCCCGCGGGTCCACGCGAAGATCGAGGCGATCGGGTTCGTCGAGGTCGGCTTGCCCTGCTGATGCTGCCGGAAGTGCCTGGTCACGGTGCCGTGAGCGGCTTCGGCCTCGACGGTGGACCCGTCCGGCGTCATCAGCACGCTGGTCATCAGGCCGAGCGAGCCGAACCCCTGCGCGACGATGTCGGACTCGACATCTCCGTCGTAGTTCTTGCACGCCCAGACAATCCCGCCGTCGCCCTTGATCACCTGGGCGACCATGTCATCGATCAGCCGGTGGTCGTAGGCGATCCCGGCAGCCTCGAATTCGGACTTGAACTCGGCCTCGAAGATCTCGGCGAACAGGTCCTTGAAGCGCCCGTCGTAGGCCTTCAGGATCGTGTTCTTGGTGGACAGGTGCAGCGGGTATCCGCGGTCCAGCGCGTACCGCATGGTGGCGCGGGCGAAGTCGCGGATCGAGTCGTCGAAGTTGTACATGCCCATGGCGACGCCGCCGCCGGGGAAGCGGGCCACCTCGAGGTCAAACCCCTGCTGCCCGTCATCGGGCGCATAGGAGATCGTCACCGTGCCAGGCCCGGGAACCACGAAGTCGGTGGCCTTGTACTGGTCGCCGTGCGCATGCCGCCCGATGATGATCGGCTTGGTCCAGCCGGGCACGAACCGGGGGATGCTGGACATCACGATCGGCTCGCGGAAAACCACTCCGCCGAGGACGTTGCGTATGGTCCCGTTCGGCGACCGCCACATCCGCTTGAGCCCGAACTCCGTGACGCGATCCTCGTCCGGCGTGATGGTGGCGCACTTGACGCCCACGCCGTGCTCTTTGATCGCGTTCGCCGCGTCGATGGTCACCTGGTCGTCGGTGGCGTCCCTGCGCTCGATCGAAAGGTCGTAGTACTTCAGGTCTATGTCCAGGTACGGCAGGATCAGCTGCTCCTTGATGAACTGCCAGATGATCCGCGTCATCTCGTCGCCGTCGAGCTCGACGACGGGATTGGTTACCTTGATCTTGGCCATGCCGTTGCTTTCCTTCCTCATGCCCGCGTCGTGCGGTCACGGAACTAGCCGGACGCGAGGCTACCGGCACCGCGTCCCGCCCAGATCAGTTCGGGGCGGGAAACACCAGGCCAGCCACCAGCAGGGCGACGCCAAGCGCAATGAACGCCGCCACGTCGGCCAGCCGCCGCCGGGAAGCGAGCATGCCCGCGCTGCGCTCCGGCAGGATCAGCCTGGCCCCGGCCGCCGCGAGGAGCATGCCAGCCATGGCCAGCGTGCCTCCCTTCACATTCTGCGGGCCCCGCCACATATAGGCCAAACTCAGGGCCACCCCGCAGACCACGACGAGGTAGGCAGCGCCCAGCCGCTGGCGGCCAGCCAGGCTGGGCCGGCGTCGCCGGGAGCCGGCCGCGCCGGACCGCGGGCCGCCTGCCCGCGAGCCGCCGGCATGGGAGGCCGCCGCGCGGGAGCCGGACCGCGGCAGCCTGGCGCGCCCTGGGCCGGCTGGCCGGGCACTGGCCGGCGCCGGGTCGGCCGGCCGGGTATCGGCGCGCGGAACGGCGGTGGCCGGCGGCGACGGCAGCGCTTCGGCGGACGGCGGGCCGACCGGCGGCGGGCCGGACGGCGGCGGGTCAGCCGGCCGCGGGCCGGACGGCGGCGGGCCGGACGGCGGCGGGCCGGACGGCGGCGGGTCAGCCGGCCGCGGCAGATCGGTGCCCAGTCGCGGCAGCGGCTCGGTCAGCCCGGCGGGATGCCGGACCTGATGCGTCACCCTGGCCGGATGGGTCAGCCGTACCGACCCGCCCGCAGCATGCCTCACCGCGCGTCCAGCGGCAGCCAGGTGAGGCCGTGCTCACCGATGTACTCGCTGTCGGGACGGATCAGCCGGTTATCCGCGTGCTGCTCCATCACATGCGACGTCCATCCGGCCATCCGGCTCACCGAGAAGACCGAGGTAAACAGGTCCGTCGGGATGCGCAGGTAGTGGTACACAGTGGCAGCGTAGAAGTCAACGTTCGGGTAGAGGCCCTTCTCCGCGAAGACGATCTCCTCCATCTTCCTGGACATGCGGTAATAGATGTCGTCACCCGACGCCGCGGCCAGTTCCGCCGACATCTCACGCAGGTGCGCGGCCCGGGGGTCCTCGGCCCGGTACACCCGGTGGCCGAAGCCCATGATCTTCTCGCCCTGGCGCAGCCGCGCCAGGGCGTGGCTGGCGGCCGCCCCGACCGGATCGCTGCCTCCGCTGTTCCTGATGGCCTCCAGGCCCCGCATCACCTGCTCGTTCGCGCCGCCGTGCAGCGGGCCCTTGAGCGTGCCGAGCGCGGCCACTACTGCCGAGTGCATGTCGGAGAGCGTTGCCGCGCAGACCCGGGCGGCGAAGGTCGACGCGTTCATGGTGTGATCGGCGTGCAGCACCAGGCAAGTGTCCAGGATCTGCGTTTCCCTATCCGGCGGTGGCGCCCCGGTGATCTGGAGCAGGAAGCTGGCCGCCAGCCCGGCCTCGGGATCGGCTGGCCGGCTTTCCTGCCCGCACCGGGCGGCATGATAGGCCGCCACCAGGACCGGCTGCTGGGCAGTGAGCCTGGCGGCCTTGCGGGTGTTGGGTCCTGGCTCGTTGGAGTCCTTGTCCGGGTCCTCCGCGCTGGCCAGCGAGACCAGCGAGCGCAGGGCCTCCATCGGCTCCTGGCTGCGGGCGATCTCCGGCAGGGCTGTCGTCACCAGCTTCCCGAGCGCCCGGCCCGCCGCGATCTCGCCACGGTAGCCAGCCAGCTCGCTGCGGGTGGGCGGGGATCCGCGCTGCAGCAGGTACGCGGTCTCCTCGAACGTCGCGACTCCGGCTAGCTCATTGATGTCATAGCCGCGGTAGAAAAGGCGGCCCGCCCGGCCGTCGATGTCGCTCAGCGCGGTGGACGCGGCGACAACATCCGCCAGCCCTCTGGACGGCCTTTCCGCCATGTGCTCCTCCTGGACGGCTCGCTCGGCAGTGTACTTCCGCGGTGGCCGCACTGAAGCGAGGACCGCCCCGGACGCCCCTTACGTCCCGCACTGGCCCGGGCCGTGCGCCCCGGGCCCCCGGAACCCGAACAGGTGCCGCCAAAAGAGGTAGGAATCCCGCCGAGAGGGTAGCTGGACCGTAAGACATCAGTTACTACTCCGACAGGCAGGAGGAACGGGTCATGGAGGACCCATTCATCCGCATCGAGGAAAGTGGTGCGGTTGTACCGCTCAGCGAGAATGTCACCACAATCGGGCGCGGCTGCGCTGTCGATGTCCGGCTCAGCGACCCGAGCGTGTCGAGGCTGCACGCGGAGATCGTCCGCCGCGGCCCTTACGCGTACGTGAGCGACCTCGGGTTATCGAGGAACGGCACCAGGGTCAACGGCCGCCTCGTCGCCCGCCGGGTTCTCGAGGACGGCGACGTGCTGACCTTCGGCTCGGCCCGCTGCCGGGTCGGCGGGATCGCGCGCGAGGACTTCGCGGCCGAGGTGGAGCTGCGCAGATCGGCTGCACCCGAGCTCACCCGCCGTGAGCTCGACGTGCTGACCTCGCTGTGCCGCCCGGCGCTATCGGACGAGGCATTCGTCGCGCCGGCCACGGCACGGGAGATCGCGTCGGATCTGGTGGTCACGGAGGCCGCGGTCAAGCAGCACCTGCTCCGCCTCTACCAGAAGTTCCGCATCCCCGAAGGCACGAACCGGCGCGTCCGGCTGGCCAATGAGGTGGTCGCGCTCGGGCTGGTCCGGCCACTGCCGCCGACCGGGCGGCCAGAGCCAACCCAGGCGCCCCAGCCGGTTCCCGCTGACCTGCCTGCTAACGCGACGATCGGCGCCGAGGTTCACGACCGGCGCGCCAGCTGATGTCACCGGCCGGCGCCGGGGGCGCCCGGCACGTCTCACCCCCCGACGACCCGGCCTGCCAGCCTGATGATGGCGGTCCTGGCGCTGTGGGCCGCGAGGCGCAGCGCGTGCAGGTTGCCGTCCGGCGTGCTGAGGTGGTGCAGCGGCCAGTAGAAGGCCGCCTGCGATGCCGCCGCCACTATCGTCGCCACGGCCAGCGCGGAGACTCCGATGAGGGCCACGACCGCCGCGCCCGGCGAGCCGCCCACCGCGTCGAAGAGCTTCCCGAGCTGCCGCCTCGCTCCCCCGGAGCCAGGACCGAGGCCGTAGTAGGCCACGAGCGCCCCGGCCCCGTAGGCGACAGCACGCGGGAACGGGTCGACCGGGACTGCCACGATCGTGATGCCTGCCGCGATGCCGGCCGCCACCAGCGCGACCGGCGCGAGCAGCACGCCACTGATAATCGACCAGAACACCATGGCCGGGAAGGTCAGCGCGGTCATCGCCGGATCGCTGGCCCGGATGCCGCGAGTCGCGCGCCGCCGGGCAAGGCGGCTCTGCGTCAGGTCGGCGGCTCGCAGCGACACGATCATCCCTAGCGCCGCCGCCGTTCCCGCGATCGGCAGGATCACGCTGACGCCGACCCCGACAAGGACCGCGGCGAGGACGAACAGCCTGCGCATGCGGCGCCGCGACGGCGTGCCGCTGGCCCGCCCGGCCGGGCCTGCGTACCGCCCCGCTGAGGCGGCCGCGCGGCCGTTGGCAGAGGGTGGCCCGGCGGGCGGCCCGGCGCCGGGCGGAGCGTACCGCACCGGCGGGAGCAGGTCGCGGGCGGCCGGGCCCGCGGGGTTGCCGATGGCCAGCGGCTGAGTCTCATGCAGCCAGTCGGCGCCCGGGGCAGGCGGGCCTGCCCCGGGCAGGCCAGTTCCTGGCGCCGCGGTCCCCGGCCCGGCAGCCCCCGGCCCGGCAGCCCCCGGCCCGGCAGCCCGCGGCCCGGCAGCCCCTGGCCCGGCAGCCCCTGGCCCGGCGGTCCCTGGCGCGGCGGTCCCCTCGGCGGCAGCCTCCGGCGCGGCGGTGGCAGCGGGCACAGCGCTGTCGGCGCCGGGCGGCCCGGCGATGCCGTCGCCCAGGCCGGCGAGACCCCATTCCCCGATCGTCTGCGGCACCGCGACCGCCGCCCCGCCAGCCCCGGCAGGCCCGTCAGCACCGCCAAGCCCAATTGCCCAGGCAAGCCCGCCCGGCCACACGGCCCCCACCGCGCCGGGCCCGGTCGCCGGTGCCGCGCCTGGCACCAGCGACCCGGGCGCGAGCGCCGCGACCCGCGCGTTCAGGTCCGCGGCGGACGGCCGCCGGGCCGGGTCCCTGGCCAGGGCCGCTGCCACCAGGGGCAGCAGCGGGGACGGGCAGCCTTCGAGGTCCGGCTGCCCGTTCACGATCCGGTAGAAGATCGCCTCGAACGTGCCGGTCCCGAACGGCGGCCGGCCGGTGGCGGCGAACGCCACCGTGGCCCCCCAGGAATGCACATCCGACGCCCGGCCGGTCTCTTTCCCCTCGATGACCTCGGGCGCGAGATAGCCAGGCGTGCCCATGAACATCCCGGTCTGGGTGATCCTGGTCGAGTCGGGCGCGTGCGCGATGCCGAAGTCGATCACGACCGGCTCGCCGTCGGCCAGCATGACGTTGCCGGGCTTCAGGTCCCTGTGCACCACGCCCGCCGCGTGCACGGCGGTCAGCGCGGCGGCGAGGCCGCGGCCGACGGTGGCCAGCTCCTGGCCGCGCAGCGGCCCGCGCTCGGTGACGATCTGCTCAAGCGTCCGGCCCCGCACGTACCTGGTGACGATGTACGGCGGATCGCTGGTCACGTCCGCGTCGATGACGTCGGCGACGAACGGGCTGCGCACGCGCCGCATCGTCTCGACCTCACGGGCGAGGCGGCGCCGGGCATTCGGATCCCCGGCGACCGCGGGCCGCAGCATCTTGACCGCGACCGGGCGCTGCTCGGAGTCCGTGGCCAGATAGACAACGCCCATCCCGCCCTCGCCGATGCGATCAAGCACGCGGTAGGGCCCGAACTTGTCCGGCGTCCGGTCCTGCTCAGTCATGACCGCACCAGCCTACGGACTCCTTGCCGTTTCCGCTGTCAAGCCAGCGGGGGGAAGGGAAAGGACGGCGATCAGTCCCGGCGCAGTGTCCTTGCGGTTTTACGCAGTATCCGGCGCGGGATCGCCCGGGCGAGCGGAACGATCGCCTTGTACTGCGCCCCTGGCACCGACAGCGGCCGCCCGGCTGCGACGGCATCGAGGCCGGCCCGCGCCACCCGGCCAGCCTGAAGCCAGGCGAAGGCCGGTGCCGCGGCGGCCTGGTCGTGGCCCTCGGCGTGGAACCCGGTCCTGGTCAGCCCCGGGCACAGGGCAGTGACGTGCACGCCGCGGGGTGCCACTTCCGCCTGCAGGCTCTCGCTGAAGGACGTCACGAATGCCTTCGTTGCCGCGTACGTGGCGCCACCGGGCGAGATCAGGACGCCGGCCACCGACGAGACGTTGAGCACCCCGCCGTGGCCGCGCCGCAGCATCCCCGGCAGGACCGCGTGGGTCAGCCGGACCAGGGCCAGCACGTTGAGCCGGATCTGGGCTTCGGCGCCGTCGGCCGTACCGTCGGCGAAAGCGCCGGACAGGCCGAAGCCGGCGTTGTTGACCAGCAGCTCGACCGGCCTGCCCGGGTCAGCCAGCCGGTTCTCGGCCGCCAGCAGCCCGGCTGGCGTGGTGAGGTCGGCAGGGAGCACCTCGACCTGCACGCGATGGGCATCCCGCAGCTCCGCGGCTAGCTGCTCCAGCCGCCCGGCCCGGCGGGCGACCACGATGAGGTCGCAGCCGTCCGCGGCGAGCAGCCTGGCCAGCTGCTCGCCGATGCCGCTGGACGCCCCGGTGACGAGCGCGGAGCGATAGGCGTGATGCATCGGTCTCCCCTCGGCGGTCCCGGCAGCCCGGCCCGGATGCCGCGGATTCAGCTGGCGGGCCTAGCTCCCGGCCACGAGCTTGCGGAGCGCCGTGGCCGTCGCCGCGTTCTGCTCCGCGTGCGCGACCAGCGCCCGGGCCAGCTCCTGCGCCCAGGCGGCCACCGGAACGGGCTGGCGGGACAGCACCACACCGCGGACCTCACGGCAGATCTCGGCCACCGGCGCACCGCGCTCGACGCCGAGCGTCATGACGAGCTCGCCCATCCGGATGGTGATCTTGGAAACCTGGCCGGGGCGGCCACGCATCCGGTCGGAGACCGTCCGGTCCCTGTCGATCGTGACCCAGCCCGGCGGCAGCGCGTCGCCGAGCGACTCGGTGAGGACGCGCGCGTAGATGGCCACGTCGGCGCTGTCCGCGCGCAGCGCGGCGGTGACCATGTCCAGTGAGGGGCTGTCACCAGGCTCGGTCACGTGGGCACCATCCTTCGGGTTGCGGTACCGCTCGGCTGCTGCGTGTCATCGGCCGGCGAACGATGCCTTTCCTGGCCCATTCTCGACGAAACTGCGCATTCCTGTCCGCTGGTCCTCGGTGGCGAACAGCCCGGCGAAGTGCAGCCGCTCGATCTCGAGCCCGGTGGCAAGATCGACGTCGAGGCCCTCGTCGATGGCCAGCTTCGCGGCGCGCAGCGCCACGGCGGGCCCGCCGGCGTAGCGGCGCACCAGATCGCAGGCCGCCAGGTAGACGTCCCCGTCCGGCACCACCTTGTCCACCAGGCCCATGGCCAGCGCCTCGGCCGCGCCGACGAACCGGCCGGTGTAGACGATGTCCTTGGCCCTGGCGGGCCCGACCAGGCGCGGCAGCCGCTGAGTGCCGCCGGCTCCGGGGATGACGCCGAGCAGGATCTCCGGCTGACCCAGCCGGGCGCTCTGGCCGGCGACCCTGAAGTCAGCGCAGAGCGCCAGCTCCAGGCCGCCGCCCAGGGCATAGCCGGCGATGGCGGCTACCACCGGCTTGGGGATCTTCGCGATGGCGGTGAACGCGTCCCGCAGCCTGGTGTCGGCGACCACGTGGCTGTAGCTTGCCGCCGCCATCTCCTTGATGTCCGCCCCGGCGGCGAACACCTTCTCGCCGCCGTAGATGACGGCGGCGCGGATGCCGAAGTCGGCGGTCACCTGCGCGGCGGCGACCGCGATCTCCTCCTGGACCTGGGCGTTCAGCGCGTTCATCGGCGGGCGGTCCAGCCGGATCACCGCTAGCGCCTGATCGATCTCGACCCGAATGAACTCACCCACGCCGCACCTCCTGCCGAGCCATGATCTTATGCAGGCATTCTGCCTGGGCACGTCCTGCGGCCTATGCGCCGCCCGGTGAGCCGTCGCCCGCAGCGCGCTGACCGCGATGGCAGTCGTGCCCGCAGCAGGCGGACCGGCAGAGGAGATCATGTCCGGCGACCCGGCAGTGCCCCAGCAGGCACGGCACGGAGACGGTGAGCGACAGGTCCACCCGGTAATCCCTTGCCACCGCGTCCGGGCACTCGGCAGCCGCCCGCGCCGGGTCCGCCCGCGCCGGGTCCGCCCGCGCCGGGTCCGGGCATGCTGAGCCCGCGCGCGCCGAGTCCGCCCGCGCTGGCATGGCGGGCCGGGGCGGCAGCCGGCCGGGCAGCACGGTCCTCGCCAGCCCGCTCAGGTAGCGCCAGGCGCCGATGGCATCGCGGCGGCAGGGCATGACCGTGGCGGCCTGATCACCGGGACCGCGGGCATGCTGGCCCTGATGGTGGCTTCGCGCGGTCGCCGGCCGGTCAAGGGAAAGCATCACTCCCACTCGGCTGCCCCCTCCGGTGTGACCCCGGGGCACCGGCCCCCGGGCGGTGCCGGAACGCGAGCATCCCGGCTCCCGAGGGCCAACCTAGTGCGAGGAACCGGCTGCCGCCCTCGCGCGGACGGCGGCTGCCGCCGGCGTGTCGCCCGCGCGGACCGAACCGGCCGGGCGGCCGGCCGCCGCCCCGGCCCCGCCGCTGCCGGGCGACCCGCGGCCGGGCGCGCCGCCGCGATGGGAAGGGCCGGCCTCCCCGTCCGGCCCTTGCCCGTCGCCAGCCTTGGTGCCTGCCCCGGTGTCCCCGGGGCAGGCTCCAGCGGTCACTCGCCGGAAGCGCGGGGCATCGACACCCGCTGCCAGCCGTTCAGGAAACCGCGGACCTCACTCTCGCTGTAACGGCGGTGACCGCCCGGGGTGCGGATCGACGACAGCTTCCCGCCGCGTGCCCACCGCGTAACGGTCTTCGGGTCTACCCGGAGCATGGCTGCCACCTCGGCGGGGGTGAGCAGGCGGTTCTCCGGCTTGATCTTGGTTCTCACGGGGCAGGTCCTCTCACGCTTGGGGGTAGTTGGTCAGTAACGGAAAGTAACTGATCATCAGCGTCACTCACCGAGAGCGGTCTATCACAGGATGTCATGCCCCCCTGGCTTTTGCAGGCGTTCTGCCTGGCACGGGGATAAATTTCCGGTGCCCGCCCTTGATGTCCTCGTTAGGAGGACGTCACGACGCCGCCGCGGGTTTACCCCGGGCAAGGGCGTCAGCGCAGATCTCCGTTCGTCATCCCGGCCGGGGCGGCAGGGACGGCGACGAGGCCGAGCTCGGCCGGGGTGGCGAGCAGCCGGTGCCGCGGCAGAACCCGCACGGTATAGCCGAACGGGCCGGGGCCGCCGAGCTCGATCTCGCCTGCGTACCTGGCGACCTGAAGACCGCCAGGCGGTTCTTCCAGGGCCAGGTCGGCGCAGCACGGATCGGTGAGCTCGTCCTCCTCCCCGGCGCGCCCGTAGACTGCCTGGACGGTCACGTCCGCCGGGGACAGCTCGCCGAGCGCGACCACGGCCCGCACCGCCAGCCGCGCGCCGGGACGCTGCTCGCCCTCTTCGGCCTCGACATGCTCGATCCGGATCGCGTGCCATGCGCTGGCTACCCGGTGCTGCCAGGCGGCCAGCTCGCGGGCGCCGCTGAAATCCTGCTGCGCGCCGCCTGCGAGGGCCCGGGACGATCGCGCCGCCGGAAGGTAGAGCTCCCCGGCGTACTCGCACGCCATCCGGGTGGCCTCCGCCCGGGGGCCCAGCGTCCGCAGGGTATGCGTCACCATCTCCAGCCAGCGCCGGGGCGGGCCGCTGTCGGCTGCCTCGTAGAACAGCGGCGTCACCGACTGGCTGATCAGGTCATAGAGCGCAGCGGCCTCGACCTCGTCGCGCCTGGCCTGGTCAGCGACCCCGTCGGCGGACGGGATCGCCCAGCCGTTGGCGCCGTCGTACCACTCGTCCCACCAGCCGTCCCTGATCGACAGGTTCAGCCCGCCGTTCAGCGCCGACTTCATCCCCGAGGTGCCGCACGCCTCGAGCGGGCGCAGCGGGTTGTTCAGCCAGACGTCGCAGCCCTGCACGAGCGCGCGGCCGAGGGCCATGTCGTAGTCCGGCAGGAAGACGATGCGGTGCCGGACCCGGGGATCATCGGTGAAGCGCACCATCTGCTGGATGAGCAGCTTGCCGCCGTCATCCGCCGGGTGCGCCTTCCCCGCGATCACTATCTGCACCGGCCGGTCCGGGTCGAGCAGCAGCTCGGTGAGCCTGGCCGGGTCGCTCAGCATCAGGGTCAGCCGCTTGTAGGACGGAACCCGCCGGGCGAAGCCGATCGTCAGCACGTTGTCGTCCAGCGCGTCGCCGATCCAGGTCAGCTCGGCATCGGAGGCGCCGCGCTGGCGCCAGGAGGCGCGCAGCCGCCGCCTGGCCTCCGCCACCAGGCGGCCGCGCAGGACGCGGCGGACCGCCCAGATCCGCGCGGGCGCCGCGGCCGCGATGAGGTCCCATGGCTGCCCGTCCTCCGGCAACGCGGAGTCAGCGTGGCTGGCCGGCGCGGCAGCGGCACTGCCGCTGGCCCCGGCCGCACCCAGATCCAGGATCTCGGCCGCGACCCAGGTAGGGGCGTGCACGCCGTTCGTCACCGAGCCGATCGGCACCTCCGAGGAGTCGAACCCCGGCCACAGGCCGGTGAACATCTGCCTGCTCACCTGGCCGTGCAGCCTGCTCACGCCGTTGACCCGCTGCGCCAGCCGCATCCCCATCACAGCCATGTTGAACACGCCGGGATCGCCGCCGGGATACGTCTCCGCGCCGAGTGCCAGGACCCGGTCGCACGGCAGCGCCGGGTCTTCCGATGGCCCGCCGAACTGGCTCTGCACCATCTCCCTGGCGAACCGGTCGATGCCGGCCGCCACCGGGGTGTGCGTGGTGAACACCGTGCCGGCCCGGCAGGCGGCAAGCCCCTCGTCGAAGCTGAGCCCGCAGGCCGCGTACTCGCGGATGCGCTCCAGGCCCAGGAAGCCGGCGTGGCCCTCGTTGGTATGGAAGACCTCCGGCTGCGGGTGCCCGGTGATCGCGCAGAACTCCCTGACCGCGCGCACCCCGCCGATGCCGAGCAGGAGCTCCTGGCGGAGCCGGTGATCGCTGCCCCCGCCGTACAGCCGGTCGGTGACCTCGCGCAGCGCGGGCTCGTTCCCCTCCACGTAGGAGTCGAGCAGCAGCAGCGGTACCCGGCCCACATGCGCGAGCCAGACCTGAGCTGACAGCGTCGCGCCGCCCGCCAGCCCGACCGTGACATGGACCGGGGCGCCCTGGCCGTCGCGAAGCAGGGCGAGCGGCTGGCCGTTCGGATCCCCGGCCGGGTAACGCTCGGTCTGCCAGCCGGGCTCGGACAGCGACTGGGTGAAATAGCCGTGCCGGTACAGCAGCCCCACGCCGATCAGCGGCACGCCGAGATCGCTGCTGGCCTTCAGGTGGTCGCCGGCCAGGATGCCCAGGCCGCCGGAGTACTGCGGGAGCGCGGCCGTGATGCCGAACTCCGGCGAGAAGTAGGCCACTGCGGCCGGCCCGCCTGCCAGTTCGGGGCTGGCCTGATACCAGCGCGGGCCGGACAGGTACTCCCGCAGCTCGTCGGTGGCGTCGCTGAGCCGCCGCAGGAAGCGCCGGTCGGCGGCCAGGCTGGCCAGCCGCTCCTGCGGCACCTCGGCCAGCAGGGCGACCGGATCCTGCCCGGCCCGCTGCCACCCGTCCGGATCCATGGCGGCAAAAAGATCAAGCGTGTCGGAATGCCATGACCAGCGAAGGTTCAGCATCAGCTCGCGCAGTGGCGCGAGTGACTCTGGCAGCACCGGATGGATAGTGAACCTGCGGATCGCTCTCACGCAGAGCGACCTTAACGGGTGCCAGGGCTTCGCGGTAACCGGGACGCTTGCGTCCGCGCCGCTGGGTAGCGTGGCAGGGTGATAGGCCGCATCCCGATCCTCGACGTGCAGCCGGTCCTGGACTGCGGGCGGCGCCCCGCCAAGGCCGTCAGCGGGGAAACCTTTGCCGTCAGCGCCACCGTGTTCCGCGAGGGACACGAGATGCTCGGCGCGGGCGCGGTGCTGCGCTGCCCGGACGGCGGCCGCGAGCCGCTGGCCGCCATGCGCGAGCTGGCCCAGGGCACCGACCGGTACGGCGCTGAGGTAACGGTGACATCGACCGGGCGCTGGCATTTCCGGGTGGAGGCATGGGGCGATCCGATCGCCGGCTGGCGGCACGACGCGGCCATCAAGGTGCCCATCGGCCAGGACACCGAGCTGATGCTGGCCCGTGGCGCGCTGCTGTTCGAGCGGGCCGCGCGGAACATCAGGCCGTCCGGCAGGGGCGACCCGGCGGCGGCGCTGACGGCGCTGGGTCCCCAGCCCGCGATCGAGGCGCGTGCGGCGCTCAAGGCGGTGGCCGCACGGCTGCGCGACCCCGGCGCAGCGGCCGAGGACCGGCTGGCCGCCGCGCTCAGCCCGGAGGTCACCGCGATCCTCGCCGCCCGCCCGCTGCGCGACCTGCTGACCAAGTCGCCGTGGTTCCCCGTGATCGTGCACCGGCAGCGCGCGCTGTACGGCGCCTGGTACGAGTTCTTCCCGCGCTCCGAGGGGGCGCGGGCAGGCCAGGACGGCCGGCTCTGGCCGGGCACGCTGCGCACGGCCGCCGGGCGGCTTGACGCGGTGGCGGCGATGGGCTTCGACGTCGCCTACCTCCCGCCGGTGCACCCGATCGGGACGACGGCGCGCAAGGGCGCCAACAACACGCTGAACGCCGACCCGGGCGACCCGGGCTCGCCGTGGGCCATCGGCTCGCCGGCCGGCGGGCACGACGCCATTCACCCTGACCTCGGCACGCTGGCGGACTTCGACGCGTTCGTCGCCGCGGCTGACCGGCTCGGCCTGGAAGTCGCGCTCGACTTCGCCCTGCAGGCGTCGCCTGACCACCCGTGGGTGCGCTCGCATCCTGAGTGGTTCACCACCCGGGCCGACGGCACGATCGCCTACGCCGAGAACCCGCCCAAGCGCTACCAGGACATCTACCCGCTCAACTTCGACAACGACCTGGACGGGATCTACGCGGAGGCACTCCGGGTGCTGCGGCACTGGATGGCCCACGGGATCAGGATCTTCCGGGTGGACAACCCGCACACCAAGCCGCTGCCGTTCTGGGAACGGCTGCTCGCCGAGGTCGCGCGGACCGACCCGGACGTGCTGTTCCTGGCCGAGGCGTTCACCAGGCCGGCCATGATGCACGCGCTGGCCAAGATCGGCTTCCACCAGTCGTACACCTACTTCACCTGGCGCAACTCGGCCGGTGAGATCGCCGAGTACCTGCGCGAGCTGGCGGGCCCGGCCGCGGCCTACATGCGGCCGAATTTCTTCGTCAACACACCGGACATCCTCAGCGAGTACCTGCAGTACGCCGGGCCCGCCGCATTCCGGGTCCGCGCGGTGCTCGCCGCGATGCTGTCCCCGTCCTGGGGCGTGTACTCCGGTTTCGAGCTCTGCGAGAACCTGCCCGCCGCGCCCGGCGTCAGCGAGGAGTACCTTCACTCGGAGAAGTACCAGTACCGGCCCCGCGACTGGGACGACGAGCGGACCGCGGCGGCGAGCATCGCGCCCTTCCTGACCAGGCTCAATGCGATCAGGAAGGCACACCCGGCTTTGCATCAGCTTCGCAACCTCCGCTTCCACGCAGCGGACCAGCCGGAGCTACTCTGTTTCTCCAAGAACTCCGGCGGGGCCGCGGGCGGCCCGCCGGGCCGGGATGTCGTTCTTGTCATCGTGAACACCGACTGGCGCCAGCCGCGCGAGGCCACTGTCTGGCTCGATATGGCCGCACTCGGCCTGGACGCGAGCGCGGAGTTCCTTGTCACCGATGAGCTTTCCGGCGAGTCTTACCGGTGGCGCCAGGCAAACTACGTGCGCCTGGACCCGGCGGTGGCGCCCGCGCACATCTTCACCGTCGGGACCTAGCAGAGCAGCCAGATCGAGCACACGCGCAGGAGAACGCAGTGGTCACAAAGCCTGAGCCGGCGCCAGCCGGCGGCCCGGGATTGCCGCCGACGCCCACCACAGGATTCCCCGCCGTGGTGAACGAGCCGGTGCCCGACTCGTTCTCCTTCGAAAAGCCGAGGGATCCCGAATGGTACAAGCGGGCGGTCTTCTACGAGGTCCTGGTGCGCGGCTACCACGATTCGAATGGTGACGGCACCGGGGACATCAGGGGCCTCATCTCCCGGCTCGACTACCTGCAATGGCTGGGCATCGACTGCCTCTGGCTGCTGCCCATCTATGCGTCGCCGCTGCGGGACGGCGGATATGACATCGCCGATTTCACGTCGATACTGCCGGATTTCGGGAACATCGGGGATTTCGTCGAGCTGGTGGAGGCGGCGCACGAGCGCGGCATCCGGGTTATCGCCGACCTGGTCATGAACCACACCAGCGACGCGCATCCCTGGTTCCAGGCGTCTCGCGGCGCCCCGGACGGCCCGTACGGCGACTTCTACGTCTGGTCGGACACCGACGACGGCTACCGCGACGCGCGGGTCATCTTCGTGGACACCGAGCAGTCCAACTGGTCCTATGACCCGGTCCGCGGGCAGTATTACTGGCACCGGTTCTTCTCCCACCAGCCCGACCTGAACTACGACAACCCGCGCGTGCAGGACGCCATGATCGAGGTGCTGCGATTCTGGCTCGACCTCGGCATCGACGGGTTCCGGCTGGACGCGGTGCCGTACCTGTACGAGCGGGAGGGCACCAACTGCGAGAACCTCAAGGAGACGCACGAGTACCTGCGCCGGATCCGGTCCGAGGTGGACCGCCTCTACCCGGACCGGGTGCTGCTCGCCGAGGCGAACCAGTGGCCGGCCGACGTGGTCGAGTACTTCGGCGACCCGGCCGTCGGCGGCGATGAGTGCCACATGGCCTTCCACTTCCCGCTGATGCCCCGGATCTTCATGGCGGTGCGGCGCGAGCAGCGTTACCCGGTGTCGGAGATCCTGGCCCAGACGCCGCCGATCCCGGCCGGCTGCCAGTGGGGCATCTTCCTGCGCAATCACGACGAGCTGACGCTGGAGATGGTGGCCGACGACGAGCGCGACTACATGTACGCCGAATACGCCAAGGACCCGCGGATGAAGGCGAACATCGGGATCCGGCGCAGGCTCGCGCCGCTGCTCGACAACCACCGTGACCAGCTGCAGCTGTTCACCGCGCTGCTGCTGTCACTGCCCGGCTCGCCGGTGCTCTACTACGGCGACGAGATCGGGATGGGCGACAACATCTGGCTCGGCGACCGGGATGGCGTGCGCACCCCGATGCAGTGGACGCCCGACCGGAACGCCGGCTTCTCCTTCTGTGACCCGGCCCGGCTGTACCTGCCGCTGCTGATGGATCCGATCTACGGCTACCAGGCGCTCAACGTGGAAGCGCAGCAGCACAACTCCGGCTCGCTGCTGCACTGGACCAAACGCATGATCGAGATCAGGAAGCGGCACCCGGTCTTCGGGCTCGGCCGGTTCGAGGAGCTGAGCTCGTCCAACCCCAGCATTCTGGCGTTCGTCCGCGAGTACACCGAGCCCGGCGCGGGCACCGAGGGCGCTGACCAGATCCTCTGCGTGAACAACCTGTCCAGGTTCCCGCAGCCGGTGGAGCTCGACCTGCGCAGGTTCAAGGGAATCACCCCGGTGGAATGCATGGGCGGCGTTACCTTCCCGCCGATCGGGGAATTCAGTTATCTACTGACGCTGCCGGGGCACGGCTTCTACTGGTTCCAGCTCCCGCCGCTGCAGGGCGCGATTGAACCGGCCCACGGATAGGGGCGTGAAAAGGTCATGCATACCAGACCCGGCCCGGGCGGCTCGCGGCAGCAGCGGGGCGCGAGCCGTACCGGCTGGCTCGCGACCTGCGGCCGGGTAATCTGCAGCGCCCGATGACATTCTCGTGGACCGTCCCCGCAGCTAGTCCGCCGATGGAGGCGACAGAGCGCGCTCCGAGGGCCCTGGCCACCCCGGATCCGGCTGCCCCTGCGCCGGATCCGGCCGCGTAGGGCCCGGTGCCGCCGCGTCGTCCAACGCCATCTGCGAAAAGGATCATCGGTACCCTGCGCCGCGAGCTCTTCGGCCGGTTGCTGATCGTCAATGAGCACCACCTGCGACGAGTGCTGACCGAGTACACCTGCGGCACTACGACACCGCCCGGCCGCACCGCGCCATCGGCCAGCTCGCACCCGCTCAAGCTGACACCCGGCCGCCGAAGCCGATCAACCTCGCCGAGCACCGGATCGGCCGAAAACAAGTCCTCGGCGGACTCACGCACGAGTACCAGATCGCCGCCTGACAGTCCCGCCCTGTTATAGAAGGGCGCTATCACAGATTCATCCCGCCGGGATGAACTACACCGGCCTTGCCGCCGTAACAAGATAAGAGAACATGAACTACCCTCCAAGGAGCAATCGATGCGAGTCCATACGTTGGCGATCACAATAGGAGCCGCCGCGCTGCTGGCCACGGCATGCGGCTCGAACGGCAGCGGCTCCGGCTCATCCTCGGGTGGCAGTAGCAAGCCGACGCTGACGATCACTTCGCCCACTGGCGGCGCCACCGTCACCACACCGTTCACCCTGACGTTCACCACCAGCGTGCCGATCGGCCCGACCGACTCCGGCAAGGACCACGTGCACCTGTTCATCGACGGCAAGACCCAGAACTACAAGGTGGTGACCTCCACCCGGACCCAGGTCAGCAACCTCTCGCCCGGCAAGCACACAATCGGTGTGACGCTGCAGCATGCAGACCACTCGTCGGCCGGCGCAAAGCCGGCTTCCGTCACCGTCACCGTCAGCGGAGGCGCCGGCGGAACGCCGAGCAGCAGCTCAAGCCCCAGCGGCTATGGCTACTGATCATCGTCGGAAGCGAGCCGTCACCGTTGATATTGTGGAGCGGTATCGGCGCCCGGCGCGCTGGTTCCACGCGGGGACCTATGTCGGCGTGCTTATCCTGACCTTCACCGGCTGGTGGCTGCTCGCGGGCCAGGAGGGCCGTGCCAGCCCGCTGGCCGTGCTCACCGGCATGTCGGACATCTCGCTGCACAAGCTTGTCGGATGGATTCTGGCCGGTGTGGGACTAGCAGGCGTGCTGGCAGGCGCGCGGGGCATCCCGTCCTTCGTGTCCGAGTCGGCGCGCCTGCGCCGGTCCGAGCTGGGCTGGTTCGCGCGCTGGCCCGCGGCGGTTTTCACCGGCCGGTTCGGCTGGCACCAGGGCCGGTTCGACCCTGGTCAGCGGTTTCTTAACATCACGCTGATCCTCGGTTTGGTGGTGCTGGTGGGCACCGGGGCAGGGCTCGCCGTCATACACGGCGGGCCCACCTTCGTCGTGCTCGCCCTGGTGCACAAGTGGACGACCTACCCCGTTACCGGGCTCATCGCCGGACACATCCTTGTTGCATCGGGCGTGCTGCCCGGCTATCGCGGGGTGTGGCGGTCGATGCACCTCGGCGGCCGGCTCCACGCCAGCGTGGCCCGGCGGCTGTGGCCTGCGTGGTCCCGCGACTCACGGGAACGGCAACCGGAACCGGACGAGGGCACTCACGATTAGGCCTTGGCGCCCGCCGCAGGTTCGGCCCTCGCTGGGCGGCCCAGCAGCGATCGAACAGGATGTATGGGGGAGGCGGCCTCACCAGCGGCCCCAGGGCAGCAGTGAGATGACGGCGATAACGGCGAACAGCAGGCTCAGGTAGGCGATGGACCGATGGAACAGGCGCATCGGGGCCGGGTCAGCGGCCGGCCGGACGAGTTCGGCACGCGCCTCCTGCGCCGGCGTGGTCTCGCTCGGCTCCCCGTCCCCCGCCGCCGCCGCAGGCACCGCCCCGGCCGCTGCGGCGACCGTGGCCGACTGCCTGGTTACCCGTGAGTGCAGCCGATGCGCCTCAGCCAGGAACCACCCGCCCAGGCTAGCCGCGCAGGCGGCGTATATCCAGCCGGCGTACGGTGCGAGCGCCAGCGTGGCCACCACCATGACATAGGAGTAGAACAGGATCTTTCGGGCCACCACCGGGGCGGGTGCTTTCACTGGCAGCATCGGCACGCTTGCCGCCGCGTAGTCGTCCTTGAACTTCATGGCCAGCGCCCAGAAGTGGGGCGGCGTCCAGAAGAAGATCACCGCGAACAGGATCACCGGCGCCACGCCGACTGTCCCGGTCACCGCCGACCAGCCGACCAGCACCGGGAAGCATCCGGCGGCGCCGCCGATCACGATGTTGGAGGCGGTCCGCCGCTTGAGCCAGAGCGTGTATACGAACACGTAGAACAGGATGGCCGTGTCGGCCAGGACTGCTGTGAGCCAGTTGGTCAGCAGGCCAAGCATCAGCGTGGCCACGATGCCCAGGGCGATGCCGAAGGCCAGCGCCTCGCCGGGCCTGATCACGGCTAGCCGAGTCGGCCGGGCCAGCGGGCGCCGGGAGGTGCGCCGCATGAGCGCGTCGATGTCGCGGTCGAGGTAGCAGTTGATCGCATTCGCGCTGCCCGCGGCCAGCGCGCCGCCGATCAGCGTGACCAGCAGCAGTCCGGGCGTGGGCAGTCCCCGCTCCGCCAGCATCATCGCAGGCACCGTCGTGACCAGGAGAAGCTCGATGATCCTGGGCTTGGTCAGCGCCAGCAGCGACCGGGCGACCAGCCGGGCTGAGCGGTCCCCCGCCACCGTACCGGCCTGGCGGAGCACGGCGCTGTCCCGGGGGATACCCCCAGACCCCGATGGCCCGACCCCCTCCAGGATCGGCGGCCGCGCGCCCGCGCGGCTGCGGCTGCGGTCCGCTGGCAGCCTGGCGCTCGTCATGAGGCAGCCGACCGGAAGTGAGGCGCCTGCGCCGCCGGCCCGTGGTCCTGGTGCGGTACGCCGCCTGCTGGCCGAGCCTCGCGCGGCTGCCGGGCGTCGCGCCTCGCCTGATGGCGCGCGTCCTCATCCAGCCACCGGAGCAACAGGACCGCCATCGCGGGAATCATGGTGAACATCCCGTTGACCCACATAATCGTCCCGGCAACTCCCTGGTCCTGCAGTGCGCTCGCGCCCCACGGCGGCGGGTGCGCCGCGTAGTACGGGTACAGGACGCGGGACGAGCTTGCGATCGCGAGCCCGAGGTAGGCCATGACGGGCATGTCCAGGAACAGGTAGAGCAGCCGCGCCGGATAGCTGAGCCGGTGCGGGGCCGGGTCGACGCCGATAGCGGGCCACCAGAACAGCAGCGCCGTGACGAGGAATGCGACGTGCTCGAGCTCGTGCACCCAGTCCCGTTCCAGTGCCAGGTTGTAGAGCGCCGTCAGATGCCAGCCGACCAGGACAACCGTGAACAAGCTCAGAGCGGTCACCGGATGGGCCAGCACGCGCACGGGACGGCTGCGCAGCAGGCGGACCAGGGCCCGCCGGGGGAGCCAGGGCGGGTCCGCGCGCAGCAGCAGGCTCAGCGGGCCCCCGAGGAGCAGCAGCGGGGGCGCCACCAGCTGGAGGAGCAGGTGCTGGACCATGTGCGCCGAGAACGAGACACCGGACAGGACGTCCGGCGGCCCGTCCACGGCGACGACGATCGCCAGCAAGCCCGCGCCGAAACAGATCATGCGCCCGTGCCCGGCGGCGGCCGGGCGTACCCCGGCAGCGTGCGGGCTGCCGCTCAGCCGCTGCCGCGCGGCGAAATAGCCGAGCGCGGCCACGCCGACCCCGATGGTGGGCACTGGATCGAATGCCCACGCCGTCAGCGCGGCCTGGAGGTTAAACAGCTTGCAGCTCCCGTCCTGCGTCCGCGGGCGCAGTGCCACGCCGCGCGATCGAGTGTTGCACGCGCGGCCCTGCCCGACTGCTCATCATGACGGAGCTGTAATGGAGGAGCCGCCCCTCCATTACACAACTTTCATGTTGGGCCATGAGGGCTTCAGGTATCTCCGGTGCACGATAGACACTTCCGTTAAGCGACAGACACTTCCGTTTAAAGTGAATAGACATTTCCGTTAAAGCGACCCGCTTATCTGCGCGGCACCAGGGCACTGCCGTGGGCGTGCTCGCCGGTGCGGATTGAAACCTGGGTGCGAAGGAGCAACCATGAGATCGCCAAGCGGGCCCCGCCCACATGCACGGCGCGTCCGTCGGTATTTGCATTCCGTTCCCATCATGACCATCGCGGGATGCGCGGTCCTCGTCATCGCCGTCGGCTGCTCCAAGAGCGCACCCAGCAGCAGCAGCAGCAGCCCGAAGCCCTCGACGTCGGCAGCGGCGGCCGGGATGCCCTTCTACAACGTTTCGGTCTCGAACTTCACTTACCACGGCGCGCCGTCGGCCGTGCCGGCGAACAAGCCGTTCGTGATCTCGTTCACCAACAAGGAGTCGTTCGAGATCATCCACGAGTTCGTGGTGGTGAAGGTCCCGGCCGGCAAGACCGCCCAGGACGTGATCAAGGACACTAAGCAGAAGGGCGCCAAGGCCGAGGACGACTGGATACACATGGGCGACAGCGGTGACGTCCCCACCGGCGCCACCTCGACGTTCACCCTTGATCTCCCGCCGGGGAACTACGTGGCGGCCTGCTGGCAGACCGGCAAGGCCGGCGGCGGCACCGGCCCGCCGCACATCACCATCGGCATGGTCGCGCCGTTCACCGCCTCGTGAGCTGCCGATGATGCTGCACATGACGACGCCAGGGCCCCGGCGCCAGGGCCGCGGGCCCTGGCGTGGCGGCCTGCGCCTGGCGCTGCTGCTTGCGCTGCTGCTGGTCACGTCCGGCTGCGGCCTCGTGAAGCCGGGGCTCGACGCGAAGGCGCAGGACGTGCACGGGCTCTGGTACATCATCCTCTGGCTGGCGCTGCCCGTGTTCGTGTTCGTCTGGGGCATGCTCGCCATCGTCATCGTCCGGTTCCGCAGGCCGCGCGGGGACGAGTCCGAGCCGGTACAGACCCGTGGCCACCCCGCCGCCCTGACGACGTTCTTCGTCGCCCCGCTGGCCATCATCGTCGCGCTGCTCGCGGTCGGCGAGGTGACGGTGAACAGGGTCGACCACATCGACCCGCATCCAGTCGAGCGGCTGGTCGTCACCGGATCCCAGTGGCAGTGGTCGGCGAGATACGTCAAGGAAGGCCTGTCGGTCAGCGGGAAGACCGCCAGCGAGACCTTCCCCGGCAAGGCACTCACGATGGCACTGCCGGTCGGCCGGTCGGCGCAGATCACCCTGGAGTCCAGCGACGTGATCCACGGGTTCTTCGTGCCGGGCATGCTCTTCATGAAGAACGCCGTGCCGGGCCACCCGAACACGTTCACGTTCACGCCCACCAAGCCAGGCACCTACCTCGGCCAGTGCACGCAGTTCTGCGGCCTCTGGCACTCGAAGATGACGCTGGTGCTGAAGGTCCTGCCCGCGCCGCAGTTCCAGACCTGGGTGACGCAGCAGAGGCAAGGGCAATCCAAGGGCGGTTCCTGCGCCCCGAAGGGGTCGTCGATCACGCTGACGGCGCAGCACATCCAATGGGACAAGACCTGCATCGCGGCGGTCGCGGGCCAACCGATAAAAGTTACGGTCATCAACAAGGACGCCGGCATCGCGCACAACTTCGCCATCTGGGTCGACTCCAGCCTCAAGAAGCGGCTCTTCCAGACGGGTAACCTCAGCGGCCCGGCGACCAAGACCTACACCGTCCCGCCGCTGCCGCCCGGGAAGTATTACTTCCAGTGCGACGTCCACGGCCCGGCGATGTCAGGAACTCTGGTCATCGGGAAGGCAGCGGGTTAGCGTGATGAAGGTAGCACCCAGGGTGAGTGGGAGACAGATCCGCCGCGAGCAACGGGAGGGTCGATCATGACGACGACAGGTGTGCTGGCGAGACCGGCCGCGCCGCGACCGCGACCAGCGCGGATACTCGATTGGCTGACGACGACCGATCACAAGAAGATCGGGATCATGTACCTCGTCAACTCCTTCACGTTCTTCGCGTTCGCCGGCGCATTGGCGATGCTGATGCGCACGCAGCTGGCGCAGCCCGGCAACACGGTCCTCTCGCCGCAGGCCTTCAACGAGGATTTCACCATGCACGGGACGATCATGATCTTCCTGGTGATCCTCCCGCTGCTGCAGGGGTTCGGGAACTATTTCGTGCCGCTGCAGATCGGCGCGCTCGACATGGCGTTCCCCCGGGTCAACGCGGCGTCCTTCTGGCTGCTGCCGGTCGGCGGGCTGACGATCGTGGCCGGGTACCTCACCCACGGCGGTGCGGCCGCCGCCGGGTGGACGAATTACGTGCCGCTGTCCCTGCAGGAGGGGACCGGTGAGGACCTGTGGATCCTCGGCCTGCTGATCGTCGGCACCAGCTCGCTCCTCGGCGCCATCAACTTCATCGTGACCGTGCTCCGGCTGCGCGCCCCGGGCATGAGCATGAGCCGGGTGCCGATCTTCACCTGGGCCACGACCACCACGTCGGTCCTGATCGTGCTGGCCGTGCCCTCGCTGACCGCCGGGCTGCTCATGCTGCTCTCCGACCGCCACCTCGGGACAGTGTTCTTTGACCCGTCGCACGGCGGCAGCGTCGCCAATTACCTGAACACGTTCTGGTTCTTCGGGCACCCCGAGGTCTACATGCTCATCATGGGCGCCTGGGGAGTCGTGTCGGAGATCGTCCCGGTGTTCAGCCGGAAGCCGCTGTACGGGTACAGATTCGTGATCCTGGCCCTGATGCTCATCATGGCGCTCTCGTTCACGGTGTGGGGCCACCACATGTACACCACGGGCCTCGTCAACGACTTGTTCTTCTCGGTGACCACCGAGCTGATCTCCGTCCCCACCGGGCTGCTGGTCCTCGCCTGGCTGTTCACGCTGTGGAAAGGGAAAATCAGGTTCGAGCCGCCGATGCTGTTCGCGCTGGGCATGATCGCGATGTTCGTCATCGGCGGGATCGACGGCGTGTGGATGGCCTCCCCCGCAGCGGACTTCTCCATCCACGACACGTACTTCGTGGTCTCGCACATCCATTACGTGCTGATCGGCGGGAGCCTGTTCGGGATCTTCGCCGCGATGTACTACTGGTTCCCCAAGATGACCGGCCGGATGCTCAACCGGAAGCTCGGCATCTGGCAGTTCTGGCTGCTGATCATCTCGTTCAACGTGACGTTCTTCCCGCAGCACTTCCTGGGCCTGATGGGCATGCCGCGCCGGGTGGCGACCTATCCCGTCAGTTCCGGGTGGGGGATGCTGAACCTCATCGAGACGATCTCCGCGTACGTGATCACGGTGTCGATGCTCGTGGGGCTGTGGAACATCCTCACCACGCTGCGTAAGCCGCGTAACGCGCCCGCCGACCCGTGGGGCGGGAACTCGCTGGAGTGGGCGACGGTGTCGCCGCCGCCGCCGCACAACTTCGACGCCCTGCCCGAGATCCGCTCCGAACGCCCGGTCCGCGACCTGCGGCTCGCCATCAGCGCGGCGGCGAAAGCAGCGGGACCGGAGGAGGCGGCGGGACCGGAGGAGGCGGTGGGACCGGGCGGAGCGGCCCCGGAGGCGGCACAATGACCGCAAGCGAGCACGTGCCCGGCCACACGGCCGGTCGTCACCCCGCCGCCGAGCTCATCGACCGGCAGGCCGTCCGCAGCGCGAGCAGCTCGGTGACCGGCATGGTGCTTCTCGTCGCGTCGGAGGCGGTCTTCTTCGCTGCCTTCCTGGGCATCTACGCGGTATCGTACACGGCCGCCCGGGTGTGGCCCCCGGCCGGAATCCCCACCCCGTCGATCGGGGTGCCGACCGTCGGGGTCGTGGTACTGCTGGCCAGCGGCGCTGCCATGGCGGCGGCCATGCGCCGCGCCCACGCCCCGGAGTACCCGCGCGGCATCATGCGCTGGCTGACCGCGGCGCTGGCCTTGGCCGTCGCCTTCGGCGTGCTGACGGCGATCGGCTACGCCGCCATCCCGTTCGGCGTGGGCCAGGGGATCTACGAGTCGCTGTTTTACATGATCATCGGGCTCGAGCTCGGGCACGTCGTAGGGGGGGCGGTGCTGCTCGGCGTGGTCATGGCCCGGACGTGGACGGGCGAACTCACCCTTCGCCGCGATCCTGTGCAGGCGGCGGCGATCTACTGGTACTTCGTCGTTGTTCTCGGCGTCGTGATCTACGTGGTTCTTTACCTGGCGGGGAGCTGATGAGCCCGCAGCAGGGCCGACGGCCCGGAAGAGGAGGTGGCCGCGGATGACGCTGTTCTCGAGGATCGCCATGGGCGTCGGCTCGTTCCTCATCGTGATGGGTATCGTCTACGGGCTGGTCACGGGGGAGTACGAGGGCACCGTCGAGATGCTGACCGTGGCCGGCGGTGCCCTCCTGGTGGGCGCTTACCTCACCCGCGCGGTCCAGCGGGCCCGGGAGGCGGTCGCCGCGCAGGCGGCCGGCGCCGGAGGCGGCACCGAGGACACCGAGCCGCACGTGGCGCCCACGATCTGGCCGCTGGTGTTTGCCTTGTCCATGATCGGTGTGGTGCTCGGGGCGGTGGGGCCCCGCTGGGCGCTGGCCGCGGGCGCGGTCCTTCTCGTCGTCTCGCTGGCCGGCTGGAGCCTTGACGTGCGCCGGCAGTGGCGTCATCATGATCACGCTGTGGGTACGGGGGCAGCTCATGGCGAGGCACACCCGGGGACGGACCACTGATGTCCCCGAAGGGAATGGCGGCCATGAGGCGGCGCTCGTACGACCAGTGCATGCGCTGCGGCAACGCGACCTCATATGGCCGGTCGGTGTGCGGGGACTGCAACCCGGCCGGACTGCCCGAGCCGAGCCCCGCGCAGTATCACGCGACCGTCTTCGTCGCAGTCCTGGTGACACTGGCCGTGCTGGGCCTCCTTGCCCTCGTGCTGCACTGAGCTCCCGGCGCAGTGCAGCGCGTAAGGTGATGCTCTCCTGCCGGGTCCCGCGAGCAAGCGGCGGCTGGGCGGCGCGGCTGGGCGGCCTTATCCTGGCGTCGGCTGCCTTGCTGCTGGTTCTCCCGGCCACTGCCTCCGCGCACGCGGTGCCGGTCTCCGCCACGCCGGCGCCGGGTGCTCGCCTTGGTACAGCGCCGGGCGCGGTTGTCATCGTGTTCGACGAGCCGCTGGTGTCCCGGCTGTCGGGTACCACCGTCATCGACCCGGCCGGCCGGCGGTTCACCGGCGAGGTGTCCGGCAAGACCATACGGGTACCGCTTTCCACCAATGCGCCTGGCATCTACCAGGTGAACTGGAAGACCGTCAGCGTGATCGACGGGCACACGATCACCGGGACGTTCAGGTTCGGCGTGGGGGTATCACCCGGCGTGGCGACCGCGTCCCCCGGGGCCACCGTGCAGGGGCCGACGGCACCGGACGTGATCGTTGCCGTTCTTCGCGGGGTGGAGTACGCCCTGCTGCTGCTCGCCTGCGGGCTCGCCGTGGCGAGCGTGCTGGGCCGCGGCCTGCCGCTGCGGCTGCCAGCCATCCCTGTCGCGGCCGCGCTCCTGGTGAGCGGAGTGGCCGTGGTCACCGCCGAGGCGGTGCTGGCCAGTTCCGGCGCGGTGGCCGGGATCATTGACTACCTGACGAGCGGAGTCACCGGCTGGGCCCGGGTGGCGCGGCTCGTGCTGGAGGCGGCGGTGCTGGAGGTGGCCGTCGTCCGGGCGCGCCTCTCGCCGGCGCTGCTCGCCGGCGTCGTCGTCGCGGTCGCGGTCGCCGGCCACGGCGCGGACGTCGAGCCCGCGTGGCAGGGCATCGCGGTGAACGCGGTCCATCTCGCCGCGGCCGGCATGTGGGCTGGCGGGATCATGGCGCTGGCGCTGCTCCGGGTGACCGGTCGCTGGCAGGCCGCGGGACGCGACCTGCTGCCGCGGTTCTCCCGGGTCGCGCCATGGGCCTTTCTCGTGTCGGTGGGCCTGGGGGCGGTGCAGGCGGTGCAGCTCCTCGGCGGCCCGGGCCAGGTGCTGACCACGGCGTACGGGCTCACGCTGGTGGCGAAGGCCCTCGCCGTGGCCGCGATGGTCCCGCTCTCGGTGCTCGCCTGGCGGCGAGTCCGGGCGAGCGTGCGGGCGGAGGCGGCGATTGCCCTGGTGGTGATCGCGGCCGCCGCTGCCCTGGCCGCATACCCGGTGGTGCCGAAGGAAGCTCGCGAGGTGGCGGAGGAACCCGTGGCTTCCGGCTCCGCAGCGGCCCGGGCCTCGCCGTTTCCCCAGCCCGGTGATCTCACCATGGGAGGCCGGGCCGGCCAGGTCATGGTCGGGCTCACCGTGCACCCCGGCCGGCCAGGGGTCAATACGGTCCGTGCCTACCTGGCCAGCCCGGCGACATCGGCGTCCACGGCACGCATTCAGGTGCGAGGCCGGTGGCGTGTTCTGTCCTCCTGCGGCGGGCCGTGCCGCACCGCCACCGTGGACCTGCATGGCGGGGAACGGCTGGCGGTGGCCGTCGCAGGACCGGTCGGCGGGACGGCGGCCTTCGATCTGCCACCCCTGCCCGCCAAGGACGGAACCACGCTGGCCCAGTCAGCGGTCGCGCATATGAACCGGCTGCACAGCTACCGGGTGGCCGAGGTGCTGTCGGGCATCCGCAGCGCGTACGCGTACGCGCGCCCGCACCAGATGTGGCTGCGGATCTGGTATGGCGACGGCGTGCAGCAGACACTCTGGCTCGGCAGATCGGTCTACGGGCGGTCGGGCCCGAGTGGATCGTGGCGGCTGAAGTCTAGGGGTGTCCTTGCCCCGGTGCCGTACTTTCCGTGGAAGCCCTTCCAGCCGTTCGTCGACGCCCGCATCCTGGGAACCAGGACCGTATCGGGCGCACCGGTCACGGTGGTGTCGTTCTTCGGCGGTCACGGCAGCGACCCGGACAGTGTGTGGTTCACGCTCTGGGTGGACCGGGAGACCGACCGCGTGCTGCGGTCCCAGATGTGGGTGCCCACCCACTTCATGGACGACCGCTACTACGCATTCAACCAGCCGGCCGGCATCCCCCGGCCCGGGGCGGGGTGAGCGGCCCGTCCGGACCGGGTGCGGGCACGGCCGCGGTAAACGGGCACGCCGACGCCACCGCGCCGGTAAAGAAGGCCCGCGACCTACGGGGCGGCGCTCGTCGGCACCATCTCGGCCGCGGCAGACTCGCGCCCGATGGCCTGCAGCGGAAGCCGCAACTCGACGACGGCTCCGCCACCAGGCCGGTCGCGCACCCTGACCGAGCCGCCATGAGCCTCCGTGATCGCCTTCACGATGGCGAGCCCGAGACGTGCCCCGCGCTTGCGGTTGCCATCGGCACGCGCGAACCGGTCGAAGATCGGCTTTTTGTCATCCTCCCGGATTCCGGGGCCACGGTCGGCGACCGCGACCACCTCGCAGCCGTCCTCATGCCGCGCGGAGACCTCAATGGGCGCCCCCGGAGGAGCCTCAGCGACGGCGTTGCCGATCAGCTCGTCCAGGGCTTCCAGGAGACGGTCAGCGTCGAGCCGGACGACAGCGTCGTCGACCTTTCCCAGGCGAACCAGCGCGTCCTTCGCCGACCACCGGTCACAGGTGTCCGTCAGGACCTCGCAGAGCGAGGTGGCCACCGGGCGCACGAAGTCGGGCTGGTGGCTCGTGGCGAGCTCAAGCAGCCGGTCGGTGATCTCCTTCAGCTGCATGAGTTCATCGATCACAACCTGCGCGTCGCTAGCGGCAACCACGTCATCCGTCGTGCGCTGGAGAATTTCCGCGTGCCCCAGGGCAATGGTGAGCGGGGTGCGCACGATGTGCGAAGCATGCCGGATAAGGTGGCGCGCGTACTGCAGCAGCACCACATTGTGCTCGTAGACCCGGCTGATCTCCTCCCGGGCCGTCACGCTCCGCCGTACGAACAGCACCATGGCCGCGAACACCGCCGACATCAGCGGGATCTCGGTTAGCTCATCGGCCGCCTGGTCGCCAGACATGACATCGGCGCCCAGGCTGAAACCCGTGACGATGATGATCGTCGCCAGCGCTACCGAGGTGGCGCGCGTTGTCCAGACCCGCCACCCGTACAACAAGGACAGGCTGATCCAAATAAAATGGAATGGCACGGTGGCCCATTCTCGGAATATCAGGATCCCGGCCACATTGAGCAGAACGAAGACCCACCAGCCGATCTCGACCCGGTACTGCCGCCAGAACCAGCCGATCCGCTCAGCCAAGGTCAATCCTGTAGCCCACGCCGCGGACGGTGGAAATCACGTCCGGTTCCAGCTTCGCCCGCAGCCGCCGGACGTAGACGTCGACCACGTTCGACTCCGGGTAGAAGCTGTAGCCCCAGACCGACGATAGGAGGCGCTCCTTGGAAACCGTGCTGCCCGCATGCTGCATGAGCTCGGCCAGGAGCATCGACTCCCGCCGTGTCAGCCTCACGGGCCCGGTCCCGGTGTCCGCCTCCTGGCGGACCGGGTCGAGTACGATCTTGGGGGTGGTGAAGGTATGCGGATTCGGCAGTTCCCGGTCCCGGATCCGCGCCTTGATCCGGGCCAGCAGTTCGTCCAGCACGAACGGCTTGGGCAGGTAGTCTTGGGCACCGATTTCGAAGCAATGCACCTTCGACGCGGTGTCGGTAAGGCAGGAGAGCACGATGACTGCCTGGCCTGGCCGGAGGCGCATCAGCCGACGCAGTACGGTCATGCCGTCGGTGCCTGGCATCAGCAGGTCGAGGACCACGACCTCATAGGAACCCGTGAGTGCCAGCCGCAGGCCCTCTTCCCCGTTGGTGGCAGTGTCGGTCTCTAGGCCCTCGCTGCGCAAGGCCCGGGCGACGAGGCGGAGCACCCCCGGCTCGTCGTCTATCGCAAGAACACGATCGCTCATCTACGGGTCCCGAGTTGAACTTATATTTTGCCATAACTATAACTACTGTTTAAGGTTCTGGGGGAACTTTGCCGTCGGTTGGACCGGCAGGTCGCGGACGGAAGGCATGGCGGGCGCGCGGCCGTCGCTGGGTGGCGGAAGGAGTCCGGGAGGGGGATGGCCGAAGGTCCCCGGCCCTGCTGGCCGGGCCGCGGCGCCGGCGGGTTTCAGCCCGGCAGCACACCGGGCCGCCGCAGGATGACTCCCTCACGCAGCGTCCAGGGGACAGATCTCCAGGTGGGCCAGCTCGAACAGGTCCATGGCGTCGTCGGCGTCCTGCGAACGGCTCCTGGCTACCTGCTAGTTCGCCGGACACTCGGAGCGGGCGGCGAGCGCGAATACTGACCTTCCAGGCGTCATATCCGGTACCCCGTGCCGCACGTTGGCCGTTCCGCCCGTACGGTGATAGACAGCCGACGGGAAGGGACACATGCCCGCAATCATGACACTGGAGCAATCGCTCGCCACATGGCTGCCAGCCCAGCGCTGGTATCCGGGCGGCAGCGCCGCCGTCGAGCTCGCGATCATCGCTGACACCCCGCTCGCCAGCGGCGATCCGGAGCTGCGGCACCTCGTCGTCGGCGTGTCCAGTGGCGGTGACGCGGTCAGGTACCAGGTGCTGGCCGGCGTCAGGGCGGAAGGTGGCGGTGACGCGGTCAGGTACCAGGTGCTGGCCGGCGTCAGGGCGGAAGTGCCCAAGGCGCTGCAGCACGCGGTCATCGGGCCGGACGGCCGCGGCGGGACGGCGTACGACGCGCTGCACGACCCCGAGCTGACCCGCGTGCTGCTGCTCGGCATCGCCAGCGAGCGGGCGGCCGGACCGCTGCGGTTCGTCGCCGAGCCCGGCGCGCCGATCGACACGACCGCGGCCAGCCTGGTGCTGTCCGCCGAGCAGAGCAACACGAGCCTGATCTTCGGCGAGTCCGCCATCCTCAAGGTGTTCCGCCGGGTGTTTCCCGGCCAGAACCCTGACCTTGAGGTCACGCGTGCGCTGGCACGGCTCGGCTCGCAGCATGTGGCCGCGCCGTTCGGCTGGATCCAGGCCACGCTGGACGACGGCAACGGCGGCAGCGACGGCAACGGCGACGGTCATCATCACGGGGAGCCTGCGCTGCTCGCCCTGCTGTCGGAATACCTGCGCGGCGCCTGCGACGGCTGGTCGCTCGCCGAGACCAGCCTGCGCGACCTGTACGCCGCCGAGACCAGCCGCGCGGCCGAGGCCGGCGGCGACTTCGCCGGCGAGGCGCACCGGCTCGGCGCCGCCACCGCCAGCGTGCACGCCGACCTGGCCGCCGCCTTCGGCACCAGCGTGCTGGAGCCCGACGCCATGGCCGGGCTCGCCGCGCAGATGACCAGCAAGCTCATGGCGGCCAGCGCCGAGGTGCCCGCGCTGGCCCGGCTGGCGAGCAGGGCCGAGTCGGCCTTCGCCAGGCTGGCCAGCCTGGGCGAGCCGGTGCCCGTGCAGCGGATACACGGTGACTATCACCTCGGCCAGGTGATGCGGACCCAGACCGGCTGGGTCGCGCTCGACTTCGAGGGCGAGCCCGCCGCCCCGCTCGACCGCCGCCGCGCCCGGTCCTCAGCGCTGCAGGACGTGGCCGGGATGCTGCGGTCGTTCGACTACGCGGCGCGCCACCAGCTGCTCGGCCACCCGGATGAGGCACGCCTGTCGGCCGCGGCCAGGGACTGGGTGACCAGGAACCAGGCGGCGTTCTGCGCGGGCTATGCGGAGGTCAGCGGGGCCGACCCGCGGGCCCGCGGTGTGCTGCTGCGCGCGCTGATGCTCGACAAGGCGGTGTACGAAGTGATCTACGAGGTCAGGCACCGGCCGTCCTGGCAGTCCATCCCGCTCAGCGCGATCGCCGGGATGCAGCCGTGACCGCCGCGAACTCCAGCGCCACCCAGGTCAGCCTCAGCGAGATCGACAGGGTCGTGGCCGGTACCCATCACGACCCGCACGCCGTCCTCGGCGCGCACCCGGTCACCGGCGGAATCGCCGTCCGCGTGCTGCGCCCGCTGGCCACCTCGGTGACCGTGGTGCTCGCTGACGGGCGCCGGTTCCCGGCCGGCCATCTGCACCAGGGCGTGTTCGCCGTGACGCTGCCGCTGACCGAGATCCCCGACTACCGGCTGGCGGTGACCTACCCGGGCGCCAGAGACGGCCAGCCGGACGCAGGGAGCGACGGCCAGCCGGGCGAGATCCTGGCCGACGACCCGTACCGGCACCTGCCCACTCTGGGCGAGGTCGACCTGCACCTGATCGGTGAGGGCCGGCACGAGCAACTGTGGCGGGTGCTCGGCGCGCATATCCGGCAGTACCCCGACGACGCCCCTGACGCGGCGCCGGCGGCAGCAGGCACCGCGGGCGGAGCGGCCGGCGAAAACTCGTTTTCCATGGGCTTTGGCCTGGTCACCGGCACGGCATTCGCGGTGTGGGCGCCGAACGCCCGGGGCGTGCGGGTGATCGGGGATTTCAACTTCTGGGACGGGCACGCGCACCCGATGCGGTCGCTCGGCGGGTCGGGGGTGTGGGAGATCTTCGTGCCCGGGGTCGGCGAGGGCACCAGGTACAAGTTCGAGATCTGCGGGCCGGACGGCTCGTGGCACCGCAAGGCCGACCCGATGGCCGCGCTCGCGCAGCGGCCGCCGGACACCGCGTCGGTGGTGTGCAGGTCCCAGTACCAGTGGGGCGACGGTGACTGGCTGGCCGAGCGGGACGCGCGGGACGCGCTGCGCCAGCCGATGAGCGTGTACGAGGTGCACCTCGGCTCGTGGCGCCCCGGGCTGTCCTACACGGAGCTGGCCGACCAGCTCACGCACTACGTCAGCGAACTCGGCTTCACGCACGTGGAGTTCCTGCCGGTGGCCGAGCACCCGTACGGCGGATCCTGGGGCTACCAGGTCACGTCGTATTACGCGCCGTCGTCCAGGTTCGGGTCGCCGGATGAGTTCCGGCTGCTGGTGGACCGGCTGCATCAGGCCGGCATCGGGGTGCTGGTCGACTGGGTGCCTGCGCACTTCCCCCGGGATACATGGGCGCTGGCGCGGTTCGACGGCACGCCGCTGTACGAGAACGCTGACCCGCAGCGCGGCGAGCACCCGGACTGGGGCACGCTGATCTTCGACTACGGCCGCAAGGAAGTGCGCAACTTCCTGGTCGCCAACGCCATCTACTGGCTCGAGGAGTTTCACATCGACGGACTGCGGGTGGACGCCGTCGCCTCGATGCTCTACCTGGACTACTCACGCAAGGACGGCGAGTGGTCGCCGAACGCGGCCGGGGGCCGGGAGAACCTGGATGCCGTCGCCTTCCTCCGCGAGGTGAACGCGACCTGCTACCGGCGGGTGCCCGGCATCACGATGATCGCGGAGGAGTCGACCGCGTGGCCGGGGGTGACCCAGCCGGTGCACCTGGGCGGGCTCGGGTTCGGCCTGAAATGGAACCTCGGCTGGATGCATGACACGCTGGCCTACCTGTCGCACGACCCGCTGTTCCGGCATTATCACCACAACGAGCTGACGTTCTCGATGATGTACGCGTACTCGGAGAACTTCGTCCTGCCGCTGTCGCACGACGAAGTCGTACATGGCAAGGGCTCGCTGCTCGGCAAGATGCCCGGGGACCAGTGGCGGAAGTTCGCCGGCCTGCGGGCCCTGCTGGCTTACATGTGGGCGCACCCGGGCAAGCAACTGCTGTTCATGGGCTCGGAGTTCGGGCAGGCGGCCGAGTGGTCGCAGGAGGCTGGCCTGGACTGGGCGGCGCTCGGCGGCCCGATGGAGGCCGGCTTGCAGCGACTCGTCATCGACCTGAACGCGGCCTACCGCGCCGATCCGGCGCTATGGACGGCTGACTTCTCGCAAGATGGATTCGGCTGGATCGACGCGAACGACTCGGCCGGCAACGTCGTGTCGTTCCTGCGGTTCTCCGGCGGCGCGGCGGGCGATGCTGAGGCAGCTGGCGCCGCGGCGGGCGAGGCTGGCGTGATCGCCTGCGTGGCCAACTTCGCCGGGGAGCCGCATATCGGCTACCGGATCGGGCTGCCGCAGGCCGGCCGGTGGCGCGAGGTGATCAACACCGACGCGGCTGTCTACGGCGGCAGCGGGGTCGGCAACATGGGGGTCATCGATGCGGTCGAAGAGCCGTGGCACGGCCGGCCGGCGTCGGCGGTGCTGGCCGTTCCGCCGCTCGGCGTGCTCTGGCTGGCCCCCGAGCCCGCCGGGTAGGGACCGGGTGAGGAGCAGCCTGCCGGGGTCAGAACATGCCGAGTAGCCAGCGCGGGCCGGTCACCGCCGCCCCGGCGGCGGCGCAGCGGGAACGCAGTTCCCGGTCGGCGGTCACTACGATCCGCTGGCCTCCTGGCCGCGCGGCAAGATCGGCAATCAGGTCGTCGCCTGAGCCGGCCGCGGCGATCGCGCTGACCCTTCGTCCCGCGGCCGCCGGCAGCCCGCTCAGCGCCGCGCGCGCCGCGCCTTCCAGGACCAGCACGAAGCCAGGGAACCAGCGCTCGAGGGCCGGCGCGGCCAGCTTGTCAGCCAGCGAGTCCGGCAGCACCGGAAGGCCGCGCTCGGCCAGCGCGGCGATCTCGCCGTGCAGCCGGGCAGCCGCCCCTGCCCGGTCCCGCCACCAGCCGTCGGCCCGCGCGCCCATCACGTTCGCCACGTCCACGATGACCGTCAGCGGGAAGAGCGCCGCCCGGAGCGCCGGCCAGCGTGCGGCGAACCCCGGATGCAGCGCCAGCCGCCCGACGTCGTCCGCCGGCACCCAGCCGGCCTCAGCGGTCTCCGCGCTCGCGCTGTGCACGGGGAACGGCTCGGCCGCCGAGGCGATCACCGTCCGGTAGGACCAGCCGTCATGATCGTCGAGCAGGATCCCGCCGACGCGCACTGCCTCGGGCGGCACCCCGCACTCCTCGGCGGCCTCGCGCAGCGCGGCGGCCACCGCCGACTCGTGGCTGTCCCGTGCGCCACCCGGCGGCCCCCAGGTGCCCGGGTGGTTGCCCCACTGGCTCCTGCGCTGCAGCAGCACGGTGGCACCGCCGCCGTCGTTGGGCACGTACGCGAGCAGCCCGGCCGCGCCATGCCGGCCCCAGTGCCGGTGGCCCTGGGCGCACCTGACCCAGCCGTTGCCGTCCCGATCAGCCATCGCGCCGACGATAGCCGACGCGATCGGTACCCCGCCCGCCGTCCTCGCCCCCGGGGGCGGGGGCCCGAGTCCGGGCGGCCTCTAAGCTGGCCGCATGGTCGAATCGAGGATTTCTGATCAGGTCGCCAAATTCCGCCAGCGCCGGACGGCGCCGCTGATCCTGGAGCTTGACCTCACCGAAGGGATCATCGAGGAGCGCCCGGCCGACCCCCTGTCAGCCGTCGTGCTCGCGCGCCGCAGGCTGCTGCTTGCCGACGTGCTCGACGGCCTGCGCCGGGCCCGCGGTGACCAGCGGGTCAGGGCGCTGGTCGCCAAGGTCGGCGGGCGGGCCATCGGCCTGGCCATGGTGCAGGAACTGCGGGCCGCGATCACGGAGTTCCGCGAGGCGGGCAAGCTGACGGTCGCCTGGGCGGAGACCTTCGGCGAGTTCTCGGCCGGCAACGTGCCCTACTACCTGGCCACCGCGTTCGACACCATCTACCTGCAGCCGTCCGGCGACCTGGGGCTGACCGGGATCGCGGTCGAGCGCCGGTTCTACCGCGGCACGCTGGACCGCCTCGGCGTGGAATACCAGGTCGGCAAGCGGCACGAGTACAAGAACGCGGCCGACCAGTTCACCGAGCGCAGCTTCACCGGGCCGGCCAGGGAGGCCACCGAGCGGCTCACCGCGTCCATCACCGAGCAGATCACCGAGGCGATCGCCGCGCGCCGCCAGATCGCGGCCGACGAGGCCAGGGCGCTGATCGACCGCGGCCCGTTCCTGTCCGCCCAGGCGCTCGACGCGGGCCTGGTGGACGCGCTCGGCTACCGGGACGAGGTGTTCGCCGACGTCAAGAAGCAGGCCGGGCCGGATGCGGTACTGCAGTACGTCAGCCGTTACCAGCGCTCGCACGCGCTGGCCGAGCGGGCAAGGAAGCTGCCGGCGCCGCGGCAGGAGTCGGTCGCGCTGATCTACGCGACCGGCCCGATCAAGCGCGGCCGCAGCACACACGGCCCGCTGCCCGGCAGCGGGATGGGCTCGGACACGATCGCCGCCGCGCTGCGGGCCGCGGCCGGCGACGACCGGGCGCGCGCGATCGTCCTGCGGGTGAACAGCCCGGGAGGCTCCTACGTCGCCTCCGACACGATCTGGCGCGAGGTGGTGCGGGCGCGTGAGGCCGGCAAGCCGGTGGTGGTATCGATGGGCGACGTGGCGGCCTCCGGCGGCTACCTCATCTCGGTGGCCGCCGACGCGATCGTGGCCCAGCCGGGCACGGTGACCGGCTCGATCGGCGTGCTGTCCGGCAAGCCGGTGCTGGCCGACCTGCTCGGCCGGGCCGGCGTGACCACCGACTCGGTCGCCGAGGGCGCCCACTCGGCGATGTTCACCACCAGCCGCCCGTTCAGCGAGGACGAGTGGGCGCTGGTCAACTCCTGGCTCGACCACATCTACGCCGAATTCACCGGCAAGGTCGCGGCCGGCCGCGGGATGTCCGGTGACCGGGTGCACGAGCTCGCCAGGGGCCGGGTATGGACCGGCGCCGACGCGCTGGCGAACGGCCTGGTCGACCAGCTGGGCGGGCTTGACCGGGCCGTCGGCCTCGCCCGGGCCAGGGCCGGGCTGCCGCCGGACGCGCCGGTGCGCATCTACCCGAAGGTGCGGCCGCTGGACCGGCTCCGCTCGCCGGCATCAAGCGACAGCCGCCCCGCCGCCCCAGCCGGGCTCGCGGCCGGGCTGCTGGCGGAGGCCTGGGGGCCGGCCTGGCGGCTGGCCGCCCGCGCGGGTTTCGCCCCGCACGGGCCGCTGATGCTGCCGGGCAGCTGGACTTTCGAGTGACGGAACGGATGGGCGCCGGCCAGTCAACGGCCGGCTTCGGCGATGTGCTCGGGGCATTCGCCTCGGGCGTCACCCTGATGACCGTGGCCGACGGGCGGGATGACGTCGGGACGACGGTCAGCGCGTTCTGCCCGGTGTCGCTGGACCCGCCGCTCGTGCTCGTCTCGCTGATGGCCGGCTCCTACCCGGCGGAACTGCTCGGCCGACTGGACCGGTTCGCCGTGACCCTGCTGGCGGCCGGCCAGCGGATGCTGGCCGGCCGGTTCGCGGCGGCCGGCCGGCCCGGCGCCCGGCTGATGCTCGACGGCGTGCCGCACCGGCGCGGTGAGCTGTCCGGCGGGCTGATACCCACCGGCGGGCTTGCCGCGATCGAATGCGAGGCCGCCCAGCGGGTGCCCGCCGGGGATCACCTGCTGGTCATCGCCGATGTCGTCGCCGTCGCCTATGTCGCGGCCGGCGGGCAGCCGCTGATCAGGTTCCGCGGCGGCTACCCGGCTGTCAGCGCCTGACGCCCGCGCCGCCCGTCCGGGCGCCGGCCAGCCTGCTGCCGCCGGGCGAGCCGCCTGCGGGCCGGACATGCGCTGCGCTGCCCGGCGACGATCCTGGCCCCATCAGCCAGTTGCCCCGCTCGGCAAGCAACCGCTCAATCTCGTCGGCATCCTGGCCGCTTTCCTGGTCACGCCCCATGCGCGGACTCCCTCCGGTGTCAGCTCAGATGTGCTTTCCGGTGTCGCAAGCCAGAGACGAGGACACGGCACCGAAGGTTTCCATCCCGGGCAGGGTTTCTTTTGCCGGGTCTGCTGTGCCGGGAACTCGCCGTCGGCTCCCGGTCAGGCCGGGGCGAGTTCTCCCGCCGCCCACACCGCCGCGATCAGCGGGACACCGGGCCGGTAGGCGAGGTAAGCGTGCGACGGCGCGCTGAGCATGATCAGGTCGGCGCGCGCGCCGATGCCGAGGTGGCCGACATCCGTCCGGCGCAGGGCATGGGCGCCGCCCGCGGTGGCAGCCCATAGCGCCTCCTGTGTTGTCATCAGCATCTCGCGGACCGCGAGCGCGATGCACAGCGGCATGCTGGACGTGAAGCAGGAGCCAGGATTGCAATCGGTGGCGATGGCCACCGTGACCCCCGCGCTGAGCAGCCGCCGGGCGTCCGGGTACGGGTGCCGGGTGGAGAATTCCACGCCGGGCAGCAGGGTGGCCACCGTGGCCGACGAGGCCAGCGCGTCGACGTCGGCATCGTCGAGGTACGTGCAATGGTCGGCCGAGGCGGCGCCGTGCCGCACGGCGAGCTGCACTCCCGGCCCCGGCCCGAGCTGGTTGGCGTGCACCCGCGGCCGCAGCCCGGCCGCTGCCCCGGCGGCGAGGACGGCCGAGGCCTCGTCCGGGCCGAACGCCCCCCGCTCGCAGAACACGTCTACCCACCGTGCCTGCGGCGCGCACGCGTCCAGCATCGGGCCGCAGGCCAGTTCCACGTAGCCATCCGGGTCGGCGGCGAACTCCGGCGGGATCACGTGCGCGCCCAGGTAGGTCACCTCCGGGGTGAACTCGGCCGCCAGGGCGACACTGCGCGCTTCATCGCGGACCGTGAGCCCGTAGCCGGACTTGCACTCGAACGTGGTGGTGCCCTGCGCCAGCATCTCGGCCGCCAGCGCCCGCAGGTTCGCGCTCAGCTGCTCATCGGTGGCTGCCCTGGTCGCGGCGACGGTCGAGCGGATGCCGCCGGCCGCATAGGGCGTGCCGGCCATCCGGGCGGCGAACTCAGCGCCGCGTTCCCCGGCGAAAACCAGGTGCGCGTGCGAGTCGACGAACCCGGGCAGCACCGCCCGGCCGGCCGCATCGACGACCTGGTCCGCGGCGGGCGCCCGCGCGGCTGGCCCGGTCCAGGCGACCTTCCCCGCGTCGATCACCAGCGCCATATCGGCAAAGGACGTGAACGGGCCGGGGCCAGGCGGGCCGTCGTCGGCTGGCGCGTTCGTGACCAGCTCGCCGATGTTGGTGATCAACAAGCTCACGTGCGCATAATGCCACGCCCGCGGCCGGCCGGCTCCCGTTCGCGCAGGGTCGCCAGGACCTGCGGGATCATGATCGCCGCGGCGAGGCCGGCCAGCGCTGTCTAACGATTATGACTAGTAAGCTTCTATCTATGTCAGGCTCACCGCGGCGGTCGCCGCTCGCCCTCGTCGTGCTGGCCATGCTCTACGAGGCACCGATGCACCCGTACCGGATGCAGCAGCTGATCAGGGAGCGCGGCAAGGACGAGGTGGTCAACGTCCGGCAGCGGGCGAGCATCTACCAGACGATCGAGCGCCTGCTGCGGGACGGCCTGATCAGCGTGCGGGAGACCGAGCGGGACGAGAACTGGCCAGAGCGCACCGTCTATCAGCTGACCCCGGCCGGGCGGCTGCTACTGACGGACTGGATGCGCGAGATGCTCGCCACTCCGGCCAGGGACTTCCCCGAGTTCCCGGCCGCGCTGGCGTTCCTGCCGCTGCTGGAGTCCGACGATGTCGCGGCCCAGCTTGAGACACGGGCCGCGAGCCTGGAACGCGAGCTGGCCAGGATCGAGACCGCGATGGCCGCCACGGCGGGCTTCCTGCCGAGGGTCTTCGTGATCGAGGACGAATACCGCACGGCGCTGCTGCGCACCGAGCTTTCCTTCGTCCGGTCGCTGGCCGCCGAGCTCAGGGACGGGCGGCTCGGCTGGTCCGAGGAGTGGCTCCGCAAGCTGGCTGCCACGCCCGCGCCGGGCTCAGTCAAGAACGGCCCGGACGGCGGCTGACAGCGCGCCGGGGACGTCATCGATGAGCAGGTGCGTCCCGTCCCGCACCACATCCCGGCCGCCGACGACCACAGCACGCACATCGGCGGCGGTGCCGGCGAAGATGACCGACTCCAGCGCGGTGGCCGCCGACGTCCCGGCCAGCCGGGGGCCATCCAGCGCGACCGTCACCAGGTCCGCCAGGGCCCCCGGCACGATCTCGCCCGCGTCCGGCCAGCCCAGGCAGGTGTGCCCGGTCACGGTGGCGGCACCGGCCAGCTCGGCGGCGGTGAAGTGGCCGCGCCGCTGGGTGGCCAGCCGCTCGCCCAGCTCGACCCGCCTGGCCTCCTCGAACAGGTCGATCACGGCCTGGCTGTCGGTGCCCAGGCTGAGCATGCTGCCGGCGGACGCCAGCGCGCGGGCCGGCCCGATCCCGTCGGCCAGATCGGCCTCCGTGGTCGGGCAGAAGCACGCGCAGGCCCGGCTGCCGCCGAGCAGCTCGATGTCCCGGCTGGCCAGATGGGTCGCGTGCACGACGGTGGTGCGCGGGCCGAGCGCACCGGCGTTGTACAGCACCTCGGCGGGCGTCGCCCGGTAGGCGGCCAGGCACGCCAGGTTCTCCGCGTGCTGCTCGGACAGGTGCGCGTGCAGCGGCGCGCCGTAGCGCTGCGCCCAGGCGATCACCGGGTGCAGCTGATCCGGCGGCACCGCCCGCACGGAGTGGATGGCGGCGCCGGCCCTGGCCCGCGGGCCGAGCATGCCATGCGGATCGGCGCCGAGCGCCTCGGCTCTGGCTGCCCATTTCGCCCCGTCGCCGTCACCGAACCGGAGCTGCGGGCCGGCCAGCGGCACCGGCGAGCCGTCCGGGTTCAGCCCCCCGGACAGGTAGCAGGTGTCCAGCAGGGTGATCCGGATGCCCGCCTCCCCCGCCGCCGTGATCATGGCCAGGCCGAGCTCGTTCGGATCCGCGTAGGGCCTGCCGCCCGAGCCGTGGTGCAGGTAGTGGAACTCCCCGACGCAGGTGATGCCCGAAAGCGCCATCTCGGCGTAGACGGCTCTGGCCAGGGCCAGGTAGCTGGCCGGGTCCAGGCGGGCGGCCAGCTGGTACATCTGCTCCCGCCAGGTCCAGAACGTGCCGCGCCCAGCCTGGGTGATCCCGCGCAGCGCGCGGTGGAAGGCATGCGAGTGCGCGTTCGCCAGGCCGGGCAGGGTGAGGCCGGCCAGCCGGGTCGCGCCGGGCGCGCCGGGCGCCGGCATCTCCGGCGTGACGGCGGTGAACCGGTCCCCGGCCGCCTCGATCAGCACGTCCGGCCGGACGCCCAGGCCGGGCAGCCAGGCCAGCTCGGCGTGCCATCGCCGCGGCGGCCCGGTCACCGGCCGGCCAGTTCCTCGAGCACGGCGGCCAGTGCCACCACTCCGGCCTCGCAGTCCGCCGCCTCCGCATGCTCGGCGGGGGCGTGCGAGACCCCGGTCGGATTGCGCACGAACAGCATCGCGGTCGGCAGGCTGGCCGCGAGTATCCCGGCGTCGTGGCCGGCGCCGGTCGGCAGCACCGGCGCCGTGATCCCGCGGGCCGCGAGCGCGCGGCCCAGCCGGTCCCGCAGGCCGGGGTCGAATTCCACCCGCGGCGTGAACGACTCCCGCTGGATCTCGCATCGCCCGCCGTGCTGGCCGGCCTCGCGCTCGGCGGTCAGCCTGATCTTGGCGACGGCGGCGTCCAGCGCTTGCTCCTGCGGGGCCCTGGCATCCAGCCAGGCCGACACCGACGAGCTGATCGCGTTCACGGCGCCGGGCGATGCGACGACCTTGCCGACCGTCGCCAGCACGCGGTGCCTGGCCGCGACCTGCCGGGCCGACAGGACGGTGGCGGCGAACGGCAGCATCGGATCGCGACGGTCCTCGAGCCTGGTTGTGCCCGCGTGGTCGGCGCGGCCGGCGAAGTCAAGCCGCCAGCGACCGTGGGCCCAGATGGCCTCGGCTATCCCCAGCTGCGCGTGCGCTCCGGCCAGCGCGCTGCCCTGCTCGATGTGCAGCTCGACGAACGCGCTGAGGCTGCCGAGCAGTTCCTGGTCGGGGCCGATGCCGCCGGGATCAAGCCCGGCCGCCGTCATCGCCTGGGCCAGGCTGACCCCGCTGCCGTCGCGCAGCTCGCGCGCCGCCTCCGGCGTGATCGCGCCGGTGAGCAGCCTGCTGCCCAGGCAGGCAAGCCCGAACCGGCCGCCCTCCTCCTCGGTGAACGCGGCGACGACGATAGGCCGCGCGGGCACGAAGCCACGCTCCCTGAGCAGGTCGATCGCGGCAAAGGCAGACACCACGCCGAGCGGGCCGTCGAAGGCACCGCCGTCGGGTACCGAATCCAGGTGGCTGCCGGTGGCGATCGCGCCGCAAGCCGATCCCGGGCAGTCCCACCATGCCCACAGGTTGCCGTTCCTGTCACATGCCGCGCGAAGTCCCCGTTTCAGCGCCTGGTCGTTGAACCATGCACGGCAGGCCGAGTCCGCCTCGGTCCAGGAGAACCGCCGGTACCCGCCGGTCGGCGCGTAGCGGCCGAGTGGGAGCAGCGAATCCCAGAGGGCGGTGAACGGCACGGCGCTCCCTTCACGATCGTCGAAATCATGATCGTCGCTGGGGCAGCGGCCATCACGGCCGGAGTGCTACCCCGCAATACATGATCCGCGACCCGTCGCTGTCCGCCGTCGCCGGGTCGTCCGCGCCCCAGAGCCCGACGTGGCAGAGCACCGGGCCGGCGCCCGGGTAGGGCTCGGCCAGCTCAAGCCCGGCGAAGAAGCGCTCCTGGTCCGCCCTCGACCGCGGGTAGAACTGCTCGGTGGCGCGTGCGTACAGCTCGCGGGCTGCCCGCACCATGCTGGGCGGGAGGTTGTCGCAGGTACCGTGCGACAGGGCCAGGTAGCTGCCTGGCGCCAGCGCACTCAGGTAGTGCGACACGAGCCCCCAGGGATCCAGCGCGTCGGCGACGAAGTGCAGCACGGCGGTCATCAGCAACCCGGCGGGCTTGGCGAAATCGATCGTCGCGCGGAGGTCAGCGCTGCCCAGTAACGCACCGGGATCGCGCAGGTCAGCGGTGATCAGCCGGGCGTTCCCCGGATCCGCGAGCAGCCCGCTGGCGTGTGCCGCCACTATCGGGTCGTTGTCGGCGTAGACCACCCGCGCGTCCGGTACTGCCTCGCGTAATACCTGGTGAGTGTTGCCGACGGTGGGCAGCCCGCAGCCGATGTCGATGAACTGGCGGATGCCTCGCGCCGCGATCCAGCGGGCCGCCCGCTGGTGGAAGCCCCTGTTCGCCCATGCCGCGTCGGACAGCTCGGGCATTACCAGCCGCAGCCGCTCGGCCGCGGCGCGATCAACCTCGAAGTTGCTCGTGCCGCCGAGGTAATAGTCGTATAGCCGGGCCGGGCTCGGCCGGGTTACGTCCACGCCGGCGGGCACCTGACCAGCATCGCCCATCGCACCTCCAGGACGACGTAGGGCTACATTCTGGTATGCCCCGTATGCGCACCGTGAACACTATCGCAATCACTGCCCGGTTACTACACGAATGGCCCCGCCTACGCGGGGGTCCCGTTTATCCGGTGGGCCCGGACTCGGTCATCGGCACCCGCACCCCCCGCGCCGCGGCGACCTGGCTCGCCTCGTCGTATCCAGCGTCGGCATGCCTGATCACGCCCATGCCGGGATCGTTGGTCAGCACCCGCTCCAGTTTCTCCGCGGCGAGCGGGGTGCCGTCCGCCACGCACACCTGGCCCGCGTGGATCGACCGGCCGATGCCCACCCCGCCGCCATGGTGAATGCTCACCCAGGACGCGCCGGAGGCGGTGTTGACCATCGCGTTCAGCAGCGGCCAGTCGGCGATCGCATCCGAGCCGTCGGCCATCGCCTCGGTCTCCCGGTACGGTGAGGCGACCGAGCCGCAATCTAGGTGGTCGCGGCCGAGCACGATCGGCGCCTGCACGTCGCCCCGCTCGACAAGCTCGTTGAAGCGCAGGCCCGCGAGGTGCCGCTCGCCGTAGCCGAGCCAGCAGATCCTGGCCGGCAGGCCCTGGAAGTGGATCTTCTGGCCGGCCATCCGGATCCACCTGGCCAGCGGCTCGTTGGCGGGGAACAGGTCGAGTATCGCCCGGTCGGTGGCGGCGATGTCGGCCGGGTCGCCGGACAGCGCGGCCCACCGGAACGGGCCCCTGCCCGCGCAGAACAGCGGCCTGATGTAGGCGGGCACGAAGCCGGGGAAGGCGAACGCCCGCTGGTACCCGGCCAGTTCCGCCTCGCCCCTGATCGAGTTGCCGTAGTCGAAGACCTCGGCACCGCGGTCGAGGAAGCCGACCATCGCCTCGACGTGGGCGGCCATCGACTCCCTGGCCCGCCGGGTGAAGCCGGCCGGATCCTCGGCCCGCAGCGCGCCCATGTCCTCGAAGGCGACGCCGCGGGGGAGATAGGTCAGCGGGTCGTGCGCCGAGGTCTGGTCGGTGACGATGTCGACGGGAGCGCTGATCGCCAGGAGTTCCGGCACGAGGTCGGCGGCGTTGCCGAGCAGGCCGATCGAGAGCGGCTCGCCGGCGCCGGCGGCAGCGGTGGCGCGGCGCACCGCGTCGCCGACATCGTCGGCCGCCACGTCCAGGTAGCCGTGCTCGATCCGGCGGGCGATCCTGGACGGGTCGCAGTCGATGCAGAGCGCGACCCCGCCGTTCATGGTCACCGCCAGCGGCTGCGCGCCGCCCATCCCGCCGAGGCCCGCGGTCAGGGTGGTCGTGCCGGCCAGTGAGCCGCCGTACCGCTTGGCCGCGATGGCGGCGAACGTCTCGTAGGTGCCCTGCAGGATGCCCTGGGTGCCGATGTAGATCCAGGAGCCCGCCGTCATCTGGCCGAACATGGTCAGCCCGAGCGATTCGAGCCGCCGGAACTCCTCCCAGGTGGCCCACTGCGGTACCAGGTTGGAGTTGGCGATCAGGACCCGCGGGGCCCACTCGTGGGTGCGGAAGACGCCGACTGGCTTACCGGACTGGACCAGCAGGGTCTCGTCGCGTTCCAGGTCCGTAAGAGAGCGGACGATGCCGTCGAACGCATCCCAGCTGCGGGCCGCCCGGCCCGAGCCGCCGTAGACGATGAGCTGGTCAGGATGCTCGGCAACCTCGGGGTCGAGGTTGTTCATCAGCATCCGCATGGCGGCCTCCTGCGGCCAGCCCTTGCAGGACAGGCTGGTGCCGCGGGGCGCCTTGACCGGACGCGGGCCGGCCGGGCGCGGGCCGGCCGGGGGCTGGCCGGCCGGGGGCTGGCCGGCCGGGGGCTGGCTCGCGGGGCCGGCCGGGGGGCGGCTTGCTGGATGCTCGGCTGCCATCACCGCTCCTCGTAGAGTCGGTTGTCGGTCGCGGCGCCGCCGCCGCCGTCACATGCGCTTCATCCGGCGGTAGCGGATCATGTCATCCTTGCCCATGAACAAGATCACGCAGACGGTAACAACGGCTGCCGCGCAGATCCATTTCCACCACGTCATCGATCCTCCCGGACTTATCCGGCTATGATCCCTGGCCTCCCCCGTCCCTACCCGCTGAGAGCCATCCGCCACCCGGCTAGACGGTCTCCATGCCGAACCGCGCCATCAGCGCACGTTCCTCGTCGGGCGACGGGGGCTCGTCGCGGTTCCACAGGTCGTGCAGCGCGGCGAAGTAGGCGTCCATCGCGGGGGCGTGGATCACGATCAGCCGTGCCTCGCTCCGGGCGGCGTTGCCGAACGTGTGCGCGGTGCCCCTGGGCACGAGGACGAACCCTTCGGCCCCGACGGTCAGGTCCTCGTGTTCGACCGTGACCGAGACCAGCCCGTCGAGCACGAAGTACGCCTCCGAGCAGTTGGCGTGACGATGCGGCGGCGGACGGCGGCCGCCGCCGGGTGGCAGCGTGCGCTCCATCACAGACAGGTCGCCGCCGTCCTGTTCCGCCAGCGCCTTGAAGAACATGACGCTGCCACGGGCGGTGTAACGCCGCTGTCCCTCGCCGCGACCGAGAACCCTGGCTGTCATCGGCACCTCCGCTGCCTGCTGCTCCGGATGCTAGTGCCGCGGCCGGTCCGCCCGGCGGTCGGTTGGCCCGCCCGGACGGTCGGTTGGCCCGCCCGGACGGCTGGACGGCCGGGCGCCCGCCGACCGGGCGGCCCGCCAGGCGGCCTGGCCAGCGCAGTAGCCTGTGATTTCGTCGAGGAATGGGACACCATGCAAAGCGGGCTGATCACTCATCCGGACAAGGTGCTGTTCTCCGAACGCGGTGAAACGAAGGGCGATCTCGCCGAGCACTACCTGCGGGTCGGTGAGCCGCTGATGCGGGCGATGGGCGGCCGCCCGGTGCTGCTGCAGCGCTTCCCCGAAGGCGCGGCCGGGCCTTCCTTCTTCCAGAAACGGGTGCCCAAGAACATCCCGGACTGGCTGCAGACCACCACGGTGTCGACGCCCAACGGCACCACCTCGCAGGCGCTCGTCGCCGCCGACCTCGACCACGTGCTGTGGGCGGTGAACCTCGGCTGCCTGGGCTTCCACGTCTGGCCCTATCTGGCCAGCGACCCCGGCCATGCCGACGAGCTGCGGATCGACCTCGACCCGACTCCCGGCACGGACTTCACCCACATCCGGCAGGCGGCCAGCGAGCTGCGGCTGCTGCTCACCGAGGCCGGCATCACCGGCTACCCCAAGACGACCGGTAACCGCGGCCTGCACGTGTACGTCCGGCTGCAGCCGAGCTGGGACTCCTACCAGGTCCGGGCCGCGGCCGTGGCCGTCGCGCGCGAGCTCGAGCGCCGCAGGCCCGACCTCATCACGGCCGCCTGGTGGAAGGAGGAGCGCGGCCAGCGGGTGTTCGTCGACTACAACCAGAACGCGCCGCACAAGACGGTCTTCGGCGCGTGGTCGGTCCGGGCGCGGCCTGGCGCGCAAGTGTCCACCCCTGTCGACTGGGCGGAGATCGACGACATCCACCCGGACCAGTTCACGATCTCGTCGCTCGCCGCGCGGCTCGAGACCGCGGGCGACCCGTGGCAGGGGATCGGGGACGACCCGCAGTCGCTGGAGCCGCTGCTGGCGATGAGCGCCAGGGACCTGGCAGGCGGCCTGCTGGACGCGCCGTGGCCGCCGGTGTACCCGAAGCAGCCAGGTGAGCCGCCCCGCGTCGCTCCCAGCCGCGCGAGGAAATCCTGACCTGCGCCCACCGCGCCCGGCGGTGATTCGCGCCCAGCCTTGATCCAGGCCGGGTAGTCCGCCGCAGCTACGGGCGCCGTGATCCCGGTGCGATGCCGCCGAGGATCGTCTCCGCGAGCCGGGCGGCGAATCCTGGCGGGGTGGTGGCGATCGGGCTGCCGGGCGGGCTGAACATGACCCGCGGCAGGACCTGGCCGTGAATCGCGCCGATGATCAGCGCTGCGGCGGCGTCGATGTCGGCGGCCTGGTCGACGCGGCCGAGCCGTTGCTCGGCGCGCAGGTAGCCGGCGAGGATTGCCGGGAGCCCGCGCGGACCGTCGCCGCCGGCGTCCGCGTCCGGCTCCGGTGCCCTGTCCTGACCCGGTGCCCTGTCCTGACCCGGTGCCCTGTCCTGACCCGGTGCCCTGTCCTGACCCGGTGAGCTGTCCTGGCCCGCCGTGCCGTCCTGGCCCGGCGAGGCGTCATGGTCGGCCTGCCCGCCTGCGTCCTCGCCGTCGTCCGCCGCGGCAGCGCCGAACGCCGCGTCGCCGCCGACCATGGCGTGGAAGCGGTTCAGGGCGCCCGGTTGCGACAGCAGCCCGGCGAACGCCGGCGCGACCCGCGCGAGCACAGCAAGGCTGTGATCGATGAACAGCCGCAAGTTCTCCGCCACGGTGCCGGTCCCGGCCGGCGGCATCTGCGGCGCGGCATTCATGACCGTGGCGACGTGGGTGAGCAGGGCGTGGGCGAGCAGGTCCTCTTTGTCCTCGAAGTAGTTGTAGAGCACGCCGTCGGCGACCCGCGCCTCGCGGGCGATGTCGCGGACGGCCAGCCCGGCGCTGCCGCGCTGGCCGATCAGCCTCGCGGCGGTGGTGATCAGGTGCTCGCGCAGGTTCTGGCCGTCGTCGCGCAGGACGGCAGGCTTCCTAGGTGACATCGCGCCTGAGTGTAGTGACGACGGCAGCGGCGGCGAACGCCATCGCATACCCGAGCAGCACGAGCCCGCCGCCCCACTGCGGGAGCAGCCGGGTCGCTGCGGAAATGTTCGTCCGGTCGAGCGCCTCGCTGGCGTGCAGCGGCAGCCAGCGCGCGAGGCCCGGTCCGGCAAGCTGCCCGGCGATGCCCTCGACCAGGGCAATCCAGGCCAGCGCGGCGGCCACGGCGCCGACGAGGTTGCGGATGAGGGCACCGAGGCCGACGCCGATCGCCGCGAACGCGATGTTGGCGGCCACGCCTCCGGCCAGGACCCGCCAGGTGCCAGCCGCCGAGAGCTGGAGGGTACCGCCTTCGGCGGCCCACCAGGCGGCCGTAACCGCGAGGGCGGTGAGCGATGAGACGAGGCCGGCGGCGGCGCCGACCAGCGCGTAGACGGCCAGCTTGGCGGTGACAACGCGTGCCCGGCCGGGGCAGCTGAGGTAAGTGTCGGTGATCGTGCCGTGCCGGTACTCGCCAGCGACGGCGAGCATGCCGAAGATGAGCGTCAGCACCGCGGCGAGACCGACATGTGCGAGCGCCTGGCTCTGGACGGCCGGATCGTGCATGTTTCCGCCGGACTGGACAAGGCCGGTCACGCCGGCCGCCACGATCAGCGGCCCGGCGGCGAGCAGCAGCCATGGGCTCCGGATCGTGCTGAGCTTGCGGAACTCGCTGCGGATCATGAGCAGCACAGTTGTCTCCCTTGCGCGCAGTGAGTGGGCACGGTCAGTCCAGCTATACGGTCAGCTTCAGGAACGCCGACTCCAGCGCGTTGTTCGTCTCAGCGATCTCGCCCAGCGGCCCGGCGAAGCGAAGTTGCCCCGCGCTGACGATCACCACGTGGTCCGCCATCTGGGCGACCTCGCTGAGCACGTGGCTGGCGACCACGACGGTGCGGCCCTCGCCCGCCAGGCTGCGCAGCAGGCCGCGGAGCCAGGCGATGCCGGCCGGGTCGAGGCCGTTGGCCGGCTCGTCGAGCAGGAGCACTGCTGGGTCGCTGAGCAGGGCCGCGGCCAGGCCCAGGCGCTGCCGCATGCCGAGGGAGAAACCGCGCACGCGCCTGCTCCCGGCCTGGGCGAGGCCAACCTGGCCGAGCACCTCGTCCGCGCGGCGATCGGGCAGGCCGTCAGCGGCGGCCAGGATCCGCAAGTGGTCGCGGGCCCGGCGCCCCGGATGGAATCCGGTTGCCTCGAGCAGCGCACCGACCGAACGGCGCGGCCGGGCGAGGCTGCCGTACCGGACGCCGCCGATCAGTGCCTCGCCCGCGCTGGGCCGGACCAGGCCGAGCAGAGTGCGCAAGGTGGTCGTCTTCCCGGACCCGTTAGGCCCGAGAAAGCCGGTGATCTTCCCGGCCGGGGCGGTGAAGGACAGATCCCTTACGGCAGCTACCCGGCCGAAGTTCTTCGTCAGGCTGCGGACCTCAACCTCAGTCATGAGCTCTCCTCCTGGTGAACCATTGTTCATGAACAATAGTTCATGAACAATGGTTCAACAAGCGGCACGACCGGGAAACTGATGGATGGGCTGGCGCGGCCAGAGCCGCGGCCTACAGGCGGTCAGCCAGCCAGGCGTGGACTTCCCCTATCCGGTGCTCTATCAACGTCAGATGCCCGTCGCCGTCGAGCAGCCTGGCCTCGACTCCAGGAATGTGCGTGGCGAGCCCACTGGCCATGGCCGAACGGCACGAACCTGTCCTGCCTGCCGTGCAGCAGCAACACGGGAACGGAGATCCGGGCTAGCTCGAACCCCCATGGGTTGGCCTCCGCGTGGCCGTCGTCCCACCACCCCTGCCCCCCGGGCGCCAGGCCCTCCCGCAGGGAGCACGCCAGGTAGTCAGCCATGTCGCCGGCCAGGACGGCCGCGTCGGCAGGCGAAAGCAGCGACTTCATTCCCTCGGCCAGGTCGTCCGGCGATGTGGCCAGGAACTCCTCCCGGTCCTGCTCCAGCCGGACGCGGGCCGCGTCCCCGTCCGCGAGCAGCAGGCGGAAATCATCGATGTTGCGCCAGCCCATGCCATCGAACCAGTCGAGCCCCTCCGCGCCATAGGGGGCTGGTGACGCCAGCGACGCGGCGGCAGCGACAAGCTCGGGGAGCAGCGCCGCGCACGCCAGCACGTGCGGCCCGCCGCCAGCCTCGCCTGCGGCCCGTAGCCAGTACCCGCGAGGCGATGGCTGCCTGGCCATCGCCGCCTGCCGGTCAGGCGGCAGCGGCCGCCGGGCCGTGGCTGTGCGGATGCTGGCGGCATGGATCGTGGCTGTGCAGAGTCCGCTGCCGGTCCGGGCTCAGCGCGGTGACGGTGCCATCGGGGTGCAAGGTAATGGCCCAGCCCCAGCGGTGGACGGCGGTCAGGTGGTGGAACGGGCAGAGCAGGATCAGGTTGGGCAGGGCGGTGCGGCCGCCGTTGCGGCGTGGCCGGATGTGGTGGACCTGGCAGGCGGCGGGCGGCTGGGGGCAGCCGGGGAACGCGCAGCAGCGGTCCCGGGCGATGACGGCGCGGCGCAGGTGGGCGGGGATCTGCTCGGTAGCGCGCCCGGTGTCCAGCGGCAGGCTGATGGCGCCGGCGGCGCCGGCGAGCAGGCCGGTGCGCAAGAACGCGGCCAGCCCGGCCGGGCCGGACAGCAGGTCCGCGGCATGCCGGAGCACCAGCGCCCGGACCGCCGCGGCGGTCAGGCAGGCGTCAGCGGACGGTGCTGTGCTGGGCAACCGCGACAGCCATGGACTGGGCCGCACGCCGGGGAACGCCGGGAGCGCGGAGCGCAGCGGCCCCCGTTCCGGCTCCGGTCCGCCCGGCGGCCGCAGTCCGCGGGCGAGCTGCCCGTGCCCACGTCCGGGTCCGTCATGCCCGGCCATGTCGTGTCGGCGCTCGTCATGCCCGGGTACTTCGTGACCGTGCCCAGGTTGCGGCAGATTTTCGGCGCGCAGTGCAGCAATCAGCTCGTCTAGGACGGCCGGGTCGACATGGCCGGACACGACCGGCACGATGCTGGCATCACACTCGCTGCCCGGCGCTGCGGCGGGACCGCGGGCAGCCCAGGCGGCCTCGGCGTCCGGTGCACCCGTCAGGCCGCGGAGCTGGTCCAGCGTCATGTGGAGCTGGATTTGCGTGGACTGCCCGGCCCGGTCCGGCAGGCACTCGGCGCCGATCAGCCGACGGCAGGCTTCTTCCAGCGCGTCGTGATCACGCTGGCCTTTGGTCCGGTCGTCTTCCGGGCCGGCCTTCCTGCCCAGCGCCTCTAGCACCGCCTGCAGCGCCGCGGCGCACTGCGGCGTCAGGTCCCCGTCTACCCGCCCCGCGTTGCGGAACGTCCGGTCCAGCCGCAGCCACCGGTCAGCGAACCCGTCATCATCACCGCCGTCCGGCGGCGCGCAGCGGCGGTGGATTTCCTCGGCCAGGGCGGCCAGGTCAGCGAGTTCCGCGCCGCCGACCGCAGCGGCCAGCAGCACCTCATCGGCGTCCGCGCGGTGGTCCGCGGGCAGCCGTTCTGTCCAGCCGCAGATCTCCCGGGCCCACGATGCCGAGATCTCCCCCGCCGCCAGCGCGCCGCCGACGGCAGGATGGGTGGCCAGCCGCCGCGCCCAGGCCACCGCCCCGGCCGCCGCGCCCCGGGTAATCCGGGTCTGCCAGCGCAGCCACGCGCCCGCCGACCCCTGGCCGTCGCCTTCGAACCCGCGCTGGCCGACAAACGCCGACAGCACCCGCGTCCGCGCGGCGACGTGCATCGACCCGGTGCGCTCCAGTGCCAACAGGCACTCCGCCTGCGCCGCCGCCGGCATCGAACCCGCGTCGGCCGAGGCCAGGAACGCCAGCCCGGCCTCCGCCATCGCCACCGCATCAGCCACCGAGGACGGACGCCCGGGACTCGCGCCGTCCGCGTCACCCGGGCCATTCACGCCACCCGGGCCGTTCACGGGGTCCGGGCCGCTCGCGCCGCCACCCGGGCCGTTCACGCCACCCGGGCCGTTCGCGGGATCCGGGGCGTCCGCGCCACCGGGGGCGCTCGCGGGGTCTGGGCCGTCCGCGCCAACCGGGGCGCTTGCGGGGTCCGGGGCGGGACGCGCGGCGCCCGCTGGCGGCTGGTCAGGTACGCACATCCCGGCACCTCCTTCGGTCTCGCCCGGATCGCCCGCCAGAACGGCGAGCCCGGCCCGCGCGCACTGCGAATGACGTATTTCGAACTTGTATTTGGAGGCTATCGCGAGCCTCCGACAAAACCGGCCGCCCATCCTGGGGTCGGAGAATTGATTTTCGTGCCGACCCAAAGCGGGCGCCCTTCGGCGCCGGACGCGCCCGCCGGGCAGTGCCGGCGCGCGTCCCGTTCGGGATCGGCCGGCTAGGCGCCGGCTGGTTCCGCTTGGGCGCGGGCGGACGCGCCGGATGTCCTATCGGCTTGCGGGCGAGCCAGGGTCCAGCGCAGCGGAAGGGAGTCGATTCCGTAGATGCCCTCCACGCCGCCCAGCTCCGGGGTGCCGTCCAGGGCCAGATCCGGCATCCGCGGCGCGAGGAACGTGAGCGCCTCCTCCAGCTCCGCCCTGGCGAGGTTGGCGCCGAGGCAGTAGTGCGGTCCGGCGCCGAAGGTGAGCAGCCGGTCCTCGCGGCTGACGGTGATGTCGAAGCGCTCACCGTCGCCCTGGCCGCCCGCGTCCGGCCCGCCCGTGCGCGGCGCGTCGGCGGGCGGCGCGCCGGCGGGCGGCGCGCCGGCGGGCGGTCCAGCCGCGGGCACCGCAGCAGCGGGCACTACATCCGCAGGCATCACATCCGCAGGCATCACATCCGCAGGCATCACATCCGCAGGCATCACATCCGCGGGCACTTCATCCGCGGGCACCGCATCCGCGGCTAGCTCGCGGTTGGCCCGCTCGGCGCAGATGGCGACGATCGTCCCTGCGGGGAAGATAACGCCCCGGTGCTCGATCTGCTCGACGCAGAGCCGGGCGGTGAACGGCGTGATCGGCTCGAATCTGAGCACCTCGCTGACCGCCTGCGGAACCAGCTCCGGCCGCCGGGCGAGGAGCGCCCACTGGTCCGGATGCCCGGCGAAGAGCCGCAGCGCGTGCGACAGCTGGCTCTGCGTGGTGTCGATTCCCCCCGCGATGACGTTCATCACGAGGTTCACGCACTCGCCGTGGGACAGCCGGTCCCCCTGGGCCTCGACCGCGAGCAGGCCGCTGATCAGGTCGTCCGACGGCTCGGTCCGCCGCCGTTGCAGCAGCGCCTCGACGTAGTCGTAGACCTCCGCTGTCGCGCGCTCGATCCGGGCGGGCTCGCTTGCCAGGGCGCGGATGTCGAACTGCCGCTGAACCCAGCTTGACCACTCGTGCAGCCGATCCGCGTCCTCGCGCGGCGCGCCGAGCACCGCCGATATCGTCAGTGACGGGTACGGCTTGGCGATCGCCGCGACGAACTCGCAGGCCGCTGCCGATCCGGCCGCCTGCCACAGCTCCTCGAGGAAGCCCCGCATCACGGGACGCCACCGGTCGGCGGCCCGCGGGCTGAACGTCGGCCCGACCAGCGCCCGCAGCCGCCGGTGGTCCGCGCCGGTGAGGTTCAGGATGTTCGCGTCGATCTGCTCACGCAGCCGCCCTCCGGTGATGCCGAAGATGTCGGCGATCTCCCGGCCGGGGAATACCGTCGCCTTCGAGCGGAGGAAGAACTCGCCGGATTCCCGGTCGAGCACGACCACGGAAAGCGGCGACTGGGCCAGCCAGCCCTGCTTGCGCACCTCGGCAAGCCGCTGGTGGTACACGTCCCCGGTCAGGTCGGCTGCCATGTTGTCGAAAACGGGCAGGTCCAGGTCGGTCACGATGGTCACGGCAGCTCCCTCGGCGCGTAACGGGCATCTGCTAGCGATTCAACCCCGATCGGGCACCGGGCGCGACGGCCATTCAATGACCGGGCGAGCCGGCCGGGGAAACCGCTGCGCTGGGGTGCACGAGCGGGCGATAGCCGGCCGCGATCGCCGCGACGGTGGCCGGCGGAGTCAGCAGCTCGACCTGCGCGGCCGACCGTACCTCGACAGGGGCCAGGTAGCCGGTGAACGACCATGGCAGCAGCCGCCCGCCAGCGAGCAGGCCCGCCACGCTGTCCTGACGGATCATCACGCCATCGGGCAGCTGGCCGGGCAGTGCCGGGCGGGTCCGCTGGCGCCGCGAGCGCGAGTCGACCCGCTCGGCGTGCAGCCAGGCGTCCATCTGGGCGGCCAGCGGGCGCTGCCGGAGCCCGCGCGCGCGGCGCCACGCCTCGGCGAAGGCAAGGAACTGCGGGCGCCGGCAGGACCCGCACGGACGATGCCCAGCAGCCAGGGCGGTCGCCTCGTCCAGGAAGAAGAGCGCCGTCCAGCGGCCGGGCGGCATCGGGTCCCGCTGAACGCCCCGCCACGCCAGCACGCAGCAGATCCAGAGCTTCGAGCGCCAGCGCGCGACGCCCAGCCTGCGGTCCGCGTCGTGCAGGCAGCCGCGGTTGCCCATCAGCAGGCCGCGGCCGGGGTCAGCCACGATCTCCCCGGCCGGCGTGACCCGATTCTGCAATGGTGCGCGCCGTGCCCCGCTCACCAACCACCTCCGTGCCTGCCGCCAGCCTGCCATGCCGAGCCACAGCGCAGAAAATTCCGGCGCTGCCGGGCCCGCATGTCGATCCGGCCGACTGCCCTTTCGTGTAGGGGTAAGAGGCCGGCAGTGACTCCCCGAGGAGGACGATGATGAGCAGAGTCGTCGTGGTCAACAGCCTGTCCCTGGACGGCATGATGCAGGCGCCTGGCCGGGCCGATGAGGATTCCCGCGGTGGTTTCTACCGCGGCGGGCGGGCGCAGCCCTGCAACGATCCGGTCATGGGCGCGGCGATGGGAGAAGGGATGGCCCAGACGGAGGCGCTGCTGCTCGGCCGGCGGACCTACCAGGATTTCGCCGGCGTCTGGCCGGGCCGGAAGGACAATCCGTTCACCGAGGTGCTGAACAACACGCAGAAGTACGTCGCGTCGAGGACGCTGCGGGAGCCGCAGCCGGGTAGGCCTGCCATCCGGCCGCCGCACCGTCGCCCACCCGGTCGCCAGCAGGAGAAAGATCAGATGAAGCAGTATCTGCTCAGCGTTTACCAGCCCGATGGACCCGCTCCCCCGGCCGAGACGCTGGCCCTGATCTCGCGGCGGCTTGACACCCTGAACGCCGAGCTGAAGGCGGCCGGAGCATGGGTCTTCGCCGGCGGGCTGCACCCGCCGAGCACTGCCACCGTGGTGCGCCTGCGGGCCGGCCAGGTACTGCTGACCGATGGCCCGTTCGCCGAGGGCAAGGAGCACCTGGGCGGGTTTACCGTCATTGCCGCGCCCGACCTCGATGCCGCTCTGGCCTGGGGAACGAAGCTCGCGCGGGCGACCACCCTGCCGATCGAGGTGCGCCCATTCCAGGACGAAGCCGAGGAGCAACGCCGGGAGTCCCGCGGCTGACGCGGGGCGGGGCGGCCGGCCGCCGGGAGCACGGTGGGCCGCGGCGTTACTGAGGCAGGCCGCGGCTACTCCTGCAGCCGGCCCAGCGCATGCCGTGCCCGGCGGCGGCGGGCTTCCGCCTGGCGCGCCCGCCGCCTGGCATCAGCGAGATCGCGGCGGGCGTCGGCGAGCTGCTGTTCCAGCAGTGCGACCGCACGAACGGCCGCGGACTCGGACTCGGTCGCCGCGTCCGCGGCCCGGTCAGCCTCGGCCGCCGCGTGCTCAGCCTCGGCAATGGCGGCCTGACGGCGCTGCTTTTCGGCCCTCGCTCGCGCGGCTGCCAGGTCGGCCGGCCTGGCCGCGGCTGGGGTGGCCGCGGCTGGGGCAGCCGCCGGGCTCCGCGCCCCGGCTGGCCGCCGGCCGGCCGGGGCGGCAGGCGGCTGCCGCACCGCCACGGGACGCGGCCGGGCCGGCTCAGCGGGCCGCGGCCGAGTCGCCGGCGGGGCCGGCCCGGCCGAGGCGGACGGCACCACCGCCAGCGCCGGGCGCGGCGGGCCGAAGCCATCCCGGCGGGCCGCCCGGTCCAGCATTCCCGCCTGCAGCTGCTCGGCGATCTCCGGATCGACCATGGCCGCGCCCAGCGTGGCGGTGACCTCGTCGCGCAGCGCGGCCGGCGGCGACTGCATGCCGCACGCGGAGAACGCCTGGCGGGCCAGGGCGCCGAGCAGCCGGCGCCGCCGCACCGACAGCTCCCTGATGGCGGCGCCGTCCAGGGACCGCTGCGCGACGCGAAGTTCCTCGCCCAGTTCAGCCAGCTGGCCTGGGACGCCGGGCTCGGAGCGGACCAGCTGGTTCAGCACCCACGCTGACCGCGTCGGCTTCCGCAACCCGGCAATCCGCTTCGCAGCGACGGCGTCCCCCGCCGCCCGGGCCCGGGCCGCCAGGACACCACGCCGCTCGATGAACTCCTCCGGGTCGCCTGAGTACAGCTCCCCGCCCGCTTCCCGCACAAGGTCATCACCGCTCACCCGGCCCATCCTGCCGCACGGCCCGCCATGTGCCTCTCCGGGACGCAGCAAGTACCGGCCGCGCAACGGCCAGCCGGGCAGTGTCAATGACGGGCCTGCCGGCGGCAGCGATATCCGCGACCCGAATCCTTGCCACCAGACTCAGCCGATCAGCGGTATTACGAGCCTTCGCCGGCCAGCCGGGCGGCAGCCTGATGACATCCTCGCTAACCACCGGGGCCAGCGAAGCAGGCCGGGTAGCGGCCTGCCCAGTGCCGCCCGGCCGCGAGCAGGTCAAGCGGTATTACGAGCCTTCGCCGGCCAGCCGGGCGGCAGCCTGATGACATCCTCGCTAACCACCGGGGCCAGCGAAGCAGGCCGGGTAGCGGCCTGCCTGGCGCGGCCCCGGCCGAGAGCAGGATAGCCCGGATATCCGCCGCGGCCGGGTGGCGCGGCGTGTTGAGCAGCACCTCGTCGTCGAGCGCATCCGCGGTGATCTGATCGAAGTCGGCCGCGGTGATCCCGAAGCCGGCCATCGTGTGGGTCATCCCGATCCGCGCCTGCAGCGCGGCGATGCTGTCGATGGCCGCAGCCGCGTTCCGCCGGGCAGGCCGGCCGCCGTCGCCAGCGCCGAGAGCGACGGCGACGTCGGCCAGGCGCTCCTCGCACACCGGGAGATTGAACCTGAGCACCTGCGGCAGCACCATGCTCAGCGCAACGCCGTGCGGTATGTCGAACCGGCCGCCGAGCGCGTGGCCGATCGCATGGCAGATCCCCAGGCCGGGGCCGGCCATCGCGATGCCTGCCATGTGCGCGGCCAGCAGCATCTGGGACCTGGCCTCCAGGTCCGCGCCGTGCGCGCAGGCCTGCGGCAGGTTCACCGCGATCATCCGGATGACCTGCAGCGCGATCCCGTCCGACCAGGGATTGGCGCGAACCGACAGGTAACACTCCAGCGCGTGGATCAGCGCATCCATCCCGGTTGCCGCGGTGGCCGCCGGAGGAAGGCCGACGGTCAGCTCGGGGTCGAGTATCGCGGCCGCCGGCAGTGAGCTGACGTGGCCCACGTAGAACTTGCGCCGGGTCACCGTGTCGGTCACCACGCCGAACGCGTTCGTCTCGGCGCCGGTGCCCGCGGTCGTGGGCAGCGCGACGATCGGCAGCGCCGGGCTGCCGAACGAGCCCCGGTAGTCCAGGCTCCGGCCGCGCTGCGGGTTCACCGCGGCGATCGCGATGCCCTTCGCCGCGTCTATCGGCGACCCGCCGCCTACCGCCACCAGGACGGCGCTGCCCGCGGCAGCCCGCAACCCGGCCACCGCGTCGGCCCCGGCGGCCAGGTCGCCGGTGGTCGGATTGGGATGGACGCCGCTGAACAGGCTCACCGGGATCCCGGCGGCTGACAGCACCCCGGTGACGGCGGCGACGACGGGCGTCGCGGCCAGCCCGGCATCGGTGATCACGACAGCGGCCTGGCTGCCGGTGCCGCGGACGATGCCGGGCAGCCTGCCGACGGCGCCGGCGCCGAAGTGCGCGGCGGGCGTCGGGGTAATGGCGATCTTTGCGGCGGCGATGGCTGAGCGCATTGGTACCCCCTGGCGACCGCGCCGGTGGCAGCACCTGCGTGGTGGGGACGGACGGATTGGTGGCCGGCGGGCGCTGGCGGTTGCGGCCGGCGCGGGGTTCAGGCTGGCGGCGGGTTCAGGCCGGCGGCGGGTTCAGGCCGGCGCGCGGTTCAGGCCGGCGGCGGTTGCGGTCGGCGCGGGGTCCAGGCCGACGCGGGGTTCAGGCCGGCGGCGGTTGCGGCCGACGCCGGGTTCAGGCTGGCGGCGGGGCTAGCCGGAGCTGGGTCGCGGTGAGGTCTTCGAGCAGCTTGATCGGCATCATCTCCCCGCCATTGTCGCCGTACCTGGCGCGGGCGCGGCGGTAGACCTGGTTCACCGCCGCGCCCACGTCGAGCGGCACGCCGGCCTGGCGGGCCAGGTCAACGGCCAGGCCGAGGTCCTTGCAGGCGAGCGCCAGCGTGAAGGACTCGTCATAGTCACCACGGCGCAGCACCTGCAGCACGTCGCGCTCGAGGAAATTGCTCGCCGCCGGGCTGGCCAGCAGGCAGCGGCGCAGGGTGGCCAGGTCGACGCCGGCCATCGTGCCGACCGTGAGCACCTCGGCGGTCGCGGTCAGGTGCGCGAACCACAGCAAGTTGATCATGAGCTTCACCGTGTATCCGGCGCCGTGGCCGCCGACGTGCAGGATACGCTCGGGGTCGCCCATCGCCGCCAGCACCGGCCGGACCTTCAGGAAAGCCTGCCGGTCACCGCCCACGAAGATCTGCAGCGTGCCCGCCCGCGCCCCGCTGGCCATGCCGCTGACCGGGGCGTCAAGCACGTCGATGCCGCGCGGCCCGGCCAGCTCCCGCACCCGGTCGGCGACGGCGGGCACGCTGGTCGACATGTCCACCCAGACCGCGCCGGGCGGCAGTCCCGCGAGCAGCCCGTCCGGCCCGAGCAGGACCTGCTCGACGTGGCGCGGCGCGGGCAGCATGGTGATCGCCACCTCGCGGGCGGCGCCCGCGGCGGCCGGCGAAGCCGCCCACCTGGCACCGTCAGCCAGCAGCCCGGCAGCGGCCGCTGTGCGCACGTCATGGACGACGACGTCGTGGCCGGCCGCCAGGATGTTACGGCTCATCGGCGCGCCCATGTTGCCGAGACCCACGAAACCTACCCTCATGCCCGCTCCCATGGTCCGGTGCGCGGAAGCCGCCCTGGTGCTGTCATCGCATGGCCCAGCGAGCGACCGCGGACTCGTCGATCTCGGCACCGAGACCCGGTGCCGCAGGCACCGGGACGTAACCGTCCGGATCGATCAGCACCGGCCCGGCCAGGAAGAAATCACGCCGCTGCACGGTCCACCCGGGCGGGTCATAGGGAAATTCCAGGTACGGCCCGCCGCCCACGCCCGCGGCGACGTGCAGGTTCGCGAGCAGGCCGAGGCCGTTGGTCCAGGTGTGCGGGGTGAACCAGTGGTTGCGCAGCAGGGCAAGCTCGGCCACGGTCCGGGTCCTGAGCATGCCCACGGAGAGCACGACGTCCGGCTGCAGCACGTCGAGCGCGCCCGCCGCGAGCGCGTCGAGCAGCTCCGCCGGGGTGCGTGCCATCTCCCCGCCAGCGACCCGGATCCCGGTCTCCTCCCTGAGCGTTCGCATGCCCGCCAGGTCGGCCGCGGGCAGCGGCTCCTCCAGCCAGAGCACGTCAAGGTCACGCAGCTCGCCGGCCAGCCTTCTGACCGCGGCGAGATCGAGCGGCAGCGAGACGTCGCCGGGCATCCGCCACCACTGGTTGAGGTCGACCATGATCGCGAAATCGCTGCCGACGGCATCCCGGGTGGCGCGCACCGCCGCCAGCCCGGCCGCGACGTCCGCCCGGCTGATCCGGATCTTCGCCGCCCGGAAGCCTGCTTCCCGCGCTGCGACCGCCGCCTCCGCGCGCTCGGCCGGGCTTCTGGCCTCGCCGAAGGAGGCGTAGGCGGGCAGGCGGTCGAGCGCCCCGCCGAACAGGGCGGAAACCGGCTGGCCCGCTGCCTTGCCGATGATGTCCCAGAGCGCCGCCTCCAGCGGCCAGTACCGGCCGCCGTGAAAACTGATCGTCTCGATCACCCGCGCGTGCACGGCGATCTGGCGGGGGTCCCGGCCCAGGAACAGGTCCGCGTAACCGCTGAAGCCATCCATGGTGTCGCCTGAGCCGTAGCCGCTGATGCCCTCATCGGTCTCGACCCGGACCAGGGTGGCGTCGAAATGGCGGCGCGGCACCGGATCCCAGGCGGCAGGGAACGGCGGGTCAAGGGGCAGCCGCATCCGGTCGAGCCGGATGGCGGTGATCTTCACTGCGCCGCGAGCGGAGAGGGCGGGCCGTCCGGGGCCTCCGGGGCGTCCGGGGCCTCCGGGGCGTCCAGGGCGTCCGGGGCCTCCGGGGCGTCCGGGGCGTCCGGGGCCGCGTAGTAGGGGTTAGCCGGGAAGTCGCGGCCGGCCAGCACGTCAGGGACAGCGGGCGCGCCCGATGCGCCGGCCCGCAGCGCCTCCCTGGTCGCCGTGCGGTTGTTGCGATAGACCAGCCCGGCGTCCCTGGCGGCGGGATTCACCCAGACGGCGGCGACGAGCAGCAGATCGTCGGCGTCCGCCGCGCTGATGATCGAGTCAGCGACAGCGTCGGCCACGCCGCCGGCCACGCCGGCCTGCGCCGCCCCCCAGGTGAGGACGCCGTGCTCATCGCCCGCGATGGGCGCCTTGTTGACGAACAGGGTCAGCGGCTTCACCGGGAGGCCGGGCCGCAGCACGGCCAGGAAGGCGGTATGCCCGGCCCGCGGGCTGGCCAGGGCGGCCGCCCACGCCGCGCCGACCGGGCCTGCCCGGTCGCCGAGCATCGTATTGATGTGCGCTGCCTCGGCGCCCTCGCCGATGAAACTCTCGCCGACCAGCATCACCGTCTCGTCGTCGCGCATGATCACGAGCGTAACCGCGGCACGTGGCCGGTCCCAGGCCCAGTTCCGGCCCGCCACTGGCCGGGGGGCGGTGTCGGCGCATGGCTGGCGGGTATGGGCGGAAGGAGTGACCGTCTGCCCTCGGGGATGACCATGCGCGAGCTGCTCCTGATCGAGGTGGCGATCTGCGCTGCGGTGATCGTGGTGGCTGCCGTGGCCGCGATGATGCTTCGGCGCCGTGGCGGCGATCAGACCCTGATGCCCGTTGAGGAGCGGCGCGGGGCTGTCGCAGGGCTGGCTGACGAGCGGATGTCCGGCGAGGTAGCCGGTATGCACGGGTTCAGTCAGGACACCAAGGAGCGTGACCTTGGCACAACCGTGCCGGCGGACCCGCGGCCGGCAGCGGAATCACCGGTCAGCGGGGTGGCTGACCCGGATCTTGGCTCAACGGGGCCAGGCGCGGAGCCGGATCTTGGCTCAACGGGGCTAGGTACGGAGCCGGATGAGCCCCCGGCAGCCGCTGGCGCGGTCACCATGAGCGAGCGGATCGGCGCCTATTACGAAGCGGCCGACCGGCCCGTGGCCGACTACCTCGCGGCACGCGGCTGGACCGAGGAGCAGGGGAAGCCCGGCCGGAAGAAGGATGCAGATGTGGCTCCCGCGCCAGAGCAGGCAACTGCTGGGCCGGGAACGGCGCGTAAGCAGCGGGCAGCTTGACAAGGGAGCGCGGACCGGGCGACAACGGACTCAGCCGGGAAACACTTCCGTTGTGAAATAGCATCGATAGCTGCATTGTCGGCGAGATCGCGGGAAACTGAAGGTCCGCCAGGCAGCAGCCAGCATTTCCGGGCGGCACGGTCGGATGTCGCCGAGGGAGGGCCACGTGACGACGTACCTTCTCCGCCGGGCGGGCCTGGCGCTCATCACGCTCTGGCTGCTCAGCCTCATCGTGTTCTTCGCCGGGCAGGTGCTGCCCGGCGACCCGGGCCGGGCGATCCTTGGTCACCTGGCCAGCCCGAGCGCGGTGGCGGTGCTGGATCACCAGCTCGGCGTGGACCGCCCACTGCTCACCCAGTACTGGAGCTGGGTGACCGGGCTGCTGCACGGCGACATGGGCCTGTCCTACCAGTTCCGCAGCCCGGTGCAGCCCTTCGTCAGCGCGGCGGTGGTCAACTCGTTCAAGCTGGCCGGCCTGGCCTTCATCGTGGTGGTTCCGCTGGGCATCCTCGGCGGCGTGATCGCCGCGCTCAACGTCGGGCGCGGCATCGACCGGGTCATCTCCGTCACCGGCCTGTCCGCCGCGACCCTGCCCGAGTTCGTGTCCGGCATCGTCGTCATCGTCATCTTCGGGGTCGAGCTGAAGTGGTTCCCGGTCTCAGCTTCGGCCGGCGCAGGCGCGTCCCCGCTGACCCAGCTCGATCACCTGATCCTCCCCGCGATCCCGCTGATTCTCGTCCTCTTCGGCTACATCGCCCGGATGGCGAGGGCAGGAACGATCGAGGCGCTCGAGTCCGACTACGCCCGCACGGCGACCCTCAAGGGGCTCAGCCGGCCGGTGGTGATCCGGCGGCACATCCTGCGCAACTCCCTGCTGCCGACGATCACCGTCATCGCCACCCAGACCGGATACCTCATCGGCGGGCTTGTCGTGGTCGAGGTGCTCTTCAACTACCAGGGCATCGGGAAGCTGATCTACCAGGCCGCCCAGGGCAAGGACTTCCCGATGCTCGAGGCCGGCGTGCTGACCATCGGGATCGTGTACATGATCGCCACCCTCATCGCCGACATCACCTACACGCTGCTCAACCCGCGGCTGCGTCTCGGGAGCAATGAATGATCAGCTCCGGCCCGGCGGGGCCGCCGATCGCCGCGGTGGCCGTAGCACACGCGCCCCGGCGTGCCCAGGCCCCGTGGCGGCTGCTGCTGAGCAGGCCGACGTTCATCGCCGGCGCGGTGATCCTGCTGTTCTGGGTCTTCTGCGCGCTGTTCGGCAGCGTGATCGCGCCGCACGACCCGTATGCGCAGCAACTGCTCGCGACGAACGTCGCGCCGTCCGGCGCGCACTGGTTCGGTACCGACCAGATCGGCCGCGACGTGCTGTCCCGGGTGATCGTCGGCGCGCGGAACATCCTGATCATCACCCCGCTCGCCACTCTGCTCGGCACCGTGCTCGGCACCGCGCTCGGGCTCGTCATGGGGTATCTCGGCGGGACGATCGACCTGCTGGTCAGCCGCGTCGTCGAGGCCGTGCTCGCGCTGCCGGCGGTGATCATCGCATTCTTGTTCATCGTCGCCGTCGGCCCGTCTCCGCTGACGCTCATCACCGTGATCGGGCTCATCTTCACCCCGTTGATCGCCCGCACCGTCCGGTCCGCCGTCCTCGTCGAGAGCCAGCTCGACTACCTGTCGTCGGCTCGCCTGCTCGGCGAGAAGTCACCGCACATCATGTTCGTCGAGATCCTGCCGAACGTCGTCCCCGCCATCCTGGTCGAGTTCACGGTGCGGCTGGGATACGCCGTCTTCGCGGTGGCCACGTTGTCGTTCCTCGGCTTCGGGATCCAGCCGCCGACCCCCGACTGGGGTGCGGACATCGCCGCTAATTACGGGGTGCTTCCGGCCGGCTACTGGTGGTCGACGATCTTCCCGGCGCTGGCCATCGCCTCGCTGGTGGTGGGGGTCAACCTGGTGACCGACTCGATCGAGCAGGTGCTCTCCTCGTGACCGCCCCCGACCGGATGACCCGGGCCGGCGGAACGGGCGGCGGCGGCCCGGCGCTGACGGTCGAGCACATGGACGTCATCTACCGGGTGCGCGGCCAGGACCGGCTAGCGCTGCGGGACGTCTCGTTCCAGATCGGCAGGCGCGAGTCCTACGGCCTGGTCGGGGAATCCGGGTCCGGCAAGTCCACGGTGGCCCTGGCGCTCACCAGGTACCTGCCAAGGAACGGGCGGGTGAGCTCGGGCGCGATCAGCATCAACGGCATTGACCCGATGGCCCTGGGCGAGGCAGCGCTGCGCGACCTGCGGGCCCGCACGGTGTCGATGGTCTACCAGGAGCCCGGCCGGGCGCTGAACCCGTCGATCAAGGTCGGCCGCCAGGTCGCCGAGGTGTACGAGATCGCCGGGCTCGCCAGGGCGGCGGCGCTGGAGCGCGCCGAGGCGATGCTGCGCAAGGTGCAGATCTCCGACCCCGGCCGCGTCATGCAGCGGTACCCGCACCAGCTCTCCGGCGGGATGGCGCAGCGGGCCGTCATCGCCATGGCGCTGGCCGCCGAGCCGTCGCTGCTCATCCTCGACGAGCCGACCACCGCGCTGGACGCGACGGTCGAGGCCGAGGTGCTCGACCTGGTGGCCGCGCTCCGCGAGGAGTTCGACACCTCGGTGCTGTTCATCAGCCACAACCTCGCCGTGATCGCCAAGATGTGCGACCGCGTGGGCGTGCTCTACGCCGGCGAGCTTGTCGAGGAGGGCATCGCCCAGGAGGTGTTCGACCAGCCGCGGCATCCGTACACGGTCGGATTGCTGCGCTGCATCCCGCGGCGCGGCCAGCGGAAGGACCACGGGCGGCTGGACACGATTCCCGGCTTCCTGCCGCCGCCCGGGCACACGCTCACCGAGTGCATCTTCGCCGCGCGCTGCCCTATCGCCGAGGAACGCTGCCACGCCGCGGCGCCGCCGGCCTTCGCGGTCGGCCCGCTGCACAGCTCCCGCTGTTACCTGCACGACAGGACGCCGGATCTGCCGCGGAACACCCCGGTTGACGTGGAGCTGCCCGCGCCCCGCAGCGCCGCCGAGCCCATCGTGCGGCTGACGGGCCTGTCGAAGACCTTCAGCTCCGGCGGCGAGAACTTCCAGGCCCTGGCCGGGATCGACCTGAGCCTGGAACTGGGCGAGACGCTCGGGCTGGTCGGTGAGTCCGGCAGCGGGAAGACGACCCTCGCCCGCGCGCTGCTCGGCCTCATCGCGCCCGACGCCGGCTCCGGCGTCGAATTCGACGGCAAGCCGCTGGGCGACGATGCCCGGCGCCGCACGCGTGATCAGCTGAAGGCCCTGCAGATCGTCTTCCAGAATCCGGACTCGGCGCTGAACCGCCGCCACACGGTGCGGCGGCTGATCAGCCGGCCGCTCACCAGGCTGGCCGGCCTATCGGGACCGCGGCTCCGCGAGCGGCTGGCCGACCTGGTCAGGTCGGTCCGGATGGAAGAGCGTCATCTGCCGCTGCGGCCCAGCCAGCTGTCCGGCGGCCTCAAGCAGCGGGTGGCGATCGCGCGCGCCTTCGGCGGCGGGCCGCGGATCGTGGTCTGTGACGAGCCCACGTCGGCACTCGACGTGTCCGTGCAGGCGGCCATCCTCAACCTGCTCGTCGACCTGCAGGCCAAGGAGCAGGTGACGTACCTGTTCATCTCGCACGATCTGGGCCTGGTCAGGTACCTGTCCGATCGCATCGCCGTGCTGTACCTGGGCCGCATCATGGAGATCGGCCCGGCCGAGACCGTCTTCGACGGACCGCATCACCCCTACACCGAGGCGCTGCTGTCGGCCGTGCCGAGCCTCGACGGCCAGCGCACCGCCCGGATCCGGCTGCATGGCGAGATCCCGTCCGCCGCGGACCCGCCCAGCGGGTGCGTCTTCCACACCCGCTGCCCGCGCAAGCTGTCGACCGGGGTGTGCGAGTCGACCGAGCCCCCGCTCCTGGAGGTCGCGCCAGGCCACCTGATGAGCTGCCACATTCCCATCGAAGAGCTGCGAACTGCGCAGCGCACCGGACAGGCGCCGTGACAACAAGGCGCGGCAGGCATAGTTTTTTGCGATCCGCGCTATCCGGCGCGGGCTGAGGGAGGACCCGTGAACGCTGACCATGGCCGACTCGACCACCTGCGCAAGGGCCAGGGAGATATCGGGAATCACGTCATCGACGAATTCGCCGCGGGCAGGATCACCCGCAGGGACTTCATCCGGCGGGGCACCGTCATCGGGATATCGCTGCCCGTGCTTGGCGGCATCGTGTCCGCGTGCGGCAGCTCGGCCAGCCCGACTCCGGCCGCGAGCAGCGCGCCGGCCGGCAAGGCGGGCGCGACCATCAAGGTCGGCATCATCGTGCCGGCCGCGGCGATCGACCCGCTGACCATCGCGGACCAGGGCGGCATCGACATGATCGGCCAGGTCGGTGAGTACCTGGCCTTCTCCAACGAGCACCTGACACTGGAGCCCCAGCTCGCCGAGAGCTGGAGCGCCAACACCGCCGCCGACGTGTGGACCTTCAAGATCCGCCAGGGCGTCACGTTCCACGACGGTAAGCCGCTGACCGCCGACGACGTGGTGTACACCTACAAGCTGCACTCGAACCCGAAGAACGGGGGCAACGCGCTGTCCGCGTTCGGCGGGGTGCTGCAGCCGTCCGGGGTCAAGAAGGTCGACGACTTCACGGTGGAATTCCACCTGGAGGCGCCCAACGGGAACTTCCCCTACCTGACCTGCTCCGACAACTACAACATGATCATCCTCCCGGCCGGCTTCGACCCGAAGCAGTATGAGAGCTCGTTCATCGGCACCGGCCCGTTCAAGCTCAAGAACTACAAGGCCAAGGTGGGTGCCTCGTTCACCCGCAACGAGCAGTACTGGGGCGCCAAGGCGCTGCCGGCGGCCACCGAGTTCACCTTCTACGACACCCAGACGCCGCAGGTGCTCGCGCTGACCGGCGGAACGCTCGACGTGGTCGGCCAGTTCTCCGTCTCCGGCGGCGAGCAGCTGCTCGCCCCGGGCGCGCCGTACAACGTCGTGACCCTGAAGTCCAGCGCGCACCGCCAGCTCTCGATGCGCTGCGACAAGGCGCCGTTCACCGACCCGCGGGTGCGGCAGGCGATCGCGCTCACCCTCGACCGGACCGCGATCGTAACGGCGCTGTTCAAGGGCAAGGCCGACCTGGGCAATGACAGCCCGTTCGCCAAGGTCTTCCCGTCCACGAACACCAGCATCCCGCAGCGCGCGAAGGACATCGCCAAGGCCAAGTCGCTGCTGGCGGCGGCGGGGCACGGCTCGGGCTTCAGCACCCAGCTCATCGGCAACAACACCCTGGAGATCCCGCAGTACGGCCAGATCGTGGCGCAGGCCGCCAAGAGCATCGGCGTGACCATCCACACCAAGTTCGAGGACTCGGGAACCTACTACGGCAAGGCCACCTTCGGGAACTCCGACTGGCTGGACGCCACGATGAGCCTGGTGGACTACGGTCACCGCAGCGTGCCGAACGTGTTCCTGACCGCCCCGCTGCAGACGATCAGCGCCAAGAAGGGCACCGGCTCGTGGAACGCGGCGCACTTCAACAACAGCCAGTACGACAAGCTGTCGCAGCAGTACATCGCCGCCGTCGACCACTCCACCCAGCGCCAGATCGCCGGGCAGATCGAGACCCTGCTGCTCGCGCAGACGCCGATCATCTTCGGGTACTTCTACAACTACCTGGCCGCGTCGGCGCAGAACGTGCACGGCATCTACCCGACGGCCATCGGCCACATCTTCGTGAACAAGGTGACGAAGAGCTGAGCCGCGTGCAGCGGTGCCCGCGAGCCAGCCACCGGCGGCCGCGGGCACCGCTGCATCCCGGGAGGCGGCGGTGAGCCGCCCGCCAGACCGGAGCTTGTGGATAAGGTTCCTGTCCGGCCCCGACATCGATGCGCTCGGCCTGTCCAATGCCGAGATCATCGACGCCGTCGAGGGCACCGTGCGCGCGCACGGCGAGGGCCGGGTGGTCTTCGAGCCGCGCGTGCACCTGGTCCCGGGTGGCGGCGGTGCCGGGCACTTCAACATCCTGCGCGGCCACCTGTCATCGCCCGCGCCCGGCGTGAGCGGCGTCAAGGTGGTCGGCGACTTCGTCGCGAACTACGCCAGCGGCCTGCCCAGCGAACTCGGGCTGCTCACCCTGTATGACCCGGCCACCGGCATCCCGCTGTCGATCATGGACGCGACCATGATCACGGCGTGCCGGACCGGGGCTATGACCGCGGTCGGCGCCCGCTACCTGGCCCGGCCGGACGCGCGGGTGCTCGGCCACGTGGGCGCGCGCGGCACCGCGCGGTGGAACGTGCTGCTGCTGGATGAGATGTTCGACCTTGATGAGATACGAGTCACCAGTCGCCGGCCGGAGTCCCGAGAGGCTTTCGCGGCTGAGCTGGCCGATGTTACGGACACGCCCGTCCGCGTCACCGCCACGGCAGCGGAGGCCTTCGATGGTGCCGACATCCTGGTCGAGGCCTCCCGGCTGACCGAGCCCGCGCCGCTGCTGCGCACCAGCGCGGTCAGCCCCGGCGCGTTCGTCGTTCCCTACGGCACGGTCAGCGCCGTCGAGCTCGACCTGCTGGACGTGATGGACAAGGTCGTCGTGGACGACTGGCGGGAGGCCCAGTCCGGGCGCTTCGGCGCGCTGCGGGCGCACGTCGACAGCGGGCGGCTCACCGCGGCGACGCTGCACGCGGAGCTCGGCCAGATCGTCACCGGCCAGCGTCCCGGCAGACAGAGCCCCGGCGAGCGGATCCTGCTGTGGCACCGCGGGCTTTCCATCCTCGACGTGGCCGTGGGTCAGCTCATCCTGCGCCGGGCCGAGGCGGCCGATGCCGGCACGATGATCCGTTACCGGTAGCGACGATGACGCTGACCGTCACTGCCGCCGTCGACCTAGACCCGGCGCTGATCTGTGAGATTGCCGATGGCAGCGGACAGGCTGCCGCCGCTCCGACGGCGTGGCAGCCGGCCATCAGCGGCCCGGCCAGCGGGCAGGCCAGCGGCGCGGCGGTGCGGCTTGCCCCGGCCCTGCTCGGCGAGGTGCAACGGCGGTGCGAGCAGGGCCGGGCCGTGCTGCGCGGCGGGGAGCCCGTGTACGGAGTCACCACCGGCATGGGCGCGCTGGCCGGCGTGCGCCTTACCGACCCGCAACAGCTCGTGCACCAGCGCAACCTGCTGCTGGCCCGGGCAAGCGGCGGGCCGCCCTGGCTGGCCGCCGCCGACGTCCGGGCACTCTTTGCAGTCCGGCTGCGCACGTTCCTTTCCGGGGACGCCGGGGTGTCCGGCGCGCTCTGCCAGCGGCTGGCGGACTTCCTGAACGAGGGCATCGTCCCGGCGGTGCCGTGCACCGGCGCGGGCAGTGCGGGCGAGATCATCCCGCTGGCGCACGCGTTCGGGCCGCTTGCCGGGATCGGGCAGGTGCTCGGGACCGGAGACGAGGTCAGGCCCGCCGCCGGGGCGCTGGCCGAGCACGGGCTCGCCGAGTTCGCGCTCGGCCCGAAGGAGGGAATCGCGCTGCTGGCCGGCGTGCCGGGAGCGACGGCGCTGGCCATCCGCAGGGCCGCCGATGCGCGGCGGGCGACAGCCATGATGGAGGCCGCAGCCGGGCTCTCGATCGCCGCTGCCGGCGCGCCCCGCGATCCTTACGTCGCGGTCTGCGCGCGCGGCGACGACATCCTGGCTGGCGTGCTCGCCAGGCTCAGGGCCTTCATCGGTGACGGCGGGCCCGGGGAAGGCAAGCCCAGCGGAACCAAGCCCAGCGGAACCAAGCCCAGCGGAAGCGGGCCCAGCGGAAGCGGGCCCAGCGCAGGCAGGCAGGCCGGGGGCGTGCAGGCACCAGTGTCGTTCCGGGTGGCCGGTCCTGTCCTTACCCAGGTGCTGCGGGCGCACGGCGCGCTCACGGCCGCGACCGGGCGCGCGCTGGCCGGCGTGACCGACTCGCCCGCGTTCCTGGACGGCCGGTTCACCAGCACGGCCGGCTTTCACGGCATCGACCTCGCCGCGCATTGCGATCAGCTGACTGCGGCGCTCGCCCATGCCGCCGAGGTATCGGCGGCGCGGCTGCACCGGCTGCTCGACCCGCGGGTTACCGGGCTGCCGGCCCAGCTGGCCAGGACGCCGGGTCCCGATGCCGGCCTGGTGACCGTGCACAAGCGCGCGGCCGGGGAGATCCACGCGCTGCGCCGGCTGGCCACGGCCACCCCGGTCGGCATGATCGAGACCTCTGGCGGCCAGGAGGACGTGCAGTCCTTCGCCTGGGAGGCAGCCGAGAAGCTGCGCGGCGCGCTGCACCATGCGGGCGTCGTTACCGCCTGCGAGCTGCTGGCCGGCTATCAGGCCATGGCGCTGGCGGGCAGGCCAGCCCCGCCCGGCTGCCGCGGCGTGCTCGGCTGGCTGGCCGGCCTCGTCGAGCCGATCGTCGGTGACCGGCCGTTCGGCGCGGATATCGAGCGCATCCTGCGAGCGCCCTGGCCGGCAGCCGGTGCGCAGGGCCGCTGGCCAGCGGGCGGCCAGGGGGAATAATGGGCCGTGACGGCTCGTTGCGCAGTCGTTTCAGCGTAGAGCGCGCATCCCGCTCCCGACTCGGCGACCTGGGGGCCCGACACGAGATCCGAGGAACTGGGCAATGACGACTGCGGGCGAGGCGGGTAGCGAGCGGCCGGACAAGCTGCCGGGCCGGGCGGCCGGCCCGGCCAGCGGCGGCGCAGGCGGCGGGCCGGGCGAGAGCGGGCCGGGCAAGCTGCCGGGCCGGGCGGCCGGCCCGGCCAGCGGCGGCGCGCCGGGCGAGGTGCCGGAAGAGGCGCACGGCCATCAGCACAAGGACGTGTCGGGCGGCTGGCTCCGCCCGGCCGTGTTCGGCGCGATGGACGGACTTGTCACCAACGCGTCCCTGATCGCCGGGGTCGGCGGTGGCGGCGGATCAGCCCACACCATCATCCTGACCGGCCTGGCGGGCCTCGCCGCCGGCGCATTCTCGATGGCCACCGGCGAATATGTGTCCGTGTCGTCGCAGAACGAGCTGGTCGGCGCGGAGGTCAGCAAGGAACGGCTCGAGCTGCAGAACAATCCCGACGACGAGCGGCGCGAGCTCGCGGCAGTGTTCCGGCAGCGGGGAGTGGACGCGGAAACGGCTGACCTGGTGGCGCGGCAGCTCTCCGCGCACCCGGAAGAGGCACTCCGGGTGCACGTGCGCGAGGAACTGGGAGTTGATCATCACGAGCTGCCGTCGCCGGTGACGGCCGCGGGCGCGTCGCTGGTGACGTTCGCGATCGGTGCGCTGATCCCGCTGGTGCCCTACCTGGCGGGGTTCGGCTCGCTGATTGCCGCGCTGATCTTCGCGGCCGTCGCGGCGGTCGCCGGCGGCGGCATGGTGGCGCGGATCACTGACCGGCCGTTCCTGCGCGGAGCCGTCCGGCAGCTGGTACTCGCCGCCATGGCGACGGGGCTCACCTACGCAATCGGGACCATGGTCGACGCGACGATCTCCTGAGCCCTACCAGGGGTCGGTGCCGTAGGAGTCCTCGGCCTGCCCGCCGTTGGCCGACAGGAGCCTGAGGTCGGCCTCGACCATCATGGCCACGAGTTCCTCGAAGCCGATCTTCGCCTCCCAGCCGAGCTGGTCCCGCGCCTTGGACGGGTCGGCGCACAGGTGATCGACCTCGGCAGGCCGGATGAACGAGGCATCGCAGACCACGTGATCGCGCCAGTCAAGGCCGGCCACCCCGAAGGCGAGCTGCACGAGTTCCTCGACCCCGTGGGTGACGCCGGTCCCGATGACGTAGTCGGCGGGCTCATCGCGGGCGAGCATCAGCTGCATCGCGCGGACGTAGTCGCCGGCGAACCCCCAGTCCCGCCTGGCCTGGAGGTTCCCCAGCCGGAGCTGGCGCTCGTAGCCGAGCTTGATCTTGGCGACGCCGAGGGAGACCTTGCGGCTGACGAACTCGGCGCCGCGGCGCGGCGACTCGTGGTTGAACAAGATCCCTGACACCGCGAACATCCCGTAGGACTCACGGTAGTTCTGCGTGAGGAAGTGCCCGTACGTCTTGCCCACCCCGTACGGGCTGCGCGGGTGAAAGGAGGTCCGCTCGGTCTGCGGAGACTCCCGCACCATGCCGAACATCTCCGACGACGACGCCTGGTAGAACCGGATCTGGCCGTGCGTCGGACTCCGCGACGCGCTGATCCCGCTGCACACCCGGATCGCCTCGAGCACGCGGAGCACGCCGAGGCCGGTGACCTCGCCGGTGAGCTCGGCCTGCTGCCAGGACATCGGCACGTACGAGATCGCGGCCAGGTTGTAGACCTCATCGGGCTGGACGCGCTCGACCGCGGCGATGAGGCTGCCCTGGTCGAGCAGGTCACCGCGGACCAGCCGGACGTCGCCGACGAGCTGGCGGATGCTGCGCACCCGCGGGTTGGCCTGCCCCCTGATCAGGCCCCAGACCTCGTAGCCCAGGGCATGCAGGTGCTCGGCGAGATAGGACCCGTCCTGCCCGGTAATCCCCGTGATCAGCGCGCGTCTTGTCAGCAGAGTCTCCGCTCTTTCCGGGTCAGCCAGTCGCCTGGAGTCAATCAGGCTACGTCGCGGCAGCTTACCGACAGGGCGGCCGCGGGACACACTCTCCCGTGATCAGCGGGACGCAACGTACCCCCTGGTAATGTTCGCTGCCTAGGGGGTCACGCGGGCTAGCCTCTGCACACCCGGCAGCCAGCGGCAGATGAGGAGGCGCAACCTGCGTGAGCACCATGGATCGCCCGCTCCGCGTCGCCATGCTGTCCTACCGGAGCAAGCCGCACTGCGGCGGCCAGGGCATCTACCTGCGGCACGTCTCCCGCGAGGTCGCCGCCCTTGGCCACGAGGTCGAGGTCTTCTCCGGCCAGCCCTACCCCGAGCTTGAGCCAGGGCCGCTGCTGCGCACCCTGCCGAGCCTCGACCTGTACCGCGAGCCGGATCCGTTCCGCACGCCGCGGCTGCGCGAGTACCGCGACTGGATCGACGTGCTCGAGGTCGGCGCGATGTGGACGGCCGCCTTTCCCGAGCCGCTGACCTTCAGCCTGCGGGCGCTGCGCGCGCTGCGACCGCGGGCGGCCGACTTCGACGTGGTGCACGACAACCAGGTGCTCGGCTACGGCATGCTCGGCATCGCCCGGCTCGGCCTGCCGCTCGTGACGAGCATCCACCACCCGATCAGCGTGGACCGCCGGATCGAGCTGGCGGCCGCCACCGGCCTCGCCCGGCTGTCCAAGCGCCGGTGGTACGGGTTCGTGCGGATGCAGGGCCGGGTGGCCCGCCGGGTGGGCCCGATCCTCACCGGCTCCGCCTCGTCCCGCGACGACATCTGCCGCGACTTCCGGGTGCCGCCGGAAAACGTGCACGTCATCCCGCTGGGCGTCGACACGCGCCTGTTCCACCCCAGGAAGGGGCCGCGGGCCGAGGGCAGGATCCTGGCGGTGGCCAGCGCCGACTCGCCGGTCAAGGGCGTCGCCACCCTGCTGCGCGCGGTGGGAAAGCTGGCCACCGAGCGGAACGTGCACCTCATCGTGGTGGGCAAGCCGGCGGCCGGCGGGCCGACCGAGCGGCTGGTCGCCGAGCTGGCGCTCGGCGACCGGGTGCGGTTCGTCACCGGCATCACTGACCGTGAGCTCGCCGAGCTTGCCGCCAGCGCCGAGATCGCCGTGGTGCCGTCGCTGTACGAGGGGTTCTCGTTGCCGGCCGCCGAGCACATGGCCTCGGGGACCCCGCTGGTGGCCAGCCGCACCGGCGCGCTGCCCGAGGTAACCGGCGACGCGGCGCTGCTGGTGACTCCGGGAGACCCGGAGGAGCTGGCCGCGGCGCTGCGGCGGCTGCATGACTCGGCCGGCCAGCGCGAGCGGCTCGGCGCCGCCGCCTGGGACCGGGTGCAGGAGCGCTTCGCCTGGCCGGCGGTCGCCCGCGCGATCGTGGCGCAATACTACCGCGCGGCAAAGAGCGCCGCGGCTGGCCGGCTGGCCCCGGCCGGCGGCCGGCCGGGGCCAGCCGAAGATTCCGGGATAGAAGGAGCGGCGCCCTGCTGACCGTTGATTTCGCCCGTTTCCCCGTCCAGCCGGGAGACCGGGTGCTTGATCTAGGCTGCGGCGCTGGCCGCCACGCGTTCGAGGCGCTGCGGCGCGGCGCGCATGTCGTGGCGCTGGACACCGACCGGGGCGAGCTGCGGCAGGTGGCCGCGATGTTCGCCGCGATGCGGGCGGCTGGCGAGGTGCCGGGCGGCGCGGCGGCCCGCGCGGTGGCCGGGGACGCCACCGCGATGCCGTTCGGCGACGGCTGCTTCGACCGGGTGATAGCCGCCGAGGTGCTCGAGCACATCCCGGGTGACCAGGCCGCCATGAACGAGATCGCCCGGGTGCTGCGGCCCGGCGGGCTCGCCGCCGTGACCGTGCCGAGCTGGCTGCCGGAGCGGATCTGCTGGCGGCTGTCGGACGACTACCACACCGTGCCGGGCGGCCATGTGCGGATCTTCACCCGGCCCGAGCTCGAGGCCAAGCTGGCCAGGGCCGGGCTGCGGGCAGGCGGTCACCATCACGCGCACGCGCTGCACTCGCCGTACTGGTGGCTCAAGTGCGCCGTCGGGGTACGCGACGACGATCATCCGCTGGCCCGCGCCTACCATCGCGTGCTGGTCTGGGACATCATGCGCAAGCCCGCGCTGACCAGGCTGGCCGACCGCGCGCTCAACCCGCTGATCGGCAAGAGCCTGGTGGTCTACGCCGCCAAGGCCCGCGCGGCTGACCAGCCGGACCGGGCGGGCCGGGCTGACCGGGCGCAGGCCGCCGGGCAGGCCAATGCCGTCGGGTGAGATGGCAGCCAGCGACACGGCGGCGAGCTGCCCGCCCGAGGTGCCCGGCGTGCTGACCGCCAGCGAGATCCTGGCCACCGGCCGCAGCATCGCCGCCACCCAGCAGCGGGACGGAGCCATCGGCTGGCCGGACGGCCATGTCGACGCGTGGAACCACGTCGAGTGCGCGATGGCGCTGAGCGCGTGCGGGTTCACCGGCGCCGCGCGGCGGGCGTACCACTGGCTGCGCGCGGCGCAGCGCCCGGACGGTTCCTGGCCGCGGACGACGAGGGGCGGCCTGGTCACCGACCACGCCGCGGAGAGCAACCACGCCGCCTACCCTGCCGTGGGCATCTGGCACGAGTTCCTGGTCAGCGGCGACGAGGCGTTCGCCGCGGCGATGTGGCCGACGGTGCGCCGGGCGACCGACTACGTGCTCGGCCTGCAGACCGCGCGCGGCGAGCTGGCCTGGGAGCGGACCACGGCCGGCCAGGCCGGCGGCTACGCGCTGCTGGCCGGCTGCGCGAGCGCGCACCAGGGCATGCGGTGCGCCATCGCGCTTGCCGAGTTCACCGGCGAGCCGCAGCCGGACTGGGAACTGGCCGCCGACCAGCTCGGCCACGTCGTCGCCTGCCACCCGGAGGCATTCGCCGACAAGAGCAGGTTCTCGATGGACTGGTACTACCCCGTCCTCGGCGGCCCGGTCAGGGGCGAGGCCGGGCTGGCCCGCCTGACGGCGGGCTGGGATGACTTCGTGGTGCCTGGCCTCGGCGCGCGCTGCGTCCGCGACCAGCCGTGGGTGACCGGCGCCGAGACCTGCGAGCTCGTGCTCGCGCTGGACGCGCTCGGCGACCGGTCAAGGGCGGCTGAGCTGTTCGCTGACATCCAGCATCTCCGGGATCCGGCGGGCGGCTACTGGACCGGCTGGCAGTACGTGAACCAGGCGCATTTCCCGGCCGAGCAGAGCAGCTGGACGGCCGCCGCGATCATCCTGGCCGCCGACGCGCTGTCCGGCGCGACCGGCGGTGCCGGGATCTTCCGTGACATAGGCGGCCGGTGGCCAGCCGCCGTGACGGCGGACGCGAAGGCGCCGCATGCGGGCGGGGCGGGCGCGGGCGGGGCGGGCGCGGGCGCGGACGCGGCGGGCGGCGCCGCGTGCGGCTGCTCAGCCGATGCCTTCTCCGGTCCGCTCGAGCACCCGTAGCGAGCCCTCGTGCCGCACCTCGGCAAAGGCGCCGGACCGCAGCGCCCGCAGGTAGACGCGGTAGGGCGGCTGGCCGCCGTCGGCCGGATCCGGGAACACGTCATGGATGGCCAGCGCCCCCCCGGGCGCGACCCACGGTGCCCAGCCCTCGTAGTCGCCCTGGGCGGCCACGTCGGTGTGGCCGCCGTCGATGAACAGCATCCCGAGCGGCGTCCGCCACAGCCGCGCCACATCGGCTGACCGGCCGACGACCGCGATCACGTGCTCCTCAAGGCCGGCCGCCGCGAGCGTCGACCGGAAGTGCGGCAGCGTGTCCAGCCGGCCGGTGACCGGGTCGACAAGCTCGGGGTCGTGATACTCCCAGCCCGGCTGGTTTTCCTCCGAGCCGTGGTGATGGTCGACCGTCACGACCAGCTGGCCGGCCGCCCGCGCCGCGGCGGCCAGGTAGATCGTGGACTTCCCGCAGTAGGTGCCGATCTCGGCGACCGGCCCGACCCGCGCGTAGGCGGCTGCGGTCTCGAACAGCGCCAGGCCCTCGGCGGACGGCATGAATCCCCTGGCCGCCTCGGCCGCCTGGCGGAATCCGGCGGGCAACGCGTTCTGCATGACGCACAGTCTCCCGCCGGCCGCCCTTGCCCGGGCAAGGCGGGTCATGCTCTACTCCGGATGGCGGCCCGCCGACGCCGGCAGGCCGGCCAGGATGTGCGAGGGGAGGCCAGCCCGTGCGTGTGCAGGTAGACCCGGATGCGTGCGAGGCCAACGGCGTCTGCGCGGGCCTGGTGCCGGAGGTCTTCGATCTCGACGACGACGACAACCTGCATATCCCGGCCGGTGACGTGCCGGCCGAGTTGCTGCCGAGGGTGCAGCTCGCGGTGCGTTCATGCCCGAAGGCGGCACTACGGCTGGCGGAATAGACAGCGCCGGAATTGACAGTGAGGAGATCAGCACCGTGCGAGCGGCAGTCCTGCGCGAAACCGGACCCGAGGCGGCCGTCGACCTGCGCGACGACGTCGTCACGGTCGGCCCGGGGCCGCACGAGGTCAAGGTCAGGCTCCGGGCCACCGGCGTCTGCCATTCCGACCTGTCCGTCCTCACCGGGGTCATCCCGGCCGGCCTGCCGGCCGTCCTCGGGCACGAGGGCGCGGGCGAGGTGATCGAGGTCGGCGAGCAGGTGACCGCCGTCGTCCCCGGCCAGCGCGTGGTGATCTGCTGGACCCCCGCCTGCGGCGACTGCGCGGAATGCCGCAGCGGCGCCCCGTTCCTCTGCCTGCCCTACGTGATCGAGGGGTTCAAGGTCCCGCGGTTCAGGCTCGGCGACGGCACCGCGGCGTTCGGCATGGCGGGCTGCGGCACCTGGGCGGAAGAGATGGTGGTGCCCTGGCAGGCGGTGATCCCGGTCGACGACGACGTGCCGTTTGACTGCGCGGCGCTGCTCGGCTGCGGCATCCCGACCGGCGTCGGGGCCGTGATCAACACCGCCAGGGTCGCCCCGGGCTCGTCCGTGGCCGTGGTCGGCTGCGGCGGGGTCGGCCTGGCCGCCATCCAGGGCGCCAGGATCGCCGGGGCCGCCACGATCCTGGCCGTGGACCCGATCAGGGACAAGCACGCCAAGGCGCTGGCACTCGGCGCGACGCACGCCGTGACCCCGGATGATGCCGAGCAGGCCAGGAAGGAGCTGACCGGCGGGAAGGGCTTCGACTACGCCTTCGAGGTAGTCGGCAGGTCAGCGACGATCCGGGCCGCCTGGCGGCTCGCCTGCCGGGGCGGTGACGTCATCGTGGTCGGCGCCGGAGGCAGGGACGACAGCGTTCCGTTCAGCGCGTGGGAGCTGCTGTTCGACGGCAAGAATCTGCTCAGCTCGCTGTACGGCGGATGCGACCTGCGGCGCGACATCCCCAGGTTCGTCGCCCTGTGGCGGGCGGGCCGCCTCGACATCGAGGGCCTGATCACCCGCCGGATCTCGTTCGGCGAGCTGAACGACGCCATCCGCGCGCTGCGCCGCGGCCAGGTAATCAGGCAGGTCGTGACCTTCGACTGAGCCCGTCCCTGGCCGCATGAATTACAGTGCGGTTATGCGGGTTGCACTGTGCCAGTTGCCGATCAGCGAAGATCCAGCGGTTAACCTCGGCCGGGTCAGCGCGGCCGTCGCCGACGCCGCCGCGGGCGGGGCTGGCCTCGCCGTGTTCCCGGAGGCAACGCTGGCCAGGTTCGGCAGCGATCTCCGGTCGGCGGCGGAGACCACCGAAGGCCCGTTCAACCGCGGTCTTTCCATGACCGCGCGCGAGCACGGCGTCGGCATCGTGGCGGGCGTCTTCGAGCCGGCGCCGGGCGGCCGCGTGTACAACACCGTGGTCGGGTACGACGCGGCCGGCGGGCTGGTGGCCGCCTACCGCAAGATCCACCTGTACGATGCGCTCGGCCAGCGCGAGTCCGAGTTTGTCGAGCCGGGGAGCGAGCCCGTGCTCTTCGACCTGGGCGAACTCCGGATTGGCATCCTGACCTGCTATGACGTGCGGTTCCCCGAGCTCGCCCGGGCGCTGACGGCCGGCGGCGCGCAGCTGCTCGTGGTGCCGGCCGCCTGGGCCGCCGGGCTGTTCAAGGAAGAGCACTGGGTCACCCTGGTCCGCGCGCGGGCAATCGAGAACACCGTGTGGGTGGCGGCGGCCGACCAGGTGCCCGACCCGGCCGATCCGGCCGCCGGCGCGCCCACCGGGATCGGCCGCAGCATGCTGGTCGACCCGATGGGCACGGTCCGGCTCGACCTCGGCCCCGGCCGGGGGATTGCCGTCGGCGAGGTCGACCCCGGAGTAACCGCCGGCGTCCGGGCCGTGCTGCCGAGCCTGGAGCACCGGCGCGAGGACATCTTCGGCAAGTCATGGAACTTCCGGCTTTAACGGATGGTCCCGGCCCGGTGCCTCAGCACGCGGCCTGGCGTGAGCCGGCGCTGAACAAGGCATCGGCCAAGCTGGCCCGCTCGTCATCGCTGACCCGCTCGAGGAACCGGCGGATGGTGAGGCTGGCGTCGCCGCCCGAGCGGAGCGCCTCGGCCATCAGCCTGGCGTCGTGCTCCTCCTTCGCCTCGGCCGGCCAGTACCGCCACGCCCGGCCGTGCTTCTCCCGGCGCAGCACCCCCTTGCCGTACAGGATCCCCATCACGGTCATGACTGTCGTGTAGGCGACCGGGCGCCCGTAGGTCATGCGCTCGCGCACCTCGCGGACGGCGTAGGGACGGTTTCCCGCCCAGATCACATCCATGATCGCGCTCTCGAGCTGGCCGAACTCGCGCATCTCGCCACCTCCCGTGCGCCCAGCTAAGCACAGCGGCGCGGCCGCGCCCCCCGGGTACCGCGGCCGGCCTGGCGGCCGGGAGAGGAATGCTGCACCGCAGTGAGGATTCGTCCTCCGGGCTCGCCGCGCCCGCCGCCAGGAACCGGCTGCCGCCGCGGACCTCGCTCAGTCTCGCAGGGACGCGGCCCGGGCGAAGCACGGATGCGGGCTGCCGGTGCCGTCATGTCCCTGCCTACCTGGGCTTGCCATGATCTAGTAGGAAACCATGCGTCGTCCGGTTCTGCCCTGGGAAGGGGACGGTGATGCCAGCCACGCCTCCGCCGTTCTCCGCGATCACGCCGGCCGGCGGATACGTGCGGCAGCAGAGCGCCTTCACCGGGCAGATCACCAGAGACGGGTCAAGCGGGTACCTGGCCGAGCCGGCCCGCTACCAGCTGTATGCCTCGCTGGCCTGCCCATGGTCCCAGCAAGCGCTGATCGTCCGCAGGCTGCTCGGCCTCGAGCAGGTGATCGGGCTGTCGCTGACCGACCCGATCAGGGATGAGCGCGGCTGGCGATTCCCGGCCAGCCAGGGCGGCCGGGACCCGGTCACCGGGGCACGGTTCCTGTCCGAGCTGTACCAGGCGACCGACCCGGCCTACAGCGGCTGGTGCACGGTCCCGTGCGTATGGGACACGCTGACCCAGCGGATCGTCACCAACGACATCCCGCAGATCAGCGTCACCTTCGAGACCGAGTTCACCGACTACCACCGGCCGGACGCGCCTGACCTGTACCCGCCCGGCCAGCGCCGCGAGATCGAGGCCATCAGCGCCCTGATTTTCCATGCCGTCAACAACGGCGTGTACAAGGCGGGCATGGCGCTGACGCAGGCTGCCTACGAAGAGGCATTCGACGCGCTGTTCACCACGCTGGAGGCGCTCGAGGAGCGGCTGGCCCGGCGCCGGTTCCTGCTCGGCAACCAGTACTGCGAGGCTGACGTGCGGCTGTACACGGCGCTGGCCAGGTTCGATGCGGTCTACTACATCCACTTCAAGTGCAACCTGCACCGGCTGGTGGACTACCGGAACCTCTGGGGGTACGCCAGGGACCTGTTCCAGCGTCCCGGATTCGGCGACACCACGGACTTCGACTCGATCAAGCGGCACTATTACCAGTCACAGGACTGGATCAACCCTTCCAGGGTCGTGCCCAAGGGCCCATTCGTCAGCTGGCTCGAACCGCACGGCCGGGACCGCCTCTCCAGCTGATCAGGCTCTGCCCGGCACTACCGCCCTAGCCGCCGCCCGCGGGGGGCCCGGGGCCACCGGCCCTGGACACCACCTCTGGCGCCACCGCTGGCTGCCGCCGGGGCCACCGCTTCCGGCCCGCGCGGCGGGTAGCCTTAGGCACAGAAACCACCGGCAATCCAGCTCCGGAAGAGGCGATGTCCGCCGTGTCTTCTGAGTCTCCACGGACATCCGCGGATCTCAACGAGCAAGCAGACGGCCGTTCCGCGCCCACGGCGCCGGCCAGGCCCGACGGGCCGGCCCGGCCTGCCGGGCAGGACGAGCAGGCCAGGCCGGACGGAGAAGACCGGGAACCTGCCGCCGCCCGGCGCCCGGTTCACCAGGACAGCCATTTCGCGGGCACCGACTTCGGGCCGAATCAATGGCTGGTGGATGAGCTCTACCAGCGCTACCAGGCCGATCCTGGCTCGGTCGACCAGGCCTGGTGGAATTTCTTCGCCGACTACGAGCCGCAGCCGCCGGACCAGGCCGCCGCTGGTCAGGCCACGGCCGGCGCACAGCCCGGCGGCCCGGCGCCGCCCGCCGCGCCGGTCCCCAGCGCCCCGGTGCCCGCGGCCGGCCCAGCCCAGGCCGGTACTCCGGTGCCTGGCCAGGCCCAGCCCGCGGGGCAGGCGGCCGGCGGCGTGCCAGCCGCAGCGCCGGCGCCGGCCACCGGGCAGGCGCCGGCCACCGCGCCAGCGCAGCCCGGTGGCACCCCGGCCCCGGCGGCCGGCGGGCCGGCGGCTCCGGAACCAGCGGGCGCCGGCCCCGCGGCCTCGAACCGGGCCGGTGCCCGGGTGCCGGCCGACCCGCCGGCGCCAGCCGCCCCGGCCCCGGCCCGGGCCGGGCCAGCCGCACCGGCCCCGCCGGGTACCGCCCGGCAGGTCCGGCTCAGGGGCGCCGCCGCACGGACGGCGCTGAACATGGCCGCGAGCCTCGCCGTGCCGACCGCGACCAGCGTGCGGGCCATCCCGGCCAAGCTGCTGGTCGACAACCGCATCGTGATCAACAACCACCTGAGCCGCGGCCGCGGCGGGAAGGTCTCCTTCACCCACCTGATCGGGTACGCGGTCGCCGCGGCCCTGGCCGCGGCACCGGAGATGAACGAGTCCTACGGCGAGGCCGACGGCAAGCCGGTACTTGTCCAGCCCGAGCACGTCAATCTCGGCCTCGCGATCGACATCAGGAAGGACGACGGATCGCGGCAGCTGCTCGTGCCGAGCATCAAGTCCGCCGAGGGGATGGATTTCCGCCAGTTCTGGATGGCGTATGAGGACGTGGTCCGCAAGGCGCGGACCGGCAAGCTGACCGTCGAGGACTTCGCCGGCACCACGATCACGCTGACCAATCCCGGCACCATCGGCACCGAGCACTCGGTGCCGAGGCTGATGGCCGGGCAGGGCTGCATTGTCGGGGTCGGCGCGATGGAGTACCCGGCCGCTTACCAGGGCGCGTCCGAGGAGACCTTGGCCAGGCTGGCCATCAGCAAGACGGTCACGCTGACCTCCACCTACGACCACCGGATCATCCAGGGGGCGCAGTCCGGCGATTTCCTGCGCCTGATCCACCGGCTGCTGCTCGGCGAGGACGGCTTCTACGACGAGGTCTTCCAGGCACTGCGGATCCCGTACGAGCCGGTCCGCTGGGTCAGGGACATCCCGGCGGCACACGAGGACGACCTGTCCAAGGCCGCCCGGGTGCACGAGCTCATCCACGCCTACCGGGTGCGCGGCCATCTCATGGCGGACACCGACCCGCTGGAGTACAAGCAGCGCAAGCATCCCGACCTGGACATCAACGAGCACGGCCTGACGCTCTGGGACCTCGAGCGCACCTTCGCCACCGGCGGCTTTGGCGGCAGCCCGCGGATGCGCCTGCGGGAGATCCTCGGCGTGCTGCGCGATTCGTACTGCCGCACGGTCGGCATCGAGTACATGCACATGCAGAACCCGGAGGAACGCGCCTGGCTGCAGGCGCGCATCGAGCGCCCGCACGGCCGGGCCGACCACGACGAGCAGATCCGCATCCTGTCCAGGCTCAACGTCGCCGAGGCGTTCGAGATGTTCCTGCAGACGAAGTACGTCGGCCAGCGCCGGTTCTCGCTGGAAGGCGCCGAGGCGCTGATCCCGCTGCTCGACGCGGTGCTGACCGAGGCGGCCCGCGCGCAGATGGACGAGGTCGTCATCGGCATGGCGCACCGGGGCAGGCTGAACGTCCTCGCGAACATCGTCGGCAAGTCCTACGCGCAGATCTTCGGCGAGTTCGAGGGAAACCTGGACCCCAGCACCACGCACGGCTCCGGCGACGTGAAGTACCACCTGGGCGCGGACGGCGTGTACGCGCCGGGCGACGGCACCAGCATCAAGACCTCGCTGGTGGCGAACCCGAGCCACCTGGAGGCGGTGGATCCGGTGGCCGAGGGCATCGTCCGGGCCAAGCAGGACGTCATCGACATGGGCGAGCCCGGGTTCACCGTGCTGGCCGTGCTCCTCCACGGCGATGCCGCCTTCGCCGGCCAGGGCGTGGTCGCCGAGACGCTTGAGCTGTCCCAGCTGCGCGGCTACCGGACCGGCGGCACGGTGCACATCGTCGTGAACAACCAGGTCGGCTTCACCACGGCGCCCGAGTACTCCAGGTCGAGCGTGTACTCCACGGACGTCGCCCGGATGATCCAGGCGCCGATCTTCCACGTCAACGGCGACGACCCGGAGGCGGTCGTCCGGGTCGGCAGGCTCGCGTTCGCCTACCGGCAGGCGTTCAAGAAGGACGTCGTCATCGACATGATCTGCTACCGGCGGCGCGGGCACAACGAGGCGGACAACCCGTCGTTCACCCAGCCGCTGATGTACGACCTGATCGACGCGAAGAGGTCAACCCGCAAGCTGTACACCGAGTCGCTGATCGGGCGCGGCGACATCACGATGGAGGAAGCCGAGCAGGCGCTCCGCGACTACCAGCTCGAGCTCGAGCGCGCCTTCACCGAGACCAGGGAGGCGGCCAGCAAGCCGGCCGAGCCTGGCACGGTGGTCAGGCCGGAGCCTGACGCACGGCGGCCCGCAGGCCACGAGCAGATCCCGACCGCGATCACCGAGGAGAGCATCAAGCGCATCATCGATACCCAGCTGAACACGCCGGCCGGCTTCACGCCGCATCCCCGGCTGATGCCGCTGCTGCAGCGCCGGGCGACGATGGTCGAGCAGGATGCCGTCGACTGGGCCACCGGCGAGCTGCTCGCCTTCGGCTCGGTGCTCCTCGACGGCCACACGGTACGGCTGGTCGGCCAGGACAGCCGCCGCGGCACGTTCGGCCAGCGCCATGCGGTCATCGTCGACAGGCGCACCGGCGAGGAATACATGCCGCTCAGGCAGTTCAACAGCGCGACCGTGCGCTTCCACGCCTACGACTCGCTGCTGTCGGAGTTCGCCGCGGTGGGGTTCGAGTACGGATACTCGGTGGCCAGGCCGGACGCCCTGGTCTGCTGGGAGGCACAGTTCGGCGATTTCATCAACGGCGCGCAGACGATCGTGGACGAGTTCATCAGCTCGGGCGAGCAGAAGTGGGGACAGCGCTCCGGCGTCGTGCTCCTGCTGCCGCACGGCTACGAGGGCCAGGGTCCCGACCACTCCTCGGCGCGGGCCGAGCGCTTCCTCGGACTGTGCGCGCAGGACAACATGACCGTGGCGATGCCGACCACGCCCGCCAACTATTTCCACCTGCTCCGCTGGCAGGCGCTGTCGCCGCGGATCAAGCCGCTGATCGTGTTCACGCCCAAGTCGATACTGCGGCTGAGGACGGCGACATCGCCGGTGGCGGCGTTCACCTCGGGCTCCTTCCGGCCGGTGCTCGGCGCGCCGCCGGGCGGTGACGACGCGGCGGTGCGGACGGTGCTGCTCTGCGCCGGCAAGATCTACTACGACCTGGCGGCGAAGCAGCAGGCCGACGGGCTGTCCGAGACCGCGATCGTGCGGGTGGAGCGGCTGTACCCGCTGCCGGCCGAGGAACTGCTCGCCGAGCTCGCACGCTACCCCGGCGTTACCGAGATCCGCTGGGTCCAGGAGGAGCCGGCCAACATGGGCAGCTGGCCGTACATGGCGCTGCGGCTGCCCGAGCTGCTGCGCAGGCCGATCCGGCTGGCCTCCACCCCGGCCAGCTCGGCGCCGGCCGGCGGCTCGGCAAAGGCGCACACGGCTGAGCATGCCGGGCTCATCGAGGCCGCGCTGCGCAGGGACCGCTAGCCGGTGTACTTCACCGATCGCGGCATCGAGGAACTCGCGGACCGGCGCGGCGATGACGAGGTTACGCTTGGCTGGCTGGCCGAGCGGCTCCGCGAGTTCGTGGATCTCAGCCCCGAGGCCGAGGCACCGGTCGACCGGCTGGCCAGCTGGCTGGCGCGCCTCGACGAGGACGAGGAGTAGCACAGGGCCGGCGAGCACCGCCCGGGCAAGGGAGGCGAGCGGGCACGACCCGGCGGCCGGGCCGCGTGACCTTGCGACCGGTCGCGATACATCTTGACTTTGGAGTGACACGATATATCGTCTATATCGTCAGCAGTCACCGGACGGGGCCCGGCCGCGCGCCGCGGCGCCGGGCCAGGGAAGGGAAGGACCACGATGCCGCGCTGGATCATCGACGCGCCCAAGACTCTCGAGTTCGACGGCGTGGCTGCCCTGCGGGTACGGGTGATCTCCGGGACCGTGGCGGTCCTCGCCTCCGATAGCGCTCCCGCCGTCGACGTGGCCGCGCTTTCCGGCCAGCCGCTGCTTGTCAGCCACGAAGCCGGCATCCTGACGATCACCTATGAGGACCTGTCCTGGGACGGCCTGCTCGGCTGGCTCCGCCCGCAGCGGCACTCCGCGGAGGTCACGGTCACCGTGCCGCGCGGCTGCCCGACGCAACTCGGCGTGGTGAATGCCAGCGCCATCGTGTCCGGAGTCGCCGCCCACATCTCCGTCAAGAGCGTCTCCGGGGACATCACGCTCGACGGCGTCACCGGGAAGGTGGACGCGAAGACCGTGTCCGGCGACCTGGAGGCACGCGGGCTTGATGGCGGCGTCACGTTCAACTCGGTGTCCGGGGACCTGACGCTGGCCGGGGGCTCCGTGCAGGACCTGGACGCGAAGACGGTCAGCGGCAAGGTAACCGCCGACGTGGACCTCCGCGCCGATGGCGCGCTGCGGGTCACCACGGTCTCCGGCGAGGTGGCCGTCCGGCTGCCCGCCGACGCCAGCGCCGACATCGACCTGCGGTCCACCTCCGGCCGGGTCAGGAGCGGGTTCGACGGGCTGCGGTCCGCTCGCAGCCCCGGCTCCAATACCGTGGCCGGAACCCTCGGCGCAGGCGCGGGCCGGATGGTGGTCACCACGTTGTCGGCGCCGGTTACCCTGCTCCAGCGAGGCCAGCCGCCCTGTCCGCAGGGCGCGCAAGGCGGCCCGGCTGGTGATGCCTGATGACCCCGGTCTTCCGGCACGGCAGGCTCCGCCTCTACCTGCTCAAGCTCCTCGACGAGGCGCCCAGGCACGGCTATGAGGTCATCCGGCTGCTGCAGGACCGCTTCATGGGGGTGTACGCCCCTTCGCCAGGCACGATCTACCCCCGGCTCGCCAGGCTGGAGGAAGAGGGCCTGGTCACGCACGACGAGGTGGACGGCAGGAAGGTGTACCGGATTACCGACAAGGGGCGCGAGGAGATCGCAGCCAGGCTCGATGACCTAGCCGACCTCGAGGAGGAGATCACCGAGTCGGTCCGCGACATCGCCCGCGAGGTTACCGAGGACGTCCGCGACACCGTGCGGAACCTGCGGGAGGAACTGACCTGGGCATCACGAGAGGTCAGAGACAGCAAGGAGCGGGCACGCGACACGGCGCGGGAGAAGGCCAGGCGCGCCCGCGAGGAGGTGCGCGACAGCGCCAGGCAGGCGCGTGACGAGCTGCACGGCGAGTCACGTGCCCGGCAGGCTGACGGCGGCGAGGAGCCGGCCGGCCCGGGCCGTGAGCGGGCCGGCGCGGGCCGGCCGCGAGGCGGCGGGGAGCAGCCTGGCGCGGGGCACGAGCCCGGTGACTGGGCCGGCTTCCACGACTGGCCCGGCTGGACCGGCTGGGCCAGCCGGGCTGGCTGGCGCGGCTGGGCTGAACAGGCGGGACGGCCTGGACGGCCGGGACGTCCGGGACGTCCTGGCCGTCAGGGAAAGCCGCCGTGGGCTGGCCGGCCTGACGCGGGCCTGGTCAGGGACCTGGAGCGGATGGCACTTGACTTCGCCAAGGAGCTGCGGGCTGCCGCCTGGCACACCGAGGCGGTCGGCGCGGACACGGCCAGCGGCCTGCGGGACATCCTGGAGGACACGCTGGCCCGGATCAAGGACGAGATCTTCGGCGGTGCCGGGCAGCAGCCGGCCGGCACCGAAGGCGGCAGCTGGGAAGCGGCAAGCGGCGGCAAGGAAGACGCTGCCGATGAGGACACCGGCGACCGCGAGGCCGGGCGCCCCGCGGCCGGCGAGGAAGGCACCGGCGGCGGGGAAGGCAGCGGCGGCGAGGGCGGCACCGGCGGCCGGGCAACATGATGGATATGGCATCAGGCCAGTCAGGTGTTGCTGAATGCCACCGTCAGCCCGTTGCCTGACCCGGCGGGCCAGGGGGCGAGGTGGCCGCTACGGGGTGAACACGACCTTGCCGAACAGCTCACCGGAGATCATCGCGGCGAAGCCGTCGGCCGCGCTGGCCAGCGGAAGGGTGCGGTCGATCCTGGGACGGACACCGGTCTGCTCGCAGAACCGCAGCAGCCGGCCCAGCTGATCCCGGGTTCCCATCGTCGACCCGATGACGGACAGCTGCAGGAAGAAGACCCGGGACAGCTCGGCGGGCGGCATGGACCCGCTGGTCGCTCCCGAGATCACGATGGTCCCCCCCGGCTTGACCGCGCGCAGCGAGTGCGCCCAGGTAGCCTCGCCCACGGTCTCCAGGACCGCGTCGACGCGCTCGGGCAGCCGGGCGCCGGACGGGAACGCCTGATCCGCGCCCAGCTCGATGGCGCGCTCGCGCTTGACCTCGCTGCGGCTCGTCGCCCAGACCCGGTAGCCCGCGGCCCGGCCGAGCAGGATCAGCGCCGTGGTGACGCCGCCGCCCGCGCCCTGGACGAGCACCGTGGCCCCCGGCTGCAGCCCGGCCTTGCCGAACAGCATGCGGTACGCGGTCAGGTAGGCGGTCGGCAGGCAGGCGGCCTCGGCGAAGGACAGGCAGGCCGGCTTGGGCAGCAGGTTGCGCCGCGGCACCGCGACCCGGCCAGCGAACGTTCCGTCGTACCGTTCCGAGAGCAGCGAACGGGACGGGTCAAGGGTCTCGTCCCCCGCTCCGGCCTCCGGATCCCCGACGACGGCGTGGATGACGACCTCGTTTCCGTCCTCGTCCAGGCCTGCCGCGTCACAGCCGAGCACGATGGGCAGGCGGTCCGCGGAGATGCCCACGCCGCGCAGCGTCCAGACATCATGGTGGTTGAGCGCAGCGGCCTTGACCGAGACCGTCGTCCAGCCCGGCGGCGGCGAGGGATCCGCGCGCTCGCCGGTGGCCAGGGCGGCCAGCGGGTCGTCGGCATCGATACGGTCGGCAGTGACAGCGAACATGCGTGGACCCTAGCCGAGCGGGGCTTCCGGCAGCGAGTGTGCCGGGGGAGCCAGATGAGGCGGGGGCGGCAGAAGCCAGGGCCGGCCGCGGATTCCTGTGCCATACTGCGGTACGGGCAAAGGCCGAATATTACCCAGCAGGTGAAGGATCTGGGTGGATCTCACCTCCTACGCTGAGCTAGCGGTGCGCCTCGTCAATTCCGTCCAGGGCGGCGAAGGCCACGACGACTCGCTCAGCCACCCCGATGCGTTCCGCGCGCTAGTAGCGGACCGCCCTCATCTGCATGGCCAGATCACCCGTAGCGATGTGACCGCGCTCCGCCAGCTCCGCGCCGAGCTGACCGCGATCTTCATGGCCGCGGCGGAAGGCGACGGGCAGGCCGCGGTCGACCGGCTGAATGCGCTGCTCATCCGCCACCCGGTCCACCCGGTGATCTCCGGGCATGACAGCCAGCGCTGGCACCTGCACCTGAGCGACGGCGGCACGGTAGCCGACCAGTACGCTGCCGGCGCCGTCTTCGGACTAGCCGCAATCATCACCCAGTACGGCGCGGACCGGCTGGGAATCTGCACGCTGGCCGCATGCCACGGCGTTTTCATCGACGCCAGTACCAACTCCTGCCGGCGCTATTGCTCGGAGCACTGCGCGAGCAGAGCGAATGTCACCGCATTCCGCACCAGGCAGCGGACCAGCGCAACTGGCCCCGCCTCCACCGCGGCGGGCTAGGGGCGGCAGCCGCCGCCAACTTTGGCCGCCGTAAATCGCCAGCCGGCGCAGTTTCCCATCACGAAGTGATCACGTTCGGCCGCTGCTTCGGCCGGGCGATGCACTGACGCGGCAGTCAGCTGCGTTACCGAAATGACGCCAACCGGCTTCTTCTCAACCCCCGGGACGATCATTACCATGAAGCCTACTCACGGGGCGTACGTCCCACGCACGCGGACCGGAAAGAAGGTTCGATCATGGCATCTGAGTCTGTAGCCGTTGTCACCGCACCGGCAGACGTCGGCCTCAAACGAGAGCTGGGGCTGGTCGGCGCCACCTGGGCATCCGAGACGTCGATCATCGGCTCGGGCTGGCTGTTCGGCTCGCTCTTCGCCGCGCAGGCGGTGGGCGGCGCCTCCGTCCTGGCCTGGGCCATCGCCGGCGTCGTGGTGGCCATCCTGGGCCTGACCTACGCGGAACTCGGCGCGATGTACCCCGTCGCGGGCGGGACGGGCAGGTTCCCGCACTTCGCGTTCGGCAGCCTGGCCGGCATCGGGTTCGGCTTCTTCGCCTACCTGCAGGCGGTCACGATCGCGCCGGTCGAGTGCTACGCGTTCATGAACTATGCCTCCTACTACTGGCCGAGCATCTACGACCCCAAGACCGGAAACGTCACCGGGGTCGGCTTCGTGCTGACCATCGTGCTGATGGCGGTCTTCACCGCAGTCAACTTCCTGGCCATGCGCATGTTCGCCCGGGTCAACAACGTCATCACGTGGTGGAAGGTCGCGGTCCCGGTCCTCGCCATCATCGTGCTGCTGTTCAAGTTCCACGGCGGCAACTTCACCGCTGGCGGCCAGGGGTTCATGCCGGGCGGGATCAAGGCCCTGTTCGGAGCGCTCCCGACCGCGGGCATCATCTTCGCCTATTCCGGCTTTGAGCAGGCGGACCAGCTGGCCGGGGAGGTCAAGGACCCGGGGCGCAACCTGCCGCGGGCGATCATCCTCGCGGTCGCGATCGGCACCGTGATCTACTGCATGCTGCAGGTCGTGTTCATCGGCGCGATGCCGGCCAGCCAGCTGACCAAGGGGTTCGCGGGGATCACCGACGTAAACGTCCTCGCCGGGCCGTTCGCCGGCGTGGCGGGCCTGATCGGGCTGGGCTGGCTGGCGACCCTCCTGCGGGTCGACGCGTTCGTCTCCCCGTCCGGCACCGGCCTCATCTACGTGACCGGGACCTCGCGGGTCAGCTACGGCCTGGCCAGGAACCGGTACTTCCCGCAGGTGTTCGACAGGACCAACCCAAACGGCGTGCCGTGGTTCGGGGTTCTCGCCGCGTTCGTCATCGGGCTGTTCTTCCTGCTGCCGTTCCCGAGCTGGCACTCGCTGGTTGGCCTGATCACGGGCGCGAGCGTGCTGATGTACGCCGGGGGCCCGCTGTCCATGGGCGCGTTCCGCGGCCAGGTTCCCGAGGCGAGCCGGCCATACCGGATGCCGTTCGCCGCCGTGCTCGCCCCGGGCGCGTTCGTCATCGCCAACCTGCTCATCTACTGGTCGGGCTTCGAGGTGGCCTGGAAGCTCGGCGTCGTCCTGGTGATCGGGTACGTGATCATGGGCGTCCTGATAGCGCGCGACCCGCAGCGCCCGCCGCTGGACTGGAAGAACGCGCTGTGGATGCCGGTTTGGCTGGTCGGCCTGGGCATCATCTCCTGGCAGGGCCAGTACAGCGGGGGCGCCGTAGCGGCGCCGGTCAACACCGGCAACATCCCGTTCTGGTGGGACATGCTGATCGTGGCCGCGTTCGGCCTGATCATCTACTACTGGGCCATGGCCACCAAGCTGCCGAGGGAAGAGATGCTCAACCTCGTCGGGCGGCAGGCGATGCACGGTGAGGAGCCGGAGGCACCCCGCCACTGACGCGGCAGCTCGACCCGCATGATCGATGCGCTGGCCCCGTCCCCGCCAGGGGACGGGGCCAGCTGGTGTCTACCGTCCGCGCACCGGCCAGTAGCGCGTGATGACGCGGCCCTCGATCAGAGCCGCGCCGACCGCTCCGAACTCCCGGCTGTCCACGGCACCGGCCCCGGGATTGTCGGACTCCAGCCACCAGCCGCCGTGCTCCCGCCAAGCCGCTCGCTTGACGAGAAGCAGATCCGGCCTGCCGGGATGCCGGGCAATCACCAGCTGGCCCGGGCGGATTCTTGGCGGTCGGCCGGGCCGCATGCTGCGCCGGACCAGCAGCCAGTCCCCGGGCCGCAGCGCGGGCTCCATGGACCGCTCGGCCACCGCGACCCGCCATAGCGGCCAGCGCATCGGGCGCCCTCCCTGATTGCCGGCCCGGCTACCGGGTACTGTCGGAATTCCGGTACCCATGATCTGACATGAGAGAAGGAGATCAATGAGGTTGCTCGCACGTCTCCTCGAGCCGCGCGCCATCGCGCACGCTCACTGCGACCTTCCCTGCGGCGTCTACGACCCGGCACAGGCCAGGATCGAGGCGGAGTCTGTCCGCGCCATCTGCGAGAAGTACCAGCAGAACGCGGACCCGGTGTTCCGCGCCCGCGCGCTGCAGATCAAGGAGGAGCGGTCCGACCTGGTCAAGCACCACCTGTGGGTGCTGTGGACCGACTACTTCAAGCCCCCGCACTTCGCGAAGTACCCGCAACTGCACGAGCTGTTCAACGAGGCCACCAAGCTGGCCGGGGCCGGCGGCACGAAGGGCAGCACCGAGGTGGCGACGGCCGACAAGCTGCTCGCCAGGATCGAGGACATCGGGAAGATCTTCTGGGAGACGAAGCAGGGCTGACCGGACGACACCAGATATCCTGCTGGCCAGTCAGGGGCCGCGCGGCCGGTGACCGCGCGGCCCCTGACTCCTGCGGCGGCTGGCCGCGCGGCCGCTCGCCGCTGCCGGGTGGCCGCGACCGCGCAGCCGCTGGTCGCCAGGCCGGTTTGTGCTGCTAGCGCCCCGGCCGGCCACAGCATCGCCGCGCGGCGCGTCAATGCAGCGGCGCGCTAACGGTAAGTTGCAGGCAGGAGCCGGCGGCCGGCGTCAACCCGATGCTGGCCAGCCTCGTGGGAGGGCAGACGTGACCGAAGAGACGACCGCATCGGCGACCAGGCGGGCCGCCGGCGCCGCGGCCCGCGCCGGAGACTCCGCTCCCGGCACGAGCCGCGCCAGCGTTCCCGCGCAGCCGGGAAGCGGCCGCGAGGCGCCCGACCAGGTAACCGTCTGCATGCCGGCCGAGGGCGCCTACCTGTCCGTGCTGCGCACCGCGACCGCGGGGCTGGCCGCGCGCCTGGACTTCACCCTGGACGAGATCGAGGACCTGCGCATCGCGGTGGACGAGGCCTGCGCCATGCTGCTCGGCCAGGCGGTGCCGGGAACCGGCCTGGAGTGCACCTTCACCCTCGGCCGCGATCTGATGACCATATCGGTGTCGGTGCTGAGCCAGACCGCGCGGCCGCCCGCCAGCGACACCTTCGCCTGGACGGTGCTGTGCGCCCTCGCCGGAAGCGTCGAGGCGCTGGTGGGGCCGGGTAACCGGCTCACGATCGTGCTGCAGAAGAGCCGCGAGCCATCGGGGTCGGTGTGACGGGGGAAATCGAGGTCAGGCTGACCGAGGAGTTCGAGCTCCCGGTGGCCAGGCCTGCCGTTGGACCCGCGGGCGGTGCCGCCGATGAGGCTTCGGCCGAGGTGCTGAACTTCCGCGATGCCGCCGAAATCGACGCGGCCGAAATCGACGCGGCCGAAATCGACGCGGCCGAAATCGACGCGGCCGAAATCGACGCGGTGGATGACGCCGATGCCGACGCCGAGACCGGCGATTCCGCTGACGCCAGGGAGCAGGCCGCCAGGCACGAGGCGTCGGTCGCGTCGAAGGTGCACGCCGTCCACGAGCGCGGTCATGCCAGGGACCTGTTCGCGCAGCTGGCCGCGCTGCCCGAAGACGACGACGAGCGGCTGCGCATCCGCGGCGAGCTTGTCGAGATTCACCTGCCCCTCGTCGAGTACCTGGCCAGGCGATTCCGCAACCGGGGCGAATGGCTCGACGACCTCACCCAGGTGGCCACGATCGGGCTGATCAAGTCGATCGACCGGTTTGACCTCGCCCGCGGGGTTGAGTTCTCCACCTACGCGACGCCGACCATTGTCGGCGAGATCAAGCGGCATTTCCGCGACAAGGGCTGGGCCGTCCGGGTGCCGCGGCGGCTGCAGGAACTCAAGCTGGCGCTGACCAAGGCCATCGGGGATCTCGCCCAGCGCGAGGGGCGCGCGCCGACGGTCGCCGAACTGGCCGCGCACCTGCAGATGAGCGAGGAGGACGTGCTGGAGGGCCTGGAGTCCGCCAACGCCTACTCGACGGTGTCGTTGGATGCCCCGGACTCCGGCGACGAGGACGCGCCCGCGGTCGCCGAATCGCTGGGCATGCTCGACGACGCGCTGGAGGGCGTCGAGTACCGGGAGTCGCTCAAGCCCCTGCTGGAGCGGCTGCCGCCCAGGGAGAAGCGGATCCTGCTGCTGCGCTTCTTCGGCAACATGACCCAGTCGCAGATCGCCACCGAGCTCGGCATCTCGCAGATGCACGTGTCCCGGCTGCTGGCCAGGACCCTGACGCAGCTGCGCGAGGGGCTGACCACCGAGGACTAGCGGGGCTGGCCGGGCTGGCCGGGCTGGCCGGGCTGGCTGGGCTGGCCGGGCACACTAGCCTTCCCGGCCAGGCGGCCGCCCTGGCGGCGGCACCGGCCGGCCGCTGGTCAGGGCCCGCAGGGACGGCGGCACGAGCAGCATGACGAAGCCGGCAGCCGCGAGCGCGAGTACCGGCACTCCCCAGCCGTACCGATGGCCCTGCAGCAGGTAGATGCCGACGATCCCGGTAAAGAGCTGGGTGAGCAGCGCAGGGGTACGGCTCCATCGCCTGGCCCTGGCGAGTCCGGCCGCCACCAGCCCGAGCATCGCCGCCGTGCCGAACCCGATCAGGGTCAGCGCGATGCCGCTGCCCGCCCGGTAGGACTGCCCGGCGGCGGCGTCCACGGCGGCCAGCGCCGACGCGGCGCACACGACGGCCGCCTCGGCCGCCTGCACGGCCGCGGCCGCCCGCACCGTCGGCGGACTTTGCATTTTCATTACTCCTCGTGCGGCTCGCTACCCTTGGCGCGTGCGCGCGCTCCTGATCGTCAATCCACGTGCCACGTCGACGACCCCGCTGCGCAGGGACGTCATCGTGCGGGCCCTGGCGTCCGCCGTGGATCTGGCGGTCATGGAGACACGGTACCGGGGACATGCGGCCTCCCTGGCGGCGACCGCCGCTGACGCCGGCCATGACCTGGTGCTCACCCTCGGCGGCGACGGCACGGTGAACGAGGCGGTGAACGGGATCGTCGGGGCCCGCCGGGCTGATCGCGGTGGCGCAGGCCCGGCCGGGCTGCCCATGTTCGCCCCGCTGCCCGGCGGCGGCGCGAACGTCTTCACCAGGGCGCTGGGGCTGCCAGCCGATCCGGTGGATGCGGCCGGGCAGATCATCAGCAGCCTGTCCGCCGGCCGCGAGCGCAGTATCGGCCTCGGCCTGGCCGGTGACCGGTATTTCACGTTCAACGCCGGCCTCGGGCTCGACGCCGAGGTCGTGCGGGCCGTCGAGGCGCTGCGCGCGCTGGGCCGCCCCGCTACTCCCCTGCTGTACGTGCGCATGGCCCTGCGCCAGTACTACCGGATCACCGACCGGCGGCATCCCGCGCTCTGTATCCACCGCGACGGGCAGCCTACGGTGGGCCCGCTGTTCCTGGGAATCGTCTCCAACACCGCGCCGTGGACCTATGTGGGACGCCGCCCCGTACACGCCAGCCCGCAGGCCGGATTCGACTCCGGCCTCGACGTCCTGGCGCTGCGCAGTCTCCGCACCATCGGCACGCTCCGGACGGTGCGGCAGATGCTGTCCGGCAGCGACCGCCCGCCCCGCGGACGGCATGTCATCAGCCTGCACGACGAGGCCGCGGTGACGATCCGGGCCGACCGGCCGGTCGCGTTCCAGGTGGATGGCGAGTACGTCGGCGAGTGCGAGCAGGTCGCGTTCAGGTCGGTGCCGGACGCGCTCCGCGTGATCATCTGACACCGCTGGCTGCCCGGCAGGCCCGCCGGCTGCAGCCCGCCGGCCAGCATTCCTGATAACGGCATATCCCCGGCCACGCCGGCCGATCTCGGCATCCGGACGGAGCCTGGTGCTGTTGGCCGCGACGCGACTCCTGCCAGTAATTGTGACTCATCTGACACCGAAATCCCCCCGAACCTTTGCCAAAGACCCTTGCGGTTGATCGGCCGGCTTGAGAGGCTTGTACCGCTCCCGGGGGCGGCGCAACTAGCCAGGCGCCTCAGCCTCCTCGGGTTGTGACCTTAATGGGCGCAGCCTGGGTGGCCTTGCCCAGGAGCGCATCGGGAGTCAGCTCGGTGTTCACATTGACATATAAGTTTGGGGAATTCGGTAGATTCCCTGATGTATGGCCTAGCTCGTGAAATCCTTCACAAGCACGACTGAGGTAGCGGGCCACCGGCACGGCTCCGCCCTCACAGAGGAGTGGACCTCATGGACTGGCGTCACATCGCCGCCTGCCGTCACGAGGACCCAGAGCTGTTCTTCCCGATCGGGAACACCGGGCCGGCCCTGGTCCAGATCGAGGAAGCCAAGCTCGTCTGCCGGAGCTGCCCGGTGCTGGAGCCCTGCCTGCAATGGGCGCTGGAGAGCGGGCAGGACGCTGGCGTCTGGGGCGGGCTGAGCGAGGACGAACGCCGGGAACTGAAGCGGACCACCCGGGTCAGGGCGCGCGCCCACGCCTGACCGTGTCGTCCGTGTCGTCCGTGTCGTCCGTGTCGTCCGTGTCGTCTGTGCCGTCCGTGTCGTCTGTGCCTGACGGGTCGCCCACGCCTGACCGGCCGGGCCCGCGCGGCTAGGCTGCGGGCCGCGGGCCGCCGGGCGGCTCAACGGGCAGGTCAACGAGCACGGCCGTGCCCCCGGCGCCGCGCGGCGTGATCTCCAGTCGGCCGCCGAGTTCGGCCACCACGAGCGTGCGGACGATCTGCAGGCCGAGACTGGTGGACGTATCAAGATCGAAATCCGCGGGCAGGCCGGCGCCGTTGTCGGTCACCGTGACGACGAGCCGCTGACCCCGCCGCCGGGCGGTCACCTCGACCCGCCCCGCGGGCATGCTCTCAGCCGGGCGGGACAGGCCATGCTGGACTGCGTTCTGCAGAAGCTCGGTCAGTACCAGGGCCAGCGGGGTCGCGACGGACCCGGGCAGCAAGCCGAACGTGCCGGACAGCACCGGGGCGACGCCCGCCTCGGCCGCTGACACCTCGCCCGCCATCATCGCCACGCGGCCGGCGATCTCGTCGAAGTCGACGGCCTCCTCGGGCGCCTGGGACAGCGTCTCGTGCACCAGCGCGATCGACCCGACCCGGCGCACCGCCTCCTCGAGCGCGGCCCGCGCGTCCGGTGCCCGCAGCCTCCTGGCCTGCAGCCGCAGCAGCGCGGCCACCGTCTGCAGGTTGTTCTTGACGCGGTGGTGGATCTCCCGCATCGTCGCGTCCTTGGTGATCAGCTCACGCTCGCGGTGCCGCAACTCGGTTACGTCCCTGAGCAGGATCAGGGCCCCGGCCCGGGACCCGTCCACGACCAGCGGGATCGTGCGCAGCTGGACGACCGAGCCATTGCCCTCGATCTCCGCCTCCCTGGCCACGCGGCCGCTTGCGGTCAGCATCAGCGAGTCGTCACGGGGCGTGTTGCTGGCGCAGAGCCTGGCCGTCAGCGGACCGAGCTCGGCTCCGACCAGGTCAGCGGTCAGGCCGAGCCTGCGGTAGGCGGACAGCGCGTTCGGGCTGGCGTACGCGACCTTGCCGGACCGGCCCAGGCGCAGCAGGCCGTCGCCGACCCGGGGCGACCTGACCAGCGCGGGCGCCTCCCCCAGGCACGGGAACATCCCGGCCGCCACCATCTGGGCCAGGTCATCGGCGGCCCTGAGGTAGGTGAGTTCCATCCGGCTCGGGGTGCGCGCCGAGCTGAGATTGGTAGACCGCTCGACCACCGCGATGACCTGGCCGTCCTTCGAGACCGGAATGGTCTCGTGGCGCACCGGCACGCCATCCATCCACTCCGGGTCGCCTTCCCGGCAAATCCGCCGTTCCCGGAGGGCGATGTCGAGGAATGGCCGCTTCCCGGCAGGCAGAACGGATCCGACGACGTCGTCGGGAACGGCGGTCGGCCCGGTCGTCGGGCGCATCTGCGCTAGTGCCACCCAGCCGGCCCCGTGCCGCAGCGGCGCCCAGAGGACCAGGTCGGCAAAGGACAGGTCGGCCAGCAGCTGCCAGTCAGAGACAAGCGCGTGCAGCCAGTCCCGGCCGGCCTCGGTCAGGTCCGCATGTCGCCGGGCGAGATTGGTCAGCGTGGGCACCTCGTCATCATCGCACCAGGCCAGGCCGGTGGCACGCGGCATGTCAGGCTTCCGCCGGCGCGGGTGTTTCGCGGCCGGCCGGGGGTGGGCCATCATGGCCGGGTAGGCCCGCCGGCGGGAAGGAGCTGACCATGACAGCCTCCCCGGTCCTGCCCGCCGGCCGCGGGGACCTGCCCGGGGCGCCGGACCCCCGGCTGCCCAAGTACTACGGCGTGAAGCGCCAGCTGCTCGAGCTGACCGGGGTGATGTCCCCGGGCACGGCGGTCCCGCCGGAGCGCGAGCTCGCACAGCGGTACGGCACGTCCCGCACGACGGTCCGGCAGGCCCTGGCCGAGCTGGCCGTGGAGGGCAGGCTGCTCCGGATGCAGGGCAAGGGGACATTCGTCGCCAAGCCGAAGGTCGCCCAGGTCCTGGAGCTGACCAGCTACACCGAGGACATGCGGGCGCACGGCCTGCAGCCAAGGACGGTGATCCTGGACACCAGCTATGTCGCCGCCGGGGAAGAGCTGGCGGGCTTCCTCGGCATCCGGGCCGGCGGCCGGGCGCTGCGCATCTACCGGCTCCGGCTGGCCGATGGCGAGCCGATGTCGATCGATACCTCCTATCTGTCCGCGCGCCGCTTCCCCGGGCTGCGCCGGAACCTGAGGAAGAATTCCTCGCTGTACGAGACGCTCGGCTCCGGCTACGGCGTCGTGCTGGCCGAGGCCGAGGAGACCATCGAGACGGTGCTGGCTGACCCGGAGGACGCCCGGCTGCTCGGCGTGGACGTCGGGCTGCCGTTGCTGCTCGTCAGCCGGCACAGCTTCGATTCGTCCGGCTCGCCGGTGGAGTGGGCGCGATCCTGGTACCGGGGTGACCGGTACAAGATCGTCACCAGGCTGCGCAGGCCCGCGCCGTGAGCGCCGGCCGCCGCCCGGCGGCCGGCTGATAACGTCGCGCGCATGAGCGAGGCGGAGCGGGCGAACGCGGGCGAAGGACGCCGGGATCCGGCGGGCGGAGCGGGCCAGGCCGCTGCGCACGGCGGGACGCACGTGGTGGCCGCCGCGCGGCGCCGCGGCGCGGCGACCATGTTCACGCTGTCCGGCGGTCATGTCTTCCCGCTCTACGACGGCGCGGTCACCGCGGATCCGCCGATGCGCATCGTGGACGTGCGGCACGAGCAGACGGCGGTGTTCGCGGCCGAGGCGACGGCCCGGCTGGAGCGCACGCCCGGCCTCGCCGTGCTCACCGCGGGCCCGGGGGTGACCAACGGCGTCAGCGCGATTACAACCGCGTACTTTAACGGGTCCCCGGTGGTCATCCTGGCCGGCCGCGCGCCCGACTACCGGTGGGGCTCGGGGAGCCTGCAGGAGATCGACCATCCGAAGCTGCTGACGGCCGTCACCAAGCGCGCGTGGACCGAGCACGAGGCGGGCCGGGCCGGCGCATCAGCCGACCGGGCATTCCGGCTCGCCGCCGCCCGTCATCGCGGGCCGGTGTTCCTCGACTTCGCGCTCGAGGCGCTCTTCAGCCCGGCCGGGGAAGCCGGCCCGGGCGGCGGTCCGGCCGGCCCGGCCAGCGGTCACGCGGGCCTGGCGGCCGACGGTGATGAACAGCCAGCCGGGCCCGACCCCGCCTCGGTCGGCGCCATCGCCGGGCTGCTTGGTGATGCCGAGCGGCCGGTGCTCGTGCTCGGCTCGGATGTCTGGCTGGACGGGGCGGAGACGGCGGCGCGGCAGGCGGCCGAGGAACTCCGGCTGCCGGTGATCGCCAACGGCCAGGGCCGCGGCGTTCTTCCGGCCGGCCACGACCTGCTGGTCACCCGGGCCAGGTCCGCCGCCTTCGGCCAGGCCGACCTGGTGATCGTCGTCGGCACGCCGCTGGACTTCCGGCTCGGCTACGGCGAGTTCGGCGGGCGGGACGGCGCGCCGCGCGCCAAGGTCGTGCACGTGGCCGACGATCCCGGCCAGCTCGCGACGCACTGCCCGCTGGCCGGGTCGGCAGCGGGCAGCCTGGCCGCTTTCTTCACCGGGCTGGCCGCCGCGGCCAGCCCGCCGGCCCGCGGCCGGACCGGCTCCTGGCTGCCGCTGCTGCAGGACGCGCGGGACAAGGCGATGGCCGCCGACGCGCCGCTGCTGGCCAGCGACGCCGACCCGGTACACCCGATGCGGGTATACGGCGAGCTGGCGAAGGTTCTCGACGGCGACGCCGTGGTGATCGGCGACGGCGGGGATTTCGTCTCCTACGCCGGAAAGTACATCGAGCCGCGGCACCCTGGCAGCTGGCTGGATCCCGGCCCGTACGGCTGCCTGGGGACCGGCCTCGGCTACGCGATCGCCGCCCGGATCGCCCGCCCGGCCGCGCAGGTGGTGCTGCTGCTGGGCGACGGCGCGGCCGGGTTCTCGCTGATGGACGCCGACACCCTGGTGCGGCACCGGCTGCCGGTCGTGATGGTCTGCGGCAACAACGGGATCTGGGGCCTGGAGAAGCACCCGATGCGGGCGCTCTACGGTTACGACGTCGCGGCCGACCTGCAGCCGCAGTGCCGGTACGACCAGGTCGTCGCGGCGCTGGGCGGCGCCGGCGAGCTCGTCACCAGCCCGGCCGGAATCGGCCCCGCCCTGCGCCGCGCGTTCGACTCCGGTGTCCCCTACCTGGTCAACATCAGCACCGACCCGCGGGTCTCCTACCCCCGCTCCACCACCGGCGTCTGACCCGCCATCCGTTATCAGTTACGTTCTTGCACGCTGGAGCGTGCAAGAACGTAACTGATAACGCTTGTCCACGGGGGAGCGCGGTCAGGGGGTGGCGGGGCGGCGGGCGGCGCGGGCCAGGAAGCGGTCCCTGGCGATGACCACCCGCTCGATGGTGCCGGCGCCGAGGACGTGCTCGTCGCTGTCGCCCGGCTGGCCGGGAGCTTCCTCCCTGATCGCGATGAAGCTGAACACCAGCCGCCGGCCGTCCACCTCGGTCAGCTCGGCCTCGACGATGAGGCCCGACCCCACCGGGCTGGCCCGCCGGTGCTCAAGCGTCACCGACGTGCCCACCGTGATCTCGCCCGGGCCCAGCTGCGAGGCCACCGCCGCGACCGTGGCGGCCTCGGCCAGGGCGAGCAGCCTGGGCGTCCCCAGCACCGGCACGTCGCCGCTGCCCAGGGTCGTCGCGGTATCCGAGTCGCCGACGACGGCGCGCACCGAGGCGTTCAGCCCGACCATGAGAACCATGCTGGCCACCCGATCAGTCGATGACGGCGATCAGGTCGCCTTCTTGCACGACGTCGCCCTCGGCCACGGCGAGGTTCGTCAGGATGCCGTTGCCCTCGGCGAGCACCGGGATCTCCATCTTCATCGACTCGAGGATGACCAGGGTGTCGCCGTCGTGCACCTGCTCCCCTGCCGACGCCACGACCTTCCACACGTTCGCCACCATCTCCGCGCGGATCTCGGTCACGTGCGCCTCCTTGCTCGTCGCCTGGCGGGCCGCCGCCAGGCTCCCGGCATCATCATCGTCGCCGTCAGCCCGTCCCGGGACGCAGCCTGGCGATCACGGTCGTGTCGTAGTCGCCGCTGGCGAACTCCGCGCTTGCCAGCAGCTCGGCGAGAAAGGGAAGATTCGTCTTCGGTCCCGTGATCACGAAGGCTGCCACCGCTTCCCGCGCCCGCGCAAGGGCCTTGTCCCGGCTGGCGCCGTGCACGCACAGCTTCGCCAGCAGCGGGTCGTAGAACGGCGTTACCTGGTTCCCGCCCGCATAGCCCGCGTCGACCCGGATGCCGGGCCCGGAGGGCTCGTTCCAGGCGGCGATCGTTCCCGGGCTGGGCAGGAACCTGCGCGGGTCCTCGGCGTAGACCCGCAGCTCCAGCGCGTGCCCGCGGAACGTGACGGCCGCCGGGTCGAAGCTGATCTCGCGCCCGGCGGCGATCAGGAACTGCTGCTCCACCAGGTCGATCCCGGTCAGCAGCTCGGTAACCGGATGCTCGACCTGCAGCCGGGTGTTCATCTCCAGGAACACGAAATCCTGTGCCACCGTGTCCACGAGGCACTCGACGGTGCCGGCGCCGCGGTAGCCGACGGCCTGGCCGGCCCGGACCGCAGCGGCCTGCATCTGGTCCCGCAGGACGGCGGCGAGACCGGGCGACGGGGCCTCCTCGGCGACTTTCTGGTGCCGCCGCTGGGCGGAGCAGTCCCGCTCGCCGAGAGCGACCACGCGGCCGTCGGCCAGCCCCAGGATCTGTATCTCGACGTGGCGGGCCCGGGCGATATAGCGCTCGAGCAGGATCGCGGGGTCGCCGAAGAACCGCTGCGCGCGGGTCCTGGCCGTCTCGAAGGCCGCGCGGAGCTGGACCGGGTCGGCCGCGGCGCTCATCCCGATGCCGCCGCCGCCCGCCGCGGCCTTGACCATGACGGGGTAGCCGAGCCGCCCGGCCTCGGCGACCGCCGCCGCCGCATCGGTGACCGGCTCCCGGCTGCCCGCAGCCACCGGCAGGCCCGCCTGCTCCAGCAGGTTCCTGGCGCTGATCTTGTCGCCCATCAGCTCGATCGCCGCGGGCGGCGGGCCGATCCAGGTCAGTCCCTCGGCTATCACCCGGGCCGCGAAGGACGGGTTCTCCGCGAGGAAGCCATAGCCGGGGTGGATGGCGGCGGCGCCGGCCTTCCTGGCGGCGCCGATCACGGCCTCGATATCGAGATAGCTCTGCGCGGGCGGCGCCCGGCCGACCAGCACCGCCGCGTCGGCTTCGCGCACGAACGGGAGATCAGCGTCGGCCTCGGAGTAGGCGGCGATGGCCCGGATGCCCATCCGGCGGGCGGTCTTGATCACTCGGCGCGCGATCTCGCCGCGGTTGGCGATCAGGACCGATTCGAACACCCGCGCAGCTTAGCGGCCGGGCAGCGGGGCGCCGGGGCCGGGATGCGGGGCTGCGGCGCGGCCGGCCCGGCCGCCGGGCCGGGTTACCCGCGGGCCGCTCAGCGGGCAAGTAACGTGCGGCTGTACCGGCGCCTGCTAGCGACCTCGCTCAGCGCCTCGACCACGCCAGCGTCATACTCGTGCGCGGTGTCCAGCCGGAGCCGCTCCAGCGCGGCGGCGCTGCGGTCCCGGTCGGTTGAGCCGCCGACCAGGTCGTCGAAGGCGTTGGCGGCGCGGATGATGCGGCTGCCGACCGGCGGCTCCGGGTTGCTTCCGCGGGCCGGGAGGCTCTGGCAGCGCACCAGCTCGGCGACCCGATCGAGCACGCCGGCCTTCGCGATCACGTCGGCGCCCAGCATGGCGATGCGCTGCTGGTCGGCGCGCGACACCAGCACGGTGGCGCCGCCGGGGATCGGGTCGCGCAGCGACAGCTGCCCGATGTCGTGCATGAGGGCGGCGTACTCGAGATCAAGCAGATCGGGCTCGCTCATGCCGAGTTCCCTGCCGACGGCCACGGCGAGCACGCTGACCCGGCGGGAATGGCCGCCCTCCACGTAGCCGCCTACCTCGGTGACCCTGGCGAGGGCGCGGACGGTCTGCAGGTACGTGGACCGGATGCCGGCGTACCGCCGGAACGCGAGCTGGGTCACCAGCAGCGGCACGACGAAGACGGCCAGCCCGGCGATCCCCATCGTCTCGGCCGCGAACACTATGATCATCGCCGATGCGCCGACCGCGGCGCCGAGCGGCCACTGCACCCGCATCTCGTCCCATAGCGCGACGCCGAACCGCGCGCCGAGGTCATCAGCCCTGATCAGGGCCCCGATCACCGCATCGACGAGGCAGCCGAAGACGACCAGCACCGTCATCACGGTGGCGGCCAGCCACCAGTCGTTGTCGATCATGCCGATGTTGGTCAGCGGGCGGAACGCGAAGGCCACGCAGGACACCGCGACCAGCCGGGACGCCATCCCGGTCAGGCCGACCGGCCGGCCGGCCGCCATGTGCGGCAGCGCGCCGATGGTCATGGCGATCGCGGCCACCGCGATCACCTGGAGCGGGGAGACCTGGATCGGCTTCCCGTGACCGGGCAGCTGGCCGACGTACAGCAGCAGCGCGTAGGCCATCGCCCCGGCGGTGGCGATGGGCGCGGCTTCCCTGCCGCCGGGCAGCGCGAGCCTGAGCAGCTCGCCGAGCGCGATGAGCACGCCGAACGCCACCGCGGGGTGCGGCGCGGCGACCGCGGTGGTGGCGGAGTGCGCGATCGCGGCGACCGTCAGCATCCCGGCGGCGGCCAGCAGCAGCAGCCTGCCCGAGTCCATGGCCTGCCAGGACGCCAGCCGCTCGGCTGGCTGCCGGGTGGTGACCGCCGTCTGGCCCGACGTCATAGGCTCTCGACCACCTGGAGCGGCGCCGTGGGGTCGTCATGGTCCTGCGCGGTGACCGTCTGGTGGTCGAGCGGAGCGGCCTCGGGCTCCGGCAGCCGCCAGCCCTCGCGCTCAAGCGCCGAGATGAACGCGTCCACCAGCGAGGGATCGAACTGGCTGCCCGATCCCTTGCGGAGTTCCCTGACCGCCTCCGGCACGCCTCTGGCCTTCCGGTAGGAGCGGGTCGACGTCATCGAGTCGAACGCGTCGGCGACCGCGATGACCCTGGCGAACTCGGGTATCTCGTCGGCGGCCAGGCCCATCGGGTAACCCTTGCCGTCGATCCGCTCGTGGTGGTGCATGATGCCGGTGAGCGCCTCGTCCAGGAAGCCGATCTCCCTGACGATCTCCAGGCCGCGCATCGGGTGCAGCTGGATCGCGGCGTACTCCTCCTCGGTCAGCGGGCCGTCCTTCTGCAGCACCTTGGTGGGCACCCCCAGCTTGCCGACGTCGTGCAGCATGCCGGCGTACCTGATGGCATCCGCCCGGTCCGGGCGCATGCCGATCTCCCTGGCGATCATGCCGGATCCCCTGGAGACCCGCTCGCTGTGACCGCGGGTGTAGAAGTCCTTCGTCTCGACCGCCTGGCAGAGTGCCTCCATCGTGGCCGAGTACGCGCGCTGCTGCTCGGCGAACTGTGCCATTGCCCACCTGGCCACGAAGAGCGGCACGAGCACGAGCACGGCGGCGAATTCGTAGGTGACCGTCCAGAGGGCGGCGATGAGCAGGCCGAGGGCTGCGTAGCCGAGGTCGGAGGCCAGCAGCAGCGGGAGGCTGGACTCCACCCTGACCCGTTCCCGCGGCCGCCCCTCCCGGTTGCTCAGCTGGAGTGCGCCCCACAGCAGGCCGTGGTTGGTGATGACGTGGACAGCGGCGGCGGCGGCGAACGGCCAGATGGCCGGGTGAACCGGATGCGGCCCGAGCCTGCCCACCGTGCCGCCGAGCGCGACGTACGCGCTGCCGGCCGCGTAGCCGGAGAGGGCATACATGGCGCCGTTGAACAGCCGCTCGGCCAGCATCAGGTGGCGGCGCAGGCTGAACACAGAGATAACCCCCACCAGGGCAGCCGCGGCCGGGCCGAGCAGCACCACCGCGGCGAGCGTGGCCGATGAGCTCGGGGACCAGGCGGACTGCCGTGACGCGAGCGGCGTCGGGGTGGAGTCACAGACCAGGAACAGCAGCTGGAGCACGACCATCTCGACCCACCAGTGGACATCCTGGTGGCCGAAGCGCATCGGGCCGGTGAGCGTCACGGTCACCGCCACGGCCACGACCGCGGCTATGTAGAGCCACGCGGCCCTGGACATGGTGCCCATGACTCCTCCGCATTCGCTCCTGATGACCCGCCCCGGACGCCCCCGAGCTGACGGGGGGCCCCACCCCGGCGCAGACGTCAGCCAGGCGTCGTGTTGCCAGTACTTAGAGTAACGCCAGGGGCTGGATGTGCGTGGCTTCCCACGAATTGTACACAATGAGTAATCGACCGATTACTGAAGGTAGTCAGGGATCCCGGCCAATCCAAGCACCGCCCGACTCAGGAAGGCTAGCGCGTGCGGGCTATTCCGTGCGGAATTCCGTAATCTCGAGTTCAACCCGGACGGCATGGATACGGCTCAGCACCTTGGTCCGCAGGTCGGTCGGCACCGTCTCGGCACCGCAACACTTGTGCACCAGCCGCTTGACCGCCTCTTCGAGGCCGTACTCGCGCAGGCAGGGCCCGCATTCGTCAAGGTGCTCGCGGATCTCCGCATACCCGGCTTCCTCGATCTCGCGGTCCAGGTAGGTGTAGACGCGTGCGAGCACCTCACTACAGGGCACGTCGTGCGGTTTGCCGCAGCTCATCTCGCGTCCTTCCCGGGTTCGGAGCCCGATGACGACGCCTCGCCATTGCTTGCTGCTGCCGCCCTGGCCAGGCCGCGGTCGGCCGCATAGTCCTGGAGCATTTCCCGCAGTTGCCGGCGGCCGCGATGCAGCCGTGACATGACGGTACCGATCGGGGTGCCCATGATGTCGGCGATTTCCTTGTAGGCGAACCCCTCGACGTCGGCCAGGTACACCGCGATCATGAAATCCTCCGGCAGCGCCTGCAGCGCCTCCTTGACGTCGGAGTCAGGAAGCCGCTCAAGCGCCTCCGCCTCGGCGGACTTCAGCCCGGAGGAGGTATGCGACGCTGCCCTGGCGAGCTGCCAGTCCTCGATCTCCTCGGTGCCGGCCCGCTGCGGCTCGCGCTGCTTCTTGCGGTAGGAGTTGATGAAGGTGTTGGTCAGGATGCGGAACAGCCACGCCTTCAGGTTGGTGCCCGGCTGGAACTGGTGGAACGAGGCATATGCCTTCGCGAACGTCTCCTGCACCAGGTCCTCGGCGTCCGCCGCATTGCGGGTCATCCGCATCGCCGCGGAGTACAGCTGATCCAGGTACGGCAAGACATCACGCTCGAAGCGCTCACCGCGCTCCTGCAGTGTCTCGGTGACCGGACCCACCTCCTCAGCCGCTTCCGCTGGGCGCTGACCGCGATGCCAGCCGTATAGGCCGGAGGATATCTTGCCAGGGACGGGCAAGGGCGCGGGGGCAGCCGCCCGCGTAGAGACGTCAGCTTGTCGGTACCCGGCTAGGGACATGCGGTGTGCAACGCATCGCGGATGCGCTTCATTCCGGCACCTGGCCAGGTGACCAGCCCGGCATCAGCGCCGGAGCCGGTCCCGCTTCCCCTGGCAGGATACGCAGCGGGCCGCGTCCGGCCGGGCTTCCATCCGCCCTTCCGGTACCTTGGCGCCGCAGTCGGCGCATACCCCGTAACTGCCCTCCTCGATGCGCCGCAGCGCGCCGAGCACCTCGGAGCGCTGCTGCCGGGCCGCGGTCAGCATGGCCGCCGACCGCTGGGACTCGGTGAGGTTCGCGCCCGCGTCGGCCGGATCCTGCGGGTACTCCGTCGGCTGGTCACGCTGCGGGCCGGATCCCTCAAGCACCGCAATCGATCGGTCGAGCTCGTCCCGGATCTCTTCCAGGCGCTTGCGCGCGACGACGGTATCCATCCGATCGTCACCTCCTCTCCGCACGGGGCTGGTAGCACGTCAATGGGGCCGCTGCCCAGCCCGGTTTTCCAACGGGTTCAGAACAGCGTGTCTGGGCTACTGCCCGAGGCTCCCCCGGTCTCCGCGCTCGGTAATCTCGCGGAGCGGGCAGGCGGCTCCCCGGGTTCCGGCTCGGCCGGCTCGATCAGCCGGGGCCCGTTGTTGCGCACCGAGTTGACCGCCGTGGAGACGGGGTACGAGATCAGCTCGCCGGAGACCGCCGGGGCCAGCAGGCCGCGCACGTCGCCGGTGTCGTTGTTGCCGGGATCCAGCCAGTCAGCCCATCGGTCCGGCCTGATCACCATCGGCATCCTGTCGTGGATCCGGCCGAGTTCGTCCGGCGCGCTGGTCGTGATGATGGTGGTGGTCCACAGCCAGGCATCCGGGTGATCGTCGGGAACCGCCCGGTCCCGCCAGAGCTCGTAGAGGCCGGCGAACGCCAGCGGCCCGCCGTCCGCGCGGCGGATGTAGTACGGCTGCTTGGCGGCCTTCGCCGCGCCGTCCGGCCGGTACCACTCGTAATAGCCGTCGGCGGGGAGCAGGCACCGGCGGCGCGCGAACGCGCTGCGGAAGGCCGGCTTCTCGCTCACGGTCTCGGCCCGTGCGTTGATCATGCGGCTGCCGATGGACCGGTCCTTGGCCCAGAACGGGACAAGCCCCCAGCGGACGACGCGAAGCTCTCTCGCCACGCCGTCCGGCCTGGCGCCGCCTGCATCCCCGTCGCCGGCCTTGGCGCTGTCGCCGGCCTCCTCGCTGGCGCGCGGGCGGCGGGTGAGGACCGCATAGACGGGCTTGGTCGGGGCGACGTTGTAGTCGGGCTCCAGCGGCTCGGCAACCCGGTCGCGCTCGACGGCGAACTCCTCAAGGAGCTCGATGCGCTTGCGCGCGGACGCGTACCGGCCACACATGTCCTCTACCTTGACAGCACATAGCTGGGCTGGGGAAGCACAGATTGTGGCAGTTCATAGCCAACATCCGGGTTTGCCAAACATGAGGAGGGCCACCAGTCCGCCCGGCCGGCCCGCGCGGCCGCCGAATCCGGCCCCGGTCCGGCGCGGATCGCCGCCCGCCCGGTACGGGTCAGCCGCCCGCCCAGCACGGGTCAGCCGCCCGCCCAGCCAGTACGCTCGCAGCATGGACAGGGGTGCCGGGCAGGCGAGCGGGCCGACGGACGCCGCGCGGGCGCGTGACTGGCCGGCGCCGGCGGCGAGCGGCCCGGTCCGTGCGCTGGTGCGGCTGCCAGGGTCGAAGTCGATGACCAACCGGGCCCTGGTGCTCGCCGCGCTCGCCGACGGCCCGACCACGATCCGCAACCCGCTGCTCGCACGGGATACCGAGCTGATGGCCGCGGCCCTGCGCGCACTCGGCGCACAGGTCACCGCCGGCCAGGCCGCCGACCAGGCGGGCAGGCCCGGGACGACGCCGGCCTGGCTGGTGACGCCGGCGGCGCGCGGTGAGCCGGCCGCCTGGAGTGGCGCGCGCGGCGCGATGGTCGACGTCGGGAACGCCGGCACCGTGCTGCGGTTCGTCCCGCCGGTCGCCGCGCTCACCACGGCGGACGTGGAATTCCGCGGTGACGACCGGGCGTCCGCGCGGCCGGTCGGCCCGCTGCTCGCGGCGCTGCGGGAACTCGGCGCGGCGATCGACGACGGCGGCCGCGGCGCGATCCCGTTCACCGTCCGCGGCCACGGCGGCGTCAGCGGCGGCACCGTCACCCTGGACGCCTCCGCATCCTCCCAGCTGGTGTCCGGGCTGCTGCTGGCCGCGCCACGCTACGACAAGGGCGCGGAAATCCGCCATGACGGACCGCGGATGCCATCGGCGCCGCATCTGGCGATGACCACGGCGATGCTCCGCGAAGCGGGCGCCGAGGTGGAAACCGGAAGCCGGCTACCGGCCCCGGCCGGCGCCGCCCGCCCCGTTATCGATATCTGGCGAGTTCATCCGGGGCCGCTGGCTGGCCGGACGGTGACGGTCGAGCCCGACCTTTCCAGCGCCGGGCCGTTCCTCGCCGCCGCGCTGGTCACGGCCGGCACGGTGACCGTGGCCGGCTGGCCGGGGCGGACCACGCAGCCTGCCGCGCAGATCCTGGACGTGCTCACTCAGATGGGCGCCACGTGCACGGTGACGGCCGGCGGCATGCGGGTGACCGGGTCCGGCGAGATCCGCGGCGTGACCGCGGACCTGCGCGACGTCAGCGAGCTCACCCCGGTGCTGACCGCGCTGGCGGCGCTGGCCAGCGGCCCGTCGGTGTTCACCGGGATCGGCCATCAGCGGGCGCAGGAGAGCGACCGGCTGGCGGCGCTGGCGGGCGAGATCGGCGCGCTCGGCGGGGATGTCACCGAGCACGAGGACGGCCTGGAGATCCGGCCCAGGCCGCTGCGCGCCACCGCGGCGGGATTCGCCAGCCATGACGACCACCGGCTGGTGATGGCCGCCGCCGTGCTCGGGCTTGCGGTGCCCGGCCTGCGGGTGCGGAACGCGGCCACGGTAGGCAAGACGTTCCCCGGCTTCACTGGCGACTGGGCGGCGATGCTGGGGCGGGCGCCCTGAGCAGGCGGATCGGCTACGCCGGCCTGGACGAGGACGACGTGCGGGTCCGGCCGGGCAAGGGGTCGCGGCCGAGGACCCGGCGCCGGCCCGCGCACGAGGACGCCGCGCAGGCGTTCGTCGCCGCGGTCGACCGGGGCAGGTACCGCTGCTTCGTCGGGGACCGGGCGGTCACCGCGATGGGCGCGCGCGAGCTCGGGCACCGCCGGATCGTCGTCGGTGACCAGGTCCGGCTGGCCGGCGACACGTCCGGCGTGCCGGGGGCGCTTGCCCGGGTGGTGAGCGTCTTGCCCCGGACGTCGGTGCTGCGCCGGTCGGCCGACGACAGCGATCCGGTGGAACGAGTCATCGTGGCCAATGCCGAGCAGCTCGTGATCGTCTGCGCGCTGGCTGACCCGCCGCCGCGGACCCGGCTGATCGACCGGTTCCTGGTCGCCGCCTACGATGCCGGACTCGACCCGCTGCTCTGCCTGACCAAGGCCGACCTGGCGCCGCCGGACGAGATCCTGGCCACCTATGCGCCGCTCGGGCTGCGGCACGTGGTGACCGGCCGCGAGCCGGGCGCCGAGGTGGTTCCCGGCGACCTGCGCGCCGAGCTGGCCGGCCGGGCCAGCGTGCTCGTCGGGCACTCGGGCGTCGGCAAGTCAACGCTGGTGAATGTGCTGATCCCGGCGGCCGAGCGGGCGGTCGGGACGGTCAGCGCGGTGACCGGGCGCGGCCGGCACACCTCCTCGTCCGTGGTGGCGTTCCGGCTGCCCGGCAGCGGCTGGATCATCGACACCCCCGGGCTGCGCGGCTTCGGTCTCGGGCATATCGCGTCGGACCGGGTCGTGCGGGCGTTTCCCGATCTGGCTGGCGGCATCGAGCGGTGCCCGCGCGGCTGCACCCATCTGCAGGCCGACTGCGCGCTGGACGCCTGGGTGGCCGAGCAGGACGACGACGGGGCGCTGCGCCGCAGGCTCGACTCGCTGCGCCGGCTGCTGCGAAGCCGGGACGGCGCCGATCCCGCCGGGGACTACGAGGACGGTCCGGACCGGGAAGGCGAGCCGGGGCCGGTGTGACTGTCGCCGACGCCGCGATGCTGCTCGGCGCGGGGGTACTCGCGGGCCTGGTCAGCGTCATCGCCAGCCTCGCCTCGCTGGTCTCTTACCCGGTGCTGCTCGCCCTCGGGCTGCCGCCGCTGTCGGCGAACATGACCAACACGGTCGCGCTGGTGTTCACCGGCGCGGGCGCGGCGGCAGGCTCCCGGCCGGAACTGGCCGGCCAGGCGGGCCGGGCGCGCCGCATCGGCCTGCTCACCGCGCTCGGCGGCGGGGCCGGCGCGGCACTGCTGCTGCTGACGCCGCCGGGGGCGTTCGAGATCGTCGCGCCCGCGCTGATCGGCGGCTCCTCCGTGGTGCTCCTGTTGCAGCCGATGCTGCGACGGCCGGCCGGGCAGGAACGCGGCGAGCGGAGCCTGCCGCTGCTGGCGGCGGTGTTCGGCGTCGCCGTCTACATCGGGTACTTCGGCGCGGCCGGCGGGATCATGATGATCGCCGTCCTTGCCGCCATCTTCGATCAGGCGCTGGCCAGGACCAACGCGCTGAAGAACGTGCTGTCGGTGTCGGCGAACGGCGTCGCCGCGGTCGCGTTCGCTGCGTTCGGCGAGGTGCGGTGGGAGTTCGTGGTGCCGCTCGCGGCTGGCTTCCTGATCGGCGGCTGGGCGGGCCCTGCCGTTGTGCGCAGGCTCCCCGGGCCGGTGCTGCGCACCATCATCGGCGTGGCCGGCCTGGCCATCGCGGTCAAGCTGGGCATCGCCGCCTACCGGTGACGCGGCCGGAGCGAATCCGGCCCGTTCGATGTGGCGGCCTGCGGGTGAGCATGCTTACGTCCAGGTCGCCGACGATGTCGCACGGCGGATCACAGCAGGCGAGATCACGCGGAAGCGGCCGGCCGAACGAGCGCTGGCGGATGAGTACGGAGTTGCTTACACCACGGTCCGGCATGCCATGCAAGTCCTCCGAGACCGCGGCATCATCATCACCATCCACGGCCGGGGCACGTTCGTAGCAGACCGGCCTGGGGATTAGGCGCGCTGCGCTAGCTGGCGGCCTTGCGGATCACGTTGGAGGCGTAGAGATACCAGTTTTCGCTGCCGTCAGGCAGCCGGATCAGGGCTGCCCAGCCATCCCGGCAGCTGGCCCATGCCAGCAGCGTGCAGGGCCGCCAGCTCCGGTCGGAGCACCAGATTTCAGCCTGGCGGCTGAGCGGCTCATGCCGCGTGCTGTCGATCAGCATCCCAGCCGGGAGCCTGCGGGCCAGAGGGTCAGGAGTGGCAGCCATCGAGCTATTAGAACACGAGTTCGATTCATCGTGTCCAAGGCATGTGGCCCCGGGACCCGCGAGGCTGTACCGTTTCGCGGCATGGCGGGCTATGACGATGACCTGCGTTTCGCGCACGTGCTCGCCGACGCGGCTGACGACATCACCGCTCGGCGATTTCGTGCCGTCGACCTGCGGGTCGAGACCAAGCCCGACCTCACCCCGGTCACGGACGCCGACAATGCGACCGAGGAATCCCTGCGCAACGTGCTGCGCCGGGCCAGACCGCGGGACGCGATGCTCGGCGAGGAGTTCGGCCGGACCGGCTCGGGCGCGCGGTGCTGGGTGATCGACCCGATCGACGCCACCAAGAACTTCGTCCGCGGCGTGCCGGTCTGGGCCACGCTGATCGGGCTGATGGACGGCGACGAGGTCGTCGTCGGCGTCGTCTCCGCGCCCGCGCTCAGCCGCCGCTGGTGGGCCGCCCGCGGCGGCGGCGCGTGGACCGGCCGCGGGCTGACCAAGGCGACCCGGTGCCGGGTATCGGAGATATCGAGGCTCGAGGACGCGTCGCTGTCGTTCTCGGACGTGTCCAGCTGGGGGCGGAGCGGACGGCAGGACGGTTTCCTCGGGCTGGCGCGGTCGGTCTGGCGGACCCGTGCCTACGGGGACTTCTGGTCGCACGTCCTGGTCGCGGAGGGCGCGGTGGACATCTCGGCCGAACCGGAGGTCTCGCTCTGGGACCTGGCCGCGCTGCAAGTGATCGTCGAGGAGGCCGGCGGCATCTTCACCGACCTGGCCGGCAAGGCGACGCCGGACGGCGGCAGCGCGGTCTGCACGAACGGCCTGCTGCACGGCCAGGTGCTCGACTGGCTCGCGCCCGGGGACTGACCGGCTGCCCGGCCGGCTGGCTGCGCCCGGCTGCCGCCCGGCCCGGGCGGCCGGTGCCGGCATCGGGGTTGCCCCGGGCCGCGCTATCACCGATGCTAGTTGGCAAGGCATTCACATGTTCACAAGCTTCGCCGGGCTGCGCGGGGATCCGGGCCGTGCGGAGGCTGGCCGGATGCGGGAATGCCGACGCTGGCCCCCCTGGAGGGAGTGATCGATCATGAAGGTACGGGACGGGATGACCACGGTCGTCCTCACCGTCGGCCCCTCGCACACCCTGCGCGAGGCATCCCGGATGATGTCGGCCCGCCGGGTCGGCGCCGCCGTGGTGATCGACCCCGCGCATTCCGGCATTGGCATCCTGACCGAGCGCGACATCCTCGACTCGCTCGGCGCGGGCCAGAATCCCGACACCGAAATGGTCGGCCAGCACCGTACCGATGACCTGGTGGCCGCCGCGCCCGACTGGACGCTTGAGCAGGCCGCGCACGCCATGGTGCGAGGTAACTTCCGGCACCTCATCGTCATCGACGGGGGCGAGGTAACCGGCCTGCTCTCGATGCGCGACATCGTCCGGTCCTGGACCGCGGCCGAGGTTCCCGCCGGGGCGTCCTCCGCCTAGGCCTGACTCCACTGGGCCGGCTGGCCTGCCACCAGGGCCCGTCGCTCGCGCAGCAGTTTCCTGACGGCGGCGCGGTGAATGGGCGTGCGCCGCCACAGCGCGCGCAAGGCCTCGCCGGCGACGACTGCCGCCAGCCGCCGTGCCACGTCAAGCATGCCGTCCGTGGACGCGCCGTCGGCGATCACCAGGTGCCAGTCGTCTACCCCCGCCAGGCCTGCAGGCAGAGATTCGAGCAACTCGGGAAGCATCCGCTCGCAGTTGTACGCAAGAATTCCAACCGTCAGGCTCACCGGTTGGGCCACCCCTTTCCACTCAACGCGCGGTCACCTTACGATCCGCAGGCCAGGCCCGGTAGGGGAGCACGCACGCCGATGGTATCGGCGGCATGTTGGTACGGCTCCCAGGAACAGGAAGATCGCGCGTGCGGCAGCCGCGGGTCCTTGCGGGCGTGGCCGGCCCTGCGCCAGAGTGAGGCGGCATGCGGCTCGACGGCGCGGTGGCACTGGTCACCGGAGGATCGTCCGGCATCGGCGCGGCGGCTGCGCGTGCTCTCGCCGCGGCTGGCGCCCGCCCGCTGATCGCCGGCCGGGATCCCGCCCGCCTGCAGGCCGTGGCGCAGGAAACCGGCGGGCTGGCGCTCGCCGCCGACCTCGCCGCCGCCGACGGGCCGGCCGAGCTTGCCGGGGCCGCGCTCGATGCCGCCCGGCCGGGCGGCATCGACCTGCTGGTCAACAACGCCGGGATCGGCTGGGCCGGCCCGGTCGATGAGATGACCTCGGAGCAGGCAGCCCGCCTCATTGCCGTCGACCTGACCGCGCCGATTCAGCTGACCAGGCTGCTGGTGCCTGCCATGGTCGCCCGGGGGCATGGTCACATCGTGTTCGTCTCGTCCATCGCCGGCGCCACCGGGGTACGCGGCGAGGCGGTGTACTCCGCGGCCAAGGCGGGCCTCGCCTGCTTCGCCGAGAGCATCGGCCACGAGCTGGCGGGCCGGGGCGTGGGGGTGTCCGTGATCGTGCCCGGCGTCATCGACACGCCCTTCTTCGAGCGCCGCGGCCGCCCGTACGACCGGCGGCGGCCGGCTCCGCTGCCACCTCAGCGCGTGGCGCGTGCCCTGGTCGGCGCCGTGCAGCGGGACCAGCGGGTGGTCTTCGTCCCGCGGTGGATGCAGTTCCCTGCCTGGCTGCACGGCGCGCTTCCCGGCACGTTCCGCCGCCTGGCCGGCCGGTTCGGCTAGCAGCCGGGGCCTTGGCCCGCGCCGTGACCGCGGTGGTAGAAATCGGTCATGGCTGATGTCCCGCCAGGAACCGGACCACGGCGGCCGGCGCGCGCCGGTGGCTGGCGGCGATGCCCGCGCGGGTCGGCGGGCAGCGACGTCTGCTCGAGTCGCTGATCGCAGCCGCCGAGGCGGCGCCTGCGTTCCGCTGGCTGGAGCTCGGCGGCTCGCTGGCCCGCGGGGCCGGTGACGAGCTATCCGATATCGATGCCGGGCTCGGGAACAGAGATGACGCGCACCATCGGCCCGCAGGCGGCGGCGACCTGGGCCGTATCATCGGTGCAGCCATTGGCCACGACGATCACGTCGAGCTCGCCAGGGCGGGCGCCGGACACCAACGGGCCGAGCAGGCGCCCGATAACACGGGCCTCGTTGTGCGCGGGAACGATGACGGTCGCCACACCGGGCAAGTATGGACGACCCGCGACAACTGTGCCACCAGATGGGCCAGCTGAGCGTCCGCGGCCGGCCGCGGACGGGCACGCGAAACGGAGTAGGACACGGTGGACAATCCGCAGGTGCAGTCGACGGCCGATGTGGACAACAGCGCCGTCCTCGGGCCGGGCACGACGGTCTGGCACCTCGCTCAGGTGAGGGAGAACGCTCGCCTCGGCCGCAGCTGCATCGTCGGCAGGGGAGCGTATGTCGGGCCCGGGGTGATCATCGGCAATAACGTCAAGCTGCAAAACTACGCGCTCGTCTACGAGCCGGCCCGGCTCGAGGACGACGTGTTCATCGGCCCGGCCGCGGTGCTCACCAACGACCGCTTTCCCCGCTCGGTGGATGTGACAGGGAAGCTGAAGAGGCCAGCGGACTGGGATGCCAGCGGCGTCCGGGTGCGGGCAGGCGCATCGCTGGGCGCGCGCTCCGTGGTGGTAGCGGGGTGCGTGATCGGGCGCTGGGCGCTGGTGGCTGCCGGTGCGGTCGTGACCCGTGATGTGCCCGACTTCGCCCTGGTCGCGGGGGTTCCCGCGCGGCGGATCGGATGGGTGGGCCGGGCCGGGCAGCGCCTCACGGATCAGGGCGCGGGGCGCTGGCGCTGTCCGCAGACGGGTGAATTCTACGTATACGGGGACGGAACTCTCACTTCTTGCCCTCCTGACATGCGCTAATGCCCGCTCAGGACAAGCGGGAAATAGCCAACAAAGTCCTCTCATCGTGCCATCCGGATCACCGCGCTCCGCGTCTAGCTCTCAGCGGACGTGAGCGCCGCGGTCACGCCCTGGTCAGTATCACGACCGGGATGACGCGCTCGGTGCTGGCCTCATGGTCGGCGAAGAACGGGTAGTTCTCCTTGAGCATGGCCCACAGCCGCTCGCGCTCCTCGCCCGCCGCCGGAGTCGCCACCGCGTCGTAGCTGTCCGCGCCGATCTCGACGGTGACCCGGGGGTTGGCCACCAGGTTGACGTACCAGTCCGGATGCCGGGGCGCGCCGACGTTGGACGCGATGACCAGCAGCCGGCCGCCGTCGCGGTGGAACATCATCGGCGTGGTGCGCCGCAGCCCTGACTTCGCGCCGACGGTGGTCAGCAGGACCAGCCGGTCACGCCGCATGCCGTCGATCTCGCCGCCGGCCCGGAACTGCTCGATCACCCTCTTGTTCGTCTCCTTGATATCCACCGGTCCTCCGCCTGCTGAGATCCGCCACGCCCGGGCCTGCTCGCCGCGACGGGATCAAACGCGGCTATCGATCCGCTGAGCGGGGATTCACTTCCCGGTGGCTGGCGGTCCACTTGGCATGCTCCTGGGAGACCAGGCCCTCGATCCGCTCCGCCAGCTGGCGGTGCCGGTCCTCCCCGGCGTACGGCCCGGCCCTGGCCAGGTAGAGGTAGCGCTCGTGTTTCAGCGCCTCGGCCGTGGACCGGTACGTGATCCAGTGCTCCTGGAACTGGTACACATGCTGGATGCTTTCCAGCACCACGATGACCGCCGCCAGCCCGCCAGTCACCCACACCGGGCTGTGCACCGCGGCCACCACCGGCAGCGACGCGGCGACCGCGATCTCCAGCAGCTTCAGCCATTTGTATCGGCGCTGGTTATCACCGCTCTTACGGTCATACCAGCCCAACTGGTCCTCAAGCCGCTCCCAGGTCGGGTCCTCCGCGGCTGGAGGGGGCACGGCCTCGACCGGCCGCGCCGGCCCGTCCTCCCGGTAGGTCATCCGCGTTCCTTCCGGTCGCTGCAGCTGCATGCACACGGCGAAGATGGAGCCGCTTAGCCGATCATCGAACCCTCAACGCCGCGAAGGCAACCTCCCAGAATTCACGGCCCGGTCACCCAGGATGTAACGTGTGGGACCCTTCTGCCGCACGCGTAGCAGTTCGCGAGCTGAGCTTCCGAACCCGGAGGTCGCTGCAACCGGCCGCGTTGCAGGAGTTCAGCCAGGACATATTTACCGCAGCCGGCATTTCGCGGTGAAATGCTACCAGGGTGGCTGGCGTGCCAGCCTAGACGGATACGGGACGTACGGTGCGAGTTTTCTTAAGCTACCGGCGGGGTGACGCCGGAGGGTACGCCGGGCGCCTGACCGACGCCCTCTTCCAGCGTCTCAGCCCGAGAAGCGTGTTCCGGGACGTGACCGCGATCAGCCCAGGCCAGGACTACACGGTGGCGATCGACCGCGCACTCGACGACTCTGATGCGGCTCTGGTGGTCATCGGCCCGGGCTGGCTCACGGCGTCAACTCCGCAGGGCACGGCGCGGGACTGCGGCCGGAATGGGCGGCCATGGACGACCGCCGCCGGGCCGGCCGGCCGCGGGCAAAGGCCAGCGCCGCGCCCGCGCCCGACGTTTCATGATCTCGCGGAGGGGTCCGGGCGCTGGCGCAGCTCGGATCATCCGTCATCATGCGTGGCCGGGCTAGTCGCCGTTGCCGTGGCCTTTCCCGTCTCCCTTGCCCTTTCCGTCGCCGTGGTCGTGCGGCTTGGTGGCAGCGCCGCCGGGCCGGAGCGCTCCGGTCACAACGACCGGGCTGCCGGCCGGCACCCGCCCGCCCGGCCGCACCGACAGCACCGTTCCAGCGGGCTGCAGGCGGCTCGGCCGCCAGCGCACGCGGACCACGAGGCCGAGCTTGCGCAGCTCACGGGCCACGGCCCGGACTGGCTGCCCGACCAGCGAGCGGCCGTTGACGTCGACAAGCTGAGCGACCGGGGAGGCCGGCCCCGACGTCCCGGGCGGCACTGATACCGGCCTGTGCGGCGCCCCCGGGCCGATCACGCTGGCCAGCGCCAGCGCGAGCACGACCGCCGCGACCGCCGCCGCGGCCAGCACGGCGACGCGGCGGGTCCTGCCGCCGAGGACGGGCCGCCGCCGCAACGGCGCGAGGGTGAGCGTGTCCCGCTCGGCCGCTGCGGCGGGCGGGCCGTCCGGCCGGTCCTGCGCCTGCCCGCCAGCGCCGGCCGGGTAGCGGTCACGCAGCTCGGCGGCCCGGCGGGCGACCTCACCGGCATTCGCCGGCCGCGCGGCGGGATCCTTCGCCGTGAGCTCCATCACCAGCGCCGCGATGTCGGCTGGCACCGTCGCCGGCAGGGCCGGCAGCGGGCGGTCCCGGTGAGCAAGCGCGACCTCGACCGGGAGTCCGGTGAAGGGCGAGACGCCGGCCAGGCACTCGTAGGCGACGACGCCCAGCGCATACAGGTCGCTGGCCGGAGTTGCCTGGGCACCGCCGACGCACTCAGGCGCCAGGTAACCCGTGGTCCCGACCAGGATTCCCGTGCTGGTGAGCGGCGCTGAGCCGGTCGCATGCGAGACGCCGAAGTCGGTGATCTTCACGATGCCACCCCGGCTGAGCAGCAGGTTTCCCGGCTTGATGTCCCGATGCACCAGCCCGGCCAGGTGCGCGGCATGCAGGCCGGCCGCGGTCTGGGCGACGATGTCCATCGCCTGCGCCGGCTCCATGCCCCCGCCCGCCAGCACCCCGGCGATCGACGGCCCGTCCACGAGTTCCATCACCAGGAACGGCGGGTGCGGTGGATCCGGCTCGCCGTAGTCATAGACCCGCGCGATGCCTTCATGGGCCAGCGCCCCGGCGTGCCTGGCCTCGGCGCGGAACCGGGCAAGAGTTTCCGCGTGCTGCGCGTGCCCGGCCAGCAGCAGCTTGATCGCGACCGGGCGGGCCAGCACGGCGTCGGTGCCTCGCCACACCTCGCCGTAGCCGCCCGCGCCGATCCGGTCAGCAAGCTGATACCGGCCAGCGAGCAGCACGCGGCCGGCAAAAGACATAGGCGTTCGGTTACCCATGAGCTAACTCGCTAATCATGCATCCCTTTCGTGCCACGGCCGCCGCGGCAGCCTGCGCCATGCTCGCCGGTCTTGCCTAGGCTGCCACGGAAGACCGCGGCTGCAGAACCCCTTGCCCGGATGCGAATCCGGTGACCTGCCGTGACCTGCGGGATCGCCTGCCGCCTTCTGGACCGCAGGGACGGCAGCGCGGCGATCACGCGCTTTCACGCCGGCCATCGCCTGGGCAGCAGCCAGGCCCCGGCGCGTCAGTCGCCGAGGATCGTCAGGCCGAGCTGACGGAGGCGCTCAAGATCGAGGTCGGGTGCCGGGGCCAGTCCGCGTACCCGGCGGCGGGCGCGGCTGGCGAGCTGGCGTGCCGCGGCCGGGGAGCGTCCCACGATCGGGCCGATCTCGTCGAAGGGCAGGTCGAACATGTCGTGCAGCACGAAAGCGAGGCGTCCGGCGGGGGTGAGCGTGCCGAGTACCACGAGCAGCGCGAGGCCGACCGAGTCGGACAACAGCGCCTCGCGGCAGGGATCGGCCCGCGCCGCGCGGCTCGCCACCGGGCCGGGCCGGCGGGTCGGGCCGGCCAGCGCTGGCCTCCTTCGCTGCGATCTCGGCGGCCGCGGCAAAGCGCAAGGGCCTGGCCACCGCGATGTGCCGGGAGGTCGCCGCCCGGGTCGCGGCGCTGGGCGGGAATCCGGTCTTCATCAACACCGGTCCCCGGCCCGATTACCCGGCGCCGGCCGCGACGTACGCGGCGGCCGGGTTCGATGTCGTCACCCGGGGCCAGGTCTATCACCGCCGGGGCCGGCCGGTAAGGCCGTACACGCGCCGGGCGTTGCCGCGCAGGATGCGCTCCCCGGCCTGGCGCGCCTCGGCGAGGCTGAGGTCGCCGTCCGAGACCAGCTCACCGAGCACCTCGCCGAGCACCCGCCGGCCGTCGTGGGCGCCCGCCCAGTGCAGCTCGGGCACCCGTGCCCCGTCCGAGCTGTACATGAGCTTGGTGGCCGGCGCGGTGCCGACGGCGGCGCGCGCCATCGAGGTCATCTCGGCGACCGACAGGAACGGGATCGCGAACGACAGGTCGAGGTAGACGTTGCCGTACACGGCAGCCAGGTAAGCGCCCTCCCTGACGTAGGGCCAGCAGCCGTGCAGCAGCACCACCGGCATCGGCCGGTAGCCGGGTTCGGAGAGCACGTCCCGCAGTTCCAGCGGAGCCGCGGCGCGCAGGTCGGCGTCGGGGTCGCCGTAGCCCACGTGAAACTGGACGGGGAGTTCCTGCGCGGCCGCCGCCTCGAAGGCCACGTGCAGCAGCGTGTCCAGCAGCGGCTGGTAACCCAGCCGGACCGAGCCGCACCGCACGACCTCGTCCCGCGCGGCCCGGTAGGCCGCGCGGGCCTCGTCGGCTGGCCAGCGGCGGATGGCCAGGCCGGTGCGGTAACCGGCGATGCTCTTGAATCCCGCGTACCCGCTGCCGCGCACGTCGGCCAGCCGGTGCCGGACCGCATCGGTCAGCTCGCCGTAGGACGCGCAGCCGGCCACCAGGTCCTGGAAGAGGAGTTCCAGCCGGAGCAGGTCGGCCCGCTCGGCCCCGCTGGCGCGGGCGAAGTCGTCGCGGCCGAGCGCACCAGCCGGATCCGGGTATCCGGTGTCCACCACCACGCTCTCGATGCGGGCATCGGTGAACAGCGCCCCGGCCAGTTCGGCCGTGCCGAAGGCGGCCCGGGCGCTGAGCACGTCCGCCTCGGCCGGCGGCACCTGGTGGAATGCCGCCATCCGCCGCAGCAGCCGCCGGTAGAAGGCCGTTTCGGCGACGTCCCCGGTGCGCATCTGCGGGTCCGGTGACTCGGAGAAATACTGCCGCCACTGCGCCACGCCATCCGGCTGCTCCGCCTCGACGGCGTGGCAGTGGTTGTCCGCCACGGGGATGTCGGTCAGCCCGACCGGCGCTGCCATGCCCGGAACCTCGCGCTTTCAGAATCTGTAGAAGTGCTGGCGGATCTCGAAGTCCGCGTCCCGCTCGGCGAACTCCTCCTGCTCGGATCGGCGCACCGCCAGGTAGCAGCGGGCCAGCAGGTCACCCAGGCTGCCGGTGAGCAGGTCGTCCTTCTCGAGCTCGTCGAGCGCCGCGGCCATGGTCGCGGGCAGCGGCCGTATCCTGGCGCGCTCCAGCTCGCCGGGTGACATCCGGACCGGGTCGTGCTCGGCGGGCTCCCCGGGGTCGAGTTCCCTGGTCACCCCGTCGAGCCCGCAGCTGATGAGCGCGCCGAGGGCCAGGTAGGGATTGGCGCTCGCGTCCGAGGACTTGAACTCGATGTTGTAGCTCTGCTCCTCCCGCCGGTAGAACGGCGAGGCCACCCGGAGGGCGGCTTCCTTATTGTCGAACCCCCAGGCCGTGGTCGCCGACGCCCACGCGCTGGGCTGCAGCCGCCGGTAGGAGTTGAAACTCGGCGCGGTCAGCGCGACCAGCGCCGGCAGGTGCTCGGCGACACCCGCGATGAACTGCCTGCCCAGCCGGGACAGGCCGCGGTCCGCATCCGGGTCGTAGAGCAGGTTCCGCTGGCCGGCCGTGTCCCACAAGCTGAAGTGCACGTGGGCGCCGCTGCCGATCTCCTCCGGGTACGGCTTGGGCGCGAACGAGGCGAGCAGCCCGTGCTGCCACGCCACCCCCCGCACCGTGTCCCGGAACTTCATCTGCTGGTCGGCCGCGCCCAGCGCGCCGGTGTACCGGACCGAGATCTCCCGCTGGCCCGGCCCGTACTCGTTGATCGCCTGCTCGACGCTCATGCCCTGCGCCTCAAGCGCGTCCACCGTGTCGATCATGATCTGGTCAGCCAGGTCGTGGCCGATGGGGCTGTACACGGGCGCATGGCTGGGGGTGTCGAACGGCACGAACCTGCCGTCCTCTTCGCGGGCCAGGTAGTACTCGTTCTCGACCGAGGCCTGCACGGTGATGCCCAGCGCGGCGGCCCGGCCGATCACGTCCTTGAGGTACGACCGCGGGCACGCGCCCCAGTTCTGCCGGTCGTGGCCGAGCTGGTCACACAGCAGGCTGGCGCTCCCCGCCGACCACGGCAGCACGGTGAACGTGCCCGGGTCGGGAACCAGCCGGATCTCCCCCACCGGCTCCATGCCCTCCACGTGCACCACCTGCTCGAGCATGTTGATCGACATCTGGGCGCGGGTCAGGCCCACGCCCTCGACCATTTTTTGCTCCAGCTGGGACACGTGCACAGCCTTGGCCCGGGCCACCCCGCTGACGTCGCAGTACTCGAAGCGAACGAGCTTGACCCCGGACCGGCGGGCCGCGGCCAGCACCTCACGTTGATCCATCACTGTGTCCTTCCCCTGACGTGGATACCCGGGCGCGTTTCTGCAGGATCACGGATCCCTCGGCACGTCTGCCTAGAGCATCACGTCCCCGCCGTTCGGGCCGAGCGTCTGGCCCGTGTAGTACGCACCGTCCTCCGATGCCAGCAGCACCGCGGTGGGCGTGATCTCCGCCACCACGGCGAACCGGCCCATCGGAAGCTCGGCCAGCTTGGCGCTGCGCCACTCCTCGGTCTCGCTGTCCAGCAGCGGGGTCTGAACCGGGCCGGGGGCGATCGCGTTGACGAGCACGCCCCGGCGCGCGACCTCCCGGGCGAGCGCCTTGGTGAGGCCGATGACGCCCGCCTTGCTGGCCGAGTAGTGCGCAACCTCGGCGCCGCCGATCTGCCCGAGCTGGGACGCGACGTTGATCACGCGGCCCCAGCCGCGGTCCAGCATCTGCCCGATGAGCACGCGGGTGCACAGGAACGTCCCGCGCAGGTTCACGTTCAGCACCCGGTCCCAGTCCGCTACCGGCATGTCAGCCAGCAGCGACTGGGTGAAGATGCCGGCGTTGTTGACGAGGATGTCAACGCGGGTGAACCGGCCGAGCACCTTGTCCGCCATGGCACGGACGGCCGCTTCGTCGCTCACGTCGCACCGGACGAACAGCGCCTCGCTGCCGCAGGCCGTGATGTCGGCCAGCACGCCGGCTGCCTTTTCCCGCGGGGCGGCGTCCACCACCGCCACGTCCGCTCCCTCCCGGGCGAACGCGACCGCGATGCCGTACCCGATGCCAGATGCCGCCCCGGTGACGACCGCGACCCTGTCCTGCAGCTTGCCCATGCCGCCCTCTCCGCTCCGCAGCGCTCGCCACGCCGCATGTCCCCGGCGCACCGTGCGCCGCGCCGTCAGCCCGCCGCTGGCTCCGCCGCCCATACATCCTGGATCGCGGCCGCCGTTGCCATGTCGAAGCGGTGCCGCATGAGGATCATGGAGGCGTCGTGCTGCTCCTTGTCGTCGCTGCCCACGCAATCCTCAGCGAGGATCACATAGTGGTCGCAGAACATCGCGTCACGGGCGGTGGACTCTACGCAGCCTTCTGTCGTGCAGCCGCCCACGATCACCGTTTCGATGCCGTTGCTGCGGAGCAGCAGCTCCAGGTTCGTGCCCCAGAATGCGCTGGAACGATACTTCGACACGACCAGCTCATCCGGCAGCGGCGACAGATCCCGCACGAATGCGTGCCCGGGCGTGCCAGGGACCGTGTACCGCAGCGGCGGGCCATCGCCTCGCACCGCCTTGTGCATCCGGAGGTTGAACCGGATCTGCGCGGGCGAGTCGCTCATCCCGCCGGGCAGCGCCGTGTTCTGGATGTGCACCACCAGCACGCCGTGCCGGCGTGCCGCCGCGAGCAGGCCCGCCAGCCTCGGCCGTATCTCGGCGTACATCGACACGTCGATCCCCATTGACGCGAACGCGCCATCGGCAGCGACGAAATCCTGCTGCATGTCCACGAGCAGCAGGGCCGCGCGCCGCGGGCTGGCCAGTTCGCGAAGTTCGGTCAGGACGTCCTTGCCTTCGAATCTGATCAAAGTCCACCCTCGTCCGTGATCTCGGGATGGCGAGCAGTCTCGCCGGTCCCGTCATGTCGCGCGCAGGCGCTGACGGCTAGCAGCATGACCGCAGGCTATAGCCGCGCAAAAGGCGCCGGGTAGTGGCGATATCGACGGCACCGCACGGCTGGCTGCCCGAGTCCGGCAGCGCCAGCGGCACGCAGCGACGTTCCCGTGCGGCAGATCCGGCCGCCAGCAGGGGCGCGCCTCCTCGGCGCCCAGGGCTAGCGAAGGCTCACATCTTGATGCGCTTGTTCCCCGGGTCGTACATCGGGCGCAGCGACGTGACGGCCGGGTACACCGAGGTCCCGATCTGGACCGTCCAATCGCCGGAGTCCAGGTAATCCTTGTCGATGGGCTCATCAGCGTCGATCATCGCCAGCCCGACCGCGCCGCCGAGAGTGAACCCGTAGGACGCGGACCGGATGTACCCGGCAGGCTTGCCGTTCCGGCGGACCACCTCGGCGTGGAACATCAGCGGTTCAGGATCTGTCACCAGCACCTGGACCAGCCGCCGGGTCAGCGTCCCGCGCGCCTTCTGGGCGAGCACGGCGTCGCGGCCGATGAATCCGCCCGGCTTGTCCAGCGCTACCGCGAAGCCGAGTCCCGCTTCCAGCACGGTGTCGGTGTTGTCGATGTCGTGGCCGTAGTCGCGATAGCCCTTCTCCATCCGCAGGCTGCCCAGTGCCTTGAGCCCGGCGTGCCGCAGGTCCACCGCGCGCCCGGCCTCGACCAGCCGGTCGTAGATGTGCACTGCCTGCCCGGCCGGAATGTACAGCTCGTAGCCGAGCTCGCCCAGGTAGGTGATCCGGATGCAGAGCACCCGGGCGAACCCGATGCCGATCTCGGCGGCCGCGCGGAACGGGAACGCCTCGTCGGACATGTCCGCGGCGGTGACCAGTGCCAGCAGTTCCCGCGATCGCGGGCCCTGGATGTTGATCTGCGCGTAGCCCGGCGTCACGTCGGTGACGAAGGCGTGCGCGTCGCCGATGTGACGGCGCATCCAGGTTTCCGCGTGCCGGTGCGCGGTGTCCGAAGCGACCACCCAGAACCGGTCGTCGGCAAGCTTCGTCACGGTGAGATCGGCTTCCAGCGTGCCGCCGGGGTTGAGCCACTGGGTGTAGGTAATCCGGCCTGACTCGCCGTCGACCTGGTTGGCGGAGATCCGCTCCAGCACGCGCCCGGCATCGCGGCCCTGCACGTCGAACTTGGCCATGAAGGCCATGTCCATCAAGATCACGCCGTTGCGCGCGGCATCATGCTCGGCCTCCCAGTAGCCGAACCAGTCCTGCCGTCCCCAGGACAGCCGGCCGGCCTTCGGCTCGGCACCCTCGGGCGCGTACCAGTCAGCGCCTTCCCAGCCGCTGACGTCCTTGAAGTACGCCCGCTGTGCCGCCAGCCGGTGGTGGATCGGCGACACCCTCGCGCCGCGTGCGGTCCGCATCGACCGGCCCGGGTAGTGGGTTTCGTACACCAGGCCGAGCGACTCCACCGTGCGGGTCGCCCGGTACTCGGGATTGGCCTGGTAGGGATGCAGCCGGTCAATGTTCATGGCCGTCACGTCGACGTCCGGCCTGCCGTCGGCGATCCACTGCGCGATTACCCGGCCGATCCCCCCGCCGGTCAAGATCCCGATCGAGTTCAGGCCCGCTGCCACGAAGTAATTCCGCAGCTCGGGCGCCTCGCCGACAATCGGCAGCAGGTCGGGGGTAAAGCTTTCCGGGCCGCAGAAGAACTTCTTGATGCCTGCCTGCGCCGACACCGGGACCCGGGACATGGCGCGCTCCAGGTAGGGGGCCATCCGGTCCCAGTCCGGGGGCAGCTCGCCGAAGGAGAAGTCCGCGGGGATCCCCTCGACCTTCCACGGCGCGCAGACCGGCTCGAACAGGCCGAGCATCAGCCCGCCGCCCTCTTCCCGGTAATAGCCGTAGCTGGCGGGATCCTCCAGCACCGGCCAGCCGCCATCCACCCCCTCGATCGGCTCGGTCAGCAGGTAGTAATGCTCGGCGGCCTGCAACGGGATGTTGACCCCGGCCAGCTCGCCAAGCTGACGGGCCCACATCCCGGCGCAGTTGACCACGTACTCGGCCTCGACGTCACCGCGTGGCGTCCGCACGCTGGTTACCACGCCGCGGCTGGTCAGGAAGCCGGTCACCGGCACGCCCTCGATGATCCGCGCGCCTCGCATCCGGGCGCCCCTGGCCAGCGACATCGTCACATCGACCGGATTCACCCGGCCGTCGGCCGGGATGTAGAAACCGGCCAGCACATCATCGACCCGCGCCAGCGGAAACAACCCGGCGACCTCGCGCGGCGAGATCTCCTGCACCTCCACGCCGCACAGCCGGTTGAAGGCGGCAACCCGCCGGTACTCCTCCAGCCGTCCCGGCTCGATGGCGAGCTCGATCAGCCCGACCTGCTTCAGGCCGGTCGCGAGTCCGGTCTCGGCCTCCAGCCGGGAGTACAGGTCCTGGGTATACATGCGCAGCCTGGTCGAGGTTTCCGAGGTGGAGCCGAAGGTGGCCATGAGCCCGGCCGCATGCCAGGTGGTGCCCGATGTCAGCCGGTCGCGCTCCAGCAGCATCACGTCGGCAATCCCGAGGTGCGCAAGGTGATAGGCGACCGAAGTCCCGATGACGCCCCCGCCGATGACGACAACACGGGCGCGGTCGGGGATATCCGCGGTGCCCGGCAGAGTCATGCGACGCTCGTTCCGATCGGCCAGTGTTCTCGCGGCGTCCCGCACAGCCGGGCACGCCGCCGCGGCACGAGCATAAGCCCGGGCCGGGCCGGGCAGCCCGGGCTGACCGTCGTGCCAGGTCCAGCCCGGGGCAGTACTACGGTACGAGTGTGGTGACTATCGACGACGTGGCCCTGATGGCCGCGGGGCTGCCCGAGGTTGCCGAAGGCGTGCGTCACGGCAACCGGACGTGGTTCGTCGCCGGCCAGGCATTCGCGTGGGAACGGCCGTTCAGTAAGGCGGATCTGAGGCGGTTCGGCGGCGAAACCCCGCCGGATGGGCCCATCCTGGCCGTTCGCGTCGAGGATCTCGTTGAGAAGGAAGCCGTGCTCGCCGCGCACCCGGGAGCTTTCTTTACGATTCCGCACTTCGACGGGTATTCCGCCGTTCTCATTCAGCTGCGGAGAGTCCCCGCGAAGGCGCTGCGAGAGGCGATCACCGACGGCTGGCTGGCGTGCGCGCCGCCGGGCCTCACCCGCCAGTACCTCAGCCGCTAGCCGCGGCCCGCTTTCGCCGGCCACACCCCGGCGAGATCCCGTCAGCCCGCGGACCACTCGATGACGGGAGGCCGCACGCCAGCGCATTCCTGCGCTGCACCCCGACGTGGATGTTCTGATACCCGCCGGGGGAGTCAGGGCTGGGACCGCAGGAGATTCCGGGGAGGTCCGAGGCTTCAATCCGGATCTGCACATCATCAGTATGGCTTCGCTGCGGCGTACCGTCGCCGGCCAGCGGGCCGGGAGCCGAGACCTGGCACGCCGGAGCGGAGCGAGACCGGCCTGCCGTGGCCGCTCTGGCGGTGTCCGCGGTGACCGTTCGCGCGCGGTCATTGACCGCCGCACCGGGCGCTCGTTCCTTAGACTTGTCAGATGCATACTCGCGAGGCTGCACAGCGGTGGGCAGACGTTTGGGAACGCGGCTGGCGCGAGCATGACGCGGACGCCATCACAGCGCTGTATGCCGATGGCGCGCTCTGGCAGCAGCATCCGTTCCGCGAGCCCGAACCGGGTTATCTCGCCCGCGTTTTCGCGGAGGAAGAGTCGGCCGAATGCCAGTTCGGCAGGCCGATCGTCGATGGCGATCAGGCTGCGGTGCGCTGGACCGCGCAGACCAGGCTCGTCGACGGCGGCACCGAGGACCTGGCCGGCGTGTCGGTGCTGCGTTTCGACGCCAGCGGGCTGGTTCTCGAGCATCGCGACTTCTGGGCCATGCGCTAGCCTGCTGCCCGCCTCGGCCGGCTGACCTGACATCAGCCCGCTGAGCTGGGCTGGGCTGCCGGCCGGGAGAGCCGTTCGTGCATCCCCGGGTACAGGCGGCCATCCCGGCGCGCACTCCGGCGGCCCTGGGAGTGGGTCACCGTTGGATAACGCCCTTCACGCGCGGGGTAAGCCCGCGCATGATTGAGGCAATTACGACGCAGGCCTTGATCCGGTCGTATCCGCCGATCGGATGAGCGTGGCGTGCCGGGAGGGCGCGGCCAGCCGGGACGGCGTGCACCGGGTCCGGGCCGCGAGGTCAAACCGGCCGCCAGCATGTCTGGCGGCGGGCGCTGGCATCTATCTAGAGAGGTGCAGGGCAAGTGACCGAATCCAGTGACGCGGTGGCCACCGCAGTTATCGAAGCCGACGTACGTGAAGGCACCTACGGTGACAAGGTAGCGGCCGTCGAACCCGGCGGAGCCGAGTTCATCCCCCTCAGCGAGCGGCACGGCACGCCCCTGCAGCAGTTCTGGACCTGGGTGTCGCCGAACATGGAGTTCGCGACCATCTTCGTCGGCATCATTGGCGTCTGGTTCTTCGGTCAGTCGTTCTGGATGGCCTCGCTGGCCATCCTGCTCGGTAGCGCGCTCGGCTCCTTGTCGATGGGCGCGCTGGCCGCCCGCGGGCCGTTGTTCGGCGTGCCGCAGATGGTGCTGTCCCGGATCGGATTCGGCTTCCTCGGCAACATCCTGCCCGCGGGCATCAACGCGGTCGTCGCCGGCATCGGCTGGTTCGCGGTCAACAGCGTCAGCGGTGCGTTCGCGCTGAACGCGCTGCTCGGCTGGAATACGAAGATCTGCCTCTTGATCATCGTGCTGGTGCAGGTCGCGGTCGCGTTCTTCGGCCACAACCTGGTGCACGCGTTTGAGCGCTGGTCGTTCCCGTTCCTGGTCGTGGTCTTCGTCATCGCCTCGCTGGTGATCCTGTCGAAGTCGCATCCAGGTGCCCACGTGGCCGGCGTTCCGGGCGGATTCCTGATCACCTTCGGAGCGGCGTTCGGCTACGCGGCCGGCTGGAACCCGTATGCGAGCGACTACACCCGCTACCTGCCGAAGGACACGAACCGCGCGGCGACGGGCCTGTGGGCCGGTCTCGGCGTGTTCGTCTCGTGCGTCGCGCTGGAGGTCGTCGGCGCGGCCGCGGCCACGATCACGAGCGTCGGCAAGTTCGCCGACAACCCGACGGCCGGTTTCACCGTTCACCTGCCGACCACGCTCGCGGACGTCACGCTCCTCGCGATCGCGCTCGGCGCTGTCTGCGCGAACGCGCTCAACGTCTACTCGGGATCGATGTCGTTCCTGGCGCTCGGCGTCAGGCTCCCGCTATCACTGCGGCGGGCCATCGTCGCGATCGTCTTCGGTGTCGTCGGTTTCTTCCTGGCGCTGTCCGGCCTGCACGACGCCGGAACCAAGTACAACGACTTCCTGCTGGTCATCGCGTACTGGATCGGCCCGTGGCTCGGTGTCTTCTTCGCCGACCAATTCCTGCGGCGCGGCAAGCGGGTCGACGGATTCCTCTTCGACCGCAAGCACAACCCGTGGGCCGGCTTCGCGGCGATGGCCATCGCGATGGCGGTCTCGATCTACTTCTTCGCCAATCAGGCCGACTACATCGGCGTTGTCCCGACGCACAACCCGCATTTCGGCGACATCGCCTTCGAGGTCGGATTCGTGCTTGCCGCGCTGCTCTACGCGGTCTTCTTCAGGCTGCAGGGCGAGAGTGGCCGCGAAGAGACACTCGTGATCCCCGGCGAGCAGCCCGCCGTGCCCGCGGGCTAGCGCCCCAGGCCCGCTGCGCGGGATGCGCAGTGGCCGTGTCGTGACCCAGATGAGATGACGTGTCCCGCGGCCATCGGGCCCAGCCGACGGTACTTCGCCACCGCGGACACGGTCGCCGATATCGAGGCGCTGCGCAGCGTGCTCGGGGTCAGGCGGCTGGCCCTGGACGGCGTGTCGTATGGCTCCTACGTCGCGGAGCGGTTCGCGCTGGTGCATCCGGCGCAGGTGAGCCGGCTCATCCTTGACTCGGTGGTGCCGAGCTGGAACGTGGACCCGCTCCAGCTCGCCAGCATGCGGGAGACAGCAACGGTGCTGCGCGCCGCGTGCGCGGCACAGGCCTGCGCCTTCGATCCCGCGGCCGATCTGGCAACAGTGGTCCGCCGGTACCACGACGGGCCCCGGCCCCGCCCGCTCTGACAGCGCCGCGCGCGGGCCTGCCGCCGGTTCCCGTCCTGCTGCTCGCCGGCGGCCGTGACCTATCGACCCCGCTGGCAGGTGCACGCGCAGAGGCCGCGCTCGCACCATGGCCGCCTGCTCGTCGTGCCAGCGGCGGGCCACTCGGTCCAGAACCGGGCGGCCGGCAATCCGGCGCAGGCGCCGGTCGGGCAGTTCCTGGGCGGCGGCTGAGGCAGCGCGCGGCGGCGGGGTGTACCGGGGTGTCCGTTTCGCCGGCTGGATGTTCACAGCCGCGTTCACAGCAGTCTGCGAGCGTCGGCTTCAGCTTGCCTGCAGGAAACAGTGATCTGCTGGGCATTGCGACCAACCGAGAAGGAAGGAACGCTGATGACAGCCGATCTAGCCATCTTCCCTCCGCTTGCTGCGGCACGGCGCAGCCCGGCCGCCGAAGCACGGCACCTGCACCCGGCGGCGCTGCCGCAATGGCGTGCCCTGCTCGGGATCCGCTGGCAGGAACGGCTGGAGCGGGTCACCGCGCTCTCCCTCGCCTATCACGACGCTGAGGAGGCCGCCGCTCACCCCGGCAGCGGCCAGGGCGCGCGCCTGGCAGCACGGCGGCGGGCCAGGGCGGAACTCCACCGAGCCGCCGCGGAGCGGCTCGCGCTCGCCGAGATCGAGAGCGCGCTGTCCCGGCTGGCGGCCGGGCGCTTCGGCTGGTGCGAGCAATGCGGCGGCGCCATCACCGCTGCCAGGCTGACCGAGATGCCGCAGGCCAGATACTGCCCGGAGTGTGTCCGCTAACCGCAGGCCGCGGCCAGGCCAGCAGAAAGCACCATGCCCATCACATCGTCATGCCGCTGGGCCTGAGGGCTTGCGGTGCATCCGGTAATGCAGGACGAGGAAAGGCAGCCCGAAGACGGAGAAGGCGTGTTCGGCTCGCAATTCGCCGTCCTGCACATAAACGTCGAGCTGCTCGGCGAAACCATGGATCGCCAGCGCGGTGAGCTCCCGGGTGGCCGGGTCGAGGTAGGCGAGGTAGTGGCCGGGCTGGTCCAGGTCGCTGCGGCTGGTCAGCACCAGGCCACCGCCGGCGCGGGCCCGTGGCAGCAACGTCGCGGTGAAGCTGGCCTGCGGTAGCGGGAAGCCGACGCTCACGTACCCCCGGCCGGCGTGCCGGTAGGTGGTGTAGATGCCGACATAGATCGGCTCGTCGGTATCGGTGAACGACCGGATCCAGCCCCGGACCGTCACATCGCTGGCATCGGCCGTGGTGATCGTGTCGATCCTGCTGCGGATGCCCCGATGCGTCTCACGCTGGTTCATGGGCACGTTCGCCTGTCCCAGCGGGCGCGCGACCACGGCCCGGTAGAGGAGGTAGCCCGGGCGCACCCATAGCCGCCACTGCGGAAGGATGTCGAGAGTGAACCGGGTGGTGTGCTCATAGAACTCGCGGACCCGCGGGTCGATGGCCGCAGGATCGAACTGCGGGCCGGCCAGCTCGTCAACCGAGGCGACGATGCCGACGTCGGGCGCGTCGGCGACGTAGCGGCCACCCAGCACCTCGGCCAGCTCGCGGACGTACCCGGTGCCGACGTACCGGGACCGGGCTTCCAGCGGTACGACGAACGGCAGATCCTCCGCCCGGACGCGCTCCGCGAGCAGGCTCACCTGCGCATCCCGGAAGATCAGCGCGGACGCCACCCGGTAAGCCAGCATCGTGGTGGCGGCGACCACCGGCGCCGGCACCGGGCGCCGCCGCGACCCGAGCAGCCGGCCCATCGTAGCCCCGAACAGCGGCCCGAGCAGCACCTTCTGCGGGCGGACCCCGAGCAGGCCGCCGACAGTCCCGGTCGCCGCTCCGACCGCGACAGGCCCGGCGCGGGTCACCCGCCCGGCCACCCACCCGACCGGTGCAACCAGTGCGGCGCTGGTCGCGATCCGCTGCCACAGCGGCGGGATCTCGCCGGGACGTTGCCGCGCCCGGGCCACCGCCTCGGACACCGCCAGCCCGGCCGCTCCGGCGACCGCACCCGCGCTGGCTGCCCTCGTTCCCCGGTGACCAGCCAGCGCGGCCCCGGCCACGCCGCCGATGACGGCGGCAGCGATGACCGGTCTCTTGCGTTGCGCCACTGCCCCCGGCTCGTCGGCTGCCATCTTCACAACGTACCGACGGCAAGCGGCTCAGCTCGCGGGAGCCCTGCCGCCCGGCAGCTTGGCCGTCTCAAGCCTGGGCAGACCTGGCGTCGGCTTCGATTCCGGCGGTGTCGGCCTTCAGTTCCCTTGCTTCTACCTTCCTCGCCTTCTTCATGGCACGCTCGATCTTCGCCCCCATATCGGACACTCCGACCACGACGAGCCCTGCCTGCCCGGCGTCGAGATGCTCGCCAAGCTCCTTAAGATCGTGGCGGCTCATGCCGGCGGCCGCATGGCCGGCGACCGCGCCGAGAACCGCGCCGCCACCGGTGGTCAGCGCGACGAGGCCCCCGCCGATCGCGGCAAACGGGAACAAGACCACCACCAGGCCGGTGGCCAGGCCCACGCCCGCGCCGAGCACCCCGCCGGCCCGTGTCGGCGTCTCGTGCTTCTTGGTGATCCTGACCTTCCCGTCGGCATGGCGCTCGATCACGGCGGCGTCATAGGCGTCGATCAGGCCGGCCTTGGTGTGCAGGTCCTTGACGAACTCGTAATCGGCGTCTGCGTCTGCGGCGGTGTCATACACCCCGACGTAGGCGATGAACGTGTCGACTGCCATCGTGATACCTCCCGTGCGCTGAGCCCGCGGAAAACGGCCCGCTTCCGGCCTCCGCCCGCCCATGCTAACGCGATATCGCGGGCCGATGATGAGGCCCCGAGGCGGGGCATGGCGATGATGAGTCCGACAACGGATCAGGCTGGCGAGGACGGCGAGGCTGGCCCCGGCCAGCTATGAGAAGTCTCCCCCGCCGCCAAAATCGCCGCCGCCGAAATCCCCGCCGCCGAAATCCCCGCCGCCGAAATCCCCGCCGCCGAAATCCCCGCCGTCGAGATCTCCGCCACCGTAGGAATAACTGTCGGCGAAGCCAGCGTGCGGCGCAAGCGCCTCTCCGAGCAGAAATCCGGTGAACAGGCCGGGGCCAAAGCCGAAGCCGCCCCAGTATGCCGGGGCGAAACCGGCGTTGACGTAGTCGACCGGGACGCCGCGAGCCTCCACCTTGCGCATTTCGGGCTCAACACCCTGCTCGACCTTGTGTGCGCAGGCGGAGCAGGCCGGGACGGAGCGGCTGGGCCCGCCTTCTCCGGGCATCCAGTGGACATCGCTCACCGACATGCCGTGCCGCGGATCGAAGAAGCACGACGGACGCCGGTCAGGCCTCGGCTGGCCGACCGCAAGAGCTTCGGCGCACGCCAGGTGATACTGCCCCTCGGCGATAGCGCGGCTGACTGCCCCCATGTCCCTCGCTCGCCGGGCGGCGTCGAGGGCCGCGGTTCCCCGCTCATAGGCGCTCAATGCCGAGCGCTGTTCCTCCGCCGCTTCGGGGTTGCCCTGGATGGAGACGTCAGCATGATGGTCGGTGATCCCAGCGCTGAGCGCGATCAGGTCGTCCTGGGCTGCGGACTTAGCCTCGTTGAGCTCCCGCTGCCGGCGCTGACGGATGGGACGCGCGATCAGGAAGAACCCGAGCACGACCACCACAAGAACTACGCTGAAGGCGATCAGGACATTACGCAGCACGTGCGAAGGCGCGTTGGCCGCGGCGCCGCCTGAGCCTGATCCAGCTCCGTGCTGCACATCATCCACGAAATCCGTCAGCGCCGCGAAGATATCCGCGTCTGCCTGATGTTGCTCTACCACCTTTGTCGCAATATCGGCTGCGCCGTGGGAGGGTAGCATTCCTCTGTTGTATGCGCCGAAATGCCTCTGCCGGCTGTCCAAGAAACCGACGGTGAACTGTGCGTGCCCGCTCAGCACGCTGATGATCTGTTTCATCTCGCTGTTGTAACCCGATGGGCCAGAGGCGGCGACCACCAGGTAGATGTCATCACCGCCGATCTGCCGGGCCAGCTGGGCCTGCTGGCTCCCGGAGATCAGACTGCGGCCGTTGCTGGTAACGCAGACGTGCTGCTGGGCAAGGCAATCCTGCAGCGTGCTGCCGCTGGCATGGGAGGGGAATAGCAAGAGCGCGGCGAGGACGCTCACCCCGAGAGCTAGCAACCTTTTCATGCCGTGGACCTCCTGCCGTGTTAAGGTCCGAGCGACACGGCGTGTAGACATGACCGCATGGGATAAGGCAGCAATAATACCACTATTGTGACTTTGCAATTCTCTGCTTCGCTCCGCAGCCACGCCTCGGGCTCCGCTGCGTCAGCCAGGCCGTCCGGCTAGCCGAGCACAGTCGAACGGGTTCATGAAGCCATGGCCAGTGTCGGGGTAGATCTTGATGGCGGGCGTCCTAGACGACGGACTCGGCTCGTGCCTTGATCCCGCGGAGCATTCTTCGGAGCATGGCGAAGTCGCCGAACTCCATGAGAAGCACGCTCAGCAGTGCCATCAGCGGGTTCCGCCAGTCGTACACGGCGTGGATGCGGGTCACAAGGCGGGTGCCGCCGTCGTCTGTCGCCGTCAGATGCCATGCCCACGTGCTGTCCGGCTTGCTCCACAGCAGCCACTCGTTGAGTTCAAAGGAGTGAACCTTGAACGCTGTGCGGTCCGTGGGGGTGGCTGCGGGAGACATCGGCACCCATTGGCCGACTTCCAGGCGCTGCAAATCGGGCACGATCGTGGTGGCGCTGGGGCGGCCGAGGTTGTCGAGCAGGTCGTTGCTGTAGAACCCGGCGCGCTGGCAGCCGACCTGCACCAGCCACGGCCAGACTGCCTCCGGTTGGGCGTCGATCGTGATCGCCCTCGTCGACCTGTACTGGGCTCGCGGCAGCAACGTATCACCGGGTAGCGATGCGGCGGCCTCGGTCGGTGTGGCACCCCAGTACAGGTGCCATCGCCGGTACAGCGGCGCCGTAAAGAAGGCTGGGATGTCGTGCAGGACATCGCCAAGTTCGTTGACGATCTGCCGCTGGGTTGGCCTTGCAGTATCTGCCATCTCAGCCGCATCCGTTCCGCGTGGCCACTGTGACTACCAGTTCAAGCGTGGCCCTGGCCAGGGGCCGCCAGCCAGAGCCGAAGGTCCTCTTCATCCGGGCCACTTGCGGGCGGACGCTAGCCGGCGGCGGCCCTTATCGAAGTGGATCCTGGCCGTGGCAGTGTGGGTATAACGCGAGCGGCGCTTGCGGCGCGCGGCAGGCAACGCGGGGAACGCGGAGTTGCCGCGGCTGGGCGCGGATGAGGAGGTGGGCACATGCAGGCAGCGGTCGGAGACCGGCTTCACGTGCATGGCAACGTTGTGGGTCATCCGGACCGGACGGGTGAGATCGTCGAGGTCCGCGGAGCGGGCGGGGAGCCGCCCTACCTGGTGCGTTTCGACGACGGTCATACGGGCCTGGTGTTTCCCGGCCCTGACGCGATCATCGAGCACCCGCGCGGGGAAGGCAAGAAGAGGTCGGGAAAGGCTAAGTAGCCCCTGCAGGCTGAAAGACCGGCCCCGTCGACGCGAGGCCGCCGGACTATGCGCCATTGCGTTTTCGTCGCTCGGCGGTCCTGGCTGCCCAGATCGCCTACCTGGACGGCTCGGGCTGTCGGATTTCCGCGGCCCGATCAGCTACCGGCCGGCTTCGCATGCGGATGAATCCCTTCCTGGCCACGCGGCGGACTCCGCCGCGAGGCGAACTGTCCAGCAGGTCCGCTCACAAGCCTGCGCACTGGCCGACGGGTAGGCATCCGTGCTGACCACTGATTCTTCCGGCGCCGAGCCGCACGTGGTGGTTCATGTGAAACGCGCCCCGCCGACGCAGGATGTCGGGGCGCTGGCCGACGGGGCGCGCTGTGGGTGCTCCTCCCGGCACGGCTAGCTAGCCCGGCGCCGGGAGGAGGCAAGGTCAAATATCACCGGAGAACCTGATTACTCCCTGGAGATTCGCTGTACATCATCTGGAGAGTTGGCGAGTATTTGCTGAACGCCCCAGCGGACCGGGTCCCCCACTGGCGTAGCCAATGATCGATGCTCGGCAAGACCCCCGACGCCCTCGAAGACCCAGCCGACCCGGCAACCGGCCAGCTCGCCGAGACCCTCGTCTTCGCCGAACTGCGCCGGCAGCTCACCTATAACGGAGGATCCTCAAGGCGCGCTGCCAGGAGTCATGGGGCGGCCAGGTGCGTTGTGCCAAGGGTTACTTGCAGGACCAGGGCACGTGAGCTACCAGGGCACGTGCCGGTTGATCCACAGCAGCACCGGACCAACGACGGGGCGCTCGTGCCATCCGTGCGACATGACCTTTCCACGGATCGACTCGGCCGTCCCTCTGAGCCGCTTGCGCATCACCGACGCTTTGTAGTCCCTGGCCCTGCGGCCGAGGAAGCCTACGCAGCTGATGCACACGCCGACCTCCGGGTGGCTGCCAAGCCGGACGAGGCCCTCTTCGGAGGTAACCCGGCCGCAGCACCAGCACACACTTTCGCCGGTCTCGCCAACCGCAGTTTCCGTCTCGGCGCTCATCGCTACTCCCGTCTGATGCCCGCGGCTGCTATCGACCCGGCGGCCGGCGCGAGCCCGAAGAGCATGCGAACGGCCGCGGTTCTCGTCCGGTTCCTCTCCGGTCGGTCTAGCAGAGGCATCGGTAGTTGATATGCCCGGGGGCCGATGGGCCGCCCACCCAGTCGTGGCCCTCCCCCCAGGCCATCACCGGCTTGTCGCCACCCCCCCAGGCCATCACCGGCTTGTCGCCACAATTCGGGTTCAGCTCGATCCGCATGTAGTCGCCGTAGGGGAACAGGAACCCCCGTCGGCCCGGACTGGGACTCGGCCGGCATGTTTGCGGACATCCGCTGCCGGGCGTGGTCCACGTCGCCCCTCCGTCGGCGGAGGTCCGGTACCACACGTTCCACCCGTTCATGTGATTGATCGGGCTGCCGCCAACTACACCGCCCTCGGAGAAGCCCACCACGCCCTGCCTCAGCACATCGGTCTCGGTGAATGACCGCCCGGCGTCGGTTGAAACCGAGATGAAGTGGTTGGTCGCCTGAGAGTAGGCGACGTAGACGTCGCTTCCGGAAACGAGGGTCTTCGGGTGGTCGCAGTTCTTGCAGTCGTGGCTGTTGACCGGCCACGTTTGGCTCCCCGCGTGGCTTACCGTGTTAGAAGATAGATTCGAAATTACCACTATTAACCATGCATACTTAGGGTCAGCACGCCATTGCGCAGGTCTTCGGCGGGAGTTGAGTCCTTCCGGCACCGACGAGCCGGAACCTGTGGCAAAATCCGCATTTGCCCGTTGAAATGAATCGCCGGCCGGGAGATGGGATGCGACGCGGAGATCGAATCGTGAACCGGCACCTGCTGCGGACGGCCACGGCCCTGGTTGGCGCCCTGAGCATATGGCTGGTCATCGTGCCACCTGCTGAGGCCAGCTGGACACCGACCCGCAGCGTCTCCCCCGCCGGGTGGATGGGCCAGGACTCGCCGACGGTAGCAGTCGACCGGCAGGGAGACTCGCTGCTGGTCTGGGCGGCCTGTGACATCAGCATTCCTGGCTGCCTCTTCCAGGTGCAGGCCAGGATCAAGCCCCGCCACGGGGCGATGGGCCCGATCAAGACGCTGTCTCCGCTGGGGGCGGTGACAGCCTGGCCCCAGGTGGCCTCCGACGACAACGGTGACTCGGCCGTGGTCTGGGAGCAGGACAGCCAGGTGATGGGTCGCCGTGTATCGGCCTCGGGCAGGGTCGGCGCTCTGCTGAGGCTGTCACCGCCATCGTCATCCGCGCTCGGGATAAATCCCTCGGTCGTCGTGGCGCCGCACGGTCGTGCGCTGGTGGTGTGGACGGAGATAGAAAACGGTAGCTATTTCGCGCTCGCTCGGTACTTCTTCAAGGACGGGTCGCTCGGCCGCGTCATGACGCTCGGCGCGGGCTCCGCGGATGGGCCCGCCGCTGGTATGGACCGCTTGGGCAGGTCCGTCGTCGCCTGGTCGGGGTCCTACCAGCGGGTGGTCGCGAGGCGGATCCGGCCGGGCCACATATCCCGGCTCCGGGTGATCAAGTCTGCGGCACCCGGCATCGGGTACGGCAGGGTGCTGGTCGGTGACGACCGGGACGGCGACGCCGTGATCAGCTTCCTGCGGTCGATTAACAGCGGTAACGGCGGGCCCGCGCACGTCTGGGCACGGCGCTGGAAGCACACGGGCCGGCTGGGCACCGTGCTGCACATCTCGCCGTCCAAAGAGAACGTGACCTTCTATTCCGCGCTGGCGACGGACCTGCAGGGCGACTCCGTGCTGCTGTGGAGCGAGCGGACCAGCGTGACTCGGACGGTCGTGTTCGGCCGCCGCATTTCCCGTACCGGCCGGCTCGGTCCCATTACCCGCCTGGGCGTAGGCGACCGTCCCGCGGTCGCCGTGGACGACGACGGCAACGGGCTAGCCGTATGGCAGTCACCCGGTCCTCCCTATGACGCGACCAAGGTATTCGCCCGTAAGATCTCCAGATCCGGCGTGTTCCGGCGCAAGGTCCGGCTTTCCTCCGATGGCCGTGTCGTTCGAACCGCCTCCAGCCCGAAGGGACGCTTCTCCGTCATCTGGCAGCAGAGCTCCTACCCCTACCGGATCCACGCACGCTTCGGTCGATGACCACCGAGTAAGTCTGGCCCTGCCTGCACAGCTGCACCGGAGACTGCCTGATCGGGTAATGGGCCCACCGGTCGCAGGCCAAGGCGCCGGTGCCTGGCACAGCACCGGCGCGGCGGCCGCGGGCGTTACTGCTCGAACGCCAGGACGATCTCCGGGAGCTCTTTCGTCACTCCGTTGGTGGTCCAGGTGTCGATCGTCGAATCGGTGTAGATGACCGCTGCCTTTCCGGAGAGCGGATCCTCAGCGACCTCAAACAGGTCGAGCAGCTCCCGGTTGACGTTGTTGACGCACCCCGAGCCTTCCAGGCAGATCGCGCCAACCCGGTTGGGCGTGTTGCTGACCTGCTTGACCGTCCACGCGCCGTTCGAGAACTGGGAGTCGTAGGTGTTCCAGACCGCGGTCGTATCATCGGTCGATGCGGCCGTCGAGCCGTAGTACACGACGTCGACTTTGCCGTTGCGCGCGGCGATCCACGGCATCACGGTCGTCTGGATGGACGACACGGTGACCGCCGGTGACCACGTGACGCCTCCATCGGCGGATTGCGACACCGCGACGCCATGCTGATCCGTCCACACGGTGTAGACCACGTGCGTGATCGGATCGACCGCGAGCGATGGCCAGAAGTTGTTCAGCCTCGTGAACGGCTTGGTATGGAACACGAGCGTGGACGTCCAGTGCCTGCCGCCGTCGGTCGATCGCGACACGTAGATGTTGTTGTAGTTCGCGCTGGTCGCCTTCGTCTGCGGCTCACCCGCCGCGTACGACTCGTATATGACTCCGGTGCCCGGGTCGGCCACGATCGGGCCGATCGAGTTGTTGAACGTGGCGTCGCCGGTGGCCGCACCCTGGCCCGGGATTGGCGATCCGGCTGGCGACCATGTCTTGCCGTCGTCAGTGGAGCGCTTCACGCGGATCAGCGTGCTGTTGCCCGCGTCGTGGTAGGCCAGCCAGGCGTTCGTGCCGGCCGTCGTGATCCACTCACGATCCGCGCCCGCAGTGTCGATGAAAATGTGCGTGCACCCGCTCGGCCCGGTTGTCCCCGCCGGGCACCGGGTGACGTTGACCCCGAGCTGGGCTCCGCCGCCGTTGGGGTTGAGGATCAGGTCGAGGTCGGCGAGCAGGGTCGTGCCCGCCGAGGTGATCTCGACATCCGCGTCCTCATCGCCAAGCGTCCTACGGCCGACACCGACGTTGTTCAGGTCGGTGTCCATGGCGCCGAAGTACGACGGCGTCGCCCCGAAATGACCCTTCCACAGGTTCACCTGGAACGGCAGCCAGGCCAGGCCGTCGACAGCCATGCTTCCGTCCTTGCCGAAGGCGATCGCCGGCTCGCTGTTGCCGGTCGAGTTCGCATTCGGCGCGGTCGTGATACCGGGCAGCTGGAGGGTAGAGATGAGGGGGGGTATTGGTGAATGCGGGGGTGGGAGTCGCCCCTGACGCGATGGCCGGCTGCAGGACAAAGGCGGTAGTAGCGAGTGCGGCCAAGGCTCCCATAAGAGCGTGTCTCGTACGCATCGGGGTTCCTTCATTGATAACCGGCCAGGATCTTCAGGCTACGTTGGTTCCCGGCTTCTGTCTTCAGGCCGTGATCCGCTGGTTGCTCGTGTCTGGCGGGCGTGACGGGCTGTGACGGAGGTAGCGTGTCCCTGTGATCTCTGAGGCTTCCCGCTACGACGGCCATTCCGAGTGGTATGACCCGACCTTCTCGGTCTTTCATCCCCCAGGGAAGAGCTGGCCTTCCTAGCGCAGGCTCTTGGCACCGGTAATGGACAGCTGTGTATCGACCTTGCCTGCGGCACCGGCCTGTGTGCACAGGCCATCGCGGATGCCGGTTACCGCTCAGCGGGATTCGACATCTCCGCTGATCAGCTCCGGTTCGCGCGGCGCAGGCTCGGCGCAGTGGCGCGAGCAGACGCATGCTTCCTGCCGGTGCAGGATGAGTCCGTATCCGTCGTAGTCGGGATGTTCTTTCACACGGACCTAGAGGACTTCGCCGCCGTGGCCCGCCAGGTGGCGCGGTGCCTGCGCCCGCAGGGACGCTTCATTTACGCTGGTCTGCATCCCTGCTTCATCGGCCCCTTTGTCGACCGAACGAACGAGGCCGCGGAGCGCCAGCTGCGTTTCTCTGCTGGCTACGGCAGCGTTGGCTGGGCTAACCGCGCTTCGGGCGATGGCTCTGGACTTGGGGGAAGGGTCGGCTTTCATCACAAGACGCTCGCGAGTTTCTTCGGCGCTATAGCGAACTCGGGTTTGAGTATCCGTGCTGTGCAAGAGTTCGCTAGAGGAGGCGTCGTGCTTCCACGGAACATCGGCGTCGTTGCCGAGAAGTGATGCGCCACTGCTTAAGCCCGGCGGCCACGCCGTGCCCAGCGCATAACGGGATCGCTCAGGTCAGCAAAGAGAAAGTCACGGAGGGTCGGCTTACGGGGCCGGCCTCTTGTTCGCTGTGATCAGAGGTACGGCCCGCCTCCCTCGCCCTCCCTGGCTACCCACTCGACGGCCAGGACACCGGCCGGGTCGAACACGGTCCACCCGTCATCGCGCGAGGTCTCAAGGAGCCCGTCGGGACGGAGCCGCACGCTGAGCAGCGGATGTTTCTCGTCACTAAGGGCCCATCGTGTGCTCAGTCCCTGGAACACGAGCCTGACCTGCCCAGGCTTACCGATCACCGGCTCCAGAAGATCCGTCACTACCTTGCCGTCCACAGCGCCACCTTACTTGCCGGGCCTTTGGCCCGGTCTCCTCGCCGCCATCGCCACCCACTTCCGTGCCTGGCGGAAGGACAACGGCGGCCGGACGCACTTCAGACCTCTCATGAACCGCTACTTTGCCGGAATGGCCAGACGAGGCCGAGGCCGCGTCATGACGGGCCGGGCAGCCAGCCCTGATGTTGCGGGCCAAGGAAGCCGTCCGGCTGGTCCTGGACCGGACCGCCGCAAGCGTTGCCTGTCCTGCCTTATCGGCTTGCGGTATGGCAGGCGACTGCAAGCAGGCTGGTATTCGTCGCCGGCCAGGAACCCGAGGACGGTCAGGGCAACCTGGTCGGTCCCGGTGACCTGGCGGCCCAGGCTCGCCAGGTGTTCGCCAACCTCGGCCATGCTCTCGCTGCTGGCGGTGCCCGCCCTGAGCAGGTGACCAAGATCACGATCTTCGTTGTTCATCACCGGCCCGAGTACTTGCCAGCGATCGAAGAGGCCCGGGTGACACTGTTCGGGGATCACAAGCCAGCCGACACACTGGTGGGAGTGGAGGCGCTGGCCAGGCCCGAGTACCTGATCGAGGTTGACGCGATCGCCGTCATCGACGGCTGACGACGGAACCCGATCAGCATCTCGACCTGGCCGGGCAGCTGGCCAAGGCGATCCACGTCCTTCAGGCTGCCACAGAGAAAAGAGAAGGGTCAAAAAGGCTCAGTGAATACCCGTCAGTGCCAGCGTCGCGAGCGGGAATCGGTCGATCGCGCCAGGATAACCGCGATCTCGCTGACTGAGTCAAGCACTCCTGCAGCTACCTGCATGATGAGGTCATAGGCAGCATCATTAGTGAGAGTGAGCCGGTGCCCGTTGACGCCATAAAACGCGATAAGAGCGCCGAGGGCCAGCCGCTTGTTTCCGTCTACTAAGGCCTGATTTCTAGCCAGCGAATGCAACAGCGCAGCTGCCTTAGCATGCACATCCGGGTAAGCGTCTGAGCCGAAGGCCGTGGCCTGCGGCCTGGCGGCTGCCGACTCCAGCAAGCCGATGTCGCGGATCGCGATCTCACCACCAATAGCGCGCTCGGCGATATACACGAGTTCGGGCAGCGTCAGATAGATCACTGACCGAGCCGCTCCAGCGCCTCGGCGTAACGGGGCAGCTCCTCATTGAGCACCCGATCCAGCAGCTCGGCGCGGCTGTGCCCTTCGACGTACTCCCGAATCGCCTGCCGGGCCACGTCCTGCATGGACCGATGTTCCAGCTCCGCACGCCGGCGCAAGGCGTCAGCCTCAGAATCGGTAAGCCGCAGCGTCATAGCCATAAAGTCATGGTATCACCGTTGATACCGTGATGCTCAAACGGCCAAGCCACCGGGGCCGGTTGACTGGTAAGCGCGGGCGCCCGGCCGGATTGCATGGCAAGCCTTGCTGGGACTCTGCCAGTATCGCGAGGTTCACCTGGAGGTGAGTGATGACCGGACTCGAAGCGGCCTCGTGAAGATCATCAGCCAAGCGCCGGATATGCGGCCTGACCTGGGAGGCCCTGGGCCCCCGAGCAGGACTCGACCTGCGGCCTAGCTTAGGAGATCGTTTCGAGCAACGCCGACCGCGGCGCCTAGTTTCAGGTCCGTGAGGTTGCCTGTGCGGCCAGTTCGGCACGCGTCGTGATAGCGAGCTTGGTGAAGATGTGGGAGAGGTGCACTTTGACAGTGCCGAGGGCGATGAACAACCGCCGGGCAATGGCGTCGTTCCGCAGGCCCTCGGCCACGAGACGGACGACCTCAAGTTCGGTGGGGGTGAGGCTGCCCCACCCGGCTGCGGTCAGCCGCGATGGGGCTGGTCCGAGACGCTGAAGGCAACATCGCCCTGCTCGTTCACCTGTGCATCGAGCGCCTTGTCCCCGAGTACCGCCGCCGCGGTGACCTCGATGAAGACGCGCGCTCCGTCCTCTTCAACCACCTGATCACCAGCCACGGGGCCTTCCACCAGGGCCAGCTGGAACGAGGGTACTCCTTCATCCTGCGTCGTGATGCGCAGGCCTGTTTCCACGGGTAGCTCCGGCTGCGACGTCAGGCTGCGGATCGCAGAGACGGCGCTGTCGGTGAGCGTGAGCATGACCAACTCCTTGCTGTGAGGCGGGCAATGCGGCTTGCCGTACCCACTCTCGGCCGGCCCCAACCAGCCTCGCTCGATATCTTCGCCGGCTGCCTGCGACGCAGCCAGCGGGCCGTCCCTATAGCCGGGCGTGGCCGGAACGGCTCGTGCCAGGCAAACTCGTAATCCCCGCCTGGACATGCCCGCTTACGGGTGGCCAGCCGATCGGCCAGCAGATACTGTTCGCTGGCGGAAGGCTACAGAGCGCGCGGGCACCCTTGTCGCTTTCAATCGGGACTGTCGGTGGCTCAGCATGGAGTGGTCGCCGGCCCGCAGCATGGCTACTGCCTTGGAAGACATCCAGCAGTACCAACAGATCGGCCCGCCTTATACGGACCTCCGGCGCCGACATTTGACCAGGTCACCGCCCTGATCAGCCCTGTCGGCATCTGCACTTACCAGGTGCAGCCCGACTGGGAGGGAAACAGGAGCCTGACCTGGACGCATGCTTATCGGCCTTCAAGATCATCGGTGGATTCAGGCTCAGGGCGCAACCGCGCCGGGACGGCTGGACAAATGCGCGATATGCCGATAGGCCAGAAGAAGTGGGTGCTGGCCAGCCCGACGTCCGCAATAGCCAATCTAGGCAAAAGGTGGTGACGTAGTGATGGCGCTACCCATCCGGCGCGGAAGCAGGTTCCCCGTCTCCCTGTTCGAGCCCACAGCCCTGTGGGACCCGGTCAGCGAGTTCGAGTACCTGCGTGACCGCATGGGGCGGCTGTACGACCAGATCACCCAGCAGGGACCCGACCAGTCGCCGTGGCAGCCGGACATCGAGGTCGACGAGACCGAGGAGTTCTACCTCGTCAAGGCCGAACTCCCCGGGATCACCCGGGAGAACGTCGAACTGCAGGTCGACGAGCACAGCCTGAGCATCACCGGCTCGGTCCGCGAAGAGCAGAGCGAGCACACGATGCACCGGCGGACCGGGCGGTTCTTCTACCGCACGGTCCTTCCCAGGGACATCGACACCGATAAGGTCCAGGCCAACATGAAGGAGGGGATCCTGACGATCCGCCTCCCGAAGACAAAGCAGGCAACCCGCAGGGTGCAGATCCGCGCCTAGGCGTTCGGGCCAAGCAAGGCGGGGCCGGGGGAAACCCCGGCCCCGCCTTGCTGGCGCCACGCTGCGGCCAAGCATGGCCAGATGTGTCGCTCGCCTGGGATGAAAATCCCGAGGTCCGCCGGCTGCCCGCCCGGGAGCGGCCAGGGTGGTTCCGGGACAATGTCCTGACCACCATCGAGCGTGACGTCGTTGAGCTGTCCGGCATCCGGAAGGCCGCGGAGAAGGCTCACGACGACAGATCGCCCGGTTCTGGCTTGGCTCTGGTCTTGCCACAACGGGCCTGCAGAGCGCGTTCCTGTCGGGCCGGCTCTGGCGTTTCCCGGCAACGAGTAGCCTGCGCCTCGTTCCACCGCCCGGCGCGAGTAGGTCCAGGCCCACCACGGATGTGGGTGCCGGCCCATGGCGTGGCTTCCCGGCGTAGGCCAGATTGTTTGTCATGTTGACACGAGCTCCTCTGCAGCCCGCCGCCGGATATTGACGTGCAGCCCATGCGCAACCCCGGGGCCCTGTGGGGCATGCCACCGATGATGGTGCCTGGCACAGTCATCCATTCAGGCGTTCAGGACGGCGAGATGAACGGGGGCATCGGCGGCTGGCCGCAGCGGGCGGGTGTCCTGGCCGCCGGGGTGGCGGGGATCGCGCTGCCGACAGCGGCATGCGGTGGCGGTGGCTCGCCCGCCGCGGCGGGGCGGGTACCACCAGCCGGGGGATCTTCAACACCGCGATCGACCTCCGCTTTTCCCATCCCCAGTCGGCTAACGCCGCCTGCAGGTCCCTGCTGCCGGACGGGGGCGGTCAAAGGAGTGCGGCACGGCAACGGCTGTTTGTCAGCGATAACCGGCCTGGTCGCCGACGCCGGGTACTCACACGCAACTCACACGCGTTCCGCGCGGCGTCTTGAGGTCTGCTGCCGACGATGGTGCCCAGCACGGTTACCTACTCAACGGTGAGGACGATGTGATGAGCGACGGCACCGGCCACCGCCGCGGCCGGCCGCGGCGGGCGGGTGTGCTGGCCGCCGCGCTGGCTGGGCTCGCGCTGCCGGCCGCGGCGTGCGGGGGCGGCGGGTCGTCCGCTGCCGGGGGGTCAAGTCCCTACCAGAAGGCGGTTGCCTACGCGCAGTGCATGCGCTCGCATGGTGTGCCGGGCTTTCCCGATCCGGACAGCAAGGGGAACTTCATCATCAAAGGGCCCGAACTCGGTGGCTCCGCCGGGCAGTACCGGTCGGCCGACGAGGCCTGCCGGCACCTGCTCCCCAACGGGGGTCAGATGACGGCGGCGCAGCAGCAGAAGGCGCTCCGCCAGGCCTTGAAGTTCTCCGCGTGCATGCGCGCGCACGGGGTGCCGTCTTTCCCTGATCCCACCACGCGGAACGGTGGCGTGACCATCTCGCTGGGTGGCGGTGGCATGAATCCCAACTCGCCGAGGTTGCGGGCCGCGCAGCAAGCCTGCCGGTCGATGCTGCCTGGAGGTGGACCGTGAGCGGCACTGTTTCTTCTGGCCAGCAGGCTGGGGCGGGCGTGGCCCCCCAGGCCGGTGGCGGGCACCGGGGTGGCCGGCGGCGCTGGGTGGCCGGGGTGGTGGTTGTGGTGGTGGTGGTGGTGGCCGCCGCGCTGGTGGTTGCCGCGGTTGCCGGCGTGTTCAGCACCTCCAGCTCGCCGGGTGCGGGGGCGGCCGGCAGCGGCTATCACACCTCGACCGCGGTGGTGGTCCGGCGGTCGTTGTCGTCGCAGACTCAGGTGAGCGCCACGCTGGGCTATGCCGGCTCGTACACGGTGGCTGGCAACGGCGGTGGCACGCTGACCTGGCTGCCGGCCACGGGCCGGGTGATCCGCGAGGGCGGTGTGCTGTACCGGGTCGATAACGCCGTCCCGGTGTTCTTGCTGTACGGCACGGTCCCGGCGTGGCGGGACCTGACCGTGGGGCTGACCGGCGCGGACGTGGCCCAGCTCAACCACGACCTGGTGAAGCTGGGCTATGCGACCCGCAGCGAGCTGCTGGCGGCGGGCCTGGGCTGGGATTACTTCAGCGCCGGGACGGTGTCCGCGCTGGAGGGCCTGCAGGCGCATCTGGGGCTGCCGGTGACCGGGAGCCTGCCGCTGGGGCAGGCGGTGTTCTTGCCCTCGGCGCTGCGGGTGAGCGCAGTCAACGGATCGCTGGGCTCGGCGGCCGCGGGGACGGTCCTGACGGGGACCTCGACCACCCCGGTGGTGACGATCAACCTTGACGCCGGCCAGCAGGGCGAGGTCAAGGCCAGCGACAAGGTGGTGATCACGCTGCCCGATGGTGCCACCGCGCCGGGGGTGGTGTCGTCGGTGGGTAAGGTCGCCAAGGGTTCGGGTAGCTCGGCCACGATCACCGTGGAGGTGGCCCTGAGCCACCCGAAGGCGGCCCGGGGCCTGGATCAGGCGCCGGTGACGGTGGCGATCACCACCGGCAGCGTGAATAACGTGCTGGTGGTGCCGGTGACCGCGCTGATGTCGCAGCCTAACGGCAGGTATGCGGTGGAGGTGACCGGCGCGGGCGGCCATCACCTGGTGGCGGTGACCCCGGGGCTGTTCGATGATGCGGCCGGGCTGGTCCAGGTGTCCGGCGCGGGGCTGGCCGCCGGGCAGCACGTGGTGGTGCCCGCGCTATGAGCGCCGCCACCCCTGCCGCGCCCCGCGCCGAAGACCCGCGGCTGTGGCCTGGCGATGGCGCCGGGCCGGGCCGGGTGCTGGAGCTGGAGCAGGTGACCAAGACCTACCCCAGCACCCCCCCGGTGACCGCGCTGGCCGGGGTCAGCTTCACGGTCATCGCCGGTGAGCTGGTCGCCATCGCCGGCCCGTCAGGGTCGGGCAAATCCACGCTGCTGCACCTGATGGGCACGCTGGACCGGCCCAGTACCGGCACGGTGCGGGTCACCGGCCTGGACGTGGCCGCCCTGGGTGACCGGGAGCTGGCCGGGCTGCGGGCCGGACGGGTCGGGTTTGTGTTCCAGCAGTTCTTCCTCACCGAGCAGGCCAGCGCCCTGGACAACGTCGCCGACGCCCTGCTGTATGCCGGGGTGGGCATCGCCGGGCGGCGCGAGCAGGCCGCCTGGGCGCTGGCGCGGGTGGGACTGGGCCACAAGCTCACCGCCCGCCCGACCCAGCTGTCGGGAGGTGAGCGGCAGCGGGTAGCGATCGCCCGGGCGGTGGCCGGCCGGCCGGCGATCGTGCTGGCCGATGAGCCCACCGGCAACCTCGACAGCGCCGCCGGCGCCGCGCTGCTGGACCTGCTGGAGGAGCTCAACGCCGACGGAGCCACCATCATCGTGGTCACCCACGACCACGCCATCGCCGCCCGCATGCACCGGCAGATCGAGATGCTGGATGGGCGGATCGTGGCCGACACCACCACCACCACCGCGGGGCGGCGGCCATGACCGCCCCCGCCCGCCCCGCGCCCGCGCGGCTGCGCCCCGCCGACTTGGCCCGGCTGGCCGCCGTCGGGCTGCGCACCCGCAAGCTGCGCGCCGCCCTGTCGGCGCTGGGGATCGCGATTGGGGTGGCCGCGATCGTGGCGGTGCTGGGCCTGTCGGCCTCTTCCCAGGCCGGGCTGCTGGCCGAGATCGCCAAGCTGGGCACCAACCTGCTCACGGTCCAAAACGGGCAGGACTTCGCCGGCCAGACCGCCGAACTGCCCCTCACCGCCCCGGCGATGATCGCTAACCTGCCCGGGGTCACCTCAGTCCAGGACACCGGGACGGTCCCCAACGTCAGCGCCTACCGCAGCCCGCTCATCCCCGCCATCCAGACCAACGCCCTGCAGGTGCAGGCGGCCAGCCTGGGCCTGCCGGCCACCGTCGGCACCAGCATGGCCCACGGCTCCTACCTGAACGCCGCCACCGCCCAAGAGCCCGTGGCGGTGCTGGGCGCCGCCGCCGCCCAGCGGCTCGGGATCGATGCGATCTGGCCGGGGGAGCGGATCTGGGCGGGCGGCATGTGGTTCTACGTCACCGGCATTTTGAAGCCCGCCGTGCTGGCCCCCGAGATCGACTCCTCCATCCTGGTCGGCTACCCCGCCGCTCAGAAATACCTCGGGCTCAACGGCCACCCCTCCACCATCTATCTGCGCGCCGCCACCAGCCAGGTCCAGACCGTGGACAACCTGCTCGGCGCGCAGGCCAACCCGGAAAACCCCGAGCAGGTCAACGTCTCCCAGCCTTCGGCCGCCCTGACCGCCCAGGCCGCCGCCAAAGGCGCCTTCAACACCTTGTTCCTGGGCCTGGGCGCGGTCGCCCTGCTGGTCGGCGCGGTCGGCGTGGCCAACATCATGATCATCTCCGTGCTCGAACGGCGCTCCGAGATCGGGCTGCGCCGCGCCCTGGGCGCCACCAAAGGCCACATCCGCACCCAGTTCCTGTCCGAAGCCATCCTGCTCGCCCTCGCGGGGGGCGCGGCCGGAGTCGCCACAGGTGTGGCCGCCACCGCCATCTACGCACACACCAAGGGCTGGGCCACCGTCATCCCGCCACTAGCCTGGGCCGGCGGGCTGGCCGCCGCCATCATCATCGGCGCCCTCGCCGGGCTGCTGCCCGCCCTGCGCGCCACCCGCCTCTCACCCACCCAAGCGCTATGGACCCTTTAACCTGCTGCTGCCCGCAGGCTCGACAGCGGCATCCAGAACTGCCACAGCCCTGGGCACGCAATAGCGATCCGGCCGCTGGCACATCCGGTGTTCCTGGCGCGGCCGCAGGATCAGCCGTTCGGGATATCCGGAGGAGGATCACCACAGTGAGCGCTCCGACCTGCCAGCGATGAGTCGGCGCAGGTTCCTGCGCGGATCACGCCGAACTCACACCCGATCCTCCGGTAACGCGGGCGGCCGTCGCCGGGCAACTGAGAGGAGGCGACATGGCCCGAGGAGACGGCATGATTGACGGCTGCAGACGGGCTGGCGGGCGCCACCGGGGACGCCAGTCCCGGCTGCGCCGGGCGGGGCCTGTTGCCCTCACCCTCGTCATGGCCGGCGTTCTGGCCGCGGCCTGCGGCGGCTCCCCGGCCTCGCCCAAAGCCGCACAGAGCCGATCGAGGCAAAGCGCGGAGCTCGCGTACACGTCCTGCATCCGGGCACACGGAGTGCCGAACTTCCCCGACCCTCAGCCCGGCGGCGGTTACGCCCGCAGCGCCATCAACGCGATCGGCCAGAACTCGCCCCAGCTCCAGTCGGCCCAGAAGGCCTGCCACGCGCAGGCAGCCGCCGCCGGGTTCGTGCACACCCCGGCCCAGATCCGGCGGCATGTCCAGCAGGAAATGGCGGAATCGGCTTGCATGCGCAAGCACGGCGTGCCGGACATGCCCGATCCGAACGCGCAGGGCCAGATAATCTTTCCGCCTGGCGGGCCCAACCCGAGCCAGCCGCAATTCCAGGCCGCCCAGAAGAGGGCGCGGCTAGTCGCGCTCTGCGGCCGGCAGTGCGGCCAGGGCGTCGCGGGCCTCGTCGGCGATGGGCGGGGGAACGGTGATCGACAGCACCTGCCGCAGCGCCTTGCCGTAGGCGACGTCGTAGGCCTGGGCAGCCGGGACCGCGATGTCCGGCACCACCCCGGTGCCTTGCCAGTTCGTTCCCGTGACCGGGTTGATCGACCGGGCGAAAGGCACCGCGATCGTCAGGGTCGAGGAGATGGGCACCATCCTGGTCGGGTGGGCGCCGCCGCCGGTCGTCTCGCCGATCACCTGGGCACGGCCCTGCGCCTGCAGGCTGTAGCAGAGGTCCTCACCGCCGGAGAACGTCTCGTGGCTGGTCAGCAGGTAGACCGGCCGGTCGAGATAGCGCGAGCCCGGTACGTAGGCCAGGGTCCAGAACTGCTCGGTTTCCCCGGTGTCGGCGTGGAAGATGTCGGTGAGGTGGGTATCTGCGCCGGGGAACAGGTAACTGCACCAGAAGGCCACCCCATGGGGTGAGCCGCCGTGGTTGCGCCGCAGGTCGATGATCAGCGCGTAGGTCCCCGTGATCAGTTCCATCGCCGCGGCGATGGCCGGGCCAGCCTCCTGCGGGGGGGCCACCCCGCGCAGGTCCAGATAGCCGACATTGCCCGCCAGCCGCTCGACGCGGTGAATCCCGTAGTTGAGCGGGTGCCCCCGATCCCGCCGACCCGGCCCAGATCTGCCCGGCCCCGGCCCAGGCTCGCTCCCGGGGCGGGCTGGCTCGCGCCTGGCGGGCCGCGGTGGCAGCGGCGGCATCACCCGCACCCGCAGGTGCTTGTCCGCGCAGACCTCATCCAGTTGCCCGGTGAGCCGCTCCGCGAGCTCGGCCTCGCCGAGGCCGTCGTACTCGCCGGCGGCCAGCCGCGCCTCGATCGCGGTGGCGGCCTGCTCGGCGCGGTCGGGAAACACGTAAGTAGTGCGCAGCAGCGCGAGAGCGGTTTCCACGATCTCCCGTGGGGGCAATGGCTCGCTTGTCAGCGCGGGGTCATCTGGCATCGTGATCCGGGGCGCAGCATCGGGGTCGCTGACGTCGTCGACGGTGAACTCCAGCAGCCTGGCCGGGGGAAGCCTCAGTGACAGCTCCCGCCGGATCCGCCTCATCCCCGCCTGGTGGGCCTGCGCCCATCCGTCCAGGAACCGCTGGTAGTCCTCCGGCCCGCCCTCCGTTGCGATGAATACCCGGACCAGCAGCTCTCCCGGCTCGAGCACCGGGTCATCGCCGTAGTGAAGCAGGGCGACCCGCTGCACCGCACCAGCCCTGAGGCGCGCCTTGACCTCACGGTCAATCAGGCGTTCCAGGCGCTCCTTGTCCGGCCGTTCCACGTCAGCCTCCCCGGCTCACCCTGGCAAATAACGCTAGGTAGTTTGTCATGAGTGATGCACCCCGGCATCGCCGCCGTCAGGAGTTCAGGTAGGCGAGGACGGCCAGCACGCGCCGGTTGTCATCCTCCGACAATGCCAGCGCGAGCTTGGTGAATATGCTGGTCGTGTGCTTGCTGACGGCTTTCTCCGTGACGAAGAGCCGCTGCGCGATCGCGGCGTTCGAGCGTCCCTCGGCCATCAGCGCCAGGACATCGCGCTCCCGAGCGGAGAGCCGGGCGATCGGCTCGTCGCGGGACCGGCGGCCGAGCAGCTTGGACACAACCTCGGGGTCCATCACCGTGCCGCCCCCGGCCACGGTACGGATCGCGTCGACGAACTGGTCATCGTTGAACACCCGGTCCTTGAGCAGGTAGCCGACCCCGCCCGCCTGGTCGGCGAGCAGCTCGCGGGCGTATAGCTGCTCGACGTACTGCGACAGCACGACCACCGGAAGGCCAGGCACCTGCCGCCGTGCCATCAGCGCTGCCTGCAGCCCATCGTCGGCGAACGCCGGCGGCAGCCGGACGTCGACGACCGCGACGTCGGGCCGCTGCTCCAGCAGCGCGCACAGCAGGCCGGGCGCGGTATCCACCGCTGCCGCGATCTCGAAGCCGTGCGCGGCGAGCAGCCTGGTCAGCCCGTCCCTCAGCAGGAACAGGTCTTCGGCGACGACAACGCGCACGGCACCTCCATGACGATCATGGTCGGCCCTCCCGGCGGGCTGCTCACGGCCAAGATGCCGTCGAAGGTGCCCAGCCGCCGCTCCACGCCCTGCAGCCCGGTCCCCTTGGCCGGGTCCGCGCCGCCGGCGCCATCGTCGGCCACCTCGATCCGCAGAGTCCCGGACCGGTGCTGGATACGGATATGGACACCTCGCGCGCCGGAGTGCTTGACGGCGTTGGCGAGGGCCTCGGCGACCGCGAAATAACAGGCTGACTCGACGGGTGCGGTCAGCCGGCCCGGCAGGTCGATGTCCAGTTCGGTCGGCAGCGGCGTGTCCAGGGCGAGCGCCTGAACCGCGTGGCCGAGGCCGCGGTCGGCGAGGACCGGCGGGTAGATGCCGCGAATCAGGTCCCGCAGCTCGTTCAGAGCCCGCACCGAGGTCTCGCGCGCCTCCGCAACCAGGGCCAGCGCAGCCTGCGGGCTGGCCGGGAGCATGCGCTCCACCGCCCGCAAGTTCATGCCGAGCGCGACCAGGCGGGCCTGGGCCCCATCGTGCAGGTCCCGCTCGATCCGGCGCAATTCGGAGGTGGCGGTGTCAACGGCGTGGCCGCGGGTCTCGGTCAGCCACCGCACGCGGCCGACCAGGTCGGGATCCGGCTCGTGGTCCAGCAGCGTCCGCACATGCGCGACAATAGTCCGCGGGACCAGCCACGCGCCGAACGCCAGCAACGCACTTGCCTCGACCCCGGCCAGCAGCGCCATCGGCCGGCTGTCGACGAGGAGGGCACCGTACATCACCCCCGTCCCCGGCGGCCCCGCCAGTGGCCCCGGGCCGCCCGGTGCCAGCGACTGCGAGCTCGCGGCAAGCGCGAACCCGCGGACCGCGAAAGCCGCCAGGGCCAGCGGCACCAGATCCGCGGCGACCTGCGGCCACTTGACCACCACGATGAGCGCGGCGACGACCGCCGCGATCGTCCACGGGCGCACACCGAACACCGATAGGCCGACCACAGTCACGGGAACCAGGACGAGGCCCCACCGGTTCTCCCGCATCCAGGTCCGCAGGTCCGAGTCCTGGGTGGCCAGCCGGGCACGCAGGGCCGCGAGCGTGCGCGGGACCAGCCACAGCCCGAGCGTCAGCAGTATCAGAGCCACCGGAACCAGCAGCCGGCCCCGCCACCAGCCGGGGTTAGGGGTGAAGGGACCCCTCGGGCCCAGTTTTATCAGCGGGCCGGGGCCGCCCCTGACGGTCCAGTTGGTCACGTTAGCGAACGGAGGAGCCGGCGGTACCGGGGGCGGCTGCATGACTTCATAGGCCGACCCAGCCAGGCTGCCGACGGCCACCTGGGGCGCGGCTACCTTGCCGGTGGCTCCGCTGCGCGGATTGTCTTGCGCACGACTATCTTGCGAGCGACTGGCTTGCGCCTGGCTGCCCCACGCACGGTAACGTTGCCCTGCCCGGCGGCGGCTAGGGCCTGGCCGAGCCGGGCTCCCGCCGGCAGGCCGCCGAGCCAGCGCGTCACGGGCGCATTCACCTGCAGCACGGTATAGCTGAAATTGGGGCCGGCCCAGATTCCTGACAGTCCCGGCGCGGCCGCGGCCACGACCAGTCCTGACAGTCCCAAGCACACCATCGCGACCGGCACCAGGGCGGCCGCTACGGCTGGCCGCCGGACCACCACGGTGACCGCGAGCACCACCGCCGCGATCGTCCACAGGCTCAGACCGAGCACTGCCATGCCTATCGCGGCCACCGGCACCAGCAGAGCACCCCAGCCGACGTGACGCAGCAGCCTGGTCAGCATCCTCCACAGGAGCTTCATGACCAACCACATACCGTCCATGGTGGCCCGGCCGTCCCTGCCACGCCATGGGGCGGCACCTAGTTCCCAGGTGGGCCTGGACCTACCCCTTCAGTCCAAGGCGAGCGGCCCTGCGTCCCGGGTGGGCGGTGATCCGGCGGTCCGAGCCGCGCGCCGCCACTTGCTGCTACCGCCAGAGCCCGCCGCCGCCGGCCGGGTGGTCATGACAAGGTGGATGCGCAGCCTGTGCGCACGGCCGCGACAGTCCGTAGGCTGGCGGGCATGGCCCGGGGCGGCGCAGCGGCGGTGGCAGCAGCAGGCGGCCTGGCGGGCCTGGGTTACTACCTGGTGGTGACCGGCAAGCTGACGATCGACACCGGCTGGGGACGCCGGGTCCGCCCGCTCGGCCCGTTCGGTGCCGAGATTGCGGCTCCGGCGGCAACGGTGTTCGACGTGATCGCCGCGCCTTACCTGGGCCGCACCCCGCGGGCGATGTCCGGCAAGCTCCAGGTGCTCCAGCGCGGCAGCGACCTGGTCCTGGCCGAGCATTACACCCCGGTGCACCGCGGCAGGCTCACCGCCGCCACGCTCGAGACCGTCGCGTTCGACCGGCCGCGCCGGATCGCGTTCCGGCTCGTCCGCGGCCCGGTGCCGTACATCACCGAGGAATTCGCGCTGACCGAGCACGACGGAACGACCAGGCTCGACTACTCCGGCGAGCTCGGCACCGACTTCGGCATCGTCGGCCAGTGGTGGGCCGGCCGGGTCGCGGCCGCCTGGGAAGCCGCGGTCCGCTCCTCCCTCGCCGGCATCCAGGCCGAATCGCAGCGCCGCGCCAGGACCACTGCAGCCGGCCCCTGACGCCCGCTGGCCAAGCACCACACCGTCTGAGGTGGCCCTGATCACGCCTCCACCGGCCAGCCTCGGTGCCGTTCATGAGGAGGGCGACCGATGAACGCGGGTATCGTCGTTGCGATCTGTGCCACAGTTATCGCCGTCTTGTCTCTTGCAGCCTCCGTGTCCGAGGCTCGGGCGACGCGGCAACACGATCGCATTTCCGCGCGCCCGTTCCTGGAGCTGCGGGCCGGCTTGCGCCAGGGTGGCACGGCGGGTCTTCAGCTCATCAACGCTGGCCTCGGTCCGGCGGCGATCACCAAAACCGTCCTTGCGCTTGACGTAAGCCACTTGGGGAGTTCAGCGAGGCGAGCGTCAACATACTCCGCGGCAAGCTCTCGATGACCGTCCTCGCCACCGGCTACGACCAGTTCCTGCTGAGCGTTGAGCCCTTCGACCGGACCGAGCACGCCGAGTTCGCAGACCTAGTCAAACACCGGCTCGGCATGGAGATTCATTACGAATCCCTTTACGGCGGAGAAGGCTACAAGACGGAGTGGAAGCCAAAGCCGGGATCTTCTTAGAGCGGCCCCCAAGATAGCGCCTTCATCGTGGCGCTCCCGATTACCGAAGTGCTCATGCCGCAATGACGCTCAATCGATGTTTCCGCGTTCGCGTGACCGCAATCGAGGGTCGGACTGGGCGGTCATGCCGATAACAGTTGCATTGCTGGTGTCGTCAGCGGTGTCCCGTGACGCGCGCGCTCGCGGGCTCCGCTGCGGGGCCAGGTCTGACGGTGACGTGTCTCGCCGAGGTGCGGAGGTGGAATATCAGCTGTTCTCAGGTTGGGGCAGGTGCGCTTTAGCGTCGTCGTACGTGCCCGTGGGAGTCGATTCGGCCGGGGCGTAGATGAGGTGCAAAACGCCGGTGGTGAAGGCCTGGGAGGAGACGAGCCGCAGCGGGATCGGGGATTCGCCCTCGTCGAACAGGCGCATGCCCTTGCGGACGGCGATCGGGTGGACCAGCAGGTGCAGTTCGTCGAGGAGACCGGCGGCCAGCAGCTGACGAACGATGGAGACGGATCCGCTCATCGCGATATCCGTTGCGCCCGGTTCGTTCTTCAGCGCGGTGACGGCCTCGACGAGGTCGCTTTGTAGCTGCTCGGAGTTGCGCCAGGTGAACTGGAGATTCTGGTTTGAAACCACGATCTTGCGCGCATCGCCGAGCGCCTTGCCCATGGCGGCGTCCTGGCCGCCCGCGGCCTCGCGGTCCGGCCACGCACCAGCGAAGCTGTCGTAGGTTGTGCGGCCGAGCAACAGCGTGTCGGCGGCGGCCAGCTGGGCGTCGACGGCCGCGCCCATTTCGTCGTTGAAGTACGGGAAGTGCCAATCCTGCGGGTCCTCGACGACGCCGTCGAGCGAGATGAACAGGCCGGCGGTGATTTTCCGCATCGAACTACTCCTTGATCATCGTGATGAGGTGTCGTGTCATCTGGTCTGACCGTTGTCGGAGCGGCAACTCATCGCAAGGCGGCCAGAAGCGTCCAAGATGAGCAGCCATGGTGCGCCCCGGTTAGCATCCTCATCTGCATGCTATGCCTGTGATCTTCCTGTCATTTCGGCCACCCCTTGACAGGCTGGTCGTCGGTGACGATGGGAGTCCTTGCTGTGTGTTGTCAGTCCTTGCGTGGTCCGTTCGCGTGACCGCTGGGGCGGGCTGGTTGTCGGGGTCGGGGTGGCGCTGGCTGATGTGTATCTGGAGTTCCTGGGCGGCCGGTTGTCAGGCGACGCTCTGGATGGGTAGCTGATCGGGTGTCCCGGCCGAATACGGTGCAGGCTGCTGCCTATGACCTGAAGGTGTTCTTCACGGTGGTGGGTAAGCCGGCGGATCAGGTCCGGCCTGCTGATGTGCTGGCGTTTATCACCGCGCAGCGCACCGGCCGCGCAAGCGCGCATGGCGCGCTGCGACGGCAGGAGCACCTGGGTGGGCTGGCGGCGGTACGGCCGCCCCAAAGCTGCGACCTGTGGAGTGGCCGGTATTCAAGGAGCCGGGACTTGCACGCCAGATTGGGCGCAATCGGCCCGGAGCAGGGTGAAGGCCACCGGCGCGATGCCCGTGTGTCCTATGTCCCTAACGGCCGTCCGCGCGTCGGCGGCAAGGCGCGGGTCGGTGACATGGTCCGCGATGTGCCGGAGAGCCGGAATATCCGGGATACCCCCGTTGCGCGTGACATCGGCCAGCAGCCACTCGCACGCCTGGAGCCCGGTGAGCCTCACCGGCGCTGATGCGGTGACATGGTCGTGCGCTTGTAGCGCGGGAGCACCGCCGCAGCCCGCGGCCATCAACGCAGGCGCAACGGCGGTGAACAGGAGCGCTCTCATCGAATCGTCGGCCCGGGAAGGGCCGGCGCGGTCGCCGGCGCCACGTCTGCGGCTCCAGGCGATCCGCCGCCGTCGGTGCGGGCGGCCTGGTTCCAGATCAGGTCAGCCGCGTCCATGCGCACATTATGGTCCGCCTCGGCACGATCGTTGAGGCGCGCCAACGGCCTATCCACTCTACCGCCCCAGGCAGAGCATGTTTCCGACCTGGAGATGCCTGTTGGCCGGGGGTGCTGGGTGGCACGCTTGGTGGGTGGATGCTGGCACAGGCGGGACATCGGACGGGGTGTTGTATCGTCTGGCGGCGTTGCGTTAGCACCGGCGGGGCGAGCAGCGTTCTCATAAGCCGCTGCTGGCGCTGCTGGCATTGGGCCGGCTGGCTACTTCGGGGTCCAGTGAGCTGCCCTGGCCGGAGGCTGAGTCAGCGCTGGCGGATCTGATCGCGGAGTTCGGGCCGCCCTCACGGACGGGCCGGGCGCAGAGCGCGGCTTACCCGTTCACCCGGTTGCGCTCGGACGGGGTGTGGGTGCTCGACTGCGATGTGCCGATGGACCTGATCGGCCCGCTTGCCGCCGGGCAGGTGACTGGCCGGTTCGAGGCGTCACTACAGGCTGTGCTGCGCGCCAGTCCCGAACTTGTCCGGGCGGCTGCACGAGACCTGGTGCTTAGTAACTTCCCGGACACTGCCGCCCCGGACGTGCTGGAAGCCGCCGGACTGGATCCCGGCCTCGTCCTGGATGCCGTCGCCGTACTCCCGGGTCCGGCCGGGCCAGCCACCGTGCGCCGCCGGGATTCTGGGTGGAGGCCGGGGTGCTGCAGGCCTGGGACCGGCAGTGCGCGTTCTGCGGGTATGACGGGCAGCTGGCTGCGGCCAGCGTCGGCATCGACGCGGCGCACGTGCGGTGGTTTGCCTTCGGCGGCCCCCGACGCCCTCGATAACGGCATGGCTCTGTGCGTGCTGCACCACAAGCTGTTCGATCTGGGCGTGCTGGGCCTGGACCGTGAGCTCCAGGTCCTGGTGTCGGCTGTCTTCACCGCGCGCACCGACGCCGGCCGCGCGGTGTATGCCCTGCACGGCCGCAAACTCAAGCCACGCCCTGGCACCCTCGCCCCCGCCGCAGCGCACGTGGCATGGCACGCCCGCGAAGTCTTCAAAGGCGAACCACTGACAACCTGACCGAGCCGCTGACGCGCCATTACCAACCCGCTGAATGAGCCCAGGTTTCGGAGCCTGCCAGTTGCTTACGATCTTGCCGATGTGAGCGAGTCCTGTCTGCCGCATCCTTTATGCAGAGGTCAGCATCCCCATTCGTGGTCAGCAATGCAGTGAGAGACACGTTGGCTGAGTACCGATATCCACCCTCAGCGCGGGCCGGATCGCTGCCGAGTCTGTACGCCTTGCTGTGTTCAGGGCTGGGCGTGGGCGCGGAGCGCATATCCACCAATTCGGGGCGTCCTGATCGCGCTACGCATGCTGGCGGCCCCGAAAAATCCCGGTGCGCGGCCAACTGGTTTCTTCGGTTTCGGTCGGTACGGCGAAGATTTCCTCGCTGAACATGGCCGCGCCTGGCGGCGAGGTAAACCAGGCGCCCGCATGTCTCACGATGGCGAGCCGGCGCCGGGCAGGCGCCAGCGGAACGGGGCGGCCAGCCGCCGGAGTGCGGGTTCTGGCCCCCATGACCCGGGGGCGTAAGGCTCTACCGGCGGCGGGTTCTCCAGCAGTGGCGCGGAGATCTCCCACAGGCGTTCCACGCCGTCGGCTCGGGTGAACAGCGCCTGGTCACCGAGCATGGCGTCGAGAATGAGGCGCTCGTAGCCCTCCAGGCCGTTGCATGCACAGAACGAGTCCTGGTAGCGGAATACCATCT
>WNGB01000024.1_pt1 | contig 159212 bp, 160 predicted proteins | sample 5400681 | NCBI WGS metagenome assembly WNGB01 (sample SAMN13153367, study PRJNA577476) | soil metagenome | isolation source: 115 cm soil or saprolite under grassland replicate 2 | place: USA:California | collected 2016-06-15 | reverse complement strand
TTGGTCGACGCCGGCATCTCCTTGGTGCTGCGAGCCCGATGGTAAGTATGGCGCGGGGGCCTGCGGAACCGTTGACTGCTGCCTCGAGCGCGAACCTTAGAGTCGTAACTGGAGGCCCCTCCGATCCGGCGTGTCCTGTTGTCTGGAAAGGAGGCACCTGATGGACGTCGTCGTCGAGCGCTGCGCGGGGCTAGACGTGCACCGCGACTGCGTCGTTGCGACCGTGCGTGTGCCGGGTGCGGGCAAGAGCCGGCGCCGGCGCGAGCAGCGGACGCGCAGCTTCGGCACCACGATCGGCCAGCTCGAGACGCTCGCCGACTGGCTACAGAGCTTCGGCGTAACGCTGGTCGGAATGGAGGCGACCGGCGTCTACTGGAAGCCGGTCTTCTACGTGCTCGAGCGGCGGTTCGAGTGCTGGCTCTTGAACGCGCAGCATCTGCACAACGTCCCCGGGCGCAAGAGCGACGTGATCGATTCGGGCTGGTGCTGCCAGCTGCTCGAGCACGGGCTGGTGCGGCCGAGCTTCGTGCCGCCGCCCGAGATCCGGCGTCTGCGCGACCTGACGAGCCTGCGCGTTTTTCTGTGTATCGGTGGGTGGCTAGGTGTTGTCGGGGATGCGGTCTCCGAAGTGGATGCGTAGGACTGCCATCGCTTGCGTCCAGTTGTAACAGGTTCGCCAGGTCGTCTTGGCGCGCGTGATCGCGAGCCAGATCAGCCGCAGTGCGGCGTCGTCGTTGGGGAAGTGTCCTTTGGTCTTGATCGTCTTGCGGATCTGCACGTGCAGGCTCTCGACGGTGTTGGTGGTGTAGAGGATGCGGCGGATCTCGTCGGGGAAGGCGAGGAAGGGGATGACGCGGTCCCAGGCTCGTTGAGCCCAACTCACCACGCCCAACCGCAACGCCCGCCCTGACCGGGCGATGCACAACCCTACCCAGTTGACGCACGGCCCTCCTTCATACAGAGGGGTCGACGATTCGAGTCCGACAGAGGCTCTCCGAAGCCCCTGCTCTGCTGATCAGCTCCTTCTGTTTGCGAACGGGACGACAGTTTCGTCTCGGCGCCACGGAACGTCCACCTCGACGGACAGGAGGTCGAGTCCCTACGCGTCTCGGGAGGCGCGCAGGGACTCGACCAACCCCTGACGGCTTTGCGGCGCGACTAGGAGGGCGTCGTGGTTGCGAGCGCACCGGCCCGACTGCGTCGGTGGGCGGTTGCTCCAGCGGCCGAAACGAGCATGACGCCGACCGCGGCAAGAGCACCGATGCCCGCGTCTCCCCATGCGAATCCGCCCGACGCCGTGGATGCCGTTGCGGCTGCGTGTCCAATCGTCTCTCCCGCGTTGCCTCTGGCGAAGTAGGTGCGGAGCGCCTGAGGGCTGAACTGCGTGACGCTCGGACCGAAGAGCCTGATCACCGTCCGGAACTGATCCGCCGTGAGTCGAGTCCAGGCGTTTCCGTAACGGGCATTGAGCGCTTCGCCGCGCAGCCTCAGCGCGAGCGCATTGCTGTTGGCGTAGGTGCCGAGGTGGTACTGACGGTTGAGCGCCTCGCCGCGGATGAGCAGCGCTTGCCACTCTTGGGCGGTCACTCCGCGAGGAATGCCGTTTGCCGCGCCTGCAGAGCCGGCGGCGGTGATCGTTGCGGCAGCGATCGCGACCACGACCGCGAGCCGAGCTGCGCGAGATGGACGGTTCATCGTTCCTCCTCACTTGCTTTGCGCGGGCCGCCCGGTGCGGCCCTCGTGCAATCAGGCTCGTCGCCGCCACCCACGATTCGGTGTGCGTCCGGTGAGGGGCCCGGTAAGGGCGTGGAAGACGGCCGGGAGGAGGCGTGTTAGCGTCGCTGCGGAATGGACTTCCTCGTGCTCGGGCCGCTCGAGGTGCGGGACGGCGATCGGCGCGTCCCGCTCGGGGGCGGCCAGGCCCGAAAGCTGCTCGGGATCCTTCTGGTGCATGCGAACGAAGTCGTCGCAAGTGAGCAGCTCATCGACGCCCTCTGGGAGGGCAACCCGCCCGAGACGGCGGCGAAGGCGCTCCAAGGCCTCGTCGCGCAGCTCCGCAAGCTGCTGACGGCGGGACTGCTGGTCACCGAGCCTCCCGGATACGTGCTTCGTGTCGGTCCCGACCGAATCGATGCAAAGCGCTTCACGCAATTGATCGAGGATGCAGATGGGTCGCCGCCGAGGGAGGCGGCGGCGAAGCTGCGGGAAGCGCTCGCCCTTCGCCGCGGCCGACCCTTTGCGGACTTCGCCTACGACGAGTTCGCGCGGCAAGCGATCGTGCGCCTGGAAGAACTGGAGCTCGCCGCGCTCGAGGCGCGGATCGAGGCTGACCTCGAACTCGGCCGCCACCCGGCCCTCGCCGGTGAGCTCGACACGCTTGTCGCGGCCCACCCGCTGCGAGAGCGACTGCGGGGGCAGCAGATGCTCGCGCTCTACCGCAGCGGGCGCCAGGCCGACGCACTTGCTGCCTACCGCAACGCACGCGAGACTCTCGTCGAGGAATTGGGGCTCGAACCCAGTGAAGAGCTACAACAGCTGCAGAAGCGCATCCTCGCTCACGATCCCCGCCTCCTCGTCCCGCGGCCGGAAGCTCCGGGCGATGGAGCAAGCCTCGGAGAGCGCACGACTCCGAAGCTTCTGCTACGACCACGCGTGTTCGGCCCGCTCGGAGCCCTTCTCTTGATCGCTGCGGTCGTCGCTATCGTCGAAGCGACAACGAGGGGCAGCTCGTCCCCGGTCCTCGTTCGGACGAACTCGGTCGCCGTGATCGACCCGAGCGACGGCCGAGTCGTTAGCGATATCGCAGTCGGCACTCGACCGGTCGCCGTGGCCGTCGGCGACAGCGCAGTCTGGGCTGCGAACGCAGACGACGGCACCGTCTCCCGCATCGATCCAAAGACCAGGGAGGCCGTGAGCACGATCGGGATAGGCGGCGACGTCAGCGACGTCGCAATCGGCTTCGGCTCCGTCTGGATCGCCGGCGGCAACGACGGCACGCTGACGCGGATCGACCCGAAGCTGAATGCGGTCGAGGCGACGCTGAGGCTCGGTCCCGCCGGCGAGCTCTCACCGCAGCCCGTCTTCGCTGTCGCCGTCGGCGAGGGCAGCGTATGGGCAACCCGCGGGAACAGCGTGCTGAAGATCGACCCCGCGACGAATCAGACCGTGGCTCGGATCCCCGTCTCCTCGCCGCTCGCGATCGCCGTCGGCGGCGGCTCGCTCTGGGTGACCACCTCCGCAGAGCGCATCCTCCGTATCGACGCCGCCTCAAACATCCTCACGGCACGCGCTGCGCTTCCTTCCCAGGGCACCGCCGCCGTCTGGCAGGACGGGCTCTGGATGATCATCTCCGTCGGCCAGGGAAACGTGTGGCACTTCGATCCGAACTCGCTTACGCCCACCTCGACCTTCACGACCGCGACCGGCGCGATCGATCTCGCCGCGGGCGAAGGAGCCGTTTGGAGTGCGAACTCCATGGGAAGCGTCTGGCGGATCGAGCCCTCGAGTGGGCGCGTCACGAAGATCGCGCTGGGGCACCACCCAACGGGAATCGCGTCCGGCGACGGCGCGGTCTGGGTCGCAATCGCCTAGCCGACGAGGTTGTCGGCGTTCCGGCCGAGGATCTGCGCACGCCTATCGGTGGAGGGTGGACGGCACCCTGATGGTGCCCGCAACGATCTGGGCCCGGATCCTGTCGAGCTCGCGAAGGTACGGGCGTAGCACCTTCGGACTGACCTTCCCGAGGCCGACGCCCTCGTTGTGAAGGTCGAAGACGGCATCGCCAGGCGTGGGAAACCGCCCCTCCTGGAACGCCTTCACGGTGCTGAGGACGGCGACATCGAGCCGTTTGACCACGCTCGTCAGGATGTGCGGGCCAAGTGAGGACTGGTCGGTGTCGACTCCGATCCCCCACACACGCTTCTCCTTCGTCGCCGCGAGCGCACCCAGCCCGCAACCCCCGGCGACGTCGAATACCACTCCCGATCCTCGGGCGATCTGGTCGAGCGCCACCGTCCTGCACTTCGCGGGGTCCTGGAAGCTGTGCGAGTACGCGATCAACGTGGTGATACCCGGGTCGGCCTTCCGGGCACCTGCTTTGAAGCCCGCGATGAAGTCATCGACAGTCGGGATCGGGAAGCCACCGACGGCGCTGATCACGTCCTTCCCCGGCCGCCGCTTCTCCATCAGCGCAGCCAGATATCCGGCCAGGTAAGCCGCCTGCTCCGTTCTGAAGACCGCGCCGCGGACGTTCCGTGGGTGGTGCTTCAGCGCCTTCTGCGAGGAGTCGATGACAGCGAAGGTTCTGTCTGGGAACTTCGGTGCAACCGTGTCGAGGTCATCAACTTCGAGGTAGCCGAGCGCGATGATCAGGTCGTACTTCTGCCGCGCAAGATACGAGAAGCTCGGAACGTAGCTGTTCTGCCGCGGTCCGGGCACGACGGTCTTCGCCTCGACCCCGAGTTCCTTCACTGCGCGCTGCAGGCCCGCGAACGCGCCCTGCTGGTAGGCGTCGGTCACGGCTGTCGTCTGGAAGACGAGCCCGATCCTGAGCCGGCTGCGTCCCTCGGCGGCCCCGGACGCGACGACAAGCATGATTGCGGTGATGCCCGCCAGCGCGACGAGGGCCCGCGGCTTCATTCACAGACGTTACAACGATGCCGAGTAGGGCGGAACTGCCCTACCGGGGAGCAGGCCACGACGCCAAGCGCACTGCGCCCAGAGCGGCCGCACGATCTCGTCTAATCAGACAACCGATCATGGAGCCGTTGTTGAGCAGAGCGGGCGCAACTGCTGGCAACCGGTCGCAAACGCGAACGAGTTGAAAACGGCCCGGAGGCGGCTAAGCGCAGCCGGGAGCGACCCACGGCAACCTCCCAAGCTTTGATGGTAAGTAGTCCCGGCGGCGCGGCCGCCACCGCAGCGGGATGAAAATCCCCAGCCGTTAGCGAGCCTCTGGGCTGTTCACTGCTCCGCGGACGAGGCGATGTCCGCGCCGGCCTTGTAAGAACGGGATCGCTGCAGCGATTTTGCCGCGATCGCGCGGGGCCGCGCTTCATTTTCACCTTAGGAGGAGGTCGATCATCTCCAGGCGGAGGGGCTGCCCCGGTGGCTCTTCTTGAGTGCGGGCGGCGCGACCGCTGTTGTCTAGTGAGGCAACCACGCAACTACACACGTACTACACGGGCCCTGCCGGGTGGTAGCCGGTCGTAGCCGGTCACAGCCGGTTCGCTCGGCCGGGAAATGCTTGCTCTACCACGTAATTCCGGGTGGGAGCCGGTTGTAGCCGGTTCCGCCGTACCGGCCTGTCACGCCGGAGGTCGCGGGTTCGAGTCCCTCGCTCCCGTAAAATACCTGCAAATTAGATAGTTTTGGGACGTGTTCAGGCCCGACTGCGCGTCAGGCCCGGCGCTCAGCTTTGGTCAGTCGTAGGCGCCGGCTCAGCGTTGTCGGCGGTGGCCGCCCAGCTGCCGAGGAGGTTGAGCGCCGCTTCGGAGCGCGAGCCGGGCTCGGCGGCGTAGGTGAAGATCGCCAGCCCGTGGTCTGCGGCGAGGTCGAGCCGGTTGAAGTTCAGGCTTAGCTCGCCGACGACTGGGTGGTGGAAGTGCTTGACGCCGGTGTTGTGGAAGCGCACATCGTGGGCGGCCCAGCGGGTGCGGAATGCTTCGCTGTGGGTTTCGAGCTCGCCGACGAGGTCGGAGAGGTCGCGGTCGTGGGGGTCGCGCCCGGCGGCCCAGCGCAGGATTGCGACGCATTCGCCGGCGGCGCGGTTCCAGTCGTCGTGGAACGCCTCAGCCTGCGGATCGAGGAACACGAATCGGGCGTGGTTCGCCGGCCGCGCCGCGTCGGCGTACAGCTGGGAGAACAGCGCGCGGCCGAGCTGGTTCGCCGCCAGGATGTCGAGACGGGCATTGCCGACGTATGCGGCGGCGTGCGTGATCGCGTCGAGCGTCCACTGGACTTCCGGCCGGATCCGCTGCTTGGTCTGGCGGCGACGTGGCCGGGCATCCGCTGGTTGTGTGGAGCGGGCAAGGTCGAAGAGATGGGCGCGCTCGGCGTCGTCGAGCTGGAGCGCCCGTCCGAGTGCTTCCAGCACGTTCGCGGAGGCGCCATCTATGTCTCCGCGCTCCAGACGGGTGTAGTACGGAACGCTCACCCCGGCGAGCACAGCGACCTCTTCGCGGCGTAGGCCGGGAACGCGGCGACTGCCGTACGAGACCAGCCCCACCTGCTCCGGGGTGATCCGGGCGCGACGCGAGGTCAGGAACTCGCGGATCTCCTTCTTCGTGTCCACGAGACCAGCGTAGACCCGGCTTGCCACGACTGGGAGACCCTGCCGGAAGCTCTCTCAACAGGGTCTCTCACCTGCCGCCAACCCGTGCTTTCTTGGAAGCAGCAGAGGCCGCACGCGCTGGGCCTCCGACGATTCAGCAACGAAAGGCTGAGGTACGAGATGAGTGAGAAGCAGACGTGGTTCATTACCGGTGCCGGCCGCGGCATGGGCGTCGACATCGCGCGGGCGGCGCTCGACGCCGGCCACGCGGTCGTCGCAACCGGCCGGAACACCGAGACCGTACGTGAAGCGCTCGGCGAGTCGGACGACCTGCTGCTCGTCGAGCTCGACATCACAAGCATCGCGTCGGCACAAGCGGCGGTAGAAGCGGCGCTCGACCGCTTCGGCCGGATCGACGTGCTCGTCAACAACGCCGGCAACTTCTACGCCGGCTTCTTCGAGGAACTCACCCCTGACCAGATGAGGGCGCAGATCGAGACGAACCTGTTCGGCCCGATGAACGTCACGCGCACGGTGCTGCCCGTGATGCGGAAGCAACAGTCGGGCAAGGTCGTCTCGATCTCGTCGACAGCAGGAATCGTCGGGCAGCCCTTCTGCTCCGCCTATGCCGCCTCCAAGTTCGGCGTCGAGGGATGGATGGAGTCGCTGCGATTCGAGGTCGAACCGTTCGGCATCCACACCACGATCGTCGAGCCGGGCTTCTTCCGCACCGAACTGCTCACGAAGGAATCCACGGCGTACGCCGACCTGTCAGTCGACGACTACGCCGAGCGCACCGCGAAGACACGACCAGCCTGGGAAGCGATGAGCGGCAAACAGACCAACGATCCCGCCAAGCTCGCGAAGGCGCTGATCACAGTCATCGACCAGGAGCAGCCGTCGCTGCGCTTCGTTGCCGGCGCGGACGCGGTCGAGACGGTCGAGCAGAAGGCCAACGAACTGCTCGCACAGGTTGACGCCTACCGCGAGCTGTCGTCGTCACTCGCGGTCGACGAGCACGAGCTGGCGCGGAGCGCGAGCTGAACACGTTGAATACCGATCAGAACAGGAGGCCCGTAAGGGCGGAGTCAAACAGGTACATCATGGAGCGCTACACCCGGGAGTTCCTTCCCACGGGCGACGCTGCGCTGGCGGAGGAGTTCGTCAGCCCGGACATCGTCATGTACTACCCCGGACAGCCCGAGCAGCGGGGCCGGGACACACTTCTGGCCCTCGTTGCCGCGAACCGTGAGGCGTTCCCCGACCTCGTTTGGAAGGCGGAGGAGATGGCCGCCGACGGCGACACCGTGGCTGTGCGCTACACGATGACCGGAACCCAGCATGGCAGCTTCGCCGGGGTCGCATCGACGGACAAGCCTGTCGTCGCGCAGAGCATGGCGTTCTATCGCCTGGCCGACGGCAAGATCATCGAGGAGCGCGCCCAGCTCGACATGCTCGGAATCCTTCGGCAGATCGGGGCCGCCCCGGGCGCATCGGAGAAAGGATCTGAAGAATCATGACCGCAACAACGACTGAAGCGACAACGCCGACAACGGAACCAGACACCTCGCCCGCAACTACCGACGAGTTCATCAATGGTGTCGCCGAACTGATGGCGCACTCGGCCCGCACCCCTATCCTGAGGTGGCCGAGTGAGTACGGCCTGGCCTACGAGGACGTGTTCTTCCCCGCGCAGGATGGTGTCACGCTGGAGGGCTGGTTCATTCCTGCCGACTCAGACCGGCTCATCATCTGCAATCACCCGATGCCGTGCAATCGCTACGGCTACCCCGGACACCTGGAGCCGTGGACCGACTTCGGCGGCTTCGAGGTCAACTTCCTCCCGGAATACAAGACCCTGCACGACACCGGCTACAACATCCTGACGTACGACCTGCGCAACCACGGCCGGAGCGGAATGGGCAGCGGCGGCATCATCGGTCACGGAGTGCTCGAGTACCGCGACGTGATTGGCTCCTTGCAGTACGCGAAGTCCCGAATCGATACCAAGGACATGAAGACGGCTCTGTACAGCCGCTGCCTGGGAGCGAACTCAACGGTCGTGGCGATGAACAAGTACCCAGAAGAGTTCGGTCACATCCTGGCGATGATCGCCTTGCAGCCTGCAGCGCCTCGGGGGTTCGTCGAAGCTGCCTTGGAGAGAGCTGGAATCGCGAATGGTCGGGAGTCGTTCGACAAAGCGCTCCACAGGCGCAGCGGGTATCGGCTCGATGACTTCAGACCGATCGAGGACACAAGGGCAGTCACCGTCCCGACACTCGTCGCCCAGGTCCACGACGACTTCACGATGCCTCCGTCCTACGTGCAGGGGATCTACGACAACATCTCCGCTGAAGACAAGAAGCTCTTCTGGATCGAAGGGACGGATCTTCGTTTCCAGGGATACAACTACTTCGGAGAGCACCCGGAGCTGGTCCTGGAGTGGTTCGACACACACATGTCATGACACCTAGCGACGCGGAAGCACCGATCCACTCGGCAACCAACACGACCAACACCAAGGAGGGTCGAATGGCAGACGAAGAGTTCAAGAAGGCCCTAGAGGCCAGCCGAGAGATCGAGCTCACGGTCACCGGCCGAACGTCCGGCCGGGAGATCTCTAACCCCGTATGGTTCGTGCGCGAGGGCGAGAAGCTGTATCTCGTTCCAGTGAAGGGATCGGACGCCGACTGGTACAAGAACGCACTGAAGACGCCGACGATCCGCCTCGCCGTCGAGAGAGCGCAGCTCAGCGCAAACGCGAGCCCGATCTCAGACGCCGCCAAGGTCGATCATGTCCTCGAGAGGTTCCGGGCCAAGTACGGCGCTCGGGATGTAGAGGCGTACTACCCGAAGCAGGATGTCGCGGTGGAGGTTCCGCTCGCGTGACACGCTTGCCTGGGACGACTCGAAGCAGTAGGTCACTCGGGTCGATCCGACCGGGCGGATTGAAGACGTTGCGAACGCGATCGGCGAACTAATCGCAGAGGGGAAGGTCTTGCACTTTGGCCTCTCTGAGGCCGGTCCCGAAACGATCCGTCGAGCGCACGCGCCGCAACCGCTCACAGCCGTTCAGACCGAATACTCACTCATGGAACGCGACCCGGAGCGCAACGGCGTGCTCGAGACGTGTGAGGAGCTGGGAATCGGCTTCGTTCCGTGGGGGCCTGTGGGAATCGGGTACCTGACCGGGAAACTGGATGCTCGCTCGGAGTTCGACCAGAAGACCGATCTTCGAGCCGGGTTCGACCGCTTCTCTTCCGAGAACCTCGCAGCGAACCAACCGATGTGTCGATCTCCTGAAGCGCCTCGCAGAGAAAAAGGACGCGACACCTGCGCAGATCGCGCTGGCATGGCTTCTGGCGCAGAAGCCGTGGATCGTACCGATCCCAGGCACAAGCAAGATCGAGCACTTGAACGAGAACCTTGGTGCTGTCGATGTACCGCTTACCTCCGACGATCTGGGTGAGATCGAGTCTGCGTTCGCTGCGATTGCCGTTCATGGTGGGCGTATGAACGAGATGCAGATGGACGTCGCGGAGCCATGACTGACCTCAAAGAGATGTTCTTGCGCTCGATCGCGCAGGCACTCTGATCGAGCCCGTCCCTCTGGTTGAGGAACATGACGCGGCGCCAACTTCGTGGCCGGCGTGTCCACCGGCGCGACAGGGGGTGTCTGCGATCGGGTCGCTAGGGTGCGACGAACCAGCAGCTCGAGCTGCAGCCGTACATCGTCGGGCAGCGATGGTGCGGCCTCCCACCGCCCCCTCCGTTTCCCGTCAGGCGAAGAAACACAACCAGCCTGTCAGTTCGCGCTCGACCTCTGCAGGCAGTTGCCGGTTCAGGCGACGAAACGTGGAGCAGTCGTCATTGCCGCGCGACTTTCGCGTCCAGATACTGGAGAAGCTCGTGCGCGGCGAGCTCGATCTCCTTGTGCCGCCACTCGGCGGCGCGGTAGTGGCAGGCGATCAGGCCCATCCGGTGCAGTCGCCGGAAGTCGCCGTACACGAACGCGTAACGGGCCTTTGTCTCGTCATCGGCGCCCTCGGTCAGACCCAGGTGCCAAAGTGCGTAGTCCTGGAACGAGTGGGCCTTCAGGAACGCATTCTGCTCGCGGGCGCGCGGCTGCGCGTTCTGCCAGCGCGAGCGGACCACGTACTGGCGGGCGTCGATCAGCGACTTGGCGTGCGCGACCGCTTCCTTGTTCACCGTGTAGGAGGCGATCCGCGGATTCTGCCGCAGCGGCTCCCCGCGCACATCCCGTTACGCGAATCCCCATACGAACCCGGCCGGAGCCGCTGATTCCCGCGTCAGAGAAGCCGGTCGAGTGTGATCGGCAGCGCCCGTACGCGGCGGCCGGTGGCGTGATAGACGGCGTTGGCGATCGCTGCTGCCGCGCCGACGATGCCGATCTCGCCAACGCCCCTGGTTCCCATGGGGTTGGCGTGAGGATCCGGTTCGCCTAGCCAGATCGCCTCGATCTGCTTGATGTCGGCGTTCGTCGCGATGTGGTATCCGGCGAAGTCGTGGTTGACGACGTGGCCGAAGCGCGGGTCGACGATGCTTTCTTCATGCAGGGCCATCGATAGTCCCATGGTCATCCCGCCGATCAGTTGCGAGCGGGCGGTCTGGGGGTTGACGATCCGGCCCACGTCGAACACTCCGAGCATCCGCGATACGCGGATCTCACGGGTGTCGGCGTGTACGTGCACTTCGGCGAACTGAGCGCCGAACGAGTGCAGCGCGAACCGCTGGGCGTCCGGGTTTGGCTCCATCTGGGTCTCGACTTCTGCCCCGTGCGTCGGGTCGGTACCGTGCTGTTCGCGAAACGCGCGGGCGGCGGAGACGATCGACGAGCCCCACGAGCTGATGCCTGTGGATCCGCCCGCGACGCTGGCCAGCGGTAGCGCGCTGTCGCCGATCTCGAGCTGGATCGCTTCGACGGGGCATTCGAGGGCGTCGGCGGCGATCTGGGTGAGGGCCGTCCAGGCGCCCGTGCCGATGTCGGCGGCGCCGATCTGGACGAGATAGCGCTCCTCCGCGGTGTAGCGGATCCTCGTCCAGGAGCCCGGGATGGTGCCGGCGCCGTAGGTGGCGCTTGCGACGCCGATACCGGTCAGCCAGCCGTCGTGGCGGCGGATCCCCGGCGTCGGGTCGCGCTGTTCCCAACCGAACCGCCGTGCCCCTTCGCGGAGGCAACTGAGAAGATTGCGCGACGACCAGGGTCTCCCGGTTTCCGGATCGCGCTCCGGCTCGTTGCGGATGCGCAGCTCGATTGGATCGATGCCGGAGGCGGCGGCCAGCTCGTCCATCGCGACTTCGAGTCCGAACATCCCAGGGCATCTGCCAGGGGCTCTCATCCACGAGCCGACCGGCACGTCGAGCGCCGTCAGCCGGTGCGTGACGCGGCGATTCGGAGCCGCGTACATCATCCGGGTCACCGCTCCGGCCGCTTCCCCGAACTCCTTGACTTTCGAGGTCTGCGTGAGCACGTCAACCGCGATCGCCGTCAGCCGCCCATCGGCGTCGGCTCCGAGACGGACCCGCTGGATCGTCGGCGGGCGGTGCCCGGCGAGCGGGAACAGCTGCTGCCGGGTCAAGGCCAGCTTCACCGGTCGACCTGGCACCAGTTGGGCGGCCAGGACGGCTAGGACGTTGTGCGCGTGCGGCATGCCCTTGGCTCCGAAGCCGCCGCCGACGTAGGGCGAAATCACCCTGACCTGCTCGGGCGGGAGTCCGAACATCGGCGCCAGGATCGTCCGCACGACGTGGGCCCCCTGGGTCGAGTCGTAGAGCGTGAGGCCCTCGTCGTTCCAGAGCGCGATGCTGCTGTGCGGCTCCATCGGATTGTTGTGCTCCATCGGCGTGCTGTAGATCTCGTCGATGGTCATGGCCGCTGACGCCAGTCCGGCCTCGACATCCCCTTGCTCGGTGTCGGTCGGGGCAGCGTTGACGCGCTCCGGCGCGTAGAAGTCATCCCGGTCCGACCGGAACTCCGCATCGTGCGGCTGCTCGTCGTATCCAATTCGGACAAGGCTTGCCGCATTCCGGGCGACCTCTAGGCTCTCCGCGATCACCCCGCCGATGAGCTGTCCACGGAACGCGATCTGATCGGACTGCAGGATGGCCAGCTCTCTGTCCTCGACTGAGCGAGCCTCGGGGTTGTTGTAGATCACCGCCACCGAGTCCTTCGCAGCCGCCAGCCGAGCCGCGTTCGAGTGGGAGAGAACGGCCACCACCCCGTCCATCGCCTCGATGGTCGAGGCGTCGATCGTGGTGATCCGTCCGCGGGCGATCGTCGCCTGGAGCGGATACAGATAGAGCGGCTCGTCCACCTGCTGCTCGTACGCGTATGGCGCAGTGCCCGTGACCTTCGCGGGACCGTCGAGCCGCGCAAGCGCGCTGCCGATCGCGCCGTGCTCGATCTGAGTGGTCATCGTGTGTCCCCCTGCGCCAGTTCACGGAGCACCAGGGTCAGGGTGTTCCGCAAGAGCGGCACCTTGAAGCGGTTGCCGGGAAGCGGCTGCGCGCCGGCCAGTTCTTCGTCGGCGGCGCGGAGGAACGCGTCCTCGGCGGCGGGCGCGTCCCGCAACGAGGCCTCGGCCCGGGTCGCGCGCCACGGCTTGTGCGCGACCCCTCCGAACGCGATCCGCGCATCGCGCACGATGCCGTCGGCGATGTCCAACGCCGCTGCCACCGAGACGAGCGCGAACGCGTAGGACGCGCGATCCCTGACCTTGTAGTAGCGCGACCGCTCAGCGAACGGCAACGGAGGGACGTCGACTGCGGTGATCAGGTCGCCGTGGGAGAGGACGGTGTCGCGCTCCGGCTCATCGCCAGGAAGCCGGTGGAAGTCGACCAGCGGGATGCTGCGCTCCCCGTCCGGGCCGAGCACCACGACGGTGGCATCCAGCGCCGCCAGCGCGACCGCCATGTCGGAGGGATGGGTCGCGATACAGGCCTCAGACGCGCCGAGAATTGCGTGGTAGCGGGTGTAGCCGCCGATGGCCGAACAGCCAGAACCGGGTTGGCGCTTGTTGCACGGGGTCGTCGTGTCATAGAAGTAGACGCAGCGGGTGCGCTGCAAGAGGTTTCCGCCGACGGTCGCAACATTGCGAAGCTGTCCGGACGCACCCGACAGGAGAGCCTCAGCCAGCACCGGGTAGCGGCTGCGGACCCGCCGATCGGCAGCAAGATCGCTGTTCGTCACGGCCGCGCCGATCCGCAGCCCCCCGTCCGGCATTTCCTCGATCGTCTCGGACGTCAGCCGTCTCACGTCCACGAGCACGTCCGGCTCCACGACGCCGAGCTTCATCAGGTCGACGAGATTTGTCCCGCCGGCCAAGAATGCACCGTGCGGCTCTCCACTCAGCGTTGCAACAGCCGCGGCCTCATCTTCTGCGCGCGCGTAGCGGAACGGCTTCATAGCCGGCCGCTCTCCTCGGCCGCCTGGCGAATGGCCGGAACGATGTTCACGTAGGCGCCACAGCGGCAAAGATTGCCGCTCATCCGTTCCCGGATCTCCTCGTCGGTTAGGGACATCTCCTCAGCAGCGACGTCCGCGGTCACGTGACTCGGCCATCCCGCCTCGACCTCCTGCAGCATCCCTACCGCCGAGACGACCTGGCCCGGCGTGCAATAGCCGCACTGGAAGCCGTCGTGCTCGATGAACGCCTGCTGCATCGGATGAAGCTCCCCGTTCGCTGAGAGCCCCTCGGCTGTGACGATCTCGGCGCCGTCGTGCGCGACAGCTAACGCGAGGCAGCTGTTCACCCGCCTGCCGTCGAGCAGGATGGTGCACGCGCCACACTGTCCGTGGTCGCAACCCTTCTTCGGGCTGTAAGTCCCGAGGCGCTCGCGCAGGAGGTCGAGCAGCGTGGTCCGCGGGTCGATGGCGATCCGATGGTCGGTGCCGTCGACCCTGAGCGTGATCTCTACTTCCACGCCGACTCCTTTCCGTTCCTCAGCCGCGTCCGCTCTCAGGAGCTACCCGTCGGGGGCTGCGCTGAAGCTCATCCCACGGCAGGCTACGACCACGCGGACCGCTCTGAGAGACCCTGTCAGTAGCGGTAACAGCAGTAGCTCGTTCGGACGCGGGGCGCCGATGGGAGCGCGGTTTGCCATGCGCCCCGCGTTAGCGGTCGGTCAGCGTCGGTGAGTCGGTTTCGTGAAGCGTCGCCGTCCAGCTCGCGAGCAGCCTTAGCGCCTCTTCAGACTTCGAGCCAGGCTCGGCTGTGAATGCGAACATCGTCAGGTGCGGGTCTGCAACGAACGTCATCACCTCGAATGCGACTTCGAGGTCGCCGACGACCGGGTGGTGGAAGCGCTTCTTGCCGGTGTCGTGGTAGCGGACGTCGTGTCTCGCCCAGCGGGTGCGGAACTCTTCGCTTCGTGTCGACAGTTCGCCGACGAGGTCGGAGAGGTCGCGATCGTAGGGGTTGCGTCCAGCTTCGCCTCGCAGGACGGCGACGGAGTCGTCGGCTGCGTGGTCCCAGTCGACGAAGAAGTTGGTGGCGTGCGGGTCGAGAAAGGTGAACCGCGCTGAGTTCACCGGCGTGTTCGGGTTTGCGAACATCTCCGAGTAGAGGGCGCGCCCGAGTTGGTTCGTCCCGAGGATGTCCATGCGGCCGTTGCGCACCATCGCCGGCACGGTGATCGAGTCGAGCAGCAGTTGCACGCCGGGCCGCACGCGCTGTGGGGTGCGTCGGCGGCGCGGGCGCGTTGTCGTTGTCTGAGCGCGTGCGAGATCAAACAGGTGCGTCCGCTCGGCCTCGTCAAGCCGGAGCGCGCGGGCGAGCGCCTCAAGGACGGTCTCGGAGACACCGGACGTGTCGCCGCGCTCGAGCTTCGTGTAGTAGGCGATGCTGACACCGGCGAGCAGCGCGACCTCTTCCCGGCGCAGGCCGGGAACGCGACGCGGGCCGTTGCCGTACGTCCGCAGGCCCGCCTGTTCCGGCGTGACCCTCGCGCGCCGTGAGGTCAGGAATTGGCGGATCTCCTGTCGCGTGTCCAAGAACGGCAACGTAGCTCTCCTCCAAAGGCGCTGGGGGGTACTGGCAGTAGCCCGATCAACAGGGTCGGTCACGCAAGCCGTGGGAACGCTTCACTGAGAGCGAGAGGAGAGCGATGACCACACAGACAGCTGCACTGATCAATCTGAACAACGGAGTCGAGATGCCGGTCCTCGGCCTCGGCGTGTTCCAGAGTCCGCCGGAGGAGACCGTTACCGCGGGCGTGGCGGCGATCGACGACGGCTACCGGCTGATCGACACCGCAGCCGCATATGGCAACGAGTGCGAGGTCGGCGACAGCCTCCGCCGCTCGGGCATCGACCGCGTCCAGATGTTCGTCACGACAAAACTGTGGATCAGCGACTACGGCTACGAGCAGGCTCTCGTCGGCTTCGACGGCTGCTTGCGCCGCCTCGGCCTCGACTACGTCGATCTCTTTCTGCTCCACCACCCCGTGCCAAGCGACTTCGCATCGACGGTCGGCGCCTACAAAGCGGCCGAAAAGATGTTGGCCGAAGGCCGAGCCCGTGCGATCGGCGTCTCGAACTTCAGCTCCGCACACCTCGAGAACCTGATCAGCCAGACGAGTGTCGTGCCGGCGGTCAACCAGGTCGAGCTGCACCCGTTCTTCATCCAGCAACCCCTCCGCGACTTCCACGCCGCGCACGGCATCGTCACGCAGGCGTGGTCTCCGCTCGGAGGCGTCAACCGGTACCGCCCTGCCGACGCAGACGCGGTCGAGAACCCGCTCGAGCATCCGACGATCGTGGAGCTCGCCTCGAAGTACGGCAAAACGCCCGCGCAGGTCGTGCTCCGATGGCACATCGAGCACGGGACGTCGGCGATCCCGAAGTCGGTCCGGCTACGCCGCATCAAGGAGAACTTCGACGTCTTCGACTTCGCGCTGACGCCCAAAGAGGTAGCGGCAATCGATGCGCTCGACACCGGCACGCGTGGCGGCCCCGACCCCGAGCTCATTGACCCCGAGCACTACCCGCTCAAGGTCGAGAACTGACCGAAGTCCCCTGGACGAGCGAAGAGCTCGATCGACAACGCGGAGGCGGGACTACCCGATGAAGGCGCGTGACCTCGAAACGGGCGGGCTTGAAGTCGGCACTCTCGATCGATCCTCATTCCTGCGCGGCGCGCTCGCGGGTGCAACCGCCCTAACACTCGGTGGCGCATTGAGCGGGTGCGCCACTTCCTCGCCAGGCCAGCCTCGGCCCGACCGTGAGGACCACGCCGGCGGCCTGAAGGTCTTGCTCGCCTACTTCTCGCGGGCCGGTGAGAACTACTACTACGGCGGCACAAGGGACCTCAAGGTTGGGAACACCGAAGTTCTCGCGAACATGATCAGTAAGCATGTTCGCGTCGACGTGCGTCGCATGCGGGCCGCCAAGCCCTATCCGTCCAGCTACCGCGAGACCGTCGAGAGGAATGTTCGCGAACAAAACGCCGACGCGCGGCCACCCATCTCGAACCCGTTGAAGTCAATCGAGCCCTACGACGTCGTTCTGTTGGGTAGCCCGATCTGGAACGTCAGACCGCCCATGATCATGTCGACCTTCGCTGAGAGTTATGACTTCAGCGGCAAGACGATCTACCCGTTCGTGACCTACGCGGTGAGCGAGTTGGGAACGACGGTGCAGGGTTACTCCGCGGCCTGCCCCGGAGCAAAGATCGGTCAGGGTCTCGCGATACGCGGCGAGAGAGTGAGGAGCGCCGACCGAGCGGTCGAGGCGTGGCTGCGCCGCGTCAACCTGCTCCGGTGAGGCCGCGTCTACATCGCGTGCCGCACCGGCCCTTCGCTGTTTGCCGAAACTGCGCCCCGCCTACTCTCGCGCGTGCCCCGTAGCGACGCGCCGGCTCGAAGACGTGTGATCCAACGTCGGTGAGGCTATCTTGCGACGCAGCGCGTCATCACGCGCACATCCCTTCAGCGTTCTTGATCGAGGCAACGCGCTATCCCGCGCTCATCCGGCAGGAGGTCGCCTCCAGGGCGGCGGCCTCTACACCCTCGACCTCTTTGGCGGCGACCCCTTCCCGGTCACCATGACCCGGACCGTGATCGAAGGCAACAATCCGGGTCAGTGCGTTGGCTGCTGAACCGGTACACCCCTCCGCACACCCCGTGCTTCGGCGAGGTGCTGTCCTCGAGTCTTCTAGCCGCCGACGCTCACGGCCTCGCTGACCTGGAACGAGCCGCCGCGCGTGAGGAATGGGTGGCTACGGACGAGACCGACTGCCTCGTCCAGGCTGCCGGCGTCCAGGAGCGTGTAGCCGCCGATGGCGGCCTCCTTCTGCCCGTCCGCCACCGTGTCGCCGGAGACGGTCTTTGCGGCCCCGAGCGGCGCACCGGGATCGCGCATCGGAGAGCCCACCTCCGCGACCCACGCCTGGAACGCGGCGAGCATCTGTTGGGCGGCTGCGGGATCCGACGGCATCCCGGGCCCGCCGTGATACGTAACGAGGTAGGTCGGCATCTTGTCCTCCGCTCGGCGAGATCGATTCCGACTGCCATCTTGCTCGACCGTCTTCGGCTGCGCTACGGTTGATCGCCCGCGATTGTTGTCCGGGCGTTCACGATGACGCAGCTCGCTTCGCCGCCCTCCGATGCCGTTTCCGAGGTCCTGCGCGCGTTCGCCGTTCGCAGCACGATCTTCTGCCGGTCGGAGCTGCGAGCGCCGTGGGCATTTCGCGTCGAAGGCGAGTCGGTGGCGAAGTTCCATCTCGTGCTCGAGGGTTCGGCGCTGCTTCTGTGCGGCTCGGAGGCGGTCGCGCTCGCGGCCGGCGACCTCGTCGTCCTCCCGCGTGGCGCGGAGCACACCCTCGCCGACGACCCCGGTTCGCAGGCCGCGCCGCTCGAGCAGCTCCTTGCAGAGCACGGCGTCGACGGCGGATCCCGCCTGCGCTACGGCGGGGACGGATCACTGACGCGGCTGCTCTGCGGCGGGTTCTCGCTCGCCGAGGGAATCACCGACTCGACGCTCGCGATTTTCCCGGACGTGCTGCACATGGCGTACGACCCCGGTGCAGCGCCGTGGCTCGAGCCCGTTCTCGCCGCGTTGACCGCGGAAGCGGAGGACGGTCAGCCCGGTGCGAGCGCGATCGTCGCGAAGATCACCGACGTCTTCCTCGCGCAGGCGCTGCGAACCTGGCTGCTGGAGGAGGAGCCGGAAGGGACCGTCCTCAACGCGCGGATGATCCTGGACCATTCGATCGCCAAGGCTGTGCACACGCTCAACAACAGCCCGTCGGAGCCGTGGTCGCTCGACCGGCTCGCGAGGCACGTCGGGCTTTCGCGCACCGCGCTCTCGACGAGATTCCGGGAACGGGTCGGCCAGCCGCCTATCCGCTACCTCACCGAGTTGCGGCTGCGGCGGGCAGCCGAAGAGCTCGCGGCGGGCCGGCCGACGCTCCGCGAGGTCGCGCACCGCTCCGGCTACGACAGCGACGCAGCCTTTGCGAAGGCGTTCAAGCGGCGCTTCGGATTGTCGCCCGGGGCCTACGGCCGGATCGCGAAGGAGCCGCCGCGGGTCGAGGTCGCGCCGCTGCGCTGACCGATTAGTCGAGAGTGATCACCTCGCAGCCGGTGTCGTAGGTCGCGGTCGTGCCGTTCCACAATGTCCAGGTCGCACTGACAGTCATGCCGCGCAGCCCATCAGCATCCGCGGGCGTGAAGAAGATGTCTGCCACTCCGTTGCCCGCCAGATTGGTGGTAAGCATGGACGTTGGAAGCTGAAGCGTAGGGCTGCCCGAGCAGGAGGTGTTGCTCGTCCAAATCGACAGCACAACCTGATACGAGGTGCTCGGCTCTGCGCCATTCAGTTGGTAGATCTCGTGGGCGTAGACGATCGGGCCGTCGGCATGGATGTTCTGGACGAAACCCGAGGTCAGCGGCGCGTTATCTCTAGGTGAGAGGGCGATGTGGGCTGCGTGGTAAGCAGAATCAGCACTCGCCGGCGCGACCCATAGACAACACACTACGAGTGCCACCAACAACTGGGATCCAAAGCGCACTAGTCTCATCGTTGCTCCCCTCTTCGGACGTCGGCTAGAGATCGAGAATAAGCCCACCCGCGCGCCGCCGCCGGACTTGGGACTTCTGCGTGAGGCTTCACGGTCGAACCTTGACTTGCCAAGGTGGACGAGCAACGCTTCGCCTTGGGCGCGGCCGGGGTCGGCCGGGGAGGAGGTTCACGAATACCCGCGCATCCGCGTTGGCGGTCATCGTCTGCACCGATCCGGCGCGGTGGCTTGCTGTCGCTTTGCACGGCAGTGCTGTGGCTCGGCGGGGCGGGTATTGGAGTTGTCGCGCCCGGACTCGCCAGCCCCGGATCCGAGAACTCGACGCCGGGATGCGACCCGCAAATCGCGTGCGGGCAAAGATGACGTCCACGGTCATGCGCACTGTCAGCCGACTCAGCCTCCTCCTCCGCCTCCACCTTCTTCGCCGCCTCCGACCACCCCTCCCCCGGCGCCGGTCACGCCTTCCCCACCGCCGTCGAGCGCACCCTCGGCTCCTGTGCCGCCCGGTGCCGGCCTGACGCAGTCGGCGGAGTCGCGTCTCGCCGAACTGCGGCTGGAGGTGAGCGTCGCGCGGGTCCCAAGAGCGATCCGGTCGCTTGAATCTTCCGCGGCGCAGCCGGGGCTGAGTGCAGTGGTAGGCGACACGCTCGTCTACACCATCGTCGTTGGTGATCAGGGCCCGGCAGATGCGACGAATGTCCTCCTCACCGAGCTTCTCAGTGCGACGACGCCCGCGGGGTCGTTCTCAACGACACAGGGCAGCTGCAAACTCACCGCGCCGAGTGCAGTCAACTGCACGCTCGGAACACTCGCCGCCGGCAGCAGTGCAACCGTGACCATCACCGCGCACGCCATCGCGAGCGGCATCGCGACAAGCACCGCAACGGTTGTCGCCGATCAGCCGTCCGGAAGCAGCGGCACCCTCGAAGCGACGACGAGCGTATCTGTGACGGCGGCGCCGCAATACGGACGCAGTGTCAACCTGCTGCCGGTATCGGGAAAGGTCACGTTCCATCTCCCCGGCGCAACCGGTTCCGTTGTCCTACAAGCAGGCACGAACGTGCCCGCTCGGACCGAGGTCGACGCGCGCTCCGGCATCGTCGAGGTCGTCAGCGCACAGAGTGCGAGCGCACTCCAGAGCGGGAAATTCACCGGCGGCCGCTTCGTGATCACATACGAGCCAAGAACCGCATCCAAAGGAAAGCGGCGCGTCCTCGTAACGAAGTTGCGTCTATCCGAACCACTGGCCTGCGCACGCCGGAGCTCGACCGCGAGTAGCCGGCGCCGCACCGTCCGCAAGCTTTGGGCCAATGCCAAAGGCACGTTCCGGACGGAAGGACGCTTTGCAGCGGCGACAGTCCGCGGAACCGAATGGCTGACGCGCGATACCTGCCGCGGCACGACAATCTACGTTCGCCGTGGCCGGGTCGACGTCATCGACCTGTTGCGCCGCAAGCACGTTCTCGTCAAGACCGGACATCGCTACACGGCCGCCCGCTAGCCGCAGCACCGAACTCCATTGAGCAACCCGACGCCGGGGCGGCCGCTGTAGGCTGCCACCCGACGCTGCAACCCGTTCGCGTGTGCGGGACAGCGTCATTTCGTTCCGTGCACCCGAGCGAAGCGGAGAGTTCATGAGCCAGGATGAGAAGACCTTCAGAGGGCAGTGCTTCTGCGGTGCTGTCACGATTGTCGTCACGGGCGATGCCGTGGGCGCGGGCTACTGCCATTGCGCCAACTGCAGGAGCTGGTCCGCCGGCCCGGTTAACGTGTTCACGCTGTGGAAACCCGAGGCGGTCGGGGTGACCCAGGGAGAAGACCAGATCGGCGAGTACCACAAGACCGAACGGAGCTATCGCCAATGGTGCAAGGCCTGCGGCGGCCATCTGCTGACGCGGCACCCGCAGTGGGATCTGGTCGATGTCTACGCGGCGACGATCCCTTCGTATCCGTTTACGCCCGAGGTGCACGTCAACTACGAGTCGACCGTGCTGCCCATGAAAGATGGTCTCCCCAAGCTCAAGGACTTCCCCGAAGAGCTGGGCGGCTCCGGCGAGACGATCGCCGAGTAGCACGATAACCCGGCTCCGGCGCGGCGAGCACGACCTTGGCGGCGTGCCGGGCACCTGGCGCTGACGGCGGCTACCAGCCCTTTACCGCCGCCTCTACCGACCGCCAACCGCGGCCGTGTCTCCTAGCCGTCGACCATCCGGCGTCTGGCCGGACGACCAGCTAGGAGGCGAACACAATGAAGCGCATTCTCGTACTACTCGCGATTGCCGCCGTGGGGACGGCGGCGAGCGTGACCGCCGCTCAGTCGGCGGTCGTCAGCAACGAGACGGTGTCGTATGCGTACAGCGGCTTCGTGCCCTGTGCGAACGGCGGCGCCGGCGAGCTCTTGACCGGCAGGATCGACGTGCACAACCTGATCACATCGACCGTCAACGGCAACGTCGATTCCTGGCAGTTCCAGTTCCAGCCGCACGGGAGCCTCGTCGGCACGATCACCGGCGACACATACCAGCTGACGGGCGTGACGCGCGGCACATACAACGAAGGCCTTCAGAGCGGCGAATCCACCTTGACCTACGTGAACAGCTACCAGCTGATCGGCCCCGGACCGGGGAACAACCTCCTCGTACGCGAGATCGCGCACTTGACCATCGACGGCGACGACGTGGTCGTCCAGCACGACGATTTCAGTATCGAGTGCAAGTAACGTCGGAGTGAAACGCCGTGGCGAAGAGCCGCCATGAGGGGCGGCTCTTCGCGCTGGAGGGCGTCTGGACGAGGCAGCGCGCCCGCGGCGATCCACCCCGCGCCGGCGTTTCAGCTACCAGGCGAGTGAAGGACCGGTCGTCGAGCGCGCGAGACGCGCGATAATGCATCCGAAGGCGGGCGCTGGTGGAGTTTCGACTTCTCGGACATCTCGAGGCGATGGACGACGCCGGCCCCCTGAAGCTGGCCGGCGGGAAGCAGAATGCGCTGCTTGCGCTGCTGCTCCTTCACGCCGATCGGGTCGTCCCGATGACTCGGCTGGTCGACGGCCTCTGGGGCGAGGACGTGCCCGAGACGGCTCACAAGATGGTGCAGATCCACGTCTCGCAGCTGCGCAAGCAGCTGCCGGACGGGCTGCTGCGGACTCGTCCTCCCGGATACGAGATTGCGCTCGACGATCACACCCTCGACCTGCGTGAGTTCGAGCAGTTGTCTGCCCGCGGCCGCGACGCGCTCAGGCACAGCCGATTCGAGGAGGCGGCGGCGACGCTGAAGGAGGCGCTGGCGTGCTGGCGCGGCGCGGCGCTCGCCGAGTTCCACGAACCGTTCGCGGAGGTGGAGCGCGCCCGGCTCGCAGAACAGCAGCTTACGTGCCTGGAGGATCGGATCGAAGCCGACCTTGCGCTCGGGCGGCATCACGAGCTCGTGGCCGAGCTCGAAACCCTCGTGAGCCGGCACCCGCTCAGAGAGCGTCTTCGCGCCCAGCTCATGTTGGCGCTCTACCGCGCCGGACGCCATGCAGAGGCGCTCGAGCGCTACCAGGCGTTCCGGCGTCTTCTCGACGACGAGCTCGGCATCGACCCGCCCGCCCGCCTGAAGGAGTTCGAGCGGTTGATCCTTCGACAGGATGCGTCGCTCGACCACGACTCGCGGGAGCAGGCGACGGGCGGAGACGTCGACGGGCCGGCCGCCCTCGCCACGCTCGCGCGACCCGGCCCGGAAGCCGCTGGGCGCAAGCGGGAGCTGACCCGGCTCGAGCGGCTGCACGCGGAGGCTCGGACCGGCGCGCGACGCCTCGTTTTCGTTACGGGCGAGGCAGGCATCGGCAAGACGACGATCGTCGAAAGCTTCCTCGCTCGCGTCGGAAGCGACGCTGAGACTGTGGTCGCCCACGGCCAGTGCGTCGAACACCGTGGCGCCGGCGAGCCCTACCTGCCCGTGCTGGACGCGCTCGGCGCACTCGCTCGCCGGCCGCGCGGGCGCCGGCTCGTGCCGCTGCTCGCGCGGCAAGCGCCGACGTGGGTCGCGCAGATGCCGTGGCTCGTCTCGGACGACGAGCTCGAGGCCGTCCACCGCCGCCTGATCGGAGCGACGCACGAGCGGATGCTCAGGGAGATGCTCGAGACGCTCGAGGCGGTCAGCCAAGAGCTTACGCTCGTGCTCGTCCTCGAGGACCTGCACTGGTGCGATCCCTCGACCGTCGACCTGCTCGACGCGCTCGCGCGACGACGTGAGTCGGCGCGCCTGCTCGTCGTCGGCACCTACCGGCGCAGCGATGCAGTCAGACAGGACCACCCGATCCACCGTCTCGCACGCGACCTGCGCGGGCGCGGCCTCTGTACCGAGATCGCCGTGGGGCCGCTCAGCGAAGAAGCCGTGGCGGACTACGTCGAAGCACGGCTCGGCTCGAACGTGGAGCCCGACATCTCCGCCCTACTCCACGGGCGCACGGGCGGCAACCCGCTGTTCGCAACGTCTCTCCTCGACTCATGGCTAGAGCGCGGCCTATTGCGCGGCGAGAATCTCGACGTCGACGCCCTCGCGCGCGACGTGCCGGACACGGTGCGTGAGCTGATCGAGCAGATGCAGGAGCAGCTCGATCGTTCCGACCGTGAGCTCCTGGCAGTGGCGAGTGCGATCGGTCAAGAGTTCTCGGTCGAAGCGGCCGCGGCCGCAAGCGAGCAGCGCGAGGGAGACGTGGACGAGCGGTGTGACGCGCTCGCGCGCATCGGACGCTTCCTCGAGCGAGCCGGCGACGAGCCGGCGCCGAACGGCACTCCGGCTACGCACTACCGCTTCCTCCACGATCTCCACCGAGAGGTCCTCTACGAATGGCTCCCCGCCGCCCAACGCGCAGCGATCCACGGGCGGATCGGCAACTGGCTGCAGACTGTTCACCGAGATCGGCCACGGGAGATCGCGGCAGAGCTCGCCGACCACTTCGTGCGCGCAGGCGACGCCGAACATGCCGTCCCGTCTCTTCGCCTTGCGGCAGAGCAGGCCGTCGAGCGGCTCGCCCATCGGGAGGCACTCGAACACATCACGACCGCATTGACGATGATCGACCGCCTCCCGGACGGCCCCGACCGGTGGTCCGAGGAGCTCACTCTCGGGTCGATGCTCGGCGCGGCTCAGATCGCAGCCCGGGGCTGGTCCGCTGCTGAAGCCGAGACGGCGTTCCTCCGCGCTCGCGAGCTGGCCGAGCGCCTCGACAACACCGACGATCTCGTTCGGACGCTGTTCAGGCTCGGGACGCTGTACGAGGTACGCGGCGAGTACGAACGCTCAGAAGCAATGATCAACCGGACGCTCGAGGTCTCCGGCTCGAACGCAGACAGCGGGCTGCTGACGGACTCACACGAGCTGCTCGCGTGCAGCCTGTTCCATCAAGGGGTCTTCGACCGTGCGCTCGAGCACGCCGAACGGGGGCTCGCCACGTACGACCGACACGACGTCAATCCTGTCAAGGCCGCGTACGGCGACAACGCCGGATCGGCCTGCCACACCTGGGCAGCTCTGTCGCTCTGGTTCCTCGGCTACCCCGACCTCGCCCGCAAGCGTGCGCACGAGGCGGTCGCGCTGACCGATGACCCGCGCCGCCGCCACGGCCGCGCGACTGCGCTCGCCCACGCAGCGATCGTCGAGCAGTGCCGTCTCGACACGGCGGCAACGCGCGCGACGGCAGAGGCCGCGATCGAAGCGGCCACTGAGGGCGGCTACATCTACCGCGTTGCGATGGCGACAATCCTCAACGGGTGGGCCCTCGCAGCCGAGGGGTCGTACGAGCAGGGACTCACGGAGCTCGAGCGAGGCTTCGAGCTCTCTGGCCAGACCGGCGCGCGGATGGATGACGCGTACTACCTTGCCCTGCTCGCCGACGGGTGTCTGCGTGCAGGGCGGATCGACGACGGGCTGGCCGCCGTCGAGGCGGGCCTCGCGGACTTGGCGTCGCCGCGCAGATACTTCTTCGAAAGCGAGCTCCACCGCCTTGCAGGCGAACTGTTCATCCGCCTCGAGCGACGCGACGAAGCAGACGCGAGCCTCGACAAGGCGCTCGAGCTGGCGCGCGCGCAGCGGTCGCCCTCGCTCGAGCTACGCGCCGGGCTAAGCCTTGCAAACCACCTCTGCGCCCAGGGCAGGCCCACCGACGCCCACGAGCTGATCGCCAGCGTTTATTCCAGGTTCGGCGAAGGGTTCGAAACACACGACCTCGTCGCAGCACGCGAGCTCCTCGAGCAGCTCGCGCCGCAAGAACCGAGGACAGAGAAGGGGCAGCAGACCGCGTAGAACGACGGCTCCCGGCATCTCGAAGACCAGCTGAGAGAGCCGAAGGCCGCATCATCGCCGCCTGCTCGATGCTCGTCAATGTCGACGTTACGCACCCCACACGTCCTCGCCGGCCGCCCTCCAGAAGCTGTAGTCGGCGGTGTAGGGAACGTCGAGGGTGTCACCGGGCGCGCACGCCCCGGCCGGAGCGAGCCCGCCGGAGGTGTTGAGCCGCTGAACCCACGTCGTCGCGGCGAGGCGGTCGCCGTCGGCGCCGGTCGTCGTCTCGACCGCGCGCAGGAGCAGCCAGGCGATGTTCCCGGTCCCGCCGGACGCGGTCACGGTACGGGCGGCCTCGACCGAGCTGCCGTCCTGCAGCCGCCACACCGGCCGGCCGGTCGCGAAGTTCAGGAAGTGGCTGCCGATCGGCTTCCCGGTCGAGCTGTAGAGGGTCGCCTCCGGATCGGTGAACAGCCAGGTGCCGTTCGGCTGGCACGCGTACTTCTGGACCCCGCCCGCGCTCACGACGAGAAAGAGCCGGCTATCCGGCGCGTACGTCCGCGGGTCGAGCGGGTCGCCCACCACGGTCTGCGGCACGGGCCGCGCGGCCGCCGCCGCGGCGACCAGAGCGAAGAGCACCAGGACGCCCGTGCAGGCGACGACGAGACGGGCGACGCTGTCTCTCTTGCAGGGGAGCCTCTCGGCTGTCGTGGTCATTCGATTCTCCTCCGTTTCGTCGTTCCGGCCCTCTGCCGGATCGGTTCCTCTCCAGCAGACACGGGCACGGTTGGCGCGGCGCTGTAGCGCCGGTAAAGCGGCGGTAACAGCCGTCGACCTACGCCGCATGGCGGCGGCCCTCGGCGCGGCGACCCGCGGCGTTCAACACGTGGGCGGCGGCGAAGACGGCGTCGGCGCCGACGCCGCCGATGAAGTGCGAGGAGCGACGGTGCTGGAACTTGAGCCCGAGGACGTAGAGCCCGTCGAAGGGCGTGATTCCGTGCCGGTGGACGATCTCGCCAGCACGGTCGAGTACGGGCAGGTGGAGCCACGGGTAGTCGCGCCGGTACCCGGTCGCCCAGACGACCGTGGTGATCCGTCCCGCGGCAAGGTCGAGCGAGACCGGTCCCGGAGGGAGCTCGACGCCCGGCGCGCGGTCGGGCTCGCTCGGGCAGTGCGGCGCGCGCGACTCGATGTGCTCGTCGATCCGGTCGAGTACGCGGTGCATCCGTCGCTCGGCGCCGCCGACTTTCGAATGCAGGTCGTCCGAGAACAGCGCCGTCGCGCCGTCGAAGCCGTCGAGCCGTCCGGCGACGGTGGTGCCGAGCGCGTGGAGCACGGCGAGATCGAGCTGCTCGCCGCCGTTGGCGCCGGTGAGCGTGAAGCTCGGGGTCCGCTTGGCAGCCGCGGGGTTGTGCACCTCGTCGATCGTGCGGTCGAGGTCGCCGATCTCCTTCAGCCAGTGCCAGATGTCGTGGCCGCGGTAGCGCCGCAGCATACGGGCGTGGCGGCCGACGGCCAGAACGACCCGTCGGTTCGCGCGGCGCAGTTCGGCCGCGATCTGCTGCCCGCTTGGGCCGGCGCCGACGACGAGGACGCCTCCGGCGGGAAGCGCCGCGGGGTTCCGGTAGCCGATGGCGTGGATCTGGAGCAGGCCGCGCGGAGCCGACACGCCGGTGGGAGGGACGCGCGGCTCGGCGGAGTCGCCTGTGGCGACGACGACGTTGCGTGCGAGCCAGTCACCGGCGTCGGTCGCGACGTGGAAGCCGGAGCGCGCCTGTTCCACGGCGCGGACGCCGACGTGCTCGTGCACGGGTGCGGCGGCCGCGTCGGCGTAGCCGCGCAGGTAGTCGACGAACTCGGAACGGCCAAGGTAGCCGCCGGGGTCGCGGTGGGCCGCGCCGCCGTCCAGGCGGTTGAGCCAGTTGGGCGTGAGCAGGCGGAGCGAGTCCCACCGCTCCGAGCGCCAGCGCTCGCCGATCCGCCCCCGTTCGAGGACTGCGTGGCGGTGCCCGGCGCGCGCGAGGTGCCGGCTCAGCGACAGGCCCGCCTGGCCGGCGCCGATGATCAGCGTGTCGGTGCGGCGGATCGGCCGCATCAGTGCAGGCTCGGTTCGCGGCCGGCGGCGACCTGGCCGAGGAACGCGTAGGCGCGGTTGGCGCCGAGCGGGTGCATGAACGCCGTCGCGCGGACGTCGCGGTACGCGCGGGCGAGCGGGCTGCCGTTCAGGTAGCCGGCGCCGCCGGAGAGCGCGAGCGCGCGGTCGACGATCCGGACGGCGGCCTCGGAGACGAACGCCTTCGCGGTCTGCGCCTCCGCGAACAGGCCCGTCAGCTCCGCCGCCGTGCCCGTCGCCGCCGGGTTGCGCGCGTGGTGCTCGTCGATCAGCGCGGCAGCGCGCGAGAAGACGGCGCGGCAGGCGGAGAGGTCGACGAGGCTTTCCGCGGCGACCACCTGCGTGCGCGGATCGAGCTCGTCACGGCGGGCGAGCCGGGCGGCGACCGTCGCATGCGCGCTCTCCGCTATCCCGAGCGCGGCCGCCGCGTGGAAGAGGCCGGCCGTGAGATTGCGCTCCATGTACTCGACGGCGTCGCCGATCGCGAAGCCGCCGCGGAGCGCCGCCGGCGGCAGCTGCACGTCGACGAACGAGACCGAGTTGCTGCCCGAGGCGCGCATCCCGAGCGCGTCCCAGTCGTCATGCACGGCGACGCCCGGCGTCTCGCGCGGCACCATCGCGTAGCCGTAGCGCTCGCGGCCGCGGTCGTCGACGTAGGTGACGGCCGTGTAGAGCACGTCGGCCGCGGCCGACATCGTGCAGAAGACCTTGTGGCCGGACACGACCCAGCCGTCGTCCGTGCGCACCGCAGTCGTAGACGGCCGGGTCAGGTCCTGCCCGAGCTCGCTCCCCGCCGCCGCGAAGACGGTGCCGTCACGCACGATCCGCTCGAGCGTCTCGCCGACGGCCGCCGAGCGCCGCTCGTCGCCTGCCGCGACGGCGATCTGCCGGCGGCGGACGACGTTGAGCAGGTAGGCGAAGTGCATGTTGACGCCGAGCGTCAGCGCCGCGTCGCCGTGGGCGAGCCGGCTCGAGGCGACGAGCACGTCGTGCACCGACGTGACGCCGAGGCCGCCCAGCTCGGCGGGGATCGGCGCGATGAGGTACCCGCTCGCCTTGACGGTGGCGAGGCTGTCGACGGGGAAGCTCCCGTCGCGGTCGTGGCCGGCGGCCGCCGGTGCGATCTCGCGTGCGAGCGACCCGGCGAGCGAAACGAGGAGCTTCCCCGGTTCGGTAGTGGCTGTCAGTTCGAGAGGCATCCGACGCTCCTTGCGATGGGTGTGTGTGCTCGAGCGGGCCCGCCGAGCGTCCGGTACTCGCGGCGGTGGTAGAGAAGCGGCGTCCCGGCGCGGGCTGCTCGCGCCGTGCGGACACGGCCGAAGAAGACGGTGTGGTCGGCAACGGCGACGGCCTCGACGACGTCGCAGTCGAGGTGCGCGAGCGATCCGGCGACGACGGGGCTCGCCCCGGTGTCGGAGGCGGCCTCGACGAACGGCTCGAGGAACTTTGCCGCGCCCGGAGCCGAGCCGAGGCGGGCGAGCGGGCGCTGCTGCGCCGCGAGGACGCTGACGCCGAACCTCCGCGTCGCGGCGATCGCGCGCGCCGCGATCCCCTCGGTGCCGAGCGACACGAGCACGGTCGGCGGGTCGGCGGAGACGGACGAGAAGGCGCTTATGGTCACGCCCCAAGGCCTGCCGTCGAGCCTGCACGTGACAAGCACGACGCCGCTTGCGAGCGTGCTCATCGCCTCCGCGTAGTCCAGCACCGCCGCGGTCGCGGGCGCGTGAGCCGCTGTCGTTCTAAGAGTCACTGGGTCGTCTCCCTGGGCCGCGTTCGGCGGCCGCCGGTGGCGGCCGCCGAACGCTGTCCGTGCAGTCATGCCGTCGCCACGTCCACCGTGACCGGGACGCCGTTCGTCACCATGTCGAAGACGGCCGAGCGCTGCTGTGCGCGCGCCACGACCTCGCGAAGCTTCTCCTCGGGCGCGTCGCCGGCGACGCGGAAGGAGACGCGGATGTGCTCGAAGCCGTTGCGGACGTCGTTCGAGAGGCCGAGCGCGCCCTGCACGTCCATGTCGCCCTCGAGCGTCGACTCGACCTCGGTGAGGCGGACGCCGCGGGCGGCGGCGACGTAGACGAGGGAGGTCGTCAGGCAGGCCGCGAGCGCGTGCAGCAGGTACTCGGCCGGGTTCGCGCCGGTGTCGGTGCCGAGCAGGATCGCCGGCTCGCCCGCGTCGATCACGAACTCGTCCGCGCGGGAGGTGTCCTCCTGGTTCGCGGCGTAGAAATCGCGGATGACGGTGCGGTTGTGCGAGCCGTCGATCCAGTGGTTCCGCGCCCGGAACTGAAACCGCGCGAGCGAGGGATCCGCCTTGATCGCATCGAGCGTGCCGAACAGTTGCCCGGTGTCGACGCCGTTGCGAGTCGTCTCGGCGATGGTGCTCATGCGTGCTCCTCCTTGCTGGTCGTCCGGCCCCGTGCCGGATCGGTCGCCGAGAGCAGACATCGACTCGGTTGGCCGGCGGTTGATCCGCCGGTAAAGCGGCGGTAACAGCGCCCGGCGGCCGCCCGCGGTTTACCGAGTCTTTCCCTCGCCGCCAACCGGCCTTTGACCGGCCGCCGGTCTCCTGAAGGCGACCACGAGACCGGAGGGGCGAGATGACGAGGACGAGCGACAGGAGCGGCGGGCACGGGGTGACCGTCGCGCTCTTCATGGCCCTGTTCGCAGGGCAGGCCGCGGTGATCGCGTTGTCGCCGGTGCTGGCGGACGCGGCGAGCGACCTGCACGTGTCGACGGCCGCCGCAGGACAGCTGCGGACGATCACCGGCCTCGCCGCGGGCGTGACGGCGGTCGGCCTCGGCGCGGTCGGCGCCCGGATCGGCCTCGGGCGTCAGCTGCTGGCGGCCTCGGCGCTCCTTGCGCTCGGGTCGCTCGCGAGCGCGGCCGCGCCGACGTTCCTGCTGCTGGCGCTCGCGCAACTGCCCCTCGGCGTCGCGGTCGCGGTGCTGACGACGGCGGGTACGCTCGCCGCCGCCGAGTGGGTGTCGCCCGAGCGGCGGACCCGCGTCCTCTCCTGGGCGCTCGTCGGGCAGCCCGCGGCCTGGATTGTCGGCATGCCGCTGATCGGGCTTGTCGGCGAGGCGAGCTGGCGCCTCGGGCTCGCGCTCCCGCTCGCCGCTTCGGTCGTCGCGGGGACCCTCGTCGCCTCGCGCGCCGGGCGCCCTCCGGCCGAGTCGCGACCGGCCGGCTCCCGTGTCGCGCTCGCCGACCGCACGATTGCGCGCTGGCTCGTGTCCGAGCTGCTCGCGAACGCGGCGTGGGCGGGCACGCTCGTCTACGCGGGAGCGCTGTTCGCGGAGTCGTATGGGACCTCCACCGGGCGCACGGGCTGCCTACTCGCCGTCTCGGCGATCGCGTACGTGGCCGGCAACCTCGCCTGCCGGCGCCTCGTCCGGCGCGAGGCGCGAGGGATCCTCATCCTGCTCGCGCTCTCCCTCTCCGTTACCGACGCCCTCTTCGGCATCGTGCGCTCGGACGTCGGCACGAGCACCGCCCTGCTCTCGATCGCCGCCTTCGCGGCGGGCGGGAGGACGCTGGTCGCGAGCGCGTTCGCGCTGGCGACGCCGCCCGACGTGCGGCCGGCGGTGACGGGCCTGCGCGCCGCGACGATGCAGTTCGGCTACTTCGCCGGCTCGATGGCCGGAGGCGCCGCGCTGTCGGCCGGCGGCTACGGCGCGCTCGGCGCCACGATGGGACTCCTCTTCCTCGCGGCGGCGGCGACGCTCCTCCACCGTCCGTGCCTCGTGCCGTCCGAGCCGCCCGTTCGAGCTCTTCGCGATCGCACGTTCGGGATGACATCTCCGGGCTGAGGTCGATGGAGCGGGCGACGGTGGTAGCGTCCGCCTCTGGAGATGGATTTTCGGCTCCTCGGCCCGCTGGAGGCCTTCGACGGTCCCGCGCAACTGCACGAGCGCAGCGCCGAGCATGGTGTCGGTGACGGCGGCGGAGAACTGCGCATCGCGGCGGGCAGGCAGCGGGCGCTCCTCGCTCTCCTGCTCCTGCACGCGAACCGCACCGTCTCGAGCGAGCAGATCGTTGACGCCCTCTGGGGCGACGACGTGCCCGACTCGGCCCAGAAGATGGTGCAGATCAACGTCTCGCAGCTGCGGAAGGCGCTGCCGGAGCCGCGCCTGCGGACGCGCGCTCCCGGCTACGTGCTCGAGGTGGGCGACGACGAGCTGGACCTGGCGCGGTTCGAGCGCCTCGTCGCCGACGGCCGGCGCGCGCTCTCGCACGGCGACGCAGGCGCGGCAAGGTTGCTCATCGGCGACGCACTCGCCCTCTGGCGCGGTCCGGCGCTGGCCGAGTTCTCGGAGCCGTTCGCCAAACACGAGGGCGCCCGCCTCGAGGAGCTACGCGTCGCCGCGTTCGAGTGGCGGATCGACGGCGACCTCGCGCTGGGGCAGCACCGCGACGTGGTCGGCGAGCTCGAGACGCTGACCGCCGAGCACCCGCTGCGCGAGCGCCTCCGCTCTCAGCACATGCTCGCGCTCTACCGGTCAGGCCGCCACGCCGAGGCGCTCGCGAGCTACCAGTCGTTCCGGCGGACGCTCGCGGGCGAGCTCGGTATCGAGCCGCCGGCCTCGCTGCGGGAGCTCGAGCGCCTGATGCTCCAGCAGGATCCGACGCTCGAGCTTGCGTTCGCGACGCAGCCGCACAGTGGGCCGGTCGCGTCTGCCGGCGCCGGTCACGACGAGATCGGGTACGCGCGCAGCGGCGACGTCCGGATCGCCTACCAGGTCGTCGGCCAGGGGCCGCTCGACCTCGTTCTTGTCAACGGCTGGGTCTGCACGTTCCAGCCGGGGTGGGAGAACCCGAAGCTGGCCGCGTTCTACCGCCGGCTTGCGTCGATTGGGCGGCTGATCCTGTTCGACAAGCGCGGGACCGGCCTCTCCGACCGGGTGTCGCCGGAGCGCCTGCCCGACCTCGAGACGCGCATGGACGACGTCCGGGCCGTCATGGACGCCGTCGGCTCGGAGCGTGCGGTCGTGCTCGGGGTCTCCGAGGGCGGGACGATGTCGACGCTGTTCGCCGCGACGCACCCGGAGCGGACGCTGGCGCTCGTGCTGATGGGCACCTTCGCGCGGATGATGCAGGCTCCGGACTACCCGATCGGGCTCAGCGACGACGCCTACCGCGAGCGCCTCGCGGCGACGGACGCGGACGAGTGGGCGACGGTGGTGACGAAGGAGTGGCTGGCGCGGGTCGGGCCGGAGATCCTGCACGACGCGGCGGCGGTGCGGTGGTACACGTCGTACGTCGCCCGCGGCGCGAGCCCCGGCGCGAACAGGGCGATCCGCCTGATGAACAACCAGATCGACATCCGCGACGTGCTGCCGACGATCAGCGTGCCGACGCTCGTGCTCTACCGCTCCGACGAGTATTTCCGCGAGGCCACGCGGTTCATGGGCGAGCGCATCCCGGGCGCGCGGGTCGTCGAGCTGCCCGGCACCGATCACCTGCCGTGGGAGGGCGACCGCGCGTCGTTGCTCGACGAGTGCGAGCGGTTCCTCGCCGGGGTCCGCGGCGCCCTCGAGCCGGACCGCGTGCTTGCGACGCTGCTCTTCACCGACATCGCCGGCTCGACGGCGAAGGTCGCGGAGATCGGAGATCGCGCCTGGAACGACCTGCTCGCGCGGCACCACCGCGTGGTGCGCGCGCAGCTCGCGCGCTTCCGTGGCCGCGAGATCGACAGCGCGGGCGACGGCGTCTTCGCGACGTTCGACGGTCCCGCGCGCGCCGTCCGCTGCGCGGCGGCGATCGTCGCCGCGGTACGCGCCCTCGGCCTTGAGGTTCGCGCCGGCGTCCACACCGGCGAGATCGAGCAGTCCGACTCGAGCGTGCGCGGGATCGCCGTCCACATCGGCGCGCGCATCGCCGCGGCCGCGCGTCCGGGAGAGGTGCTCGTCTCGAGCACCGTCAAGGACATCGTCGCGGGTTCCGGCATCGGCTTCGAGGAGCGCGGCGAGCGCGAGCTCGCGGGCGTGCCGGGCAGCTGGCGCCTCTTCGCCGCCGCGCAGTCCCCTTAGCCCATCCGCTCTAGCCTGCACGGCGGCCGCGGGTGCCGGCGGTTTGAAGGCCCGCCGGGGCGGGCCTTCAAATGATCCGTCGGCGATCCGTCAGGTCCTCACGGGTAGCTCACCACCGTAACCGGGACGTCCGGGTTCGCGATCGTCGACGACCCGCCGGTGTCGTTGACGACGTTGAGGATGCCGCCAGACCCGTGCACGGGATCGAGGAACACGGTGAGCAGGTCGTGGAGGCTCCCCGGCGGCAGCGTTGCGGGCACCTCGAAGGCGTGCGCGGCATAGATGTTAATGCCCTGGTTGAAGAAGCTGTAGCTCGCCATTCCGTACCCGTGGAAGCTGGTCACGGCGTCACCTATCTTGAAGGCGGCCCAGCCGTCAATGCCCGGCGCCTCCATCCACGCCGCCTGGCTCGGTGGGTCGTAGGGCATTTCGTTCTGGAAGAAGACGTCCGTGCCGCCGTTCCCGTTCCAGATCGTCTCGTACTTCTGGTAGTGCTCGACGAAGAGGCCGTACGCGGTCACGTTGTCACCGTTGACGACTACGCCCGTGTCGGCAGTGTTGCTCGTCCAGCCGACGCCGTTGCCGTGGTCTGCCCGCCAGGCCCAGATGTCGTCGAGGATGACGTTGTTGCTGTTGACGACGAGGCTGGTCGTCGCCCTGCCCGGCTCTGCGCCGCCGATGCGGAAGAACACGTCGCTCAGGGTCGACGGATCGGACGACTCGTTGTCGCTCCGTGCGTGGCCGCTTCCAACCTCGAGCAGCACCGGCGAGTTGACGGGCCCCGCGTCGAAGATGACTCCTGAGATCAGGATTCCCTTCGCGCTCGCGGTCGTCATGGCCGCGTTCCCGTTCGTCGGGATGAGCGTCGGGAAGCCGAGTCCGAGCACGACGGTGTCGGGGCGCGTGACGGAGATGCTCTGGCCCAGGTGGTAGATGCCCGGCGTCAGGATGAGGTTCCGGCCGGTTCGAAGCGCCGAGTTGATCGTCGCGGCGGAGTCCGACGGCCTGGCGACGTAGAACTGGTCGATCGGGATCGACGTGCCCGGCGTCGCGCCGCCGGCCCAGGTCGTCCCCAACGAGCTCGTCTGCACCGAGGGCACGAAAACGTTCTGGTTTCCGGCAGAGTCGACGTACAGGTACGGCGCCTCGCGCGTGACCGGGCTCGTCGGAAGGGTGGTGTAGGGCCCTCCGCAGGACGCCTGAGCGGGGAAGCACTCCGCGGGCGCGCCCACGACACCGGAGAACACTTGGTTCCAGACGCCGTTCGTCCAGCCGTCGAGCGCGCTGTTGCGGACAAGCCACTGCTGCTGCGAGCCGTTGACGATCGTGCTGCCGTTGAATCGTGAATCGGCGATGAAGCCGCCGCTCGCGAAGGACGGGCCGGTGCAGTAGTCCATCAGGGTCGCGAAGCCGTTGACGTCGACGCGGCGCATCGGCGACGCCTGCGACACGGCCCAGAACTCCCCGGTGTAGCAGCCGAAGTTCGGCGTGTCGACGTTGATCGTGAGGTTGGACAACGAGCGCCAGAAGTTGTTCAGCGCGGTGCAGAAGCCGCCGTCGCACTGGTTGCGCACGTAGACCGATCCGTTGATGACCACGTCGCCCGGCGAACGGCCCAGGCCCGCGATCGCGGTGTAGTAGCCGACCTGGAAGTTGAGAGGATCGGTGCTGGATCCATACGTGCCGGGCCTGAACAGCAAGGCATAGCGCTGCGTCCCGAACTGGTTCGAGATCTGCTGGCTCGCGATCGCGTCGACGGTCGACTGGATCTGGCTCGCTGGCATGCTCGGGTCAAAGACGATCACGTTCGGTCCGAAGTCCGGTGCAGCGGCCGCAGCCCCGCCGCTCAGGACGAGCGCGAGCGCGAAGGCAGCGGCGACTGAACCGCATAGATTCCTCGCCATGCGGAAACTCCTCACCTCGACGTTAGGCACCCTGGCGACGCGGTGCCCTGGGCCGCGGACCATCCTAAGCCTACGCGCGCGCAGCGGCGGCGATACTCTCGTGAGCGGGCGATCCGGGCGAGCCTGGCCAGGGTCATGTCATCAACTACCGCGTTGACGACGTCGACACAATCGTTGCTCGTCTGCACGAGGATGATGTGGAGACGTCGGCCGTGACCGTCGGAGCAGACGCCGAGGCGCAAGGCAAGTTCGTTCGCCTCCTCGACCCTGAGGGCCACCGCATCGAGCTCTGGCAGCATCTCCCCGACGAGAGCTAGAAGCGAGCGGCCGAGCAAGCGTTGATGCCTGACGAGGTACGCACAGCCGCTCGCGCTGGACGTCGGGGTCGCGCCACGCGGTATCAGCGCGTACGTCTGAAATCCTCCTTCGCTTAACCATGCGGAAGCGAGTGACGGGAAGCCTCGAAAGCCGCATGAATCACGCCGGAGCTCGCGGGTGCGAGTGCCGTCGCTCCCGCTCTTCACACCTCGCTCTTGCGGCGCTCTTGCGCGTGCAGCTGTGATCTCTTCCGCGCCTTCGGCCCGAGCTCGCGCTCGACCTCGTCAACGAGCTCGAGGTGGAGGTCGAGAAGCCGACGGAGGAAAGCGCTGACGAGGAGGAGGTACTTGCGCCGGTGCGGCAGCGTCTCGGCGCTCGCCTCGGACTGCTCGAGGCGGTCGAGTAGGTCGGCGATGTCCTCGCGGAGAGCGCCGATCCCCTGGCGCGTCGCCGCCTCGCCGACCAGGTCGGCGATCAGCAGGCGGAGAAGCAACTCGCTCTTGACGGGCGTAAAGTGCACCGGCGTCTCCGCCCAGCCGCGCAGCGCGGCGAGGCCCTTATCGGTGAGCGCGTACACGGTGCGCTCGCGCGTCTTGCCCGGCTCCTTCCGGGCGTCGAGATAGCCGAGGCGGGCGAGCCGTTTCGGTTCGACGTAGTACTGGCTCTCGCCGGCCCAGGCGAGGACTCGGCCGCGCTGCGCCATGCGGAGCAGGTCATGTGCGCCGGCGCCGCCCCGGCCGACGAGGCCGAGGATCTCGTAGGAGAAGAGGGTGAGCTCGGGATTGACTAAGCTACGAGTCATAGTCTATAACTACGATTCGTAGTCTACTGGAGGACCGTGGATGAGCAGCCCTGCGACCGTGAGCCCAGGCAGCGCGAGCCGTTGGGGACCGCTGTGGGGCGCGCGCCCCGACGACTGGGCGCTGAGCGAGGACCAGCAGCTCCCGACCTACGAGGCGGCATTGGAGCGGACTCGGCTCGAGCCGGGGTGGCGGGTGCTCGATGTCGGCTGCGGCGCCGGCGCCTTCCTTCGCCTGGTCGCCGAGCGCGGCTGCGTGCCACACGGGATCGACGCCTCCGAGACGCTGATCGCGTTCGCGCGCACGCGCCTGCCGAACGCCGACCTCCGCATCGGCGAGATGGAGGAGCTTCCGTGGGCAGACGACAGCTTCGACCTGGTGACCGGATTCAACTCCTTCTTCTTCGCCAACGACATGGTCGCCGCGCTGCGTGAGGCCGGACGCGTCGCCAAGCGCGGTGCGCCGGTCGTGATCCAGGTCTGGGGCGCGCACGAGCGCTGCGACCTCGAGGCGATGAAGCAGGTAGCGCGGCCGTTCCTGCCGCCGAGACCTCCCGACGCGCCGCCCGACCCCGACCTCTCCCAGTCCGGAGCGCTCCAAGCCCTCGCAACCCGGGCGGGCCTCACGCCAGAGAGCGAGTTCGACGCCAGCTGGGCCTTCGAATTCTCCGACGCGGAGACGCTCGGACGCGCCCTCCTCGCCGTCGCCGGCCTTGCCACCCTCGCCGGACCCGAGCGGGAGCACGAGCTGAACAACGCGATCGTCGACGGCCTGGCTCCCTACCGCGGCACCGACGGCAGCTACCGGCTCGAGAACGAGTACCACTACCTGATCGCCCGTGCGTGAGTCTCTTCGCCGTCATCCGCGAAGCGGGACCCGCCTGGCAAGCCGGCGGCATCTTTCAGCAGCCGTCAGTGACCGAGCACGCGGCCTTCATGAACACGCTCGCAGACCAGCGCTTCGTTCTCTTTGGCGGTCCGCTCGCCGGAACCGAGCAAGGGCAGGTTCGCGTGCTGCTGATCGTCGATGCAGACGGCGAAGCGGCGATCCACCGCCGGCTCGCCGACGACCCGTGGGTGGCGACAGGTCAACTCCGCACCGTGAGCATCGAGCCGTGGAAGATCCTCGTGGGCGCAGAACGGCTGTCCTCCCCGCACGTCATTGGATCTCGATCTCCTGAGGTGTAAAGCCAGGGCTCGACCCCCGTCGCTCCCGTCTTCAAAGCCCGCCGCTGAGGCGGGTTTCGGAGGCGTATCGGCCGGTCGGTGCGACGCGCGGTCGCGCGGGCCAACAGAAAAAATCCAGCGGGGAAGAGGATTGCGGCGACCCAGATCCCGTCGCGGGCGAGCGCGTTGGCGACGCCATGAAGGTCGGCAGAGTCGGCGAGGATCTGTGCGACGAGCGCGAAAACCACAAAGACACCCGCGTGGGCGTGACCCGCGCGTGCAAAGGCGCGCTGAAAATCGGTCGCTGGTTGATTTCCGCGCACGATGCGGAGCATCACGAGGCCGCCATACTCGACGGCGACGATCGTGAGCAGGAGAATGCCGGCGGTCGTGCGGCTGTCATTCGAGAGGCGGCGAGCAGAGCGGCTCCTTTCCTCAGGGAGATGCGAAAGGTTTCGTTCGCCTCGCCGGGTGATGCGTCTCATCGGCATCACGAGTGGGCTCGAATCCAGCCGAGAATCAAGGCGCGCGTCCTGGCGGCGAAGGGCGCGTACTGGACCAGCTGCCAGCCGTGCAGGGATCCCGGGTAGAAGACGGTTCGTTTGTCGCGCGAGCCGACCCGGTGGAAGATCGTGCGTGCTTCCTTGAGGGGTGCGCGCGAGTCGCTTCTGCTGCCGATGTAGAGAAACGGCGCGCGTAGCACACTGGGGCCTGGTTTGTTGATCCCGTATCCGGGCCAGAGTCGCGTTCCCGACAGGCTCACCAGGCCGTCAACCGGCAGACGAGCGCCGTTCTGGACGACCGCGGCGCCACCCATCGAGGCGCCGATCAAGAAGACGCGCTTCGCGCCGTCCTTGTGCACACGCGCCACCGCAGCCGCCAGATCGCGGCCGAGCGCGAGCGAGTTCTTGGCGGGAAGCTCGGAGTGCCCGTCGCCGCGAAAGTCAAAGGCGAAGACCCGGAGCCCGCTGGCCAGCAGCGTCTTCGCGTAGGGGAGTTCCTCACACAGGTCGCTCGCACCCTGGTGGGCGAGGACGACCGCCGTCGGACTGCCTCCCGCCTCGATCGCATAGAGGCGAACGCCGTCCGATGTCGTAAGCCAGAGCGGCCGCCCCGTTATGCCGGATGCGTCGCCGCACGCATCGACGAGGGTAGGCGGCGCGTCGGCCGCGCGCCCCGCCGGCACGGCCAGGGCGACAGCCGCAAGCGCAACTGCGAGACCGCGTATCATGACCAAACGCTACCCTATTATCCGCGATAATAACCTCGTGGAGAAGACCCTCTCGACGACCGACGGCGCTGTGCTCGGGCTGATCGCGTTCGGCGAGCGGTCCGGCTATGACCTCGCACGGTTGGCCGAGAACAGCGTCGCGCACCTCTGGACACCCTCCCAGAGCCAGATCTACAAGACTCTGCCCCGCCTCGTCGCATCGGGCCTCGCCCGCCGACGGGAGATCGAACAGCACGGCCGACCCGACAAGTCGCTCTACAAGATCACCCCCAACGGCCGGAAGACCCTCCGCCGCTGGCTCGACGAGGCCGAGGAAGAACCGGCCGCCGGCAGGGTCGTCTTCGCCCTCAAGCTCTTCTTCTGCGAGTTCGCTTCACCAGGCACGGCACAAGCCCAGCTCGCCGCCTACCGCCGCTTCCTCACGCACCGGCTCGACCGCTACGAAGCGCTCCGCGACGGGCCACGCCACTTCGACAGCGTCTACCCCGAGCACGTTCTGCAGCACGGCATCAGCCGCGCACGCGCGACACTCGCCTGGATCGACGAGACCGCCGCCGCAATCGAATCCGGCGCGGCCGCGAGCGTCCGAACTCGGGCGACCAGCAGATAGTTGTCCATTCGACGAACGTAGATTGGTCGACCTCGCGCGACGCGTCAGCAGGCGTGCCGCGTGGTTGTGCGACGCTCCGTGACGAGGCGGGGTTCACCGCTGCTGGTGCGCGCGGCCTTCGACCGTAGCGCGGCCAGGGCTCGTCGGGATCGCCGGGGTGAATGCGGGACCGTCGGATCACCGGCGCACGCCCCGTTCAGGTGACTCCGCATCAGCACCCCGACATCCAATGGAACGCCATTCACTCCGCAGAACATGCTTCGAGTGTGCCCACGACACCTGATCAGCACAAATAATCCTTCTTGGTATGACATCATCCCTACTTATGATCGAGCCGCGTCGCCTACTGACCTTTCGCGAGGTCGCACGGCGGCGCTCGTTCTCCGATGCCGCCAGGGCGCTGTCACTCACGCAGCCGGCGGTCTCGCAGCAAATTCGCGCTCTGGAAACGCAACTCGGGGAGCGCCTGATCGAGCGCAGGCGCGGCGTCTTCGAGCTGACGCCGACGGGGGAGCTCCTGCTCGCCCATGCCGAGGTCGTCTCGGAGCGGTTACAGCTCGCCGAGACACAGATCGCGGAGACGCTCGCGCCCGCACGCACGCGCCTGAGACTAGGCGCGTTCCCAAGCTCGCTCGCTCGGCTCGTCCCCGCAACGCTCCAACGGCTTCGGTCGGCGTCGGACGAACTCGAGCTGAGCGTGATCGAAGGCAGCACGATCCACCTCGTCGAGCGGATACGCGATGGCCGCCTGCACGTCGCGCTCTGCTTCCAGAACGCCGCCGACTGCCGCCGCGAGCACTCAGCCACGCATCGTCATGACCTCTTCGAGGAGGCGATGGTCGCCGCGATCGGGCCGGCGCACCGGCTCGCCACGCGTGCGCGGATTCGCTTGGCCGACCTGAGCGACGAGACGTGGCTCGCATCGACACAAGACGGACTGATCTACCAGGCGTGCGTCGCGGCCGGGTTCGAGCCGCGGATCGCCTACATGACCGCGGACCCGCTTGCGATCCGGGGTCTGGTCGCAGCCGGGCTCGCCGTCACCCTGACGCCCAAGCTGCTCGCCCGGGACCTCGAAGGGATACGCACACCTTCGCTCCTCGGCACCGCTCCGCGCCGGACGGTCTACGCCGTAACGCCGACCGTGGGTATCCACCCGCTCGTACCGAGCTTCCTCGCCGCCCTCCGCACCGAGGCCGGCCGCTTCGGGCTGAAGCCGCAGGGCACGGGGGCGCGTCCGGGCACTCCATGAGCCAGGCAGAACGGAGGTTCCGCACCAACCCTAGGTCGTCATGCGACGGTGGCACGTAGACCTGGCCACGAGCGAGCGCCGGGCAACCGTCACATGCGCCTTGCCGCGGCTCGACCCCGCGCGAGGTGCGTTCCGCGACGGCGGTAGTCCAACGCGCTGCGGGACCTTTGGTCGTCGGCGGCCCCGCCGGAGCGGAGCCGCCGGGTCAGCTACTTCGTGGTCGCAGGGGCGCCCGCAACGATGATCGGCTGCTTCTTGCCGTCGCAGTCGAGCTCTACGCGGGCGAGGATCAGGCACTTCTGGATCCGCACGTCGTTTTGCGCATCGAGCCTCGTGTTGACGATCTGCTGCTCGAGCACCTTCCGCTGCGCCTTCGCCGACGCGATCGCGACCGAGCGGTTCATCGCTTTCAGCTTCGCCGCCTGCCGCTGCCGCGTCAGCTCCGCGTCGAGCCGCTTGAGCTTGTCGTGCTCCTCCGCGAGCGACTCGTCGCGCGGGTCGACGCTGAGGATCTGGAAGTACATCGGCGGGCAACCCTCTTCGGGGCCTACTCCCGTGAGCCCGGGCTGGACGCCGCAGAAGTACCGGTCGCCGAGATTGAGCGCGAGGTACTTCGTGAACATCGCCCCGATGTGCTTTCCGTATCCGACGCTTACGGGCTCGCTCGTCGGCTTCGCGTCGACGGTCGGGTCGGAGCCGTACGCGAGCTGCTGCCACGTCCAGGCGCTTGACCCGTCGTGCACGACCTGTCGCATCGTGTCCCCGTGCGCCTCGGCGAGGAAGCGGTACCAGCCGGTCTGCCTCTCCTCGATCCCAGAGCGGACGGCGAAGCCCAGGTCGCCATACGACGCGGTCTGCAGGCCGTACTTCGAATACCACTTGCACGCCCTGTCGCCGGCCGTGTTGAACCGGAACTTCAGTACTCCCTCGACCCACACGGCCGTCTGGCCCTTCGTGAACGCGAGCACGCGAGCGGGCGCCAATTGCGTCCGGTTCCCCGACGTCGTGATGTTGTAGATCTGGTCGCCCGTCGGAAGCAGAACAAGCTCGTCCGAGTTCGAGATGCCGACCTTCTGGCCGGGCGGGATCGAGCGCTTGAACTGGTGGCCACTCGAGGCGGCGCTGTACACGCACCCGATCCGGTCGCCCGCGACCGTAACGCTCCTCTCTCCGTACCCGGAGACGAAGAAGACGCCGGCGACGACTCCCGCCGCGACGGCGAGCGCGACGACGAAGGCCGCGACCAGCTTCCATTTCCGTGGCATGTGCATCGTTCGAACCTCCCACGCATTGCGGTTACAACCGATGCGATGAACGTAGGGAGGGCTGCTCACGCGGAACTCACCCCGCGCTAACGCGGGTCCCACGGCGTCTGGGTCGGGAGGCGGTCGCCCGCCGCAGGCCTGCGCTACCGCTCGACCGGGGCCTCGGCAGCGCGGTCGCGCTCGAGCGCGCGGCGCCACCGGAACGTACGCAGCATGAGGGCGATGCAGGTGAAGCCGAGAACGACGTTGACGACAACCGTCGCGATGTTCATGCCGACGCTGAAGCTGAGGACGAGCCCGCGCTCCCGGCGCAGCACGTAGACAAGGAGCGCCTGCTGCGTGCCGGCGCCGCCAGGCGTGAACGGAATGATCGTCGAGAGGCTCAAGACCACCTGAACGAGCAACACCTCCTCGAGCGAAGGCTGCACGTGGAACGCCTCGAGGAAGAAGTAGATCGAGGCGAACCGGAAGAGCCACGACGCCGCCTGCCATGCGACGACCCGCCCGAGATAGCGCCGCCACGGACGGCGCAGAATCGCGAAGCCCTCCGCGACGCGCCGCCGGAAGTCAGCCACCTCACGCGCACCGCGGATCGCGAGCACGACAAGCGCGAGCACGACGAGCCCGCCGATGATCGCAGCGAGCCGTGGATGATCGATCGGCCAGCCCCAGTCGATGGACGGAAGTCGCGAGAGCAGGTGGAGGCCGGGCAGCTTCCCCGACGCGATCGCCCAGAGAAGAAGAATGGCGCCGACGAACGAGTCGAAGAGGGTCTCGACCACGAGCGTCGACGCAATGCTCGGATACGTGCTCTCGGCGACGCGGTGCTTGATCAGGTACGCGCGCAGCGCATCGCCGGCTCGCGCGGGCAGGATCGAGTTCAGCCCGACACCGGCGAGGTAGGCGCCGACGACGTGCCGCCAGCGGACGCGCCGCCGTCCGGGGAATGCAGCCGCGAGGATGTTCTTCCACGCCCAGCTACGGAGGAGTAGGCGGATAACGTGAAGTCCACACGCAACTCCGAGCGCGGTCCAGCCGACCGCGGCGAGCTGGTCGAAGAAATGCTGGACGACATGAACGTAGTGCGACACCGGCAGCCGCTCGAGTGAGCGAGGTTACTTCTCGGCCTCCAGTGCGGGCCGACCGCGGGCGGCCCGCCGCCTCAGGTACCAACGCGAGAGCTCGACTCCGCCTGCGACCGCGAGGGCTATCGCGAGCGCCAACAGCAGACCCTTCCAGGCTGCGTCCTCGAACGTACGCCCGCCAAAGTAGCCGAGCAGGGCGGCATAGCTTGCCCAGCCAAGCGCCGCAGCGACGTCGAAGAGCGCGAACCGGCGCCATGGAAAGCGCAGCGTGCCCGCGCTAAGCGTGACGGCAGTCCTGCCGCCGGGGATGAAGCGGGCAACGACGATCAGCTCCCCTCCGCGTTCGCTGAGCTGCTGCTCGGCCCAACCGATGCGCTTCTGTGCCTTGGCGCCGCGGAAGAAGCGCTCCCTCGCTCGTGGGCCATAGCGATGGCCAAGGAAATACGCGGTGTTGTCGCCCGCAAAAGCGCCGCCCGCAGCTGCGACGATGATCAACGGAAGGCTGAGATCGCCACTTGCAGCCACTACCCCTGCGGTAATCACCACCGTCTCGCTCGGCACCACAGGGATGAGCGCGTCGAGAACGGCGAGGAGGAAGACGACCCCGTACGCCCACCCCGACGCCCCCGATACAAGCTCGGTGAATTGATCGAACTCCACGCCTCCAACCTAGCCACGAATGGACCGCAACTCGCGAGACGAAGGGAACCTCGAACGTCTTCTCTGCGCGCCACCTCACCGGCACGCGGGGATGAGAAAGGCCAGGCGCCGGCCCACCGTCAGTGCGCATGAGCGTGCGCGCGTGGATCGGCCGGTGCGTTCATCTGGCGAAGCATCGGGACACCGCCGGTCGCGACGAATCGCCGGACGAGTACCGCGGCGATCAGTATGAAGACCGCGTTCAGGATGGTCGTGTAGTCGAGCGTGACGTGCGCCTCGACCACCTTCGCGTTTCGCGCGTGGGGCACAATCCCGAGGCCGCCGAACGTGAACTCGACGATCAGGCCCGCAACCGCCATCGTCGCGTAGAAGGAGGCGAGGAGAAAGCCGGCCATTCGCCAGCCGTAGTACTTGCGATAGATGTCCAGTACCGGCAAGACGATCAGATCCGCGAAGATGAAGGCCAGGACGCCTCCGAAGCTGATACCGCCGTTCCAGAGAACGGCTGCGAGCGGGACGTTGCCGATCGAGCAGACGAAGCTGAGGATCGCCACAAAGGGCGCGACCAGCGGCCCCCAGACCTTCGCGAACGTGGGATGACTTTCGAAGAAGATCGACTGCCACCACGACTCCGGCACCCATGCGGCGAGCGCACCAGCGATCAGGAGACCGCCGAAGACGTCGATCCAGACTGCGGCCCAGTCCATGACGAAGTAGTGCGACGTGGCGGTGAATCCGGCGGGCGTATGCAGCCGCCGCCACCATGAGCCGCGACCGCGGACGCTCATGTCCATCTCCGCGTGACCCTCCATCCGCCCGCGGAGGCCGCGGTCCGCGTGCTTGCGCGCCTCGTAGACAAGCCGTTCCGACAGGAAGAGCCGAAACGAGATCGCAAGCAAAACGATCATCACCGGTCCGCCCACGAACTCTCCGAGTGTGAACTGCCAGCCGAGCATCAACGCCAGGATGATCCCGAGCTCGATGACGAGATTCGTCGACGCGAACTGGAATGCCATCGCTGCCGTGAAGTTCGCGCCCTTGCGAAAGAGCGACCGCGCGAGAGCGACGGCGGCGTACGAGCAGCTCGAGGACACCGCTCCGAGAGTCGACGCGATGGCGAGCGATCGAGGCGAATCGTCGGGTAGCAGTCGACGCATCTCCTGCTTCGAGACGACCGCCTGAACGACGGCGGAGAGACCGAAGCCGAGGATCAAGGCCCACAAGATCTCCCAGAACATTCCGAAGGCGAACGACAACGCGTCGAGCAGGTTCTGAACGAGTGCCATTGACAGCATCCACCCTCGTGCCTACCCGCACTCGCGCGCAGTTAGCCAACGAGATGCCAAAGCCCTCCCGAGCTCTGCGACATCACGGCGGCGCGACCCTGCGGCGCTCCCGCCGACGCGTAGCGCGATGAATCAGGTCTGAAGCTCGATCGGTGTCAGCGCGACGTCGAGTAGCTCCGACTCGCGTCCGACCGTGAGCGTCGTCGGAACGCCGATGCGCTCGGCGATCATCAGGCGTTGCAACTCGGCCATTCCGGTGACGGGCTCGCCGTCGACCGCGACGATCAGATCGCCGGCCCGCAGCCCTGCTCGTGCGGCGGGGGACTCTTCCACGACCTGGACGATCTCGACGCACCCGCTCCGGCCGAGTTGACGCGCGAGCCGGGGAGGAAGCGGACGCTCGCCGCCGCCGAGGCCGAGATAGGCGCGACGGAAGCGGCCCTCCGCCATCAGGCCGCCGATGATGCGCCGAGTTGCGGCGTTGATCGGCACTGCGAGCCCGAGGCCGACGCCGGCGACTGCGGTGTTGACGCCGACGACGCGGCCTCGGCCCTCGGCGAGCGCGCCACCCGAGTTGCCCGGGTTGAGCGCCGCGTCCGTCTGGATGACGTTGTCGACGATGCGCATCGCCGACCTGGAGCGCGTCGGCAGCGACCGGCCGAGCGCTGAGACGACGCCGGCTGTGACCGACCCGCCGAAGCCGTGCGGATTGCCGATCGCCACCACGAGCTGTCCGACACGCAGCCGCTCCGCATCGCCGAGCTCCGCAGCGACCAGATCGTCTGCCGAGACTCGCAGGACGGCTAGATCGGAGAGTGGGTCGGCACCCACGACCGTGAACTCCAGATCGCGCCCGTCTGAAAACGTCGCGCGTCCGGGCGAGTCCGCCCTTGCGACGACGTGCGCCGACGTGAGCACGAAGCCGTCGGACGTGATGACCACGCCACTGCCGCCTCCGTCCAGCACACGACCGCCGCGAACCCGCCGCGCCACCCGCAGGTTCGCGACCGACGGCGTCAGTCGCGCGGCAACTGCCGCCACCGTCCGCGAATACGCGTCGAGCGCCTCCGCGTCGTCCGGCTCTCCGGGCGCATTCGACTGCGGTACCTCACCCGCAACCCCGCTGAGAAAGGTCACCTCGGCCATTCCGATCAACGTAGCTGCCGGAGCCAGTTCTAAGCCGGGATAGGGGAACAGGCCCGCTACTTGGCGATCGTGCCGGTCACGTAGGCCGCCACGTCGTTGACCTCCTTGGTCGACAGCTGGCCCTTGAACGCAGGCATCCCGCCGCCTCCGTTCAGCACCTGCGCCACGACCTTCGAGCGGACCTTCGCCGCCGGGATCGCCGTCAGGTCGGGACCGCCGTTCCCGCCCTCGCCGAGCGCGCCGTGACAGACTGCGCAATTCGCGGCAAAGACGGCCTTGCCGGACGCAGTGGTCGAGGTGCCGCCCTGCTCGCCGGCGTGCCCCGTGCCCTTACCCGCGCCGGGTGCTGCCGCCGGGCCCATCGTGCCGTCCAGACCGAGCAGCCAGAGGCTGTCGCCGTGCGGTGTGGCGACCAGCGAGTTCCCGGCAGACAGGAAGGCGATCAGCTCCTTCCCCTTGTGCTTGAACACCGTCGCGGTGTCGTTCGCGCCCGCCCCCGTCTGGAAGCTCCAGAGCAGGTTGCCGGTCTTCGCGTCGTATGCCTGGAGCTGACCCCCGTTGCGGCCCACGAACACGAGCCCGCCGGCCGTCGTGACGGTTCCGCTGTAGCACGGCTCCGGCCAGGACTTCTGCCAGACCTTCTCGCCGCTTCTCGCGTCGATCGCTGTCAGCGTCCCCTTCGACTCGGCGAAGCTGATGCCCGCGATCGCGGCCACCCCGGCGAACGACTTGCCTTCCTGGAACGGGAAGTTGCCCGACTGGACGCCCACCGTCTGCCAGGCAGAGCAGATGTAGAACATCTGGGTGTCCTGGTTGTAACTCGACGGCATCCAGTTGTTGCCGCCCTGAGGGCCCGGCGTATAGATCAGCAACTTGTCCGTCGTCGGCGGCGTGAACATCTCCTGAGCGACCACGACCGGAACCTTGGTCACCGCTCCGGTCCGCTCCTTCTTCACGCGGGCGATCTCCGCCGCACTCGGCGGCGTGTGCGGGATGAACTCGCCGGTGCGCGGAAACGGCTGCGTCTTCGCCGTCTTTTGCTCGGCGTTCTGAGGAACCGGCTTCTCGTCGATTCCGTAGAGCGGCTTGCCGGTCTCCCGATCGAGCAGGTAGAGCCAGCCGGTCTTGCCCGGCGCGCCGATGCCCTTGATCGTGTTGCCGTCCTTCTCCGCGTCGAAGAGCACGTCGGGGCTCGGCGTGTCGTAGTCCCAGATGTCGTGGTGGACTTCCTGGAAGTGCCACTTCACCTTGCCCGAGGCAGCGTCGATCGCGACGATCGAGGCCGCGTAGAGGTTGTCCCCCTCGCGGTTGCCGCCGAACCAGTCCTCACCCGCGTTGCCGGTCGTGATGTAGAGCAGGTTGAGGTCCTTGTCGTACGCCGGCGTCGACCACACGGCCGCACCGCCGCGGAGGTAGGCGTCGGTCCCCCTCGGCCACGTGTCGCCGCCCGGCTCGCCCGGGCCCGGAATCGTCCAGAACCGCCAGACGCTCTTGCCGGTCTCGGCGTCGATCGCCTCGAGGAACGACCGGGCGCCGAAGTCGGCGCCGACGACCCCGATATAGATCTTGCCGTCCATGTAGAGCGGCGCGCCGGTGATCGTCATGCCCTTCTGCCATTGCACCAGCTGACGCGTCCAGATCTGATCGCCGGTCTTCTGGTCGAGCGCGACGACCTTGCCGTCGAGCTGTCCGAGGTAGACGCGGCCGTCGCCGATTGCGACGCCGCGGTTGAGCCAGCCGCAGCAGACCGTCGTGATCTTCTGGCTGATGTTCGACTTGTGCTCCCACAGGATCTTGCCCGAGTCGACCGACACGGCCGAGACATCGTCGTTGCCGGTCGTCACGTAGATGACGCCGTTGTAGACGATCGGCTGGCTCTCACCGGAGTACTTCGCGGCGATGCCGGAGCCGCGCAGGTGCGTGCGCCAGATGCCCTTCACCTTCGAGACATTCGTCGTGTCGATTGCATCCAGCGACGAGTAGCGCTGGTTCCAGGTCGACCCGCCGTTCGTCGTCCAGTTGTCGCCTGCGATCTTGGCAAGATCGTCGGCCGAGAAGTTCGGGGCGGTTGTGCTCTTGGACGACCCGCCGCACCCGGCAACGACCACCGTCAGGACGAGTGTGAGGAGACCAGCGGTCGCTCCACCTCGCCTCCGGCTAAACCCGCGTCGTAGCGAATTCATTCAGTCCTCCGAGGGTCTGCGGATCCTCGCTCCATCGCGAAGGTCCCTCTATCGATGGAGACGCTATCATCCTCGTCGCTCGTCACAATGAAAGCGACTCTCCTATACGGTGAGTCCGTGAGCTCCCTCAGCTCGGGCGCCGATCTCCCGGTGGGGAGGAGGGCGCGCAAGAAGCAACGGACACGCGACACGATCGCGCGCGAGGGGTTGCGGCTGTTCGCTTCCCAGGGTTTCAAGGAGACGACGATCGCTCAGATCGCCGAGGCCGCCGACGTGGCCCAGAGCACGTTCTTCCTCCACTTCCCGAGCAAGGAGGACGTCGTCTTCGCGGGGCACGCCGAAGAGGCGGAGGTGCTCGTCGGGCTGCTCCAGGCCAGGCCCGACGAGGGGACGACGATCGACGTGCTGCGACGCTACTTGCACGAACTGAGCTCGCCCGAGGAGTGGGACGTCGATCTGTGGACCCGCCGCGCCGAGGTGATCCGCGCCGAACCCGCACTACGCGCGCAGGAGCGCACGCGCTGGGCCGACGTCGTCCAGCCGGCGCTCGAAGCGTCGTACGCGTGCGACTTCCCGGACGGCGCGCAGGTGCGCGCGCCGCTGCTTGCGTCGATGACGATTGCGTCGATGGTCGAGCTCGGGCGCATCGAGACAGAGCTCGAGGAGGCGCGCGCAGGCGGCGCCGCCTGGAAGCGCGCCGCAGTCGACCGGCTGCTCGTGGCCCTCGAGGCGGCTGCGCAGGCGCTCGACATCTGATTGACACTGGGCGGCTTCACGCTCGAGGTGCCGCTCGACGCATCGGCGATTTAGGAGTGCGAGGCGGGGGCGCGAGGCCAAAGTGGTCGCCCAGGGTCGTCGCGGTCGACCTGAGCGACCGACGCTCGCTCCTCGCCGTCTCTCACCGGAGGCAAGTGACCAATCCCTGGTAGTAGGCGGTGTGCGCTTGGGCCCGGCGTGGTGCGCGAGGAGCCGGCCGGCAGGGAGACGCTGTGTGTCTTGGTCGAACTACTCGAGAAGCTCGAGCTCTTGCGCGGCGGCCACGCGCTTGGGCACGACCATCCGCCACGCGTCGAAGACAAGCTCGCGCATCTCGGCCACTTCGATCGCCGCCAGTCGAACGAGTACCCAGTTGTAACGGAGGTCTGACTGGTTCGGCATGAGGAACTTCTCCGGCTCCGTACCCACGAGCCACTCGCGCTCCTCTCTCGGAAACGCGAACCCCATCACGGTCTCGTCGTGCGAGAAAGCCACGTAGACGATCCTGCCCACGCGGAACTTCACGCGACCGCGCACGAGCGCCTCCGTCGTCCGCGGCAGGCTCAGCGCCAGCGAGCGCACGTCCTCGATCGTCACCACGGCTATCGGTTGGAGCCTAGCGAGGGAGGCGCAGAGGGCGAGCCAGGCTCACACCTTGACTGACTACGCCAGATCTGCCACCTTCGACCACGCAACGCGACTCGAGCGGCTCCGGCACATCTCGAGCTCGCGGATGGGCTACGTCTCAGGGGAGGGACATGACTGACATCACTCGGCCAAAACGCCGTCGCGGTCTGGCCGCGTTCGGCGGGGTACTCGCGATCATGCTGCTCGTCACGCTGGTCGTAGCGTCGACGGGCACATCCTCCGGCGGCTCGCTGCTCGCGCGGAGCAAGCACGCGACGATGCCGAACGGCAAGGCTCTCCCGCATTTCTCGGGTGGGATGGAGGTCGTTTTCGACGAAGAGCGGCAGGAGGCGGCGGACGCGCAGTCGAGCGGCCAGGCAGACAACCCGCCTGACGCCGCGGCCTCTGCCCTCGGGTGCGCCAATCGCGGCTCGGCGACGAACGTCCGCGTCAACCAGGACTGCACGCTGCGCCGGCAGGCGGAGGAGCAGGTGGCCGTTAACCCAATCGACCCGTCGAACATCATCGCCGGGCAAAACGACAGCCGCATCGGCTTCAACCACTGTGGGTTCGACTACTCGCTCGACTCCGGAGCCCACTGGGGTGACGGCATCCCGCCGTACTACCAGCACCTGAATCCGGGGACGCAGCACACATACGACGCGGCGAGCGACCCGAACGTGACGTTTACCGGAACAGGCCGGGCTTGGTATGCCTGTGTCGTCTTCGACATCGCCACGAACGCGAGCGGTCTGTTCGCAAGCCCGTCGACGCCCCTGCTCAAGGGATCGGCGTACGCGAACATTCCGGCCGGCGCCTCGAACTTCGTCGTCGCCGAGACAAATGACGGCCATACGTTCTACGACAAGCAGTTCATGGCCGGAGATCCGCGGCCGGGGCACGACGAGGCGTACATCACCTTCACCGTCTTCCTCGCCGACCAGAAGTGCTCGAACGGGAACAACCCGGGCGCGTACTGCTCGTCCGAGATCTGGTACTCGAAGTGGGATCCGGCCGCAAGCGACTGGACGCCGATCGCGAACGTCAGCGGCTCGTCGAGCTCCCTGTGCGTGCTCGGGGACTTCTTCGACAAGAAGGCCGATCCGAACGCGTGCAACTTCAACCAGGGCTCGATGCCGGTCGTGCTTCCCAACGGCGACGTCTATGTCGTCTGGAACAACGGCAACACCCCGCTCGGCGCGGCCAACCAGACGCTCGGCCGGCTGATTCACCCGAACGGGACGATGGGTCCGGTGACCAGAGTCGGAATGGACGACTGGACTCACCAAGCCGCGTGCGACCTCGGCCGCGGCCCTGAGGAGTGCGTCGACTCGCTCGGCGTGCGGACGAACGACTATCCCGCCATCGCCGCCGATCCGACGAACGCCAATCACCTCGTCGCCGTCTGGCAGGACAGCAGGCAATCGCCGAACAATGACGGTGACTACGGCGTTGCGGTAGCCGAGTCGACGAACGGCGGTAGCTCGTGGACGGAAACGAGCTACCTGAAGGGCGCCGCCGGCGAGGCTTACTTCGAGCCGACGGTCGCAATCACGCAGACAGGGAAGATCGGCGTGAGTTTCTACAAGGCGAACGCGTACGGCAACAGCGACGCCATGGGCACCTACGGCTACTACCTACGCCACCACGGCTCGGCCTCCTGGCCGTCGATCCTCGTGAGCGACAGCGCCACAAATCCGAGTCCGCAGGCCAACCCGACGCAGGCCGGTTTCCTCGGCGACTACACGAGCATCGCGGCGTCGACCGCCGCCGGCTCGAGCATCGTCTACCCAATCTGGTCTGACACCCGGAACACCTCCACGTCGCAGGGGCCGGACGAGGACATCTTCATCCGCCCCGTCACGCTCCCCTAGCGCGATCGAGCACCCAAGGGGCCGCCGTCGCCGGCGGCCCCTTGGTGAAAACGCTGACGTCGGCGCAGCTCGACGAGGTCGGCGAGCAGCTTCGGGATCGTCGGCCAACCGCAGTGTGCGCCCGCGCTACCATCCCTTGGTGGCCGGGACCCGAACCTCGCCCAAGGCCGACGTCTCCTCGCCGCCCCCGTCGTCGAAGCAAGGCGATCAGCTCCGGGGGGTCCTCGTCGAGGCGGCGCGCACGCAACTTGCCGCAGTCTCGGCAGGGATCAAGTTCTGGGCCGGGTGGGTCGAGTCTGCCGACAAGTACACGCGCGCGATCAACGACGAGCTCGCCAAGCTCGAGGAGACGGGAGAGTCTGGCGACATCGTCGGGCGCCTCTCGGATCTCACGCGCGAATACCTTCGCAACATGACGCAGCTGCCGTCCGCTGCGGTGAAGGAGTTCAACTCCCAGCTCGAGACGATCGGGAAGCCCAAGGCGAAGCGAACGCGCGCCGCCAGGGTCAAGGAGTAGCTCTCAGCCGTCGACCAAACCGGCGGCCCGGGGATCGCTTCCGGCGCTGCGCATCGCCGACAGAAGCCGGACCGACTTGCGCTGCACGTCCATGGTCCAGCGCGCATGCCAGAGCGGATCGGCCACGAGCGACCGTGACCAGGCCGCCTGCCACTCGATGAGGTCGCCGACACTGGTTGCCCTCGACGCGCGCGTGCGCCCGAGCCCGCCGAGGAGCCTCGGCCACGCGAGCAGCAGGTCCTGCACTACCCGCACCCAGACGTGTCCGAGGATCCCGAACGGCCGGATGTCGAGGCCGCCGAAGTAGCTTCCACCGGTTCGGGCGAACGCCGGGTCCGCCTGGGCTAGCTCGCATCCCCGTGCAAGCGCCTTCAGCCATGGCCGCGCGAAGCTTCGGTTGCGAAGGACGGCGGCGCACAGATCGAGGAAGGTCATGGCCGGGTCGAAGTACGCGCGGAACGCCCGCTCGTACGCGGCGAGCTGTCGCGTGTCGAATCGCCCCGCCTCGAGCGCGGCCTGCAGTACCGGCGCGGCCAGCAATGCGGACTCGGCGGCCGGGGTGATCCCCTCGCCGGTCATCGGGTCGACGAAGCTGCCGGCGTCTCCGATCAGGACGCCGCCGTCGAAGTGGTTCGGGCCGGCACCGCCGTACGTTCTGACGATCCCGCCGATCGGTGCAGAGCACAGCTCGAGATTCACGCAGCGCGGATGGAGACGCCGCAGGCGCTCGACGAAGTCGACGAAGAGTGCGGGCACGTTGACGTCCAGCCGCTGTCGGGTCTCCGACAGGATTCCGACGCCGAGGTTCACGCGCCCTCCTGCCATCGGGAACATCCACCCATATCCGGGAAAGAGGTCCTGGTCGAAGAAGAACACAGCCTCGCCCAGATCGCCGTCCACGCCCGTCGCGTAGGCACGCTGTGCCACCGCCGTGTAGCGCGGATCGTCGACGAGCACGCCGGTGCTCGTCCCGACAACCGAGTTGGCACCGTCCGCACCGGCGATCAGGCGGGAGCGATAGCGGACGCGCTTCGCTCCCCGGCGAGCCTCGACGACGATCCCCGACGACGCTGCGGTCACCGCAGTTACGAGCGTCTCCTGATCCACCGTCGCTCCCGCCTGTTCGGCGGTCTCGAGCATGGCGTTGTCCAGCTCGTCACGGGGGATGATGTAGCCGTGCGGCGGCAGCTGCTCGGTGACGCCGTAGAACGGGATCTCCGCCGCATAGCAACGGTTCCAGTCGACAAAGGTCGCCGAGTGCGTGATCGGAAGCGGCGCGCTCGCCTCGAGACGCTCGAGACAGCCCATCTGCTGCAGGATCCGCAGGCCGCGCGGCTCGACGTAGTCGCCGCAGACCTTCTCCCGTGGAAACCGGGTGCGCTCGAGCACGACCACGCGCACGCCGCGTCGTGCGAGCTCCCACGCCAGGACGCTTCCACCCGGACCGCCGCCGGCCACGATCACATCCGCGTTACGCGCTCCGGCTGTCATGTCAGACCGCGGAGAGCGCCCGGGTGTGCCGAATCAGATCGCGGAGCCGGTTCGGGTACGGAGCGTTCCGCACAGCCTCCTCCTCGGCTTCCGTTGCGAGCCGGTCGAGATACGTCTCTGCCTCAGGCAACGCGGCCCGCAGACGCTGGGCCGTCTCCCCGAAGGTTTCAGTGCGGACGTCTCGCAGCAGTAGGGCTGTCGCAGGATCGCGCATGGCGATCGCCGCCGGGAGCGTGAGGATTCCATCGACGATGTCCTTCTCGCTCCCGCCCCCGAGCGCGGTCGTGCCCCGAACGTCGGCCACGTCGTCGCAGCCGTGGTACAGCGTTCCGAGCAGCAGTCCGTACCTGAGCAGCTGGTCGTCGCGCGTCCCGAGCCGCGCACAGATCTCGAACATCGAGCCCGTGTCCTCGCCCGCCACCAGCCGCCAGTCCTCGACGCCGAGCGGCTGCCGGCGGAGGCGCCACTGGAAGCACTCGGCCGCACCAAGCCGCTGCATCAGCTCCGCGACGAGGCGGACGCTGTAGGCATCCGCTGCGACGAGCTGCGATCCCGCGAAACCGATGTAGCCGGACGTCATCAGCGCGGGCAGGAACCCGTACCTGCAATGAAGGGAGAGCTGGCCACGACGGTAACGGGAGCGATCGAGGATGTCGTCGACGATCAGTGAGACGTTGTGGATCAGCTCGACAGCCGCAGCCGAGCGCAACACGCGTGCAGTCAGCGGCTTGGTCGTCATCGCGTGGTAACAGGCGAACACCGTGACCGGCCGAAAGTACTTCGCGCGACCCGACAGCTGTCTGCGCACCATCGGCTGGACCTCCGCGTCGCAGTCGTCGATCCATTCCCCGATGAAGTCGTGAAGCCGGTCGAGGTCCGCCGTCAAGCCGAGCAGCTCCGGCAGCTCCCACGCGGAGCGCTCCGCGGATTCCTGCGCCGCGGCGCTCACGAAGCGCGCGTCGTCGCCTTCGCTTGTCTTCTGGGACGTGGCGTCGCGCTGGGACGGCGGCGCACGACGATCGGAATCCGTGTCTCGGAGAGTCCCGGAACGCTGATCTCTGCGTGATAGCGGACGTCCGGCTCCAGCGCCTCGTCGACTGCAGCTGCGACCTGGACGACGAGCTGATCGCCTGGGTCGAGAACGATCACGTCCGGTCGGATGGCGACGGCCGGATTGACCTCGCGCCCGAGCGGATCGAGAAACGACGATACGGTCACCGGAATCGAAAGCTGCCTCGGCGTTGTGTTCTCGACCATGAACACGCCCATTCCGGTTTGCCCTGCTTCGGCCTCCACCAAGATCGTCCGCGCGGCGGCGGCGGTGTCGGGAAGCGCCGGCTGACCGGTCTCGCCCGGCCGCAACTCGGCGACGAGCGGGATAATTGCCGTGACCGACTCGAACGCGAGCCGCCCGAGCCTCCCCCAGTACCGCAGACCCGCCTCCGCGGCGTCGCGCCACACGTCGACGAGCTCGGTCTGGAGGCGAGTCTCGTTCTCGGCGCTCAGGATTGGTGGGGACACGGTCGGTCGCAGTAGAAGTGGTCGTACCAGTGGTGGACCAGGTCGGGGCAGTCCTCGACGTCGACGTCGGTGCAGCAACTCGCGTCCTTACAGGTCACCTCGACCGTCCAACGCAGGTAGTGCACGTAGCACCCGCGGACCCAGACGACCGCCGTCTGCTTCTCGCCCTCCGTCGCCGACGCCGCAACGTCCAGCGAAAGCACGACTGTGGCGTTCTCGTACGGTCCGATCGTCACGGACGCGGGTGAGACGTCGATTGACTTGTTCGTCGCGTCGACGGTGACCGTTCGTCCGGTCGAGCCGCAGTTCTCGATGTGCAGCCGAAGCACGGCCTTGTTCCCAGGGCAGGCACGCGTCGTCACGTCTCCGATCGGCTGCGGCTCCCAGCAGGGCGGTGGAATAGCGCAGTCGCAGCCGCAGCTCTTGCTCGGCAGCGGCAGCTTGATCGAGTCGAGCAGCCCCATGCCGATCTTCGTCCCCTGCTCGAGGAGGTCGCCGACCGCTTTCGCCGCGTCGGCCAAGGACACAGTCGACGTACCGGAGCTCATCACGCCACCTCCGCCGCTCGCTGCTTCTTTCTCTCGGCCGTTACGCTCAATCGAATGCGCAGGTGCAACCCGTCAGCGTCCCACGATCCTGCGTACGCATGACCGGGACGGATGCGATCTGAGAAACGCAGCGTCACCTGCACGTTGCGCGACTCTCCTGGCGCGACCGTCCGCTCGGAGGCACGCGCCCTGACCTCCACGAGCCCTCCGTGAGACTCGGCCAGATCGTCGAGCAGGAGATCGATCCGCTCCTTCCCTTCCGGAGGATCGGTGACGAACGCAACCCAGAAGGCATGGTCGACGCCACTCCCGTCGAACACGCAGAACGTCGACGCCGCGGGGACGTGGAAGGGCACATTGCCGATGTTGAGGAGCGTGACGTCGACGGTCACTTCCGCACCCGGCTCCACCTCGAGGACGAGACGGGAGGGACTAACCTCGACTTTGGGGCGCGGCTCGACCTCGACGGCGACCGGCAACGTCCGGCCGCCGATCTCGACCGATCCTGCGTAGCTCCCCGGAGGCGTGGACTTCGGCAACCGGAGCGTCACCTTCCCCACGTTCAACCCCTCGCGCGTCAGTGGGCGGACCGCGAGGCCTCGGATCTCGGCTCCTTCGAGAAGTGCCTTCGGCTCACCGAGCGCGTCTGTCCCATCCGGCAGCGCGACGATCGACGTCAGCCGATGCGGCGGGCCGCGAAAGGTCACCGGCGAGCCGCCCGTGCGCGCTGCGCGTTGACGAGGGCTCACTTCGGCACTTCCGGGACGTTTGGGGCCGGCACCGGAGTCGGCGCCGGCACCGGCACCGGCGTGCGGTGGACCCGGCCACAGTGCTCGCACGGATTCGGCTCGTACGGCTCGGTGATCACTTGCGCCTCGCCGCACAGGCGGACGCAGGCGACGTCGTAGCCGAGCACCGAAAGCCCGAGCGTGAAGTTGGCCGGAACGTGCGTCCGGACGGACGGGATCTCCTTGAGCCGCACGGAGACGTCGAGCGGATTGATCGTGATCGGGTTGATCGTTATCGGATCGAGACCGATCGAGATCTTCGGGATGTGCGTGATGTCGAAGCTGTACGAGGTGGGGATGTCCACCCCGAGGTGGTTGTCGAACGTGAGGCCGACACCGAAATCACCGGAGAGATCGACGTCCACGCTCTTGCTCACACCGCGCGCCTTCGCATCCGCTCAACGTCGAGCGAACGGTGCCGCAGCAACGATGCGAGCGTGTGGCAACGCAAACCGACTCTTCCGTCGCTGGTACGGAGACGCTAACGCCCAGTGGTGGACGCTGTCAACGAAAGAGTTAACTACACCGCGCAAGCGCGCTATTGAGCACGCAGCTACGTCAGGATGTACGTCCCCGGCGCGTCACCGAGCGGTGAATGGCGCTCGCTTCCGAGCGGCGGCGGCTCGCGCCGGCCGCCGCTGCGCTCGGCGGCCCACCGCGTCCACTCCTCCCACCACGAGCCCTCGTGCAGCTCGGCGCCTGCCCGCCATGCGTCGGGGTCGGAGGGCAGTTCGTCGTTCGTCCAGTAGCGGCTCTTCGGGCTCGGCGGGTTGACGATCCCGGCGATGTGCCCCGCGGAGGACAGCACGAAGCGAACGTTGCCCGAGAGGAGCCGCGTCGAGCCGTACGACGATGTCCACGGGACGATGTGGTCCTCAACTGCCGCGAGGATGAACGTGTCTGTCCGGATGTCGCCCGCGCCGATCCGTTCCCCGGCCAGGTCGAGCTCCCCGCGCGCGAACTCGTTTCGCCCGTAGCACGAGCGCAGGTAGAAGCTGTGCATCTCCGCCGGCATCCGCGTTGCGTCGTCGTTCCAGGCGAGGATGTCGAACCTCGGCACCGGATCGCCCAGCAGCCAATTGCCGACGACGTAGTTCCAGACGAGGTCGTTGCCGCGCAGGAACGTGAAGGTGCGCGCCAGGTCTTCACTTGCCAGGACGCCCTTCCGTCGCATCTTCCGTTCTATTCGCTCGATCGTGGCAGGGTCGGTGAACGCGCCGAGGACTCCCGGCTCGCTGAAGTCGATCAATGTGTTCAACAGGGTCGCCGAGCGAACGCGGTGCGCAGCCGTCTTCTCGAGGTGGGCGAGCAGCATCGAGGTGAGCGTGCCGCCGAGGCAGAGGCCGACGATGTTGACCTCGCCGGCGCCGGTGATCTCCTCGATCGCGTCGAGCGCCGCGCTCGGCCCCTTGACGAGGTAATCGTCGAGGTTGACGTCGCGCATCGATGCATCCGGGTTGCGATAGCTGATTGCGAAGACCGTGTGTCCCTGCTGCACCGCCCACTCGACGAAGCTCCGCCGCGGCGCAAGGTCCATCACGTAGTACTTGTTGATCCACGGTGGGCTGCAGAGCAGCGGCACCTCGTAGACCGTCTCGGTCTGCGGCGCGTACTGGAGCAGCTCGATCATGTCGTTCCGGAACACGACCTTCCCCGGCGTCGCCGCCAAGTCCTTGCCGATCGTGAAGGCGCCGCGGTCAACCTGCCGCGGCATCCCGTTGTTGGTTGCGAGGTCGGTCAGGAAACTCTGGGCGCCGCGTAGCAGGGAGGCACCGCCGGTCTCGAACGCGCGCTTGAGCGCCGCAGGGTTGCCGGGAAGCACGTTCGTCGGCGCCAGGGCATCGACGACGATCTCGGTTGCGAGCCGCAGCTTCGTGGCACCCGGCCCCGACCCTGCGCCCGCTTCGACGAGATCCTGCGCAAGCCGGCCGAACAGCAGGTAGCTCTGCTGGAGCCAGAAGTAGGCCGGGTTCTCCTTCCACGTCGGGTCGCTGAAACGCTTGTCCTTCCTCGCCGGCTCGACGGGCCCCGGCGCGTCACCGCCGAGCGCGCGGGCGGCACAGGCCGAGGTGGCAGCGGCGAGGCCCGACGCGTAGCTGCCGAAGGCCTGCAGCGCCCCTAGCGGGTTTCGCGCGAGCCCTGCGGCGAGTTGCGCCGCTGCCTCGCCGAGCGCGAGCGGGTCGACCGCCGCCAGGATCGCGGCCTCGGGGCCGAGGGCGTCTCCGGCGGCCGTCGTGTCGCTGCCGTTCGTGCTCGCGTTGCGTTGCTGCGCGCTGGACGCCACAGGACAGTCTTGAGGCAATCGTCACCCGGCGTCAACCGTTCCTGTTCGGCGCGGCCTGGTGCGGGTCTGTTTGACTCCCGGGCCGTAACGGGCAGAAGCCGCCGTGGCCGGGGCGGCGGCCGTTCTCGGTAACCGAAATCCAGGGAGGGAGACTCAAGCATGCGAACGTCCAAGCGTGTGCTCGCCGTCGGCGTGGTACTCGTAAGCGCAGCCGCGATCGCGGCGCTCGCCGCATTCGGATCGTCGTCGAAGGCGTCGGCACTGCCGCTGCCGCACCCGACGGTCAGCGACTTCCAGTTCATCTCGTCGAGCGCAACACCACCGACCGAGGCGCAGTGCGAGTCGGTCGGACGCACGTGCTTCACGCCGCAGGCGATCCAATCGGCCTACAACGTCGCGCCGCTGCACTCCGCAGGCCTGACCGGCAAGGGGATCACGATCGCGATCGTCGACTCCTACGGGAGCGACACGATGGCGCACGACTTGCGTGTCTTCAACGACGCATTCGGACTGCCGCACATGTGCGGCGAGGAAGCGATCGCGTGCGCGGAGGGGATGCCGACGTTCAGCGAGCTGAGCCTGCAGGGCTCGCCCGCGACGAAAGCGCAGCCCGGGAACGGGACGCATCAGGAGGACAAGAGCGCGTGGGCCCTCGAGGTCGCGCTCGACGTCGAGACGTCGCACGCGATCGCGCCCGGCGCCAACATCCTGCTCGTCCACACGCCGACGGCGGAGACGCTCGGCGTACAGGGCTTCCCGCAGATGATGGCGGCGGAGGACTACGTGGTGACGCACCACCTCGCACAGGTAATCTCGCAGAGCTTCGCCTCCGCGGAGGACGCGTTCGGGAGCTCGCGGTCACTGCAGAACCTGCGCTACGCGTTCCAGCACGCGGAGCAGAACGGCGTCACCGTGCTCGGCTCGTCCGGCGACAGCGGCACCGCGAACGACCGGAAGACGCCGGTCGGCCAGGGCGGAAGCCTGATCGCGACGCCGACCGTCGAGTGGCCGGCCTCGGATCCGCTCGTGACCGGCATCGGCGGTACCTACCTGTGCACCGATCCGACGGCGAGCGCCGCCCAGCCGCGCACGACGTACGTGAAGCCGGGCATCGGCGCGAAGTGCGGCAGCTCCGTGTTCAACCCCGGCGGCATCTACGCCGAGGTGGCGTGGACGTTCTCGGGTGGCGGCTACAGCCACGTGTTCCCGAAGCCGCCGTGGCAGAACTCTCTGCCGGCGGGGTCGTCCTTCACCGGCCCGATGCGCGGCGTTCCCGATGTCGCCCTGCAGGCGAGTAGCGCCACCGGTGCGCTCGTGTACCTGTCGCTCCCGCCGGACGGCGAAGGCGGCCTCAACTGCCCGAGCGGCAGTGCCTGCAGCACCGGCTGGTACGACATCGGCGGCACGTCGCTGTCGTGCCCGCAGTGGGCTGGGCTCGTCGCGATCGCCGATCAGGTCAACGGCGGCGGCCTCGGCCTGATCAACCCGGCGCTCTACAAGATCGGCGCCGACCCGGCCCGCTACGCGGCCGACTTCTACGACATCGCGTCGGGCAACACGAACCAGGCCGTCGATTCCGTCCCCGGCTATCCGGCGACGGCAGGCTGGGACGCGGTCACCGGTCTCGGGACGCCGAATGCGGCGAACCTCGTGCCCGACCTCGTCGCAGCGGCGCACGGCCACTAGTGCATCCGGCCGCACGGGGCGGGCGCACTCGCACCCGCCCCGTTCACGCCCTCTAGGGCAGGCGGTCGGCAAACGCCTGTGCAATCACCCCGTAGCCGTCCGTGTTCGGATGGATGTTCCCGGCGGCGCACATCCACGTCCACTGGCAGATGCGGAGCACGTCGAGCGGGACGCCGCCGACGGGAGCGGTGTCGGTCGTGGAGAAGGCGCTCTCGACGTCGGCGACCGGGTCACCGGCTGCGGCGTAGATGCCTTCGAGGAGATCGTTGAAGCTGACGATCCCGTCGATGTGGTCCTGGAGTGAAGCCGGGTTCGAGAACCACTCGACGACGAACGGGTTGTAGTAGTTCATGCCCACGATCGGTACGCCCGGACCGGCGGCCTCGCGCAGCGCTGCCAGGATCACAGGCAGGTTCGTCTGGACAGCGGTAATCCCGTCCGGCGAGAAGATGTCGTTGCCGCCGATGTCGATCGTCACAAGGGAGACGAAGCCGCGGTGGGCGCGCAGGAAGCTGACGGCCTCCTTGAGCTGCGATCCGTGCGGGAAGTTGCAGTGGTAGTGCGCGCCGCGGCCTTCGTAGAGTCCCTGCGGGACCACCGGCACCGGGACGATCATGCTCGTCGTCGTCTCGCCGCCGCAGCCGAGCTTGACCAGCTTCAGCTTCGGGATCGTCGCCTGCTCGATCGCGTACAGCTGGTCCGCGTAGCCCTCGTCGCCGAAGTTCTGGTTGGTCGGGAGCTGCTCGCCGGCCGCGAGCGAGTCGCCGAGCGAGACGTAGTAATGGACGGCATTGGCGTCGCCATCGGCGAGCGCCGGCGTCGGGACGGCAAGCAGCACCGCGCAAAGAACGGTTAGCAGGATGAGAACTCTCATGAAATCGACCTCCCGTCGTTCTGCTTCTCGGGAAGGTACGAGCTGGGATTCCGAACGTCGTCAGGGGAATCCCTGACCCGTGCAAGAACCGGCTTCCGCTCAGGGGCGGCCCCGATGCGGGCGCCGGCCTGGCTCTGCCACAGTTCAAGGCATGCGGCACACGGTGCTGATCGTCGACGACCATGCCGCATTCCGATCGGCGGCGCGTGCACTGCTCCAGGCTGCGGGCTTCGACGTCGTCGGCGAGGCGGCGGACGGCGCCTCGGCGCTCGCGGCGGTCACCGAGCTACATCCGGAGATCGTGCTGCTCGACGTGCAACTCCCGGACCTCGACGGCTTCGCGGTCGCGGAGCGGCTCTCGGAAGCGGAAGCGCCGCCGGCGATCGTGCTCACCTCCAGCCGAAGCGCGGCGACGGTTCGTTGGCGGCTCGAAGGGAATCCGGGCTGGAGCTTCATCCCCAAGAGCGAGCTCTCCGGGGAGGCACTCGCCGCCGCCGCCGGATGATGCTGCCGCGTCTGCTCCGATTGGCGCTCCTGCCGGTCGGAATCACCTTCGGGCTCACGGTCGAGTGGGCGTTCTACGACGACTCGCTCGGAGCCGCGCTGACGGCCGCGGATCTGCTTGTCGGCTGCACGCTCATTGCCTGTGGCGTCGTCGCCTCCGACCGCCGGCCGGAGTCGCGTGTCGGCGCGCTCATGGTGCTCGCCGGCCTCACCTGGTTTCTCGGGAACGTCGCCGCGCCGCTCCTCTATCTCCACCGTGGACCGCTCGTCCACCTCCACCTCTCGTACCCGACCGGGCGCCTGCAGACGCGACTCGCGCAGGTAGTCGTCGCCGTCGCGTACGCCGACGCTGTCATCGAGCCGGTTGCCTCGAACGGCACGCTGACGCTGATGTTGAGCGGCCTCGTCGCCCTCACCGCCCTCCGAGTCTTCCTCGGAGCGTCAGGCACTGCGCGCAAAGCCGCCGGGCCGGCCCTCGTTGCCGCGCTCGCCTTCGCGGTAGTGCTCGCACTCGGTGCGATGAACCGACTGAATGGGTGGTCGTCGCAACACTCTGTCCTCTGGGCATACGACCTCGTAATCGCGTCGGTCGCGGTCGTGCTGCTCGTCGACCTGCTCCGCGGTCGCTGGGCCGAGGCGGTCGTCATCGGCCTGGTAGTCGACCTCGGCGCCTCGGCGAAGGCCGGCACGCTCCGAGCGAAGTTGGCGCGGGCGCTCGGTGACCCGTCGCTCATGATCGGCTATCGCCTGACAGAGACAGACGGGTTGGTGGACGACGCCGGCCGGCTCCTCGAGCTGCCGCCGCCGGGGTCGGGGAAGACGATCACGCCGCTCGTCGACCGCGGCGAACGGGTAGCGGTGCTCGTCCACGATAACGCGCTTCTCGCCGACCCTGACCTCCTCGCGTCCGTCGCAGCGGCAGCCCGGATCGCCGTGGCGAATGCCGGCCTGCAGTCCGAGGCGCGCGCGAAAGCTGCTGAGCTCGAGACATCCCGCCGGCAGATCGTCGAGGCTGCCGACGCCGAGCGCCGCCGACTCGAACAGAAGCTCCGCGTCGGCGCGGGGCAGCGTCTGGAGGCCGTGGCGTCGCTCCTCGCCGACATCCGCACGAGCGTCCCCGAAAACGATGCCAAGGCGGTTCGGTCGCTCGAGAGCCAGCTCGCCGAGGCGGGCCGCGAACTCGAGGAGTTTGCTCGGGGCGTGCACCCGGCCACCCTGATGAGCGGCGGCCTGATGCCGGCACTCGCGCAGGTCGTAGAGCGGTCGGCCGTTCCGGTCGACGTGCGAGGCACGGTCGGCAGGCTTTCGGCAACCGTCGAGGCAGCACTCTTCTTCGTCTGCTCGGAAGCCCTCACGAACGTCGCCAAACACGCCGCAGCCTCATGCGCTTCGATCGACGTACGAGCGGACGCCGAGCACGTAACGGTCGAGATTGCGGACGACGGGACGGGCGGTGCGGTCGCAACCCCTGACTCAGGGCTCACAGGACTCACCGACCGTGTCGAGGCGCTCGGCGGGACGCTCCACCTCGAGAGTCCTCCCGGAGCCGGCACCCGCGTGCTCGTGCAGATTCCCCGCTAACGAACCCGCGTGAGCGGCTTCGCGATCAACCCGTAGTACCACGGGGTGCCCGAGACGAGAACGAGCGACAGCCTGTCGCGGTAGACGCTCCAGGTGTACGCGGCAATCGACCCGTGGCCGCAGAGGTACACGGGTCGGCACGCATCGGTGATGAGTCGCAGGACGTTCCCCTGCACGGCATAGCTCCCACTCCAAACGAATCCGCTGCGGCGCTCCCGGCCGGCCCAGTGCCCGTTCTTCAACTCGAGGGTCCCCACTCCCCACTGGCGTTCTGCTTCGGCCGGGGGTGCACCGGAGGCAAGCAGGTCTCGAAGGCCGGCCGCCGATTGCCAGAGTCCTTTCAAGCGAGACGTCGCCGCGTTCCGTCGGGTCGGCCCAGGGCACCGGACGGCGTCGGTCGAAGCGGTGGGAGCTTGCTCCCGCAGCTTGATGATGTCCTTGATCAGTCGCCGCGTGAGCGCGTCGCGGTCGAGTGCGTCGTAGACCGGCTGCACGGCGCGGCGCAGGGCAGAGAGCTCGGCGGCGGAGGCGGTTGCCAACGAAAGCCTGCCCCGGCCACAGATGCCGGAGAGCCCCGCCGCTTCGTCCTTGTCGATGCGGGCGAGCTCTGCACCGATGGCTTCGCGACCCGCGCGACGCAGGATGTTCCGCTGGGACAGCGTGAGCCGGTCGAACACCGCACGATTGGCGAAGATCGTCTGCGGTCTCGGCCAGAGTACGACGTTCGCGGTCAGGGCACGGGCGCGCGCGTCGTACCCGTTCTCCGCAATCGTGTTCGAGTCGAGCTCAGCCCCGTCGGCTGCTGCCGGAAGGGTGCCGACGACGTAGCCCTTGGACGTGGCGCCGAGTGCGCGGAAGGTTGCGCGCGCGACGCCGCCGAACCTGATCGCAATTGTCGCGCCCTCGTAGTCACGCGGCGCGACGAGCGGACGTGATAGTCCGAGCGGCCTGCGCAGCGGTCCAGGAAGTACTGCGACGCCGACAACTCGTGCGCGATCAACGTCCGCGAGCATGCGTGCCGCAAGCGGACTCTCGAGCACCCGCTCCTCGAGCGCCAAGCTGTCGACGAGGAACGGAGCGAGGAGCGCACGAAAGCTCGTCACGCCGAACGCGTCCCACACCCGCGCGCCGACGCTCCCGAGGTCCGCTCTGCCGCGGCGGACGGCCTCGACTGTCTTGGCCTCGTAGCTCGGCTGGTTTCCTCCCACGGTGATCTCGATCCGCATCGAGCCGCCGGACAACCGCTCGACCGCCGCTGCGTACTCCGGAGCGAAGAGGCTGTCACCGGTGAAGAGCGTCAGAGTGAGCGGCCGTCGTGTTCGGTCAGAGCCACCTGCCTTGTTCGAGCTCGACCCCTGGCAGCCGGCCGTGACTGAGACCAGCATCGCTGCACAAGCCGTGAGCCACATGGCCTTGCGAGCGCTCACACATCAGCTCCTTAGCGGACGGGGCGACCAGGCCGGACCGCTGTCGCCCGCGGTGTTGTCCGTCAATCTTCGGACGCCGCTCCCGTTGGCGTTCATGACGTAGATCTCACCGGCACGCTGGTCGCGGTCGCTCGTGAACGCCAGCTTGCGCCCGTCGGGCGACCAGGAGGGATCAGCGTCGAACCCCGGACTCCGCGTCAGCCTTCGCAGGCCGCTCCCGTCGGCGTTGACGCTGTAGATGTCTGCGTTTCGGCCGAGCTCTCTCACAAACGCGATCCTCCGTCCGTCAGGCGACCACCCCGGCGCGCTGTCGTTCCCGGGGCTCGCGATCAGCCTGCGCTGGTCGCTGCCGGCGGCGTTCATGAGATAGAGCTCCCCGCGTCCGCCACGGTCGCTCACGAAGGCGATCGTCTTCCCGTCCGGCGACCACGCAGCATTGCTGTCGGTTGCAGGATCATCGGTGAGCCGCCGCACACCAGTGCCGTCGGCCTTCATCGTGTACACGTCTCCGGCACCGTCACGGTTGCTGTCGAACGCGATCAGCTTTCCGTCCGGGGACCACGAGCAGCAGCCGTCGTGCGCGGGGTTCCGGGTCAGATTCCGCTGCCCGCTCCCGTCGGCATTCATCACCCAGCCGTCTCCACCGGGAGTCCGCTGGCTGTAGAACGCGATCTTCCGCCCGTCGGGCGACCAGTGGGGGAAGCCGTCGAACTTCAGCGTGTGCGTCAATCTCCGTACGCGAGCTCCATCGGCATCCATGACGTAGATCTCTGTGTCCCCGTCGCGGTTGCTCGAGAACGCGATCTGCTCCCTGGCCGCGGTGGTCGACCCGGTTGCGGACCCGACAACGAGAAGCGCGGCGGCGATCAGGCCGAGCGCGGCGGCGACTCTGACGGTGAACCCGAGCGGCTGCACTTCACTGGAGTTCGCTGGCACGAGGGCTGCCCCGGCATTGTCGCACCGCGCTGCCCGCGAGACGCTCATGCGAGCGCCGCACAGAACGCGGTGACGTCGAACCCGTTTCCGCGGAAGACCTCGGGCTCGGGCGGGACGATCGAATCTTGGCTGTAACCCGCCATGCCTGTCACGACCCCGCCGCCGGGAAGGAAGTAGAGGCCCTTCAGGCCGTGGTCGGTGAAGACGATGATCGGACTCGCGGTCTCCGTGTAGTGGGCGATTCGCACGAGGGTGTTCCCGTTGGCCGTCGCCGTGCCGATCTCGGTCATGTGAGCGACCGTTCGGGGCGGATTGTCGTAGTGATAGATCGTCGCCGCCACCTCGAAGTCGACGTGAACGTCGAAGTCGCATCGTGTGCCCGCCGGGTAGAACCGGTGCTCCGTCCAGGTGTACTCGCAGCTCACCGGTCCCGGGACCGACTCCCAGGCGGCGAAGTCGTCGGGGCAGCGGTCGAATGGCTGCCCAGCCGCAGCCGAGCTGACGACGAGGAGCGCCGCCGCGGCGAGTGCAGCCGTGACGACCGACATCGTGATGAGCCTCATCCTTGGACCTCCTTTTGACGACTGGCACCGAGGCTAGGACGACGCCGTCCGCAACACGTCGGGGCTGAACCTGGACTTGATCCTCGCGCGGTCAGGGCGGGCCCTGATTGGCTCGGCCCCAACGACGTGGGACCATGTGGGCATGCCTCGACGGCTGGCCGTGATCGGGATCGCAGGGCTGGGCGTCGCAACGGGTGTGTACTCGCTTCGGGTCGCGCAGGACAATCCGTCGCACTCATTCGCCGGCGCCTCCGCAGGAGGGGCGGCGGCGCTCCTCGGCGCAGGCTGGGCGCTGATCGGCGTTGGGCTCGCGTTCTGGACACGGTGGCCGGGCAACCGGTTCGGGGTCCTGCTCTCGGCGGCGGGATTCGCCTGGTTCGTGCTCGAGTGGATCAACCCGACCATCGGCTCGGCTGCGGCCTTCACGATCGGCCTTTGCCTGTACGCCGTCTGTGCGCCACTCGTTGGACACGCACTGCTCGCCTACCCGGGTGGCAAGCTCTCCGGCTGGATCGAACGCGGAGCCGTCGCGGCTGCCTACGGGGGCGGCGCTTTGCTCGGCGTTGTACCCGCACTCCTTTCGTCTCCGGCTTCCGCGGGATGCAACGAGTGTCCGCGCAATCTCGCCCTGCTCGCAGACCGTCCCACCCTCGCCGACGAACTGACGCGTGTGGGTCTCTATCTCGGAGTGGGTTGGGCCCTCGTGCTCGCTCTGCTGGTGCTCATCGGCTTTGTTCGAGCAAGCGAGACGGCTCGCCGGACCGGCTGGCCGCCTGCTGCAGCCGGGGCGGCGTACCTCGTGCTGGTGGCGGCAACGTTCGCAGCCTCGCTCGATCGTGGCTTCCTCTGGAACGGAACGTTCGAGCGGCGCCTGTGGTTGGCCGAGGCGGCCGCGCTGGTCGGCGCCGCGACCGGGGTGAGCTGGAGCTTGCTCCGCGGTCGCCGGGCTCGGTCGACGGTCGCGCGCCTCGTCGTCGAGCTCGCCGAGTCGCCACCGCCAGGCGGCCTACGTGACGTGCTCGCAGAGATCGTGGGCGATCCCGAGCTGGTTCTCGCCTACCCACTCGACGGCTCGGACCGCCTGGTCGACGCGGCAGGCCGGCCGGTAGAGCTCTCCGCGCTGCGGGCGCAGACAAGGCTCGTCCGCGACGGACGCCCGGTGGCCGTGCTTGCTCACGCGCCCGGGCTTCTCGACGACGAGCAGCTCGTCGACGACGTAACCGCGGCGGTACGTCTCGCACTCGAGAACGAGCGTCTCCAAGCCGAGGTGCGTGCGCGACTCGAGGAGCTGCGCGCCTCGCGGGCGCGGATCGTCGCGACGAGTGACGCCGAACGACGGCGGCTCGAGCACAACCTGCACGACGGCGCACAGCAGCGGCTCGTCACGCTTGCACTGTCGCTTCGCCTTCTGCGCTCCCAGCTCGCGCCGAATTCGGCCGCCCATATTGCGGAGCAACTGGAGGACGCGGAGACAGAACTCGATCGGGCGATCTCGGAGCTGCGCGAATTGGCGCACGGCATCTTCCCGGCCGTGCTCGCAGACGGAGGCCTCGCGGTTGCAGTCCGCGCGCTCGCCGAGGAGGGGCGAGTTCCAATCGCAACCCGGGACCTACCCGAGGGCCGGCTTTCCGCAGCCGTCGAGACGACCGCATACACGATCGTGGCGGAGGCGGCGCGAACCGCGACGAGCGGTGTTCTCGTTCACGTCAAGCGTCGTGGCAATGTGCTCACCGTCGAGGTCGAGACAGACGACGACCCCGCTCTCGACCTCGTCGCGCTGGAGAACCGTGTCGGCGCGCTCGACGGGCGACTGCGCTGTGTACATGGAGAGAACCGGCGCGTCACAATCCGCGCAGAGCTCCCGTGCGTGTCGTAATCGCCGACGACGAGACACTCCTCCGCGAGGGACTCGCGCGATTGCTCTCGGAAGCCGGAGTCGACGTCGTCGGAACGGCCGGCACCGCGGAAGAGCTCCTTCGCCGGGTCGAGCTCACACAACCCGACGTCGCGATCGTCGACATCCGGATGCCTCCCACACACGCCGACGAAGGGCTCGTCGCCGCGCAGGACATCCGCCGCTCGCATCCCGCGGTCGGCGTGCTCGTGCTCTCCCACTACCTCGAGTCCCACTATGCGATGCGACTGCTGGACGAGCATCCGGAACGCTCCGGCTATCTGCTCAAGGAGCGCGTCAAGGATGTTGCTGTCCTCGTCGACGCCCTCGAACGGATCGCCGAAGGCGAGTGCGTCCTCGACCCGACGATCGTCTCGAGGCTGATCGGGCGACCGCGGGTGCAGAGCCCACTCGACGAGCTGACCGCCCGCGAGCGCGAGGTCCTGGCCCTCATCGCGGAAGGACACTCGAACGAAGGAATCTGCCAGAGGCTCTTCCTGAGCCCCAAGACCGTCGAGACGCACGTGCGCCACATCCTCCTCAAGCTCGGAATCGGCGAGGCGTCCGGGTACCACCGCCGAGTGCTCGCCGTGCTCGCCTATCTGCGCGGCTGAGGTGCGCGCTCGGAGCGCGACGCTCCACGCCGAGGGAAGCCGCCGGCGATAGTCTCTCGGCGTGTTCCCTCCCGAAGGGACCGCCGCGGACGCTTCCGACCGACGGAGCTTCGCCTGCCCGCATCGGCAGGGCCGCTTCCAGGGTCTCGACCTGTCGTCCCTCGACCCGTCGGATCCCGACGACCGGCGCTTGCTGATCCTCGCCGAGCACCCGGAGCTGGCTCGCGCCATCGACCGGAATGAAGATGAGGTCGTGGTCGGCGGCGAGCCAATGGATCCGCGCCTCCACATCACGATCCACGAGCTGGTCGTCAACCAGCTCTGGGACGACGATCCGCCCGAGGTGTGGCAGACGGCCTGCCGGCTCCGGGCGGCGGGCTACGAGCGGCACGACGTCCTGCACATGCTCGGCGGCGCCGCGGCGCGAGAGGTCTGGCATGTGATGCACGATCAGGCGCCGTTCGAGCGAGCCCGGTATGTCAGCACCCTCGAAGCCCTTCCGGCATCGCCGCCCTGATGCCGGCGCACATCGGCGCGTGGCGACGATCGCTTGCGCGCGAGCGTCGCCACCCGTTGCGCCCGCAGATCGAAGTGCTCGCATCTACGAATGGACCTGGACGTTTCCTTCCTCGACGTCGTTGAGCAGATAGGTGAAGAGGCCGATGTTGCCGGGCGTGATGTCGGTGCAGACGAGCCCGCTGTTACCGAAGGCGCGGGTCGCCCTGTCGGGTTCGACATCTGTTCCTTGGCCGTTGTCCTGCACGGCGAAGATCTCGGCGTCTCCGTCCGAGTTCTCAGGTCCTGTCGCGGACCTGGCCGTGCCGCTCATGACGGCGATGTTGCCGATCACGTTCAGGCAGTCGATCTGGATGTTGAGCGTCTGGCCGGTGGCCCGATTCTTCACCTGGGCCTGCCCTCTCACAGTTCCGTCACTCGACGTGCTCGCCTCGAAGGCGAACGTCCGCAACGCAGTGACGCCGGCGTCGCTCGGGAACTCGAAGTGGCCCGACCCGGTCGCCGACCGGACGATCGTTGCGCCCGCAGCCGGCGCCGGCAGCGCCAGCGTCGCCACGATGACGGCCACCAGAAGCGGCAGTCGCGAACCCATCCCCTTCATTTCTGTCTCCTCCCTTCGCACTACGGATGTGGGAGTCGACGCTAGGACGCGGGCTCGGGGTCGGCGTCATGGCTTTCCCTGAACGCGCGCGAAGATCAGGGAAATCCGGGAGGTCTTCCCTTGAGCCGTATGCGACGATCTTTTCGTGGGCGCAACGGTGCTGGTTGTCGACGACCATCCGAGCTTCCGCCGTTTCGCGAGGCGGCTGCTGGAAGCGGCGGGCTTCTCGGTCGTCGACGAGGCAGGAGACGGAACCTCGGCGCTGGCCGCGGTTCATGAGCTGCGGCCGGACGTCGTCCTGCTCGACGTGCTGCTGCCCGACACGACCGGGTTCGAGCTCGCTGAGCTGCTCTCGAGCGATCCCCTCGGGCCGCTCGTCGTGCTCACTTCGAGCCGCAGCGCGTCCGATTTCAGCGCTTCGCTCGCGGGTTCGAGCGCACTCGGGTTCATCGCCAAACGTGACCTGAGCGCGCCCGCTCTTGTCGCGCTCCTCGAGGGCGCCGCATGACGGTGAAGCTCGTCACAGTCTGGGTCGCAGCCGCAGTGCTCTGCGGAACGATGGCGGCCGGCGCGATCCGTGGGGACTGGCCCCCCGCGGGCAAGGCTTCCATCGCCTACGCGGCCTCGCTCGCAGCGATCACGATCGGCCTCGTCGTCTGGCGACGGCGGCCCGAGAGCCGAACCGGGATCCTCCTTACGGCGTACCCGTTTGCTGCGGTTCTCTCGGACATGTGGTTCGTCTTTCCGAGGTCTGCATTGGCGGTCACCGTGGGGTTCGCGGCGAGGCTCCTCGTCGGGGCGATCGTGATCCACGCGGTGCTTTCGTACCCGAGCGGCAGGCTGACCTCGCGCCTCGACCGTGGCTTCGTCGCCTTCGGCTACGCCTTCGCGGCCCTTTACGCCCTCCCTCTTCTGCTCTTCTACGATCCGCGCGCTCCGCACGACCCAACGGTCTGGGAATGGCCTTTCCACGCAAGGCCGCTCACGCATGTGGCGTGGTACGACGTGACGGGGACGATGGGGGTCCTCGACGACCTGATCTTCCCGGTGGCCGTGGCCTTCCTCGCCCTGCTGGTTCGCAAGCTCGCGCGCGCGACACCGGGCGGGCGACGGGTTGTGCTGCCACTTGCCGCCGCTGCATTCTTCGCCGCCGGCCAGTTCGCGGCGCAGATCGCCCTCTACGGGACCCAGGTCAACTCCTGGAAGAGCACCGGCTGGTTCTGGATCGTGAACCTTGCGATGCTCGCCATTCCCATTGCGCTTGCGGCCGGGCTGCTCTGGGGGCGGAGCGCACGTTCGGCCGTCGCCGATCTCGTCGTGGAGCTCGAGCGCACGCCGCCCGGCTCGGTGCGGCACGCGCTGGCGCGGACGCTGGGCGACCCCTCGCTCGAGCTCGCGCTCTGGCTACCCGAGCGGGGAACCTACGTCGACGGGGAGGGACGATCGGTGGAGTTGCCGCGCCCCGGAGCAGACCGGGCAGTGACGATCCTCGGCCCCGCCGAGGCTCCGGTGGCGGCGTTCGTGCACGACCCGGTGCTGCTCGAGCGGCGAGCCCTGCTCGACTCGGCAGCAGCCGCCACGCGGCTCGCGCTGGAGAACGAACGCCTCCAGGCCGAACTGAGGCTCCAGCTCACCGAGCTGCGCGCGTCGCGCGCGCGCATCGTCACCGCCGGCGACGAGGAGCGACGGCGCCTCGAGCGCGATCTCCACGACGGCGCGCAGCAGCGTCTCCTTGGGCTCGGACTCGTGCTCCAACTGGCGCGCGGACAGCTCGGCGAGGGAGCAAACGGCGCCGCTGAGCTCCTGACCGAAGCCGATCTCGAGCTGCGCGCCGCACTCGACGAGCTGCGCGAGCTCGCTCGCGGCATCCATCCGGCGATCCTCACCGAGCAGGGCCTCGGCGCGGCGCTCAAGACGCTCGCCGAACGCTCGCCGGTGCCGGTGACGCTCGTCGAGCTCCCCGAGGAGCGATTCGATGCTCCGGCAGAAGCCGCGATCTACTTCCTGGTCTCCGAGGCCCTCGCGAACGTCGCCAAATACGCGCATGCGTCGCGAGTCCGCGTTAGCGTCGCCGATCGCGACGGGCGCGTGTGCGTCATGGTCGACGACGACGGTGTCGGTGGCGCCGACCCTTCGCGCGGCTCCGGTCTGCGCGGCCTCTTCGATCGCGTGCACGCACTCGACGGCGAACTCGAGGTCGAGAGCCCATCCGGGCGCGGCACCCACGTCCGCGCGGAGATCCCGTGCGCGTAGTGCTCGCGGACGACGCGGCGCTTCTACGCGACGGACTTGCACGGCTGCTTGTCGAGGCCGGCATCGAGGTCGCGGCGCAGATCGGAACCGCCCCTGAGCTTCTTGCGGCGGTGGAAGAGCACAACCCGGACGTTGCCGTGGTCGACATCCGGATGCCGCCGACCCACACCGACGAAGGACTCGCTGCGGCCGAGGAGATCGGCCGGCGATTCCCGCAGGTGGGCGTGCTGCTCCTCTCGCAATACATCGAGGCGGGATATGCGCTCAGGCTGCTGAAGGGCAACGGCGAGCGGATCGGCTATTTGTTGAAGGACCGGGTGCTCAACCTCGACGACTTCGTCGCTGCGCTCTCGCGCGTCGCTGCGGGCGAGACCGTCGTCGACCCAGCCCTCGTCTCCCAACTCGTCGGCCGCGCCCGCGAGAGCAGTCCGCTCGATCAGCTCACGCAGCGCGAGAGAGATGTCCTCTCCCTCATGGCCGAAGGATTGACCGACCGTGGCATCTCCGAACGGCTCTTCGTCACGCCCAACACGGTCGAGACCCACGTCCGCCACATCATCGGGAAGCTCGGTCTCCCCGCGACGCCAGCCGACAACCGCCGCGTCCGAGCGGTCCTCGCCTACCTGCGTACGAGCTGAGGCGCCGAGGACGAACGCAATCGCACGCTGCTACGCTGCGAGCCGCGACGCGGGGTGCAATAGCCAGGTAGCTCGCCGGGCTCAGACACACGAGGCCGCAGGAGTCGGATCCTGCCTCCGCTACTCGTCTCCCCAACGCTCTCTGATCGGAGTCCGCGTGCGCCATCTAGTGCCAGTCGTCGCCGCGCTTGCAAGCGCCGCCCTCGTTGCACTGACCCCGGGTGCGTCCGCGACGCCGGGACCCGGCGGCTGGGACAACATCGGAACCGGAGCCACGCCCACGACGAGCGCGCTGAACGGCGGGGTGTATGCGCTGAACACGGACGCGCCGGGCGTTCTCTATGCCGGAGGAGCCTTCACCGATGCCGGCGGCAACGCGGGCGCGGACTACATCGCAAGCTGGAACGGCACGAAGTGGGCGGCACTCGGGTCGTCGACGCTGAACGGCGCCGTGTTCGCAATCGCGTACTTCGGCGGCAAGGTCTACGCCGGCGGCGTCTTCACCAACGCCGGAGGGAACGCGAACGCCGACTTCCTTGCTGTGTGGGACGGCACGAGCTGGGGAACGGTCTGCACCGCAACCGGGCCGGCGATCAACGGAAACGTCCTCGCTCTCGAAGTCATCGGATCGACGCTCTACATCGGCGGGACGTTCTCGAACGGCGCGGGCATCGTCTCCGCCGACTCGCTGCTCGCGTGCGACCTGAACACCGGCGCCGCGCGTTCGACGGTCACCGCCGACGCTGACATCAGCGGACCGGTGTACGCACTGACCTCGGACAACAAGGGAGCCCTCTACGCCGGGGGTGGGTTCAGCAACCTGGCTCGCATTCCGGCCGCCGACAAGGTCGCCTACCTCGACGCCGGCGGATGGCATGCGATGGGCTCGGGCGCCGCGCCGGGTGGAGGCGCCGTCACCGACTTCGTGCGAAGCCTCGCCTCGAACGGGACCGACGTGTACGTCGGCACGGACTCGACGAACGTCGCGGGCATCGCGCAGGCCGACCACGTCGTCAAGTGGAACGGCTCGGCGTGGAGCGCCCTCGGCTCGAATACCGGCGGCACGGACGGTTGGTTTCCGGCTTCGGCGTCCATCAACTCGCTCACGACGTCCGGATCGACCGTCTACGCGGGCGGGACGTTCCAGAACGCGAACGGCGAGGCGACGGCCGATCAGATCGCCTCCTTCGATGGGACCGCCTGGCACCCGGTCGGCTCTGACGGCGCCGGGAACGGTCCGTTGAACGGCAACGTCACCGCGCTCACCACCTTCGGCCAGAAGCTCATCGCCGGTGGAAGCTTCACGAACGCCGGCGGGAACGCGATTGCCGACCTCGTCGCTTCCTTCCCGCTGGGCGGGGCGGCGCCGGGAGTCACGCCGACCGGCACGGCCACGGGAACGGTCCTCGTGAACGGCACTTCCTTCACGGGCGGGCAGATCGCGTTCAAGTCGAAGGTCGACGTGACCGCCGGCAGCCTGCTCCTGACGACCGACACGGGCACTGTCACCCTCTCCGGAGGCGCCGGCATCGCCGCGATCTTCGTGCTCCAGCGCGGCACCGACAACGGGCAACCCGTCGTCGAGATGCGCCTGGCCGGCGGCAACTTCAACGTGTGCAAGCGGAAGCTCGCCGGGGTCTCGCAGGTCAAGCCGCGGACGGTGCGCCGGCTCTGGGGCAAGGCCACCGGGCGTTTCCGCACGGCGGGGCGCTTCGCCTCGGCAACCGTGCGCGGGACGCAGTGGCTGACCGCGGACCGCTGCGACGGAACGCTGACGCAGGTGAAGGAAGGGCGCGTCCAGGTCCGTGATCTCGTGAAGAAAAAGACGATCCTCGTCCCGGCCGGCAAGAGCTATGTGGCGAAGAAGCGCTGAGGCCCTCCGCAACCCGCGCCGGCTCGATCTGCGTACTCTCAAACGATGGCCATCGTGCGGTACCTCGTCGACGACGTCGAAGCGGCGATCGCGTTCTACCGAGACCATCTCGGCTTCGTGCTCGAGCAGCAGATGGGGCCGGCGTTCGCGATCGTGACCCGCGACGACCTGTCTCTCTGGCTCAGCGGGCCAGAGAGCTCAGCTGCGCGGCCGATGCCCGACGGCCGGCGGCCCGAGCCGGGCGGCTGGAACCGCACCGTCGTCGTCGTCGAGAATCTCGCAGCCCGCGTAGCCGAGCTGAAGCAGGCAGGGCTCACGTTCAGGAACGAGATCGTCTCCGGCCCGGGTGGGAAGCAGATCGTGCTCGAGGACAGCGCCGGGAATCCGGTCGAGCTCTTCGAGCCTCGCTAGCACCCGCAATCCACCTCCGTGCCACCGCCGTACCAACGGGCGACATCTCACGTGGAGGGGAGCATGAAGCGACTCGCCGCTGGACTGGCGGTGCTGGCACTTGCCGGCATCGGGCTCTCGACGGCAAGCGCGAGCAGGAACGCCACTCGCGCGATCTGCCACCGCACGTCTTCGAAGACAAATCCCTACGTCAAGCTTCGCGTCTCGGCAACGCAGCTGCGCGCACACCTCAGGCATGCGGCGGACATCTACCCCGTGCCGAGCAGCGGCTGTCCGAAGACGGTGCTCACAGCTTCGGCCGGCGGCACCGCACTCCAGGTCGCCTTGACCGGCGAGGCCGAGACTCCGGCCGGCGATCCGGTGGCGACCGGCACGTCGACCGTTCGGCTCCGTGCCGGCCAGGGACAGATCTGCTATCAGATCTCGGCGACGAACTTGCCCGCCGCGGCGGCCGCGCACGTCCACAGCGGCGCGGGCGGCACCGCCGGGCCGGTGGTGATCCCGCTGAAGACGCCGAACGCTGAAGGCAAGTCGAGCGGCTGCGCAACCGCGGCGCGCACACTGATCGGTGCGATCCTCAACACACCGGCGGCGTATTACGTGAACGTGCACACCGCCGAGTTCCCCGGCGGCGCGATCCGCGGCCAGCTCAGCGGCACGTCGCCTGACACGTTCGGCTGGATCGTCGCGGTCGATCTGAAGGGATCCAGCGAGCCGAGTGCGAAGGGCACCGCAGTCGTGCGGATCCGCAAGGACGCAGGCATGGTGTGCTACCGGCTGCACGCCGAAAACATCACGCTCCCGGCGACCGCCGCGCACATCCACCGCGGAGGGCCGACCGTGAATGGTCCGGTCGTCGTCCCATTCCAGGCGCCGGCGGCGAACGGCAACTCCGCCGGCTGTGCGGCCGCGACCGCGGCGCTCATCGACGAGATCCTCGCGAATCCCGCGAACTTCTATGTCAACGTCCACACGACGGAGCATCCCGGCGGCGCGATGCGCGCGCAGCTCGGCTGACGCGAGAGGTGCGGGGGCGCGGCCTCGGGGGCCGCGCCCCCTCTGCGTGGTGACAACCCTAAAGCCGCGCCGGGTTGAGGCCGAAAACAGCTCTCAGTGGCGATAGCCACGTCCTGCCGCAAGGACAAGGGGGCTCAGCGTTGGTCGTCGTAGGGGTTGCGCGGACACGCGCAGTACGGGTTCGACTCACCGCCGTTCGCGCAGGCGTGTTGATCGGCCTCGGGTTGGGGCCTGCCGTGCTGATCCTGCTGTCGCTCACCGTCGCGCCGGGGCGGAGCTTCGACTTGCACGCCTTCTGGGGCGCGGGCAGGGATGTGCTCGCCGGACGTACGCCCTATCCGGCGCTCGACGCCCTCCCGGCGGTGGCCGACCGGCTGACGTTCCGCCCGTTCGTCTACCCGGCGCCGGCCGCGTTCCTGATGGCGCCGTTCGCCGCGCTTCCGTTCTGGCTTGCGAACGTACTCTTCGCCGTCGCGACCGTGGCGGCGATCGCAGGTGCACTGCGCCTCCTGGGCGTGAGCGACTGGCGCTGCTATGGCGCTGCCTTCCTCTCCTGTCCCGCCGTGGCGGCAATCGGAGGGGGCACGGTGTCGCCGTTCCTCCTGCTCGGAGCGGCCGCGCTCTGGCGCTACCGGAGAACGTGGTGGAGCGCCGGGCCGCTGCTCGCCTTCCTGCTCGTCATGAAGCTCTTCCTCTGGCCGCTCGCAGCGTGGTTCCTCGCGACGCGCCGTTACGGCGCCACGCTGGCCGCGGCCGCGCTCACGCTTGCGACCACGCTCGGCGCCTGGGCCGCGATCGGATTCGCGGGCCTCCGCGAGTATCCCGCCCTCCTCGACCGGCTCACCGGGCTCGTGGGGCCGAACAGCTTCTCGTCGTACGCGCTCGCGCTCGGGCTCGGCGCACCGGCGGGCGCGGCGGGGCTCGCGCTCAAAGGCGTGAGCGCCATCGCCTTCTGCGCGCTCGTGTGGGCGGGGCGACGCCGCCTCGACGAGCGCCGGGCCTTCCTTGCCTGCCTCGCCGGGGCGCTGCTCCTGACGCCGATTCTCTGGCCGCACTACCTCGTGCTCGTCTTCGTGCCGGTCGCGCTCGCCTCCCCCGGATTCTCGGGGTTGTGGCTCGCACCGTGCCTCTTCGGGGTGGGCGCCCAAGCGTGGAGCTACGGGAACCCCTTGCGCATCGTCCCGCTGCTCGCCATCACACTCTTCATCTTCGCGAAGGCCTTTGATCGGCGGAGCGCGTCACCGCGAACCGAGTGAAGTTTACGAGCCGAACGGCCGATGAGTGAAGCGTGGACGCCGACGCCGCCCGGCCGACCATCCGTCTGACCTGGATCGCCGCAGCCTTCGGCTGCGCCGCGACGGCTCTTGCGGCCGGCATCGGCGCCGATGCGCGCTGGCTCGCCGCCGTCGGCGCCCTGATCGTTCGCGCGGGAGCGCTGCCGCACTCGATTCCGTATGCCGCCGCGCCGTCGGAGTGGCGGGACGCGCCCGCCCTCGGCCAGCTCGTCTTCCACGGGCTCGAGTCGCTGCTCGGCGACAAGGGTCTCGTTCTCGCCCAGACCGTCGCGGTCGCAGTCGCGCTCGTCGCTCTCGCTCTCGATCTGCGGCGTGCAAACGCCCGCGACGGACTGGGCGCCACGGTGCTCATCGCCGTCATCGTCGCGGCCCCCGCGACGTTCCTGGTCGTGCGAGCTCAGCTGTTCTCACTCGCGCTCTTCCCGGTGCTCGTCCTCCTGCTGCGGAGCGAGGCGCAGAGGCCCTCGCGCCGGATCTGGCTCGCCGTCCCGCTCCTGGCGCTCTGGGCAAACCTGCACGGCGGCGTACTCGTCGGGTTCGGGGTAGCCGCGGCGTACCTGGTGCTCCACCGGGCGCGGCACGCGCCGATCGTGGCGGGGATGCTCTTCGTTGCCTGCACCGGTGCCCTCTTCGCAACCCCTGCTCTGCTCGGCACCGCCCATTACTACGCCGGTGTGCTCGGTGGAGTCGCCGCCTCTGCGCGTTACGGGCTGTGGGCGCCGCTCTCGCTCCACGAGCCGTTGGACCTGATCTTCATCGTTGTCGCGCTCCCGCTGCTCGCCGCCGCCGTGCGGCGCCGACCACTCGCCTGGGAGGTCGCGCTACTGGCCGCGCTCGTGGTCATGTCGGCCGAGGCGCGCCGAAACGGGATCTGGTTCCTCATGTTCGCGGCGACCCCGGCCGCCTGCGGGCTGCGCCGCCACGCCGCGACGAGGCCGTTGCTGTCTCGCCGGCTCGCTCTCGTCTGCGCGTGCGTCCCGGCGCTGATGCTCGGCCTGGGTCTTGCCAGGCAGCCGGACGACGCGGGCCCGAGCGACCGAATCCTCAGCCGTGCCGTGGCGCTCGCCCACCGGACGCCGATCCTCGCGGAGCCGCTCGCGGCCGAGCAGCTCGCGCTCGACGGCCGACGGATCTGGATCGGCAACCCGCTCGAGGCGTTCGCCCCATCCGACCAGCAGCTCTATCTCGACTGGCTCCAGGGCAAGCCCGCCGGGGACGCGATCCTGCGCGAGCCGATCAACGTGGTGCTCGTCCGTGTCGGGAGCCCCGCGCAGCGCCGGATCGCCGGTGCGCCTGCCTTCCGCGAACGCGCACGCGACGCGAACGGCGTCCTCTACACACGACGCGGTTAGAGAGCGGCTAGCGCACGACGGCGGCGGCATGCGCCGGCGCCGGCTCGGCGTGCACGTGGTGCACCGCCGTTGCCGCGTGTGCCCCATGCACGCAGAAGAAGTACGCGAGCGCTGCGAGACCCTGAGCCACGAGTACCCGCTTGCGGGTCGGATCTGCGTCCATCAGCTCACCTCCAGTCGAAGGACGTCCCCGGCGACAAGACCAACGCGCGCCGCCTCACCGGAGGCGAGCTCGAGAACCGCGCGGGAGTGCTTCGCTGCGGCCGCACGCCAGGGCCGCACGCCGGACGCAACTCTCAAGACGCGGCGGTCGCCGTCGAGGAACACGGCGTCGATCGGGAAGCGCATAAAGAACGTGTGAATGGAGCCGGCGGGCTGCAGCAGCAGCCCTTCACCCTGCGCGAGCCCTCGACGACCGAGCAGACCGCGCATGCGAGTGAACGGGTTGCGCGCGAGCGTGCAGCGTTCGCAAACAATGGCGCCGCTCTTGCTGTGAAGCGTCCCTTCCATCCGCATGCACCTCTGAACTTCGTTCGTCTTCGAGGCGCCGGGCCGCAAACACGGCGCATTGGATGATGCACGCAAGATCGGCGCGCGAACGCAGGTGCGCCGTCACCCCTGTGAGTGAATTGAAGCTCGAATCCCCAAATCAGGGGATGGGTCTAACCGCCCAGCGCTCGATAGTTGTCGCACATCGAACGCACACACGGCGGTTTGCGGCCACGCCGGAACGACTGGGGGATTCACACCGTGGCCGGTTGTTACATCGCCGATATGCAGCAGTTCGAACAGATCGGAACGTCACACCCCTCCAGCAGGCCCGAGCCGTTTGCGTCGACTTCTGCCCGCGCCCACCGCTCGAAGGGAGGTGAACCGACATGACGTTCTCCCAGTGGCTCGAGTTCGCACGTGCGAACTACCGCAAGGAGGAAGGCCAGACGATGGCCGAGTACGGCGTGGTTCTCGCCGTGATCACACTCGGCGTCGTTGTGACGCTTGGCCTTCTCTCTGGGGGCATCAAGACCGCCCTCACCAGCGTGATCAGCTTCCTGTAAGCCGCAGGGCAAATGCAATCCCATAACCGAGGGGGAAAGTTGCCGCCAACGTTTCGAAGGCTCGAGTGTGATGAGGCGCAGACCATGGCCGAGTACACGGTCGTCCTGGGTGTCATCACGCTCGCGATCGTCACGACGTACGCACTCATGTCGGGGGCGATTCAAAGAATCTTCGAGAACGTGACGAGTTTTCTTTCCTGATGTGAACCGCAATGGGTGGGCCGTTGCATCCGGCCCACCCAAAAGCGGAGAGGGACACGATGACCAGACGAAGTCGCGCACATAACGAGCATGGCCAGACGATGGTGGAGTTCATCCTCGTGCTGCCCGTGCTGCTCATCGTGCTGTTCGGGATCTTCCAGTTCGGCATCACGTTCAAGAATTACATCGCGCTGACGGACGCTGTTCGTGCCGGCGCGCGCACCGCCGCAGTTTCGCGCTACTCCGTGGACCCGGTCGCAGACACGAAGGCCCGCGTCAAGACCGCATCCGATCTCTCTGGAATGGTCGACAGCGACGTCCAGGTGACGTCGACGTGGTTGCACGGCGCCGATGTCGTCGTCACCGCCAAATACCCGTACCGCATCAGCTTGCTCGGCGTCGTCGTGGCGTCGGGGGATCTCACGAGCTCGACCACCGAGCGCGTCGAATAAGAATCGAAAGGCGAGGGACATGAACACCACCAATAGACTCTGGCACGTGGTGGCCGCCGTCGGTCTGGCGCTGCTCGCCGCGATGCTGACGACGTTCTACGTCAGCAACTACAAGCGCAACGTCCAGCACAACGAGGCGAAGGTCACCGTGCTCGTCGCGTCCAAGGACATCCCGGTCGACACGACGGGCGCCGAGATCCTGTCGCGGGACTTCCTGACGAAGGTCAGTGTCGTCCGCCGCCAGGTGGTTCCGGGCGCGATTTCCAGCCCGGAGCAGCTTCGCAACCTCATTGCCACGCAGCCGGTCTACGCCGGCGAACAGGTGACGAGGAAGCGCTTCGGCACTCCGGCCGAGCGTGGTGTTCGAGCGCAGATCACCGGCAAACAGCGCGCAATCGAGATCGACGGCGACGCTCACCAGCTGCTCGCCGGAACGCTCCGCGTCGGCGACCACGTCGACGTCGTCGCCACCTGGGACGCTGACGACATCTACGCGTCTCCGGGTGCGCTCGGCAGGGGCGGCAAGATCTCACGGGTGGTCCTGCGAAATCTCCTCGTGATGGCGGCTCCCAGCACTCCGGCAAAGGCCGGCGGGATCGCTCCGACCACAGGCATGGCCGTCCAGCTCCGCCTTACGGACGCAGAGTCCCAGCGCATGGAGTGGATCAAGGCGAATAGCGCCAACTGGCGGCTCCTCATTCGTCCGCCGGCCGACTCGGCGAACAGCCCCCGCTGGTACGACAACGCCCAGACGCTTCTCAAGGATGGAGTTGGTATGCGATGAGCGACGCAATCCGCATCTACCTGACGGGCTCCTGCGAGGGCTTCGAGAAGCTCCGCGACGCCCTCGCCCAGCAGCCCGGCATCGAAGTCGTCGGCTCCGCCGAGCAGGTCGCCGAAGCATCGGGCGCACTGCAGGGCGGTCACCTCGACTGCGTCCTGCACGGGACGAGCTCGTCCACCCTGCCGGCGCACGAGATCGCCGCGATCCGCGAGCACACGCGTGTCCCGCTGCTCGTGCTCGCCTCCGGCGAGGCGTCTGCTTTGCTCGACGACGCACTCGGCGCCGACGTCGCGGACGTCGTGCTCCTGCCTGCGCTGACCGAGAACATCGTCTTCGCAATCCGGAAGGCGACCCACGCGCCACGCCGTACCGCGGCTGCCGGCAATCGCGAGGGCCGCATCATCACGGTGTTCTCGCCGAAGGGCGGGACGGGCAAGACGGTGATCGCGACGAATCTCGCGGCTGCTCTTGCAAAGGCCGAAGGACGGCGCACGCTGCTCCTCGACCTGGACCTGCAGTTCGGCGACGCAGCGATCATGCTCGGGATCGAGCCGGAGAAGACGATCTACGACCTCGTCTCCGCTCCGGGAGAGCTCGACCCTGACAAGCTCGCCGGCTACACGACGAAGCACAAGTCGGGCTTGGACATCCTGCCGGCTCCGCTTCGGCCGGAGGACGCCGAGCTCGTCACGGAGGCGAAGCTGGGCCGGCTCCTCGAGGTCGCAAGAGTCTGCTACGACGCGATCGTCGTCGACACGTCACCGTTCTTCCACGGGCCGATGCTCGCGACGCTCGACCGGACGGACGAGTTGCTGCTCGTGTGCAGTCTCGACGTGCCGACGCTGAAGAACGTCCGTCTCGCGCTCGGAACGCTCGAGATGCTCTCGTTCCCACAGGCGCGGGTCGGGATCATCCTCAACCGCGCAAACACGAAGGTGGGCATGAAGCAGCGCGAGGTCGAGGCCGCCCTCGAGCAGAAGGTGCGGTACGAGGTTCCCTCGGATCGAGCCGTCCCGCTGAGCGTCAACCGCGGCGCCGCAGCCGTGCTGTCCGAGCCCGGCTCGGACTTCGCCAAGGCGCTCGAGGCGATGGCGAAGGGCGTCTTCCCGACCGGGGAGCCGAAGCGCGGCTTCCGTCTGCGCCCGAACTTCGCCGCCAAGGCTGCCGCTTAGTCATGGGCCTACACGATCGTCTAAGCCGCGCCGACCAGGCCGCACCCGACCTGCGCCTCGCGCACAGCAGTGAGGAGTTCACGCCGATTGCGGCCCACGATCCGTACGCGGAGCTGAAGACCCGCGTCCATCACGCCGTCATTGCAACGCTCGGAGCGGAGCTCTTCAAGCAAGAGGCGAATCAGGACCTCTCCGAGCGCGTGCTGCGCGCGGTTACGGAGCAGCTCACGCTCGACCGGACTCCGCTGACTCGCGAGGAGCGCCGCCAGCTCGTTCGCGAGATCACCGACGACATCCTGGGCTACGGCCCCCTCGAGCCCTTCCTCCGAGACGACAGCGTCACCGAGGTCATGGTCAATGCTCACGACCGGATCTACGTCGAGCGTCACGGCAAGCTCGAGCGTACGCCTGCCGCGTTCCTCGACAACGCGCATCTGATGCGCATCATCGACAAGATCGTCTCGCAGGTCGGAAGGCGCGTCGACGAGTCCTCACCGATGGTCGACGCCCGCCTCCCTGACGGGTCGCGCGTGAACGCGATCATTCCGCCGCTCGCACTGCGCGGGCCGACGCTGACCGTGCGGAAGTTCGCGCGCGATCCGTACACCATGAGCGACCTGATCGGCTTCGGAACGATCACCGGCAAGGCTGCCCAGTTCGTCTCGGCCTGCGTACGCGGCAAGCTGAACATCCTCATCTCCGGCGGTACCGGCACCGGTAAGACGACGACGTTGAACGCCCTCTCCGCCTTCGTCCCGAATGACGAGCGCATCGTGACGATCGAGGACGCTGCCGAGCTTCAGCTGCAGCAGGAGCACGTGATCGTGCTCGAGTCGCGGCCGCCGAACATCGAAGGTCAGGGAGAGGTTCGCATCCGCGAGCTCGTGCGGAACGCACTGCGCATGCGCCCCGACCGGATCATCGTCGGCGAGGTTCGCGGCGCGGAGACGCTCGACATGCTCCAGGCGATGAACACGGGCCACGAGGGCTCGCTCACCACCATTCACGCGAACTCCCCGCGTGACGCGCTGTCGCGCCTCGAGACGCTCGTCCTCACAGGCGGCGTCGACCTGCCGCTCCGCGCGATCCGCGAGCAGATCTCGAGCGCGTTCGATCTCCTCATCCAGATCTCGCGTCTCGTCGACGGCTCCCGCCGCATCACGCACGTGACCGAGGTGCTGCGCATGGAGTCCGACGTGATCACGCTCCAGGACATCTTCAACGCACGACCACCCGACGAAGAGCACAATCCGAGCGCCGGCCGCAGCCGGCTGCTTTCGCCGCTCGGAGCGACGGGTCTGAAGCCCCACTTCCTCGAGAAGCTGTCTACGAACGGCGTCGTCTTGCCGCCGAGCTTCTTCGGCTCAGACCAGGAAGGCGTCGCGCCGCGTCCCGGCTTCTCCGCGACGAGCTTCGACGGGGCGTTCCAGTGAGGCGGTGCAAGTCCCTCGCAGCCGCCTTGGCAGGGGTCACGGTCGCGCTCGCCGCCTCGGCGGCGAGCGCAGGCCCCGGCACCGTCCACATCGCGGGCTTCAGTGCCGGCGAATACCCGCACCTCGTCGTGAAGGTGCTGACGCAGACCCCGGTGGCGAAGGCGCCGCGTCTGAGCGAGAACGGAGCCCCGATCGCCGACCTCACGGCGGTGAACCTCGGGAATGCAAAGAGCGTCGTCGTCGCGATCGACACCTCCCGGTCCATGGGAGCGGTCGGGCTGAGAAACGCCGCGGCCGCAGCTCGCATCTTCGTGCACGGCAAGCGCCCGGACGACCGGGTTGCGGTCGTCTCGTTCGGCCGCCGTGCCCTCAAGCTCTCGGACTTTACGAGCTCGGCGGCCGACGTCGACTCGGTCCTGAGCGGTCTCGCGATCGACGGCCGCTCCGGCACAGCCCTCTACGACGCGATCGTCGAGTCGGCCGGCGCGCTCCGCACGAGTCGCTTCTCCGGCCGCGTCATCATCCTGCTCACGGACGGCCGTGACGTCTCGAGCAACGCGTCGCTTGAAGCCGCCGTCGCTGCAGCGCGCAAGACGGGCGCGGCGGTGTACCCGATCGGCATCGAGAGCCCCGACTTCCACGCCGGTGTGCTGCAATCGATCGCGCGCGAGACGAACGGCACGTACTACGGGGCCGGCTCAACGCAGTCGCTCGAGCGGGTGTACGCCTCGATCGCGGCCGAGCTCGACCGGACGTGGCAGCTCGGCTACGACACGACAGCTCGCCCCGGCGACCGGCTGCACCTGCACGCCACATTGCCCGGTTTCGGCTCCGCGGACGAGACGGTGGAGGTGCCCGCCGCGTTCGCGACCTCCGCGCCGGAGCCGGCATCCGCCCTGCTCCCGAAGATCTTCTACTCACCGCTCGGGACGTTTCTCCTCGCCGTGCTCGTCGGACTCTGCGCGCTCGCGGCCGTGCTTCTCTTCATGCAGATGGGCCGCGGCAGCTGGGTCAAGCAGCGGCTCTCCGCGCACATCGGCGGAGCGAGCCGGAAGCGCCTCAGGCGCAGCGAGCGAATGTCGTTCCTCGCCGCGCTGTTCCGCGCGACCGAAGGCGCACTTGGACGGCGTCAGCAGTGGCGCGTGATCGAGAAGATGCTCATCCGCGGCGACGTACCGCTCCGCCCTGCCGAGTTCGTCTGGGCGAGCCTCGGCTGCGGTGCCGGTGCAGGGCTGCTCTTCGCAGCTGCCGGGCTTCCAGCGCTGGTAATCCTGGTCGCGATGGCCGCCGGCACCCTGCTGCCGTTCCTCTTCGTCGGCTTCCGCGTGCGCCGTCGGGCGAAGGAGTTCGAGAATCAGCTGCCCGATCTGCTGACGACGATCGCGGCGTCGCTCAAGGCCGGCCACTCGTTCAAGCACGGTCTCCAGTCCGTCGTGGACGAGAGCCAGCCGCCGGCGAGCATCGAGCTGAAGCGGGTGCTCACGGAGGCAGGCCTCGGCCGACCGATGGACGACGCGCTCGCGGAGATGGCAGACCGCGTGGGATCGGAGAACTTCTCGTTCGCCATCACCGCCGTCACGATTCAGCGCCAGGTGGGCGGCTCGCTCGCGTCACTCTTCGACATGGTGTCGGAGACGGTCCGCAACCGGCAGCAGTTCGCGCGGAAGATTCGCTCACTCACCGCGATGGGCCGAATGTCGGCCTACACGCTCGTCGGCATCCCGTTCTTCATCGCCGGGATGATCTCGATTGCGAACCCGACGTACATGCATCCGCTCTTCCACTCGCACCTCGGACACATCCTGCTGTTCCTCGGCCTCGCGATGATGATGGTCGGGTCCTTGATCCTCAAGAAGATCGTCTCGTTCAAGGGGTGACCGCATGCTGATCCTGATCGTTGCCTCCGCCTGTTTCGCCGGTGCCGCGCTCGTCATGACGCGGGTCGCGACGCAGCCCGAGCGGGACCGCCGCGCGCTCGTTCACCACGCCGCGCGTTACGGCGCAGTTCGGATCGCGGCCGCACGTGAGGAGCGCCTGTCGCTGCGTGAGCGGGTGCTGTTGCCGGCCACCGGTCGGGTCGCCGGTCTCATGCTCCGGTTGAACCGACGCGAGAGCCTCGCTCACGTGCAACAGCGGCTGCTCGCGGCGGGCATGAGCACCGTGTCCCCGAGCGGTTACCTCGCGGCAAAGGGCTTCCTGGCGGCTTTTGGTGCGCTCGTGGGGCTCATGGGCTGGATCACGATCGGCGGGCTCAAGGGCTTCGTGTTCACGATCGGCCTCGCCGCAGCCGGCTACATCGCTCCGGGCTTCGTCGTCGGTTCGCGCGCCCGCAAACGGCGCGACGCGGTCCAGGGTGCGCTGCCGGACGCTCTCGACCTCCTCGCCGTCAGTGTCGAAGCCGGCATGGGGTTCGACGCAGCGATCTCCAAGCTGACCGAGCACATGGAGGGCCCGCTCATCGACGAGTTCTCGCTGGCGCTCACCGAGATGCGGGTCGGCGAGTCGCGCCAGGACGCCCTGAAGAAACTGTCGGCACGCGTCGACTCGCCCGAGCTGTCCGCGTTCGTACGCGCGATCATCCAGGCCGACCAGCTCGGCATCTCGCTCGGCAAGATCCTCCGGGTACAGGCCATCGACACACGGCTGAAGCGCCAGGCTGCGGCCGAGGAGCGCGCGATGAAGGCGCCGATCAAGATGCTCTTCCCGACAGTCGTCTTCATCTTCCCGGCGATGTTCATCGTCGTGCTCGGCCCGGCGCTCATCCAGCTCGGCGACCTCTTCGGATTCTGATGGCCGGCGCGACGGAAAAAGGCTTCGGCACCGGACTTCGCGCACAGCTCGAAAAGAAGCAGGGCGGAGGCGAGCCGCCGGAGCCGACACAGGTCGATGCGGACCCGCGGTCGGTCAGCGAGGCGATCGCCGCTGCGACGCTGCAGGCGGCCGGCGTCTCGGAGCTTCGCGCCGAGCTCGACGCTGCGCTCGCGCGCGAGCGAGAGCTGCGCGCGTCGCTCTCCGCGCAGGTCGAGGCAAACGACTTCGAGCAGCAGAACGTCCGGAGGATCGAGGAGCTCGACGAACGTGACGCGCACCTCGCGGCCGCAGAAGCAGCGGTCGCCGCGCGCGAGCGGTCTGCTGCAGAGCAAATGGCGGAGGCCGAGGCGCTGCGCGCACGCATCTCCGAGCAGCACGGGGCGCTCGCCGACACGGAAGCGCGGAGGGAAGAGCGGGAGCGCCAGATCGAGCAGAAGGTGCAGGAGCTCAAGGCAGCGGACGCGGCACGCGCAGAGGCAGTCGCCGAGCTGAACGCGCAGGCCGCGGCGCTCGCCGAGCAGGAGCGCGCCGCGAAGCAGGAGCAGGCGAAGCTCGCGGAGCAGCAGGCCGAGATCGAGGCAGGGCTTGCAAAGCTCACCGAGCTCGAACAACGCGAAGAGACGATCGGCGCCACGCAGTCCGAGTTCGAGCGCCGCGAGGCGGAGCTCAGGATCGGCCTCGCGCGAATCGTGGAGCTCGAGGACCGCGAGGCGGCGATCGTCGCCCGCGAGGCGCAGATCGACGAGCGGGAGCCGGCACTGCAGCAGGCGCGTGCGCAGCTCGCGCACCGGCAGGCCGAGCTCGACGCAGGGTTCGCGAGGCTCGCAGCCCTCGAGACGCGGGAGGAGACGGTCGGCCAGACGCAGTCCGAGCTCGAGCGCCGCGAGGCCGAGCTCAGGATCGGTCTCGAGCGGATTGCAGAGCTCGAGGAGCGCGAGGCGGCACTCCTCGCGCGCGAGGCGCAGATCGACGAGCGCGAGCCGGCGGCGAAACAGGCGCAGGCGCAGCTCGCGCGCCGGCAGGCCGAGCTCGAGACACGGCTGGCGAAGCTCGCCGAGCTCGACCAGCGCGAAGCGGCGATCGCCCAAGCGGGCGCCGACCTCGTCCGCCGCGAGACGGAGCTGAAGAACGGGCTCGTACGGCTCGCACATGTCCAGGAGCGCGAAGCGACGCTCGCAGCCCGCCAGTCCCACGTCGACGAGTCGGAAGCCGCCTATGCGCGGCGCGCGGCGGAGCTCGCCGCCGGGCTCGAGCGGCTGGCCGACATGGAGGAGCGGGAGGTCGCGTTCCTCGCCCGCGAAGACGAGCTGCGGGCGCAGGAGGAGCGGGTCAAGCACGCGCTCGCAAGTCAGAGCGAAGGCCTTGCGCGTCTCGCAGAGGTGCAACAGCGGGAGATCGCCCTGGCTGCACGCGAGGCCGAGGTGCTCGCACGCGAGCAGCTCCTGCGCACGCAGGGCGAGCGCGAAGCGAGCTCCTACACCTCACGCTCACGCGATCTCGACCGCCGCGAAGCCGAGCTCGCCGCGCGCGAAGCCGAGCTGCACCGCGCCCAGGCGGCAGTGAACCGCGCCCAGGGCGAGCGCACGGCAGAGGACGACTCCGGGCTCGAGGCGGAGCGTCGCCAGCTTGCGGAGCGTGAGCGGTTCCTTGCGGCACGCGAAGCCGCACTCGCCGCGCGCGAGGAGGCGACCGAGACTGTCACGACGGAGTCCGGAGCCGCGAACGCAATCCCGATCGACGTGGTCGCGCGGGCACAGGCGCTCGAGGAGCAGGAGCGCGAGCTGCTGATGCGCGAGGCGCGGCTCGAGGCAGACCACGAGATCCGCGAGCAGAAGCTCGAGACGCGCGAGGCCGAGGTCTCGGAGCGCGAGGAGAAGCTCCTACGCCGCGAGGGCGACCTCGGCGACTACGTCGCGCAGGTGCAGAGCGACTTCGACCGCCGCGACCGCGAGTGGTGGAACAAGCAGCTCGGCGACCCCGTCAAGGCCGCCTCCTGAGCCGCAGGGACCTGGCACGCGTGACGTCCCGTGCGGTGGCTACGGCGAGAGCGCGGTCTCGCCTCCGCCGTCGGGATCGCGGTGTCCCAAGGGCGACCTTGTCTGCTTTAGGACAGAGGAACGCCGGGAAAGACGGAGAGTTCCTTCGCTTCGCGGACTAGGGGCGCGTCCTCGTCGAAGCCGGCGCGGCGCGCGGCCCGCCGGGCGACGACGGCCAGCTCGACGCTGATGTCCGCGAAGGGCTTCCAGCCTTCGGCCTCCCACGCGGAGATGCCGCACATCGGGCAGCGGTCGGGCTCGCGTCGGCTGCTCGCGCCGTATCCGCAACTGGAACACCGGAAGCGGAGGAGAGGATGAGCGGACACGCGGCCGTCCGGATGCACTTCGTTGGGCGTTGGATCTCCTTCGATCGGCGGAGACACCCGAACTGGAAGCATGCCCGTTGGCGGCCCAAGTAGCAAGGGTCGCGACCGAATTATTGCCGAATTATTAGCTCCGGCGGGATCTAGTACACCCGGCCGCAAGTTCGGCAGCTTCCCGGCGGCGTCTCGCCGCCCGTGGCCGCGTCCTCCGTCGCCCCGATAGCTTGGACTATCGGGGCTCCCTGCGTCCTTGCCACGAACGCCGAGCCACTCGCCGGATAACCCACTGAACTTACGGCCGGATGTACTAGGCCTCGGCTTCGTGCAGGCGGGGCTGCTCCGCCTCGCCCTCGGTGCGCCGCAGGATCAGCCCGCCGAGGACGAGCAGGAGCACCTCGACCACCGTGATCGCGACGCGGTTGAGGACGGTTGCCCCGAGGGCGGCACCCGGGCCTACGATCGCGAGCATCAGCCCGTACATCGACGCCTCGCGCGGGCCGAGGCCGGAAGGCGCAAAGATCGCGAGCACAGCGACGATCGCCCCGACCGCGGCCACCCCGCCGAGGAAGACGATCGACTCTGCGCCGGGGTGCGCGCCGACCGAGCGGAGCAGCAGCCAGAGCGCGGCGCCGCCGATCACCCAGGTGGCGCAATAGAAGAGGAGAAGGAAGATCATCGTCGAGCCGCGGAACGGAGGGAGCTCGGACTGGCCGAGACGGCGGAGTACGCGCCCGGCGAGCGGCCGGAAGACCCGAGGGTGCAGCAGGACGGTGACGACGACCGCAAATGCGACGAGCGGCGCAATCGGGGCGTCCACGCCCTTGACCCACGCGAGCGAGATCACGAAGACGATCACGCCGGCGACGGCAGAGATGCCGGCCTCCACGAGGATCGATGCGGTTACGAGCCCCGCGTCCGTGACGCCGGCTCGACGGGCGGCGACGACGCGCGCCGCAGGCGTCCAGAAGCCCCCGGGAACGTACTTCGCGAGCATCGAGACCATCTCGGCGCGGAGCGCGGCGGGATAGGAGATGTGGATTCCCCAGTCGGCGAGGATGCGCATCCACCCGAAGACGAAGACGAGGTAGTAGACCGCAAGCGCGACACACGCGAGGGTGAAGAGGACCGGGTCGGCGTTCCGGAGGTCGTCCCCCGCGTCCTTGAACGAGCCTCGCATCGCCCAGCCCACGGAGACGAAGAAGATCGCCAGCACGAGGAGCTGCCCGACAATCACGGCCCGAGGATGCGCCTTGAGAAATGCGGCGATACGCAGCAACGCCTTCACGCGAACCATGGTACGCGGGTAGATTCGAGCTATGGAGCACACGCTCCCCTACAGGTGGTACGTCGACGCCGACATCCTGAGCCACGAGCAGGAGCGCATCTTCCGATCGGCGTGGCAGTACGCCGGGCACCTCGGCGAGGTTCCCGAGCCCGGCACGTACACATCGACGCGTGCAGGGCGTGCCCCGGTCGTCCTGACGCGGGCGAGAGACGGCGAGCTGCGGGCGTTCCTCAACGTCTGCCGGCACCGCGGCTTCCCGCTCGTCGAGGGGCCCGGAAAGCGCGAGACGATCCAGTGCCCCTACCACGCCTGGACGTACGGGCTCGACGGGGCGCTGCGCGCAGCGCCCCGTGCCGACGAGGAACCGGACTTCGACAGGACGGGACTCGGCCTCTGCCGCGTCGCCGTCGACACGTGGGGGCCGTTTGTGTTCGTGAACACGGGGCCCGATCCCGAGCCGCTTGCGGACGCGCTCGGCTCGATGCCGGCGCAAGTGGCCGAGCTCGGCCTCGAGGTCGACGAGCTCGTGCATTACAGCCGCTGGGAGACGGAGCTCGACGCGAACTGGAAGATCGTCTGCGAGAACTTCCTCGAGTGCTACCACTGCTCGGTCGCGCACCCGCAGCTCTCCGAGATCCTCGACGTCTCGGCCGAGGCCTATGCGCTGTCGACCGACGGGCGGCTCTCGAGCCAGCGGACGCCGATCCGCGAGAGCGGCCGCAGCAAGATGCGGCTCGAGGGAGAGCTGCTGCGCGGGCAATTCCACTTCCTCTGGCCGAACCTGACGGTCAACATCTTCCCCGGGCGGCCGAACATCTCGATCGGCCCGGTCCACCCCGTCACGCCGGAACGCACCTACCGGTTCCTCGACTACTTCTTCGGCCGGAACGTCGACCAGGCGTGGATCGACGACCTGATGGCCTTCGACGACCAGGTGGGGATCGAGGACCGGGTGCTCGTCGAGGGCGTCCACCGCGGGATCGCCGGCGGCGGGCTCGAGCACGGCTTCCTGATGGGTCGCAGCGAGCAGCTGATCGGCCACTTCCAGCAGCTGACCCGCGCCGCGCTCGCGATTGGCTAGTGCACGGATGCACTAGTGGCCGAAGCCCGAGCGCGGTAGATTTCACTTCCTTCCCAGCTCCAAACTCACAGGAGGGCATCTCGTGAAGCGTTTTCTCCCGCTCCTCGCCGTGGCGGCGCTCGTCGCCGTGCCGGCGGCATCGGCCGGGAAAGCAGCTCCCCCGACGCTCCAGTCGGGCAAGCTCATCGTCGCGTTCGGGGACCCCGCGCCGGGGTTCACAAGCGGAACGGTCCGCGGCAACACGATCACCAATCCGCGCGGCTACGAGGTCGATCTCGCGAAGGCGATCGCCTCGAAGCTCGGGCTCACGCCTGTGTGGATGTTCTCGCCGTGGAACAGCCTCTTCGCGCCGGGCACGAAGAAGTTCGACATCTCCTTCCAGGAGGCGACGATCACGTCGCAGCGTAAGCGGACGGTCGACTTCACCACGTCGTACCTGAACGCGAACCAGGGAGTGCTCCTGTCGAAGCAGGCGACTGCGCCGACGAGCCTCGCCGACCTGAAGCAGCTCCAGACCTGCGCCCAGACCAATACGACGGGCCTCGACTGGATCAAGACGCAGCTGCATCCGGCGAAGGCGCCGCTCGCCTTCCCGACGACGACGGCGGCCTACCAGGCGGTGCAGATCAACCGCTGCGATGCGCTGATCCTCGACGTGCCGCTCGTCAGCCTGCAGAAGAAGCAGAAGCCGGCCGCGTACGGCCCCGTCGCGGGCCAGGTCGTCACGCACGAGCAGTACGGCGCGGTCCTCCAGAAGGGGTCGAAGCTCCTGCCGATCGTGAACACCACCTTGAAAGGCCTGATCAAGGACGGCACGGTGGGAAAGCTTCAGAAGAAGTGGTTCAACATCGACTTCTCGAAGATTCCGGCTCTGAAGTAAGGACGTAACGCATGCACGCGCTGCACGAGGTTCTCCACGCGTTCCTCAACCTGCACACGTTCACGCTGGCGATGCCCGACGTCTGGGCCGGCTTCCAGGTGAACCTCAGGATGATGGCCGTCGCGGAGGTGCTCGTCCTCGTGTTCGCGCTCATGATCGCGGTCGTGCGCGGCCTGCCGGGGCGCGGAGCGAGACCGCTCCGCGCCCTGGCGATCGTCTACACGGACTTCTTCCGCGGTACGCCGATCATCATCGTGGCGTTCTTCATCGGCTTCGGGCTCCCGGGGCTTCAACTGGGCTACATCTCGAACCGATCGTTCACGACGTACGGCATCATCACGCTGACGCTCGTGTACACGGCGTACGTCACCGAGGTGTACCGGGCAGGCATCGAGTCGGTGCACGCGAGCCAGCGTGCAGCCGCGCGGTCGCTGGGCCTCTCGTACGCGCAGACGATGTGGTACGTGATCATCCCGCAGGCGGTGCGGCGCGTGATTCCACCGCTCCTCAACGACTTCATCGGCCTCCAGAAGGACACCGCGATCGTGTCCGTGATCGGCGTCGCCGAAGCCGCTTCCCTCTCCCAACAGTTCTCGACCCAGAACGGCGACTTCGGCTCCTATCTCGTCGCCGCTGTCTTCTTCATCCTGATCACGATCCCGCTCGCGCGGTTCACCGACCACCTCGTCGCGCAACGCGAAGGCCGCGAACGCGCACAGGCGTTTTGAGCACCAACGGCAACGCATCGGCGTCGTTCGTCCAGATGCGGGGCGTGTCGAAGTGGTTCGGCGAGCTGCAGGTACTCAATTCGATCGATCTCGACGTCTCGGAGCACAACGTCGTGTGCCTGATCGGTGCGTCCGGCTCCGGCAAGTCGACACTGCTGCGCTGCCTCAACAGGCTCGAGCGCATCGAGGAGGGCGAGATCGTCATCGACGGGCAGAGCATCACGCACGAGAAGGTCGACGTGAACGTGCTTCGCAAGAAGATCGGGATCGTCTTCCAGGCGTACAACCTCTTCCCGCACATGACCGTACTGCAGAACGTCATGCTCGCGCCGCGCAAGGCCGGAGGATTCTCCCGCGACGGCGCTGAAGGTCAAGCCCGGGCGCTGCTGCGAAAGATCGGCCTCGAGGAAAAGGCCGACGAGTATCCCGATCGGCTGAGTGGCGGCCAGCAGCAGCGTGTCGCGATCGTCCGGGCGCTCGCGATGGCGCCGAAGCTGCTGCTGCTCGACGAGATCACGAGCGCACTCGACCCTCAGCTCGTCTCCGACGTCATGAATCTCGTGCGCGAGCTCGCGGACAGCGGCATGACGATGATCCTCGCGACGCACGAGATGGGCTTCGCCCGCGAGTGCGCGGACAAGGTCTGCTTCCTCGACGGAGGCGTCATCCTCGAAGAGGGGCCGCCCGAGGAGATCTTCACGAATCCTCGCGAGCGGAGAACCCGCCAGTTCCTTGCGCGGGTGCTCGAGGCGGAGAAGCTCGCGTGACCGAACGGCTCGCCACGGACGTCCAGAAGCGGGGGAACTTCGCCTACACGCTCGCCGGCATGCTGCCGCGCGGCCGCAGCCGTACACCGCTCGCGATCGCCTCCTTCATCGCGATCCCGCTGTTCTTCTCCTCGCTCATGGCGTCGACGCTCGCGCTCGAGAAGCCGCACAAGTTCGAATGGATGCGAGGCGGAAAGCTGCTCACGACCTGGCACGACCCGACTCAGAGCAACATCGCGGCGATCTGGCTCTGGGCGCTCGTGCCCCCGCTCGTGCTGATCGTGATCGGACTGGTCGCGACGCGGCTGCCGCTCGGCTTCTACATCCCGTGCGTCGCCGCAATCGTCATCGCCATGGCGGTCGTCCACAAGACATCGGTTTGGGAGCGCCACCACACCGCGCGCTACCCGGTCGGCGTCGACCTGATCCCGCCCGCGAATGCGGCTTCCGACAAGTTCGACCGGGGCCAATGGGAGCACATGGCGAGGGAAACCGCCGTGAGCCTCCAGCACTGGACGATCGGCGTCGCACTCGCGTCCGCCCTCGTGATGGCCGGCCTCTACGCCAAGCGCCGCTTCTTCACGCGAAAGCCGGTGCACGGCTACGGACCGCTCGAAGGCGTCCACGCTACGGACGCGACGGTGCCCACTCTGGGGGACAACTGACGACAGACGCCCCCAGGAAATGGTAAGAAACCTCACCTAGACGGGAGGGGATCTTGGCTGGGGTTACGTTCGACGGGATCACGAAGACGTATCCGGACGGCACCACGGCCGTCAACAGCTTGAGCCTCGAGATCGACGACGGGGAGTTCATGGTGCTCGTCGGCCCCTCGGGGTGCGGTAAGACAACGGCTCTCCGGATGGTGGCGGGCCTCGAAGACATCTCGCGCGGCCGCTTGCTGATCGGCGACCGCGTCGTCAACCACGTTCCGTCACGCGACCGCGACATCGCGATGGTGTTCCAGAGCTACGCGCTCTATCCGCACCTGACGGTCTACGACAACATCGCGTTCGGGCTCAAGATCAAGAAGGTGCCGAAGGCCGAGATCGACCGTCGCGTGCAGAGGGCGGCTGACGTCCTCGGCCTCGAGCCGTATCTGAAGCGCAAGCCTCGGGCGCTCTCGGGCGGTCAGCGTCAGCGCGTGGCGATGGGCCGAGCAATCGTCCGGGAACCTGCCGCGTTCCTGATGGACGAGCCGCTCTCGAACCTCGACGCGAAGTTGCGCGTGCAGACTCGCGCGGAGATCGCAAAGCTCCAGCACGAGCTCGGCGTGACGACGCTCTACGTCACCCACGACCAGGTCGAGGCGATGACGATGGGACACCGCGTCGCCGTCATGCGCAAGGGCGAGCTGCAACAGGTCGCCGACCCGCAGACGCTCTACGACCGGCCTGTCAACCTCTTCGTCGGCGGCTTCATCGGCTCGCCTTCGATGAACATGCTCGAGGCGACGCTCGAGCGGTCGAACGGAGCGATTACCGCCGTTGCCGGCTCACAGCGCATCCACCTCGACGCCGAGACACTCAACGCACGCCCCGCGCTCAAGGACTACGAAGGCAAGCGGGTCATCCTCGGCATCAGGCCGGAAGACATCGAGGACGTCGCGCTCGTCAGCGACGCGCCGGCCGACAAGCGCCTGAAGGGAATTGTCGAGCTGCGGGAGGCGCTCGGCTCGGAGATCATGGTGCACTTCAGGGTCGACGCACGGCCTGCCGAGACAGAGGACACCAAGGAGCTCGCGGAAGACGTTCACGGCGACGCTGCGGCCGCTCCGCCGCCGCCCGAGAGCGGCGAGGCGATCATCGTCGGCCGTTTCGGGGCACGCTCGCGCGTGAAGGAGGACGAGCCGACGGAAGCAGCCGTCGACACGCGCGCACTGCATTTCTTCGACCCGGACACGGGTCTTGGGGTCTACGACGGGAAAGGAGCAGGATGAGGATCAGGAAGCTCACAGCGCTCGTGGCGCTGACAGCGCTTGCGGTCGCCGCGCTCGTTGCCACGAGCACCGCAGGGGCGAAGACCAAGCACAGAGGGGTCTCGGGCAGCATCTCGATTACCGGCGTGTGGACGGGCGCGGAGGAGCAGAACTTCCAGGCGGTCATCGACGGATTCACGAAGGCGAATCCGGACGTCAAGGTCAAGTACACGTCGTCCGGCGACCAGACGCCTACCGTGCTTGCAACTGCCGTCGCCGGCGGCAACCCGCCGGACCTCGCGTCGGTCAGCCAGCCGGGCCTGATGAAGGACTTCGCGAATCGCGGTGCACTCAAACCGATCGACTTCGCGAAGGGCGTCATCGCGCAGAACTACACACCGAGCTGGAGCACGCTCGGCACCGTCAAGGGCCATCTGTACGGCCTCTTCTTCAAGGGGGCGAACAAGTCGACGGTTTGGTACAGCGTCAAGGCGTTCAAGAACGCCGGCGTCAAGCCGCCGGCGACCTGGACGGCGCTGCTCGCGGCGGCGAAGACGCTTCGCGCATCGGGTACCCCCGCATACGCGATCGGCGGCGCCGACGGTTGGACGCTGACCGACCTGTTCGAGAACATCTACCTCCGCTCGGCGGGCGCGGCGAAGTACGACCAGCTGACGACCCACAAGCTCAAGTGGACGGACGCCTCGGTGAAGGCCGCGCTGAAAATCATGGGCCAAGTCCTGAACGACACCGCCAACATCCCGGGTGGACGGTCCGGCGCGTTGCAGACCGACTTCCCGACCTCCGTCGACGAGGTCCTGAACGCATCGCCGAAGGCGGCGATGATCTTCGAGGGTGACTTCGTCCCCGGCGTCTCGAAGAGCGGCTCGAAGGCGCTCACCGACTACAACGTGTTCGGGTTCCCGAAGATCGGCACGTCACCGCCGTCCGTCGTCGGCGGCGGCGACATCGTGATGATGTTCAAGGACACACCGGCGGTGCGGGCGTTCGTCTCGTACCTCGCGACGTCCGAGGCGGCGTCGATCTGGGCAGCCAAGGGCGGCTTCTCGTCCCCGAACAAGAACGTCAAGGCGTCCACGTACACCGATCCGCTGAACCGCAGCACGGCGATCGCGCTCGCGCACGCAAAGACGTTCCGCTTCGATCTCTCCGACCTGCAGCCGGCGGCGTTCGGCGGCACGGTCGGCCAGGGGGAGTTCAAGATCTTCCAGGACTTCCTGAAAAACCCGAAGAACGTCAACGGGATCGCAGCCGCGCTCGAGAAGTCGGCTGCGGCGGCGTACAAGAAGAAGTAGGTGTCCGGCGGCGCCAGCGTGACGGCGGAGCCTCCCGCTCGGGAGGTTCCGCCCCCCGCCGAGTCCGGCCGCCTGCGCAAGCATGCGGTGACGCTCGGCTTCATGCTGCCCGCCGCGATCCTGCTCGGGGTGTGGGTCGTCTATCCCACCGTCTACACGGTCATCCGGAGCTTCTTCGACGCAACCGGGAACAAGTTCGTCGGCGTAGACAACTACAAGGCGCTCTGGCAGACGGACGTCATCAAGACCGCGATCAAGAACAACGCGCTCTGGGTCGCGATCGTGCCGGCGTTCATCACCGCCCTCGGCCTCGTCTTCGCAGTGCTCACGGAGCGCGTTCGCTGGTCGGTCGCGTTCAAGACGGCGGTGTTCATGCCGATGGCGATCTCCCTGTTCGCTGCGGGCGTGATCTGGCGGATCATGGATCAGCAGGAGCCGAGCCGCGGCGCCCTCAACGGAGTAATCGCGGCAGCGCACGACGCGTTCTCGCCGCCGGGCGTGCTCGCCGACGCGTCGCCGTCGACTCCCGGGTTGACCGGCTCGGCGTCGACTGGGCTCGTGCTCAAGAAGCCGCTCGGATCCGGCGGTGAGGCGCTGCTCGGCCTGACCGGAATCCCGCCCGACGGCATGCCGAGCGGCGCGAAGCAGGCGGTCGACCCGCAGCCCGCGAGCGGCAAGATCGTCGGCGTCGTATGGCGCGACTTCAAGCCGGGCGGCGGCGTGCCCGGCAAGGTCGAGGGCGGCGAGCTCGGCATCCCGGGCGTGAAGGTCGCGCTCAAGGACCCGAACGGCGGCACGTTCGCGACGACGTCGAGCGCGGCGGACGGATCGTTCTCGTTCGACGGGGTGAGCGGAACCGGCTACAAGGCCTCAATCAGCGCGGCCACCTTCCGTAAGCCGTTCGGCGGCGTGGCCTGGCTCGGCTCGAAGCTCGTCACGCCATCGGTGATGATCGCCTACATCTGGGTGTGGGCCGGCTTCGCGATGGTGGTGATCGCCGCCGGGCTCTCGGCCATTCCCCGAGACGTCCTCGAGGCGTCGCGCACGGACGGGGCGACGGAATGGCAGGTGTTCCGCCGCGTGACTGTGCCGCTGCTTGCCCCAGTGCTTAGCGTCGTGTTCATCACGATGCTGATCAACGTCCTGAAGGTGTTCGACATAGTGCTCTCGGTGGCGCCGGGCTCGACGCAACCCGATGCGAACGTGATCGCGCTCGTGATGTGGCGCACGTCGTTCGGCGGCGTAAACGACTTCGGCCTCGGCTCGGCGATCGCGGTGTTCCTGTTCCTGCTCGTGATCCCGATCCTGCTGCTCAACGTCCGGCGCTTCAAGAGGGAGGCATAAGTGGCCGCCATCGCCGCAGACGCCGAGATCGTTCAACGCGAGAGCGTCGCGACCAAGGTGCTGCGCGTGCTCGCGAAGTCGCCTGTGCACATCGTGCTGCTCGTCGTCGGCCTACTCTGGCTCGTGCCGACATTCGGCCTCTTCATCACCTCGCTGATGGCGCCCGCCGACTACAACAACTTCGGCTGGTGGAAGGTGCTGAGCCACCCGAGCATCGGGACGTGGAAGAACTACAGCGAGCTCATTAACCACACCGACATCCCGCACGCGCTCTGGACGACGGTGCAGATCGCAGTCGGCGGCACCGTGCTGCCGATCATCATCGCCGCGCTCGCGGGTTACGCCTTCGCCTGGCTCGACTTCCCCGGGCGCGACTGGGTCTTCATCGCCGTGATCGCGATGCTCGTCGTGCCGCTGCAGATGGCGCTCATCCCGATCTTCTCGCTCTACAACAAGCTCGGGATCTTCGACACCGTCCTGTCGCTGATCCTCTTCCACACCGCGTTCGGCTTGCCGTTCGCGATCTTCCTGCTGCGAAACTTCTTCATCGGGATACCGAAGGACATCCTCGAGTCGGCGCGAATCGACGGCGCGTCGGAGTGGACGATCTTCCTGCGGCTGATCCTGCCGCTCGGGCTCCCGGCAATCGCGTCGCTCGCAATCTTCCAGTTCCTGTGGACGTGGAACGACCTCCTCGTCGCGCTGACGTTCGGACGCAACACGCAGCCGATCACGGTCGCGATCTACTCGAACATGCGGCAGTTCGGATCGAACATCGACCTGATCGCACCGGCGGCTTTCCTTTCATTGATCGTGCCGCTTGCCGTGTTCTTCGCCTTCCAGCGCTACTTCGTGCAGGGGCTGCTGGCGGGCTCGGTGAAGTGATCCGGGTAGCCGTTGTCGGCGGAGGGCTCGCCGGCTTCTCCGCCTACCAGACGCTGCGCCGCGGTGGGCTCTCGCCCGCAGAGATCCTCGTCTTCGACGAGTCGCCCGACCCGTCCGCAGCGTGGGCGCGGCGCGCCCGGGCGATCCGGCAGACGCACATGCGCTCGGAGAGCGACGGGCACTGCCTGCCGACGTCGTTCCCGGGCCTCGCGGTGCGCGAGGCGCTGCGGACAGGGCAAGTGACGCCGTTGCTTTCGAGCGTGGCGAACCGGTACAACCCGACGGTACGTCAGTTCCTCGCGCACGTCGAAGACCTGCGAGAACGAAGCGGCTGGGACGAGAGCGTGCGGCGCGTGCGCATCGACCGAATCGGCGTCCACCGGGAGTTCTTCTCGGTCAGCCGCATCGAAGTGCCGCACTTGCTCATCGCAACCGGTCATCCGGGGCTCGCGATGCCGGACGAGCTGGGGGACGATCCGCGCGCGGTGCACGCGTACGAACCGCACGAGTACGCGCCCACGGTGACGGTGATCGGCGCCGGACTCGCAGCGGCGACGGAGTGGCTGAACGCGCTCGCGTCGGGCGCGTCGGTCGTGTCGATTCGGCGGCGGGAACCGGAGCGGCGTCGCCTCAACGTCCCGCGCGAGTGGTTCTCTCGGCGAACTCTCGACGGCTATCACCGGACGGGCCCGGTCGAGCGGGCCGCGATCCTACGCCGGCTGCTGGCGCCGTCGTACCCGCCCGGCGCCCGCTGGGACGAGCCCCTCGCGCGCGCGGGCGAACGCTTCCGCGTCGAGCAGGCGCTGAACGGCTCCGAGCAGGTGATCTGCGCGACCGGGTTCCGGCGTGGCTTTCAGCACGACCCGCTGCTCCGCACGCTCGTCGCGGAGTGCGAGCTCGAGACGTTCCAGGAGTGGATCGTGCTCGACCGCGATTCGACCGTTCCCGCCTTGACGGACGGGCGGCGGACGCTCGCGCTCGCCGGGGTCGCGGCGCAATGGGCCTTCCCGGCCGCCGACACGCTGGTGGGCGCGAAATACGCGGCGCGCGGGCTCCTCGCAAGGGTGCGATGTCGTACACGCTGAGAGGCCGTGTCGAATCGCGGCTCGCCTCGCTGCTGCTGCCGCTCGCCGCGTGCTGCGTGCTCACAGCTGCGCTCCACCGCTGGTGGCCGCTCGAGCTGTGCGGATTGATGGCCGCCGTCGGCGTCGCCCTCGACCTTCAGCTGTATCACCGGCTCCTGCGCTACCAGCCCGGCTGGGCGGCGCTGCCGCTCGGGCTATTCGAGCTGGGGCTGATGCTTGCGCTCGTCCGCGCGCTCGGACTGCAGGCGCCGCTCGTTCCGGCGCTCGCGCTCTTCGGCGGCGCCTGGGCGGTGACCCAGGTGCTCGGGCAGGCGGGCTTCCCGCTGCTGCGGCTGTCCTATGCAACGGACGGCGGCGAGCTCGGCCGGCTCGGGCTCGTCTCGGCGATCGCGGTTGCCGCGACGCTCGCGAGCGCGGGTGTCTTCTGGTGGCTGCGGCTGCCGCCGACCGTTCACCTGTCGGCCGGAGTGCACCAGGGGCCGCTCGTGATCGACCGCCGCGAGCGCCTCGTGGGAGACCGCGGTGCGATCGTGCGGGGCGGGATCGTGGTCCGCGCCGATGGGGTGACGGTCAAGAACGTCACCGTGATCGGCGGCGAGGACGGGATCGTCGTGGACGGCGTCAACAACGTCGTTCTCGACGGCGTCGCCGTCTCCGGGTTCGAGCTCGACGGCATCCACGTCCGGCGCGCGGCGGTGACGATCGAGAACTGCTCGATCGACGGCCTCGGAAACGCCTACGCCCAGGGCATCGACATCTCCTACGCCTTCGACAAGCGAACGAGCCACGTCATGGGGTGCACGATCGTCGGGGGTCAGGAGGGCATCGCCGCCCACTTCGTGAACGTCGACATCATGGACAACCAGATCAGCCGTACGACGCTGCGCGGGATCGCGATGACCGAGATGTCGATGGGGATGATCGAGGGCAACGAGGTTCGCAACGCGTCGGGCGTCGGGATCCTCTGCAACGACCACTCGATGTGCATGATCGAGAAGAACACGGTCGTCGGAACCAAGGCCGTCGACCGGCATGAGTGGACGAACGGCTATGGCGTGCTGGTCGCCTACAACTCCGAGGCCGACCTGCACGACAACGCGCTGTCCGCGAACCCGAAGCCGTTCGGGGCGATCGTCGACTCCGTGATCCGGGCTCGCTAACCACCCGACCGGGGGAGTTCGCTCAAGCTCGACTTCCGGAAGCGCGATACGTCTTTCTGAGACACGGACACCGAATTGCGGCTTCGGAGCATCCCCCTACTGGTCATCATCATCGCGGCGGTCGCGGGTCTCGGTGCGTGGACCGACCGTCCGAAGGTGAAGGTGATCGACGCCCCGGTCCTGATCGAGGCCACGAAGCCGTGGGACGCGATCATCGAGGTCACCCGGCGCGGCAGGCCGGTCGACGGCTACAAGGCGGTCGTCACCCTGCAGGGCCCGCGCGGGATCGAGAAGATCCGTGCGAAGGAGCTCGGCGGCGGCCGCTACCGCATCCGTGTCCACATGGCCCGCGGCGGCTTCTACACCTACACCCTCGTCGTCGGCGATCGCATCGTCACGCGCGGCACGGTGTACTCGATCCCGAAATAGCCTCGCGCTTCCGCGCACTTCTCGTCACACTCTCGTAGCGGGGCCTGGCCCCTGCCTTTGGCTCAGCGAGCCGCTTCGCACCACTTCTCCACAGGCAGGGGCCAGGCCCGGTTACGGGGATGCCTCGAGTGGGTGACGCAGACGTCACGCCGTCAGCTATCGTTAACTCAGTTAACGATATGCCAAAGCTTCAGCTCGACACCGTCTCGATCGCCGACCGCCTGCGGCCGGTGTTGCTGCGGGTCGGCCGGGAGCTGCGCCGGGAGGCGCGCGAGGTCGGGGTCTCGCCGGAGCAGGTGTCCCTGCTCGTCGCGATCAAGTACTCGCCGGGAATCGGCGTCCGCGAGCTCGCGGCCAGGGAGCGCGTCTCGCCGCCGGCGATGTCGAATCACGTCGACCGGCTCGAGCGGGACGGCCTCGTCGCCCGTACCCCGAGCGTCGACGACCGGCGCCGCGTCGGCCTGACCCTCACCGACGAGGGCCAGCGGGTGCTCCGCCGCGTCCGCTCCCGGCGCACGGCCTGGCTCTCCTCGCGGCTCGGGAAGCTGACGCCGCAGGAGCTCGCTGCCGTGGAGGCCGCCGTCGAGCCGCTCTCGAGGCTGCTGCGCGAGGACGAGCAGGCATGAAGCGCACCTTCTCGAGCCTGCGCTACCGGAACTACCGCCTCTTCTTCGCGGGCCAGGCAGTCTCGCAAACCGGGTCGTGGATGCAGCGGATCGCGCTCGGCTGGTTCGTCTTCCAGCTGACCCACGACCCGTTCGCGGTCGGGATCATGGCGCTCGCGCAGTTCCTCCCCTTCACGCTCTTCGGGCTCTTCGCGGGCGTCATCACCGACCGGCTCGACGCGCGCCGCCTCGTCATCGCCACACAAGTAGCCCAGCTCGCGACCGCGATCGCGCTCGCGTGGATCGCGCTCGGCGGCTTCGCCGAGCCCTGGATGCTCTATCTGATCGCCTTCCTCAACGGCCTCGTGCTCGTGCTCGACGTCCCTTCGCGCCAGCAGCTCACGTACCGGATGGTCGGGCGCGAGGCGCTGCCGAATGCGATCGCACTCAACTCGAGCCTCTTCAATGCGTCGCGGATCTTCGGCCCCTCGGTCGCAGGCATCATCTACGGCTTCGCCGGCGCCGGGATTTGCTTCCTCGTCAACGCGATCAGCTTCTTCGCCGTGCTCGTCGGGCTGCTCGCGATGCGGGTGAGCGAGTTCTTCCCCCTCGAGGAGTTCGAACGGCCGTCGATCCTGCGCGGCACGCGCGAAGGCGTCGCGTACGTGCTCAAGCAGCCGCGGATGATGATCGTTCTCGGACTGACGCTCGTGCTCAGCACGTTCTGCTTCAACTTCAACGTGACGCTGCCGGTGCTCGCCGGGAGCACGCTGCACTCGACAGCGGTCGTCTACGGCCTCCTCTCCGCGGTGTTCGGAGCGGGTGCCCTCGCCGGGGCCCTCGTTGCCGCCTCGCGCGGGCGCGCGTCGACGAGGGTGATGATCGCCGGCTCCCTCGTGTTCACCGGCTCGGAGCTGCTGCTTGCGCCGGTGCGCACGCCCCTGTTAGCCGGCATCCTGCTCTTCTTCGTCGGCGCCGGCTTTGCAGCCTGGTCGGCGAACTCGAACGCGGCCATGCAGCTCGCGGCTCCCGACCGTCTACGCGGCCGGATCATCGGCATCTACTTCTACGCCTTCAACGGCACAGGCCCGCTCGGCGGACTCCTGGCCGGCTGGCTCTGCGCCAAGGGCGGCACCGAGCTCTCCTTCGTCGTCGCCGGGATCGCCGGCCTCGTCGCCACGGGCGTTGCCGCCCGGCGGCTCGGCCCCATAGACTGGCGTCTGCGCGCGAGGGCGCATCCGGTCCGCGGAGAGGGACCCTCCCACCTCGTCACGCAGGCCAAGTCCGGCTGACGACACCTCTCGATGACGACGCCGACGCCCTTACTTGTACTCGGTCTTCACCGTGAGCTTTGAGCGCAGCACCGTCCCGCGCGCGGCGCGTACCCAAAGCGGATACGCAAGATTCCTCGGCACCTGGCGTCTTACTCCCTGAGAGGGGGCCGGGCGGTGGGCCGCAGCCCGTTCCGGCCCCCTTTTCCCAATCATCTAGTGTCCCGGCATGGTCGCTCGGCAGACGGGGAGCGGTAGCTGAGCGAACTCGATCTCGACGGCCTGCGCATGCACTACGTCGACGAGGGCCAGGGTGCGCCGGTGCTCTTGCTGCACGGCGAGCCGACGTCGTCGTTTCTCTGGCGCAACATCGTCCCGCAGTTGCCGGGCCGCAAGATCGCGCCCGATCTGATCGGGTTCGGCCGCTCGGACAAACCTGAGGACATCGGGTGGTACTCGTACGATCGGCACGTCGACTCGATCGCGCGACTCGTTGCAGAGCTCGACCTGCGCGAGCTGACACTCGTCGTACACGACTGGGGCGGACCGATCGGGCTACGCGTCGCCGTCGAGGAGCCGGAGCGAATCGAGCGTCTCGTCATTCTCAACACAGGCATCGGCGGCGGGCGCCCGCCGAGCGAGACCTGGCTGCGCTTCCGCGACGTCGTTCGACAGCTCGGCGGCGCACTCGACATCGGGCGGCTCGTCGAGGCGGGCACCGCGCAGGGCTTGTCCGACGAGGTGCGCGGGGCCTACGACGCGCCGTTCCCGACGCCGGAGTCGAAGGCCGGCGTGCTCGCGTTTCCCGAGCTCGTGCCGACGCACCGCGACCACCCGAATGCACGGGCGATGAACCGGGTGCTCGAAGCGCTGACGCTCTGGGAGAAGCCGACGCTCGTCGTCTGGGGCGCGGAGGACACGGTGCTGCCGTCCGCCCTCGCGGAGCGGTTCGTCGAGCTGATCCCCGGTGCGCGCGGACCGCTGCTCGTCGAAGGTGCATCGCATTTCCTCCAGGAGGACAAGCCGGACGACGTTGCAGACGCGATCAGAGAGTTCATCGCCTCGTGAGACACGCCCGAGCCGAGCCGAGACGTCCGCCTGTGACACGTCTACAGTTGACAAGTGGTCATGTCCCGAATCTATGTCGCCGCCAGCCTCGCGCTGATCGGGATCTATTTCGCCCTCCCGTCCGGCGGAAGGACGCAGTCGATCCTCTACGACGTGATCGGCGGCAGCGCCGCGGTCGCAATCGCCCTCTCGATCCGACTGCATCGGCCGCGCCTGTCGCTGCCCTGGGCACTGTTCTCGGCCGGCAGCGCCTTCTTCGTGCTCGGAGACATCCTGTTCACGGACGCAACCCCGCCGACCGTCGCCGACGGCTTCTATCTCGCCGGCTACCCCGTCATCGCGGCAGGCTTGCTGCTCCTCATGCTGGAGGCCGGCGGTCGCAACCGGAGCGCCGCGCTCGCCGACACCGCGATCTTCACGGTCGCGTTCGCACTCTTCCAGTGGGTTTTCGTAATGGGGCCTGCGGTACGCGGCAGTGGCAGCCTGGCCGAGCACGTCGTGGGCGGCCTTTATCCGGCGATGGACGTAGTGCTTCTCGGCGGGTTTGCCGGGTTCTTCGTCTCGCCGGCGTGGCGCACACCGTCGTTCAGGCTTCTCTTTGCGGCGGTACTCGCACTCCTGTTCGCCGACGAGATCTACGGCCTCGACGTCGGCGCGTACTCGAGCGGCAACTGGATCGACGCGGCCTGGCTGCTGTCCTACGTGCTGTGGGCGACGGCCGCACTTCATCCCTCGATGCGCGAGCTGTCCGAACCACGCCGCAAGCCGTCGCTCCGCGTCGGGTTCGCGCGGGTGGCGGTGCTGGCCGCTGCCCTGTTGACCGTGCCGTTCGTGCTGCTCCTACAGACGCTTCGCGGCAAATCGCTCGAGCCGTATGTGGTGGCGGGCCTCGGGAGCGCGATCGGGCTGCTCGTCGTCGCCCGCCTCACCGGCATCCTCCGGGCCCTCGAGCGCATCCGGCTCCGAGAGCGAGCTGCTCGCGCGCTCGCCGAGGAGACGCAGTACCGCCTCTCGCTGCAGAACGAAGAGCTCGTCGAGGCCGACCGGCTGAAGGACGAGTTCGTCGCGCTCATCTCTCACGACCTGCGGACCCCGCTCACGTCGATCATCGGCTACGTCGAGCTCGCATTGGACGAGGGCGTGGAACCGCCGCTCGACGAGGAGCGGCACTCGTACCTCGACGTTGTGGCGCGCAGCTCCGAGCGGCTGCTCCGGCTCGTCGACGATCTGCTGTTCGTCGCACGGCTGCAGTCCGGTAGGCTCGCGCTGGCGCCTGCGGAGCTCGACCTGTGCCAAATCGTAGGTCAGGCGGTCGAGGAGGCGCGACCGCGGGCGGAGGCGAAAGCACTCACGCTCTCGTTCCTGAGCAGCAGTCCGGTCGTGATCGAGGCGGACAAAGGGCGGATCTTCCAGTTGCTCGACAACCTGATCTCGAATGCAATCAAGTTCACGCCCGAAGGCGGCCGAGTCGACGTCCGCGTCGTGCCCGCACTCGACGGCGCAGTGATCGAAGTGAGCGATACGGGAATCGGGCTCGGCCCGGGCGAGGCTGAGCTCGTGTTCGACCGCTTCTTCCGTTCCGCGCGCGCGCATCAGCAACACGTGCCCGGCACCGGCCTCGGCCTCTTCATCGCGCGGGCGATCGCAGAGGCGCACGGCGGCACGCTGACCGCGTCCTCGAGAGAAGGAAGCGGCACGACCTTCCGGATGGTGCTGCCCTCGCGGGCAGCACCACAGCCCGAGAGCGCGGACAAGGAGCTCGTCGCATGACGAATCCCGTCGTGCTCGTAGCGGACGACGACGATGACATCCTGCTGCTCGTGACGACACGGCTGAAGCGCGACGGCTTCGAGGTGATTCAGGCGAGCAGCGGTGACCGCGCGCTCGAGCTCGCCCGGGAGCGGCGTCCGGTCGTCGCCGTGCTGGACATCGGCATGCCGGGGCTCGACGGGCTCCAGGTCCTCGAGCAGATTCGCGCAGACGAGGAGCTGCGCGAGACGAAGGTGCTGCTGCTGACCGCCAAGGCGCAGGAATCGGATGTGCGTCGCGGCTACGACACGGGCGCCGACGCCTACGTCAAGAAGCCGTTCTCACCGGCCGACCTTTCGACGAGGGTCCGCGAGCTCCTCGAGGACGCCTAGCTCGGCGCCTTGTAGCGATAGCCGAATCCGCGCACGGTCTCGATCGGCACGGCATCGGGCTCGGCCGGATCGAGCTTGCGGCGCAGATAGCCGACGTAGAGCTTCACCTGGTCGCCGCCGACGCCGTACGTGTCTCCCCAGACGAGCTCGAGGAGCTGGTCCCGGCTCAACACCTGCCGCGGGTTGCGGACGAACGTCGACAGCAGCCGGAACTCGAGCGGCGTCAGCTGCACATCGCGGTCGCCCACGGTGACGCGCGCCTGCGCCCAGTCCACCGTGAGATAGGTGTCCGCGTAGGACTGCTGCTCCTCTTCCCGCGCGCCGCCGCGGGTCGCGCGGCGGAGGAGCGCCTGGACGCGCGCGACGATCTCCTGCTTTCCGAACGGCTTGACGACGTAGTCGTCCGCGCCCGACTGGAGCCCGCGCACCCGCTCGAGCTCGTCGCCCCGGGCGGTGAGCATGATGACCGGGACGTCCGACATGTCGCGGATCCGCTCGAGCACGTTCCAGCCGTCCAGCTCCGGCATCGAAACGTCGAGGACGACGAGATCGGGCCGCCAGGCGTGGAATTCCCGGAGCCCCTCGCGCCCGTTCGGCGCGTCCCGGACGACGATCCCGCCGCGCTCGAGAAGCGTCCGGACGAGGGCTCGGATGTCGTCGTCGTCGTCGACGACGAGCACGCGGGACTCGGTCATACCGATTTCATACTACGGCCATCCCCGGTTCGATCAGCCGCCGATGACACTGCTCTCCGTGGCGACCATCCTCATCGTGGATCCCGACGCGGCGAACAGGTCGCTGTTGGAGCTCCTCTGCCTGCGGCTCGGCCATCGGCCGATCGGCTCACGCGAGTGGGTCGAGGGCGAGGAACCCCAGCTGTTGCTGCTGGAACCCGCCTCGCGTACGGGCTTGCGGCTGGCCCGAGGCGTGCGACGGCGGTTCCCGCACCTGCCGATCCTTTGCGTGAGCATCGACGGTCCGAGTCGAGAGACTCGAGAGCTCGGCGCCGTCGGTCACGTGATGAAGCCGTTCCGCCGTTCCCAGCTCGAGCATGCTCTCGAACTGGCGCTTGTTACGACGGCAGAGACGGTTTAGGCTCGGCAGCCATAGGCCGGGCGCTCTGCGGCGAGCGCTCGGCCTTCCGTCCTCCGTTGTGGAGCGGCTAGGCTCGGCTGATGCTCACGATGACCGAACACGCGGCGGAGACGATCCGCGGGATCGTCGAGGACTCGGACGTCGGCCCGGACGGCGGCCTCCGGATCAGCGCGTCGAACGACGGCAACGGCGAGACGGCCCTGGCCTTCGACGTCGCCGCAGGGCCGGAGGAAGGCGACGAAACGGTGCAGAGCGACGGTGCGACGGTCTTCCTCGACGAGACCGCGGCGGCGGCGCTCGCGGACAAGCAGCTCGACGTGCACGCGCACGGCGACCACTTCCACTTCTCGATCGACGAGCAGCCTAGTTAGCTGATCGTCCAGGTCTCGCCGCTCGACAGAAGCGAAGCGAGATCGCCGGGGCCGCGCTTCTCGGTCGCTTCGGCGATCTGTCCGGCCATCAGCTCGTCGTAGACCGGCCGCTTGACGTTGCGGAACACGCCGACCGGCGTGCCTCCGTGCGTCTCCTGCGTCACGCGCGAGAGCGCGAACGCGAGCGCGGCCGACTCGTGCGACGCGTCGTGAACGAGGACGTCGACGTCGGTCGCCTCACAGACGTCGATCGACCCGTCCCGGCGCTGCCGCAAAGCCTTTTCGAGGTCCTTGCCCCAGCGGATCGGCTCGCCGTCCCGCAGGGCGATCCGGTTCACGCCCTCCTTGTCGTCGCGCACGAAGTCGAACGCGTCGTCGTTGAAGATCGGGCAGTTCTGGAAGATCTCGACGAATGCACTGCCGCGATGCTCCGCAGCGGCGCGCAGCACTTCGGTCACCCCGGCCTTATCCGTGTCGATCGCCCGCGCGACAAAGGTCGCCTCCGCGCCGATCACGAGCGACAAGGGGTTGAACGGCCAGTCGAGCGAGCCCATCGGCGTCGACTTCGTCACCTTCCCGAGCTCGCTCGTCGGCGAATACTGACCTTTCGTCAGCCCGTAGATCCTGTTGTTGAAGAGCAGGATCTTCATGTTCACGTTCCGGCGCAGCGCGTGGATCAGATGGTTGCCGCCGATCGAGAGTGCGTCGCCGTCGCCGGTAACCACCCACACCGAGAGATCGGGCCTCGACGACGCGAGACCGGTTGCGATTGCCGGCGCGCGGCCGTGGATCGAGTGCATGCCGTACGTGTTCATGTAGTACGGGAACCGCGCTGCGCAGCCGATGCCGGACACGAACACCGTTCGCTCGCGCTCGATGCCGAGCTCCGGCATGAACTGCTGCATCGCGGCCAGGATCGCGTAGTCGCCGCAGCCCGGGCACCAGCGCACCTCCTGGTCGGTGCGGAACTCCTTCGCCGTCAGCTTCAGCTTGTTGCCGTTCCCGTTCCCGTCGGTCATGCCCACATGGTAGACGGCGCGCCCGCGGCCACCCGGCCGCGGGCGCGCTCTGGCCCACTTACCTACCGCAGGGGTTCGACACCTTCGCGCAGTCGAGCCCGTGCTGCTGTCCGGCCCTGGCCGAGAACACCGCCAGTGTCGAGAACGCGACGGCGACGACGATGGCGACGGCGGCTGCGGTGATGGCGATCGTGTGCTTCATCTCTGCCTCCTGTTGGACCCCGGTTGACCCGGCGAACCTAGGCCCGCGGCGGGCCGGCGCGCATCGATGAAATCCCTCCATTGCAGGCGGTTCAGGGATTTCATCTAGGCACGGGCAGGCCTACATGCGACGATCGGCACATGCGTCTCCGTGTCTCGTTGGCGGCGCTGGCTGCTGCGCTCGGCGGCTGGGCGATCGCGCTCGCGATCTGGAAGCCCGGCGAGCTCACGCTCCCTGTCGCGGTCCACCTGGCGATCGGCTGGTCGTTCGTCGCAGCCGGGCTCGTCGCGTGGGCGCGTCGCCCCGAGAACCGCACCGGCCTACTGATGACCCTCACCGGGGTCGTTTGGTTCGGGCGCGACTTCGACTCGTTCGGATTCTCCCCGGCGACGCGCCTGAGCGAGCTCTCGCAGAACCTCTTCCTGGCACTGCTTGCCCATCAGGTCGTGGTCTTCCCTGACGGCGTCACGCGTTCGCGGCGAGAGCGCGTGCTCGTGGCGGCGATCTACCTCCTCGCCGTCCCCGGATACGCGGTCAGCGAGATTGGACCGACCGTGAACGACGTCCTCTCGGCGCTCGGGATCGTCCTCGCCGTGGCCGCCGTCGCGATCGTCGTCGACCGGTGGCGCAGCGCCTCGGCACCGCGCCGTCGCGCGCTCGAGCCGCTGCTCTGGGCCGGGCCGCCCGCGCTTGCAGTCGTCGCGGCGTCGATCGCCAAGGACTACCTCGACCTCTCTGTCTCGGCGACCGGAGACGCTGTCCTCGACTGGTGCGCGCTCGCGTACACCCTGATTCCCGCAGCCTTCCTCGCCGGCGTCCTGCGCGCGCGCCTGCATCGCGGTGCGCTGGCCGAGCTCGTCCTCGAGCTGAGCGACGCCTCGCCCGCGCACGCACGCGACGCGCTCGCGCGAAGCCTTGGCGATCCGTCGCTCGAGCTCGCGTTCTGGATCCCGGAACGAGACAGATATGTCGATTCGCAAGGGAAACCGTTCGAGGTCCCGCAGGATCGTGCGGTCACCGAACTCGACGGCGTAGCTGCGCTCGTCTACGACCCGTCGCTCCTCGAGGACCTCGAGCTCGTGCGCGCAGCCGGCGCAGCGGCCCGGCTCTCGCTGGAGAACGCGCGCCTCCAGGCGAAGCTCCACTCCGCGGCCGACGAGCCGGCGACCGTACCGGAGTCGCTCGCGGAGCTGACCTCACGCGAGCTGGAGGTGCTCGCCCTGCTTGCCGAAGGCCGGACCGACCGTGGAATCGCGCAGGCGCTCTACGTGTCGCCGAAGACGGTCGAGGCGCACGTACGAAGCATCTTCAGGAAGCTCGGGCTGCCGTCGGAGACGACCGAGAACCGCCGCGTCCACGCCGTGCTCGCCTTCCTGCGCGCGCGCCCGCTATGAGTCGATGAGCGCTTCGATCGCCGCTGCCACCTCGGCTGAGCGCAGCGGCAAACCCGTCACGCGGTTGTAGCCCACGGCATCGACGAGGAACTCGGCGCGGACGAGCTTCAGCAGCTGGCCGAGGTTCATCTCGGGCACGAGAACCTTTTCGTACCGCCGCAGCACCTCGCCCGTGTTGCGCGGGAAGGGGTTGAGATGCCGCAGGTGCGCATGCGCGACCGCGCGCCCGCCGTTCCGGACGCGGCGGCAGCCGGCCGCGATCGGGCCGTAGGTGCCGCCCCAGCCGAGCACCAACACCTTCGCGTCGCCGTCCGGATCGTCGACCTCGAGCTCCGGGATGTCCGACGCGATTCCGGCGACCTTCTGCGCGCGCAGGCGCGTCATCAGATCGTGGTTGTCGGGGTCGTAGGAGATGTTCCCCGTCCGGTCGGCCTTCTCGAGACCGCCGATCCGATGCTCGAGACCCGGGGTCCCCGGCACGGCCCACGGCCGCGCAAGCGTTTGCTCGTCACGCAGATACGGCAAGAACTCGCCGTCGAAGTTCGGCTCCGTCGTGAACGGCACCGAGATGTCCGGCAGCGACGACACCGCAGGCAGGAGCCAGGGCTCCGAGCCGTTTGCGAGATACGCGTCCGACAGCAGGTACACGGGCGTGCGGTACTTCAACGCGATGCGGCAGGCCTCGATCGCGGCGTCGAAGCAGTCCGACGGCGACCTCGCGGCGACCACCGGGATCGGCGACTCCGAGTTCCGACCGAAGAGCACCATCAGCAAATCGCCCTGCTCCGGCTTCGTCGGCATCCCGGTCGACGGGCCTGCGCGCTGGATATCGCAGACCACGAGCGGCAGCTCGAGCTGCATCGCCAGACCGATCGTCTCCTGCTTCAACACGATTCCGGGCCCTGCCGACGTCGTCACGCCGAGCGAGCCGCCGAACGACGCACCGAGCGCCGCCCCCGCGGCCGCGATCTCGTCCTCGGCCTGGAACGTCCGCACACCGAAATGCTTGTAGCCGGCGAGCTCCTCGAGGATCGACGACGCCGGCGTGATCGGATAGGCCCCGAGGAAGAGCGGAAGCCCCGAGAGCTTCGACGCAGCGATGAGACCGTACGAGAGCGCCTGGTTGCCGGTGATGTTCCGGTAGGTGCCCGGCGCGAGCTTCGCCGGCTTCACCTCGTAGTGGACCGCGAACGTCTCGGTCGTCTCGCCGAACGCGTAGCCGGCCTGGATCGCCTTCACGTTCGCCTCAGCGATCTCCGGCCGCTTCGCGAACTTCGTGTTCAGGAAGTCGATGGTCGCGTCGACCGACCGTCCGTACAGCCACGACATGAGCCCGAGCGCGAACATGTTCTTCGACCGTTCCGCCTCCCGCGGCGTCACGCCCTCGATGCCCTTGAGCGCACCGACCGTCAGCGTCGTCAGCGGCACCGGGTGCAGCTGGAACTCGTCGAGCGAGCCGTCCTCGAGCGGGTTGGCGGCGTACCCGGCCTTCTGGAGGTTCCGCTCGTTGAACGCGTCCGAGTTGACGATCAGCGTCCCGCCCTTGGGCAGGTCCTTGACGTTCGTCTTCAGCGCCGCGGGGTTCATCGCCACGAGCACGTTCGGCGCGTCGCCCGGGGTGAGGATGTCGTGATCGGCGAAGTGCAGCTGGAACCCGGAGACGCCCGGCAGCGAGCCGGCCGGCGCGCGGATCTCGGCCGGGAAGTCGGGCAGCGTCGAGATGTCGTTGCCGAGGAGCGCCGTCTCGGAGGTGAACTGGGAGCCCGTCAGCTGCATGCCGTCGCCGGAGTCGCCCGCAAAGCGGACGATCACCTGGGAGAGCTGCTCGACGGGCTTGCTGCTCACTGGCCTACGCACAGGTATAGCGAATCGGCCGAACGGGCAGGCTTCGAATGATGTCCACCGTGCTCCCCCGTCGATCCCGCAGCTGGACGCCGAAGGCGATCCCCTTCGGCACCCTCATCCTGTTGCTCGGCCTCTGGGCGATCTTTGCCCCGCTCGTCGGCGGCTATTTCGGCTTTGGCTTCTACTCGCCCGAGACGTGGCATTTCCCGGCGAAGTGGTGGGAACTGCATTTCGCCGGCGGCCTCGCCTCGGCCGTCGGCGGCTTCATGCTGATGACGCCCGCGCGCGGCTGGGGCGCACTCGGCCGCTTGCTCGCGTTCCTCGGCGGCGCCTGGCTCGTTTCCGGCTGGGCCTTTTACCCGGTCTGGGCGAGCGGGACGATCGAGCCGTACGGGAGCGAATTCGTGCGCGGCATGCGCTGGCTCGGGCAGCTCACGGGCCCGGGCGGGCTGGTCCTGCTCTTCACCGGCGTCGCGATCGGGCTCTTCATGCGCAGGACGATCGTCGAGCAGGCGCCGCCCGCGCCGCTCGAAGCCTCTCGCATCACCGTTCCGGAGTAGTGAGCAGCAGCGCGTTGTGCGACGGGTCGCGGACGAGGGCCCCGTCCTCGCGCGCCTCGGGCTCCTGACCCGCGTCCGCGACGCGTCCGACGACGCGGTCGAGCTCGTCGGCGTCGGGCACGACGATTGCGGCGTGTCGAAGGGTCGCGGAGCCGGCAGGCGCCGGCGACGCGCGGCGGCTCTCCCACGTGTTGCCGCCGATGTGATGGTGGTAGCCGCCGGCGCTGAGGAACGCCGCCATCGGCCCGAGCTGCGCCATCAGTCCCATGCCGAGCACGTCGCGGTAGAACTCGACCGCGGACGGCACATCCGCGAGGCGGAGGTGCACGTGGCCCGTCAACGTCCCTTCGGGCAGCCCGTCGAACGGCTCAGCTGCGGGATCCTCGAGCTCGCCGAGAAGACTCTCGACGTCGAGCGGCAGCGTCGTCATCAGCTCGGTGACCTTTCCCTCCCACTGCTCGCGTGGGCGGTCGGCGTAGATCTCGATGCCGTGCCGGTCGGGATCGCGCAGATAGATCGCCTCGCTCACCGCATGGTCCGACAGCCCTTCGAGCGCGATCCGTTCGCGCGCTGCATGCGCGAGCCAACGGGCCAGGCTCACGCGGTCGGGGACGAGCAGCGCGACGTGGTATAGGCCGGTGTACCCGTCCGCCGGCCGCGCCCCCGGCTCCTCGACGAAGCGAACGACCTCGGCGTCGGTGCCGAGCGAGGCACGACCGTTCTCGCGCGAGAGCACGCGCAAGCCCACGGTGTTCTGCCAGTAGTCGAGCGAGCGGTCGAGGTCGGAAACCGAAAGCTCGACCGCTCCCATGCGCGTCGAAGGAGCGATCTCCATGGCTCGACGATAGCTCCGTCACCCCTCGCTGTGCTTCAGGGCGGATTCCTTCTCCTGCGCCTCCGCCAGCGTCAGGGAGCCGTCACACACCTGCCGGTTGAGCTCGTTTTCGATCGCGTCGACGTGCGCGGCCCGCGGATACGGCTCCGGCCACAGGTTGCGCGGGTCGGTGGGGTGACCACCGAGCTCGAGGCTGATCAGGTGGTCCTCCTGGTAGGCCGACATCGCACCCGTCAGGCCGTACGCCCGGAGCTGCTTTGCCTTCAACGCGTTCGTGTAGTCGGTTGGAGGTCTGACCGTGCGCGTCCAGCCGCGCAGGCAGATCGTCGAGCCGATCGTCGCCTGCGTGACGTCCGGGTTGAGCATGCCGGGTGTGCGTACGGGATCGGCGACGACGGCCGGCAGGCCGTGCCGCTCGTGCAGGAGCAGCATGAGCGTCACGACGGCCAGCGCGACGCCCACCGTCAGGAGCACGCGGTATGTTGTCACTCATGACAACGTATAGGACGACGCAAGGCGCTCTTGCGGACGTGTCAGCAACGCCCCGGCCAGCGCCCAGATGCAATAGGCGATCCACGGGTCGCCGATCACGTCGGTCTGCACCGCGAGTGCGAGCACCGCGGCGAACGCCGCGGCAACGCCCGCCGCCCAGGGGTCCGTGCGGCCGGCGCGTGCGAGCCCGGCGAGGACCGCGAGCCCCCAGACGATCCAGAGAAGCGCCCCGAGCACGCCGAGCTCCACGCCGAGCTCGGTGTAGTTCGACTCGCCCGCCTTCAGCGGCGTGTCCGTACGCGACGCCGTCTGCCCGACGTTGCCGAGCCCGTAGCCCTGCGGGTGGTGCACCATCGTGCGCGCGCCTTCCTTCAGGCTCACCCAGTGCGAGCGGAGCGACGGCTCGTTGCCGCTCGTGGCGCTGAAGTTCTTCGGGCCGCCGGCGCCGAGCTTCTGCTGGTAGCGCAGGTCGACCTGCGTCCAGTTGCCGGTCGGCCCGATGTCCGGGAACAGGTGCGCCCAGCCGAACGCGATGCCGATCACGGCTACTGCGGCAGCGAGCTCGACCGGGCGGCGGCGGACGAACGCCAGCACGACGAGCCCCGCGGCGAGCGCGGCGAGCGACGAGCGCGAGAACGTCCACAGCAGTCCCGCCGCCGCCACGAGGCCGAGTAGCCAGGCCGCCCGGCGGCGCAGTGCGGCAGCCGCAACGAGCAGCGCCACGACGAAGAGGTAGCCGCTCGCGAGGGGGCTCAGGAACGTCGAGACGAGACGGCGCAGGAACGGCTTGTCGCCGCCGACGTTGTAGATGAAGTTCTCGGGCAGCCCGTAGACGGCGCCGTCCGGCTCGAGCCGCCTCCCGGTGCCGTGGTAGTCGTACCCGAGGTGCCGGTGGAAGTAGTCGACGACGGCGCTGCGCCGCCACCAGTCGATCGAGACCGCGTAGACGTCGACGAGACCCACCGCCGCGACGGCGCCCGCCGTTCCGAGCAGCGTCCAGCCGAGCCGGCGAAGATCGTCGCGGCCGAGCCGAAGCGAGCGCCCGAGGAAGAACGCGGCGACCGGGACGACGTCGTGCCGCAGGCCGAGAGCGACCGCCCTGTGCCCGGCCTGCCCCCCGAGCACCGACTGGGGCACGAGGGCGTAGGCGACCGCAAGGGCCGCGAATGCCAGTGCCGACCAGTCCGCGACCCCGGGCCTGAACGGCAGGGCGCGCGCCTGCCACGAGCTGCAGGCGACACGGACGAGCGCGACGGCGAGGAGGATCTCCTTCCAGGCGGTGATCGCAGTGAGGACCGCACCTCGGATGCCCGCCGCATAGAGCGCGGCCATCACCGCGTTATGGGCCGCGAGCCCGACGACGAAGAGGTAGAGCGCGGCTACCGGCCGACGCCAGACGGCGGTCGCGGCGACGGCGAGGAGCGCCCCGTAGAGGCCGAGCTCGACGACCGTCACGGGGGCGAGGGTACAGCGGGCGAGGGCCGGAGCCCCCGCCCGCAGGTGCAACGGCCTAGTTTGGCCCCCACGGCTCGGTGCCGAGGACGAGCGAGAGGGTCGCCGCAGCGACCATCAGGAGCACGAACTTGACGTACAGAGCCCTGCCGGACATTTGCTCCTCCTTGGAGCTCGGAGCGCCTCGAAACGAGGAGCTCGATTTGACTCGGGCAGCGCGCGAGGGCACGAGCCCCCGCCCGCCGGTGCTACGGGTGCTACGGCCGACGGCCTAGTTGGGCCCCCACGGCTCGGTGCCGAGGGCGAGCGAGAGGGTCGCCGCAGCGACCATCAGGAGCACGAACTTGACGTACAGAGCCCTGCCGGACATGTGATCCTCCTTTCGAAGCTCGGGAGTCCCTCGAACGAGGACTCGGGATGACTCGGGCAACGAAACAACCCCGCTAACCCTTGTCAAGGTCACATCCGATTTGACGATCTCCTGACAACCGATCAGAATCAGCACGAATGAATCCCGACAGTTCGCCAGCCGCGGGCGAGACGATCGGGCAGCGACTCAAGCGCCTGCGGCTCGAGAGGGGTTTCTCTCAGCGCGAACTCGCTGCCCCTGGCGTTTCGTACGCGTATATCTCGCGCATCGAGGCGGGAACCCGCCAGCCGTCGGTGAAGGCGCTCCGTCGGCTCGCGACGAAACTGAGCGTCTCACCCGACTATCTCGAAACCGGGTCGGACCTGGATGCGTCCGGTGCGCTCGAGCTCCGGCTCTCGAATCTCGAGCTGAGCGTGCGGCTCGGCGAGTGGGACAACGTCGAGGAGCCGCTGAAGGATCTGCTGGTCGAGGCGGTCTCCGTGGGCGACCGCGACGCCTCGAAGCGCGCACGGGTCGCACTCGCGACGCTCGCCATGGAGCTCGGCCGGTTCGCCGAAGCGGTGGCGCTGCTCGAGGCGACCACCGCCGAAGAGCCGTTCGGGCCGGTGGAGCACTACGAGATCTACGCGAACTTGGGGCGCGCGTACGCGTCGTCAGGCCACCCTGAGCGCGCCGTGGAGTTGTTCCAACGCTGCATCGACGAGTGCCCAGCCGATGACGGCTCCGTTGCAGCCCGTTACGCGACCCTGCTCAGCTACGCCTTGAGCGACATGGGAGAGATGGCACGCGCAGAAGAGGTCGTGCGCGGTGCGCTGGAGCGGCTCTCGGAGACCGAGGATCCGTACATGCGAGTGCGCCTCTACTGGTCGATCGCCCGGCTCGCGCATGCGGAGGGCCGGGCGTCGACCGCACTGTCGAACGTTCGCAAGGCGATTGCGCTGCTCGAGGCGACGGACGACACCTTCCATCTCGCGCGGGCACACATCCTGGCCGCGAACATCACGCTCTCGCGTGACCACGCGGATGCCGCTGCGAAGCACCTCGACCATGCGGAAGCTCTCCTCGGACGAGGGCCAGCCACCACGGACCTCTTCGAGATCAAGACGCTGCGGTCACGGATCGCAGTGCTCCGCGGGCAGGGCGCAGACGCGGTAACACTCGCGAGGGAGGCGCTCGCCGTCGCGAAGGATGCGCCGGCCGACCAGGGTCTCGGGTATTCCGCTCTCGCCGATGCGCTCGCACTGTCCGGTGACAAGAGCGGCGCGGGCGACGCGTACGCAAAGGCTGTTGAGCTCCTCGAGTCTCAGGGGCGCTGGAGGCCGGCGGCCAACGCATGCCGGTCCTGGGCACACATGCTCCGCGATCAGGGACGCGACGAGGAGGCCATGGACGCTCTCGACCGCGCCGCCGAGCTCGGCATGCGCGCGTCACCCGACGCCTCACGCGTCGAGCGTTGACGGTCGAGCTCGCGGTCACACCCCGCGGCCCGTACTCGCTCGCGTTCTCCGCGCGGCTGTCGAGCGATGCGACGCGGACGTTCCGCGACGGCGTCATGACGGCGCTGCTCGACGTCGAAGGCCGCCGCGAGCTCGCGCTCGCACGTCAGTCACCCGACGGAACCCTCACCCTCCGGGCAGAATCCGCGGCGGGAGCCGAGCGATTGCGCTGGATCCTCGCGCTCGACGACGATCACTCTGACTTCCTCCGCCGGGTGCGAGACGACCCATTGCTCGGCCGCGCATCGCGGCAGTTGCGCGGGCTCCGGCCCGTACGCCTGCCGTCGGTCGCGCACGCGCTGCTGCGAGCGTTCTGCGGTCAGCTGATCGAGGCGAGGCGCGCCCGCGCGCTGGAACGTTCGATCATCCGCGCCGTCCGCGCCGTTGGCGCCGGGGGCCTGTACGTGTCGCCGACAACGGGCGATCTCGCTGCGTTTGCCCCGTCACAACTGCGAAGCATCGGGCTGCACGCAAAGCGCGCCGCCTCCCTCGTGCGCCTGTGCCGGACGATCGAGCTCGAGCGGCTGCACGGCGTCCCGACGAGCGAGGTCGCGGCGAGGCTCGAGCGCGAGCGCGGCCTCGGCCCGTGGTCGGTCGGCGTCGTCTGCCTCGAAGGGCTCGGCCGGTACGACTGCGGACTTGTCGGCGACCTCGGGCTCGTGAAGCTGCTGCGCGCGCTCCGCGGGCGACCGGTCGACGGCTGGGAGACGGCCGAGCTGCTCGCACCGTACGGCGAGTGGGCCGGACTCGCGAGCACGTATCTGCTTGCCGGCTTTGCGCGCGGGCTGCTGCCCGTGAGCGCGCTGCGCGCGGCATAGGCAGACTCCGCCCATGGCGGAGCAGCGGATCGCGATCGTCGGCGGCGGGCGCATCGGCGAGGCGCTGCTCAGCGGACTGCTCAGCTCCGGCTGGCACGACATCGTCGTCACGAGCCGTCGCGACGAGCGCGTCGCAGAGCTGCACGAGCGGCACGGCGTCGAGGCGACGACATCGAACGCGGACGCGGTACAGGGCGCTGCGCTCGTCGTCGTGGCGGTCAAGCCCCAGGACATCGACGCGCTGCTCGCCGACATCGGCTCCCGGCTCTCGCCCGACCAGACCGTGCTCTCGGTCGCGGCGGCGATCCCGACCGCGTACATCGAAGCCCGCATCGCCGACGGCGTGCCGGTCGTGCGCGCGATGCCGAACTCGCCCTCCACGGTGCACGAGGGGATGGCCGGCATCGCAGCCGGTGCGCACGCGGGCGACGACCAGCTCGCGCTGGCGGAGGAGGTCCTGAGGCACGTCGGCCGCGTGGTGAGGGTGCCGGAGCACGCGATGGACGCGATCACGGCGGTATCCGGCTCCGGTCCTGCGTACTTCGCGCTCCTCGCCGAGGCGATGATCGAGGCCGGCATCCTTCTCGGCCTCTCGCGCGAGATCTCGACGACGCTCGTCGTCCAGACGATGCTCGGCACCGCCAAGCAGCTCCGTGACGAGAAGATGCATCCGGTCGAGTTGCGCGAGTCCGTCACCTCGCCGGGCGGGACGACGATTGCGGCGATCCGCGAGCTCGAGCAGGCAGGCGTGCGGGCCGCATTCCTGAACGCGATCCAGGCCGCCATGAACCGGTCGAAAGAGCTCGCCGAGGGTGGCTAGGAGGGTTGAGGTCGTCGTCGCCGAGCATCCCGCGCAGGTCGTCGGCGAACGGCTGGCCGAGGCGGCGCGCATCGGTGGCCACATCGTGCTGACGGGAGGGTCGACGCCGAGGCTCGCGTACGAGCACGCCGCCGAGCTCCAGCCGGATTGGAGCGCGACCGACCTCTGGTGGTGCGACGAGCGCTGCGTCTCGCCGGACGACGAGCGGTCGAACTACGGCATGGCGAAGGCGGCGCTCCTCGACCGCATTTCGCTCGGGAAGGTGCACCGGATGCGCGGCGAGCTCGGCCGCGACGAGGGCGCGGAGCGGTACGAGGAGGAGCTCGGGTCCCTCGAGCGCTTCGACCTCGTGCTGCTCGGGCTCGGACGCGACGGCCACATTGCCTCGCTCTACCCGAACGAGCCGACGCTCGACGTCATCGATCGGCGCGTGGTCGGCGCCGAGGCGAAGCTCGAGCCGTTCGTCGACCGCATCACGCTGACGCTGCCGCCGCTCCGCAGCGCGCGCGAGGTCGTCTTCCTCGTGACCGGCGCGGACAAGGCGGATGCGGCAAAGCGTGCCTTCGCAGGCGACCCGTCCCGCGAGACGCCGGGCAGCCTCATCCGCTCGATCAGCGGCACGACGACAGCGGTGCTCGACGCAGCCGCGGCCGCAAAGCTTTAAGAGGGCAAGAGCTCGGTCTGCGGCAGCTCGACGGCCGCGTCCCGCTTCGCCGCGAGCAGCTGGAGGACGAGCACGGTGTCCGCGACGCGAACGTCCTCCAGGAAGTCGGCCCGCTTCTCGAACGACTCGAGGACGTTCTCGATCGCGAGCGTGTAGCCGACGCGGTCGGCTGCGGCGACCGTGACGATCGCGTCCGCGACCGCCTGCGGGAAATCCTCGCGGTCGCGAAGCGTCGTGCCGAGGACGCGAGCGTCGACGTCCTCGCCGAGCACGAGAAGCGCGAGCGCGCCCGCGTAGCGTCCGATCGGCGACTCCGCATCGCCGGCACCGGCGTCGATCGCCCAGCGCGCCGCGTCCGACGCGTCGTCGCCCGCGAGGAGAAGTGCCTTCATCGCCGCGATCGGCCGACCCCACGAGTCGGGCGGTGCGTCCTCCCAGCTCTCGCGGTAGCGGCCGGCGGCGGTGCGGAGCCAGTCGGCTGCCTCATCGCGCCTCCCGTCCATCAGGAGCGAGAGCCCCGCGGCCCACGCGGCGTTTCCGAGCTGCGTCAGCTGGCGTTGGTCGGGCTCTCGGGTCTCGCCGCCCCGGTAGCGCTCGATCGCCGCCTCGGCCTGCTCCGCCCAGCCCACGCGGAGAGTGTACGCAGGCCTGATTGACTGGTCAGTCAGGGTCGCTATCGTGCCTTTGATGCGTGAGGCGCGCGAGGTGTTCTTCGTCGACGGCGTCCGGACGCCGTTCGGCAAGGCAGGCCCGAAGGGGCAGTACTGGCGCACGCGCGCCGACGACATGGGTGTCAAGGCGGTCCGCGAGCTGCTCCGGCGGAACCCGGAGATTCCGCCCGAGCGGATCGGGGACGTCGTCCTCGCGGCGACCGCGCAGGTCGGCGACCAGGGCCTGACGCTCGGCCGCGACGTCGCCCTCCTCGCCGGCATCCCCCACACCGTGCCGGGCTTCGCCGTCGACCGCATGTGCGCTGGAGCCCTCACCGCCGTCACGGCGGCCGCAGGCGAGATCGCGCTCGGCGCGGTCGACGTCGCGCTTGCCGGCGGCATCGAGCACATGGGCCACCACCCGATGGGCGAGGACGTCGACTTCAATCCGCGTTTCGTCTCGGAGCGGCTGATCGACGAGTCCGCCGCGTCGATGGGACAGACCGCGGAGAACCTCCACGATCGCTTTCCAGCGATCACGAAGGAGCGCGCGGACGCGTTTGCCGTCCAGTCGCAGCAGCGTGCGGCGGCGGCGTGGGAGAACGGCGCGATGCGTGAGACCGTCGTCCCGATGGCCGTCTTCACCGACGACGGGTGGAAGGTGGCCGAGCGGGACGAGTTCCTGCGCCCGGACACCTCGCTCGAAGGGCTCGCCGCTTTGAAGCCGGCCTTCCGCGCGGGCGGCCGCGTCACCGCCGGCAACTCCGCCGGCCTGACCGACGGCGCGACCGCGGCCTTCCTCGCAGCCGAGGACACGGTCGCCGAGCTCGGCCTGACGCCGAAGCTCCGCCTCGTCGGCTACGCGTATGCAGGTGTCGAGCCGCACTTGATGGGCTACGGCCCCGTTCCCGCCACAACGCGGGTGCTCGAGCAGGCAGGAGTCGCGATTGAGGACGTCGACCTCTTCGAGCTCAACGAGCCGTTCGCCGTACAGGTGCTGACCTGGTGCGACGAGCTCGGTATCGCGGCCGACGACCCGCTGCTGAACCCGTACGGCGGGGCGATCGCCTGCGGCCATCCGCTCGCGGCGACGGGCGTGCGCCTGATCGCACAGCTCGCGTACGGCCTGCGCGAGCGCGGCGGCCGCTACGGGCTCACCGCCCTGTGCATCGGGATGGGCATGGGCTGCGCGATCCTCTGGGAGAACATGGACGGGCGTAGGCTCGACGGAGCCCGACAAGGAGCGGAGGTGCCGGCTTTGCCGCTGCCGGAGCGAGGATGAGCGACACCGTCTTCAAGCTGAACCGAGCCGGGTCGGTCGCGCTCGTCACGATCGACAACGGCGAGGACTACCGCAAGCCGACGACACTCGGACGGTCGGCGTTCGCGTCGGCGGTGCAGGTGCTCGACGAGCTCGAGAACGGCGACTGGACCGCAGCGGTCTTCACGGGGAAGCCGTTTGTCTTCTGCGTCGGCGCCGACATCGACGAGTTCACGAAGCTCGGCTCTGCGGCCGACGCACTCGAGGGAACCCGAGCCGGTCACGGGCTCTTCGGTCGCATCCGCGCGCTGCCGTTCCCCACGGTCGCGGCGATCAACGGCGCAGCGCTCGGCGGCGGGCTCGAGCTCGCGCTCCACTGCACCGCCCGCACCCTCGCGACGAACGTTCGCCACATCGGCTTCCCCGAGGTGGCGCTCTCGATCATCCCGGCGTGGGGCGGCACCCAGCTCTTGCCGCACCTGATCGGGCCAGAGGCGGCGGCGAAGGTGATCGTGCTGAACCCCCTGCGCCAGAACAAGCTGCTGACCGCGCCGGAGGCGTTCGAGCTGGGGATCGCGGACCGGCTCGTCGAGCCCGTCGAGTTCGTCGACGAGTCGCTTCGGTTCGCACGGGAGCTCGCGGAGATCGAGCGTCCGGCACCGGACTGGTCGGAGCTCGAGACGGTGATCCGCAAAGCGCGCGCACGCGTCGACGACGCAGTCCACGGCGCGACGCGCGCCCCGTACGTCGCCCTCGACCTGATCGCGGGCGCAAAGGACCGGCCGCTCGAGGAGGGCTACATTGCGGAGGAGAACGCGATGGCGGAGCTGCTCGTCAGCCCGCAGGCCCAGGCATCCGCGTACGCGTTCACCGTCGTCGAGCGGCGCTCGAAGCGCCCGCCCGAGCTCCCGGACGCGAAGCCGAGAGCCATACAGAAGGTCGGGATCGTCGGCGCGGGCCTCATGGCCACGCAGCTCGCGGCGCTCTTCCTGCGGCGCCTCGAAGTCCCTGTCGTGTTGCGGGACATCGACCAGGCTCGGATCGACGAGGCGCTGCAGACGATCCGCGAGGAGGTCGGCGCGAAGAAGCCTTTCCTCGCGACGATCGTCGGCGGCGGCACCGGCTGCGAGCAGTTCGACGGCTGCGACCTCGTGCTCGAGGCGGTGTTCGAGGAGCTCGACGTGAAGCGGGAGGTGGTCGCAGCGGTGCGCAAGATCGTGCCGGACGCGATCCTCGCGACGAACACGTCGTCGCTCTCGGTCGAGGAGATGGGCGCAGACCTCGGGCTGCACTTCTTCAACCCGGTCGCGATGATGCCGCTCGTCGAGATCGTGCGAACGCCGCAAACGACGGACGAACAGCTTGCCACCGCCTGGGACGTCGTCAAGAAGCTGAAGAAACGCGGTGTGATCGTCGGCGACGCCCCGGGCTTCGTCGTCAACCGCGTACTGACGCGCGCGACGAGCGTGCTGTTCGACGCACTCGAGAACGGCAACACCGTCGAGGAGACGGACGAGGCAATGCTCTCCCTCGGGATGCCGATGGCGCCGTCGGTCGTCCTGCAGATGGTCGGTCCCCGCGTCGCGAGCCATGTGCTCGGGACGATGCACGAGGCATATCCGGGACGCTTCCCGCTCTCGGCAACGCTCGCGGCCTTCGCGGAGGGCAGCGAGACGATCGTCATCACCGGCGATTCGAAGCGCAGCATCGAGCAGCTCCGCGAGGAAATCCTGGAGGCGCTCGCCGACGAGATCCGCCACCTGCTCGACGAGGGCGTTGTCGCCGCCGCCGCGGACGTCGACGCCTGCCTCATCCTCGGCGCGGGCTATCCGTTCTTCCTCGGTGGGATTACGAAGCACCTCGACCAGACGGGAATCTCGGAACGCGTCACAGGCTCTACGCTCGCGGAGTACCGCGCCGGCGTCACGGCCTAGTGATGTAACCGGCTCGGCAGGCAGTAAGTAGGCTCCTCGGCAATGGCCGACGACGACTACCGGATCCGGGTCGAGATCGAGGACGACGACGAGGGCTGGCTCGACCGGCTCGGCCTCGAGCTGAGCGGAGAGGCCGCCGAGCTCGCGCAGGAGCTCGAGCAGCGCCGGCTCGTCGTGTCTCGGGACGGCGACGAGGTGTTCGTGTACGCGGGCACACGCGCCGAGGCCGAGCGCGCCCGCTCGGTGATCCAGGCGGCGCTGCGGGATCTCGGGCTCAGCGCGGTCACCGGGCCGGTCGAGCACTGGCTCGACGACGAGGAGCGCTGGGACGACGAGCCGCCCGGAGAGACGTGGGAGGAGGAAGAGCTCGAGCATGGCTATGCGCCCTGGGAGGTGCGGGTACGCACCCGGTCGCGCCAGGAGGCGCAAGGCCTCCACGAGCGGCTCGAGGCGGAGGGATATCCGGTTGTCCGCCTCTTCGACCATCTGATCGTCGGAACCTCGTCGCGGATGGACGCAGAGGCGCTCGCGGAGCGCGTCCACGGCGAGGTCGAGCCGGGCGGGGCACTCGTCTGGGAGACCGTGCCGGGCAATCCGTTTGCCGTCTTCGGGGGCCTCGGCAGCTCCGGAACGCCCGTCGGCTGACACCCTCCGGTTGACGCCCCCCGAACCGAGGGTATGCTTCAGGCTGCGCGGCCCCTCAGGGGAAGTCATTGGGCGCGCACCTCTCGAGGTTTTGCAGCACGAATCGACGTGCTGCGCACATGCAAGAAACCACAACGCAGCCGACCATCCTCTCCGAGGCGGCGGACCCACTTGCCGCCTCCGCATACCGCGCCGAAGCGTGGGCGGGCGAGCCGTTCCTCCACGACGGCGAGGACGTCGACCAGGTGCTCGCACCGGGCACCGCCCGCCGCCGCGCGCTCGACGACGCGACCCTCGAGATCGAGGCAGGCCGGGCGCGGCCGAGCTCCCAGTGGAAGGTGCGCTACGGCCTGATGCTCGGTCTCGAGCGCGTGCTCGCCGACCCGGAGCCGCACACGGCCGCCGGCACGCCGCTCCGGCGTCACCAGATCGACGCGCTCGCGGGCATGCTCACCGAGCTGATCTCGGCAGTGCAGCGCGAGGAGGAGAACGGCAACGGCCACGCGCTCGAGGAGGTCGTCGACGACGAGGACGAAGACGAGCCCGACGACGCCGCCGGCGACGACGCCGAAGACGAGCTCGAAGCACTGTCGCCGGAGCAGGATCCGGGCGCCATCCGGCGCTACCGTTTCCGCCACCCCACCGCCTCGGGCAAGACGATCGCTGCGGCGGGCTTCGTGGAAGCGGCGCGCACGCTCGGTGTGCTGATCCTTACGCACCGCCGCCTGCTCGTCTCGCAGTTCGAGCGCGACCTCACGACAGAGGGCTACGGCGACCGCTTCACGCCGGCGATCGAGACGGGAACGGAGCCGCTGCGCGACAACCCGTTGACGATCCAGACGTATGCGTGGTTCGCGCGCCACGTCGGTTCGCTCAGCCGCGACGCCTACCAGCTCGTGATCTGCGACGAGGCGCACACGGCGCTCGGCGAGAAAACGTCCGGAGCGATCCGCTCGTTCCCGGAGCCCATCTTCATCGGCATGACCGCGACCGAGCAGCTGATCGCGAAGCAGGTCTCCGACGTGTTCCCCGCGTCCGTCGACGACCTGCCGCTGCAGGACGCCGCGCGCCGCGGGCTGATCGCGCCGCTCCGCTGCCTGCGGGTGCCGCCGGTCGCCGCGATCAACTCGGTCCCCATCGTGGGCGGCGACTTCGACCAGGAGCTCCTCGCCAAGACCCTCGACCATCAGGCGCTGAACCAGGCGGCCGCGAGCCTCTACCGCGACCGCTTCGACAACACGCCCGGAATCGTCTACGCCGCCGGCGTCGATCACGCGTACAACCTCGCGCAGGAGTTCCGCGCGACGGGGATCAAGGCCGAAGCAGTCTCCGGCCGCACGCCACCCGTCCGCCTCGCCGAAACGCTCGCGGCATACGAGCGCGGCGAGATCAACGTGCTGATCAACGCGCAGCTGCTCGCGGAGGGCTGGAACTCGCCGCGCGCGACCGTCTGCATGCACCTGGCGCCGACCGCGTCGAGGCGCGTCTACCAGCAGCGCATCGGCCGCATCATGCGCATGCACCCGCGCAAGGAGGCGGGGATCGTCGTCGACTTCGTCCCGAAGGGCGCGACCCACAACGAGCGCGTCGTCTCGCTGCACTCGCTGCTCGACGCGGACTTCTATCGCGAAGGCGCGCGCGTGACGCCGGCACCGCGCCGCCGTTCGCAGCGTCGCGCCCGCCGCCGCCTGACGCCCGCACCGTGGCTCGTCCCCGTCACGCCCGACGTCCGCCGCCGCATTGCCGTGATCCAGCGCGAGTGGCAGCGCGTCGATCCGCGCTTCCTCGACGACGACGAGCAGCGGTACTGGGCGACGATCGCCGGCCGGCAGATCCGCTTCGACGAGCGCGCGTCGTTCGTGCAGAAGCTCACGGAAGGCCGCGCGTCGAAGGGTGCGCTCGAGCAGTTCCTCGCCACATGCGCCGCAGAGAACCCGAATCGGCGTCTGCGCATGATGGCCCTCACCGATCGCGTGTCGATGCGCGTCGATCGTGCAGACTTCGACGATCTGGTCACGCTCGTGACGCAGGCTCCGACATGGGAGAAGGAGCGGCTGCCGGGCATTCGCGTGCTACTGCGCGCGATCGGGGAGGGCAAGCCCGACGCGCCCGACCAGATCCTCGCGCGCTGGACGTGGCGCCTCGCGCGCGCGACACGCAAGGTGCAGGATCGCCGCGCGTCCAGTGAGTATCCAGAGGCGAAGCGCCTGCTCGGCGCACTCGCCAACTCGCGCGGGCACCGGCACGAAGAGAACGCCGCGAAGCTCGTAAAAACGGCGCTCGAGCAACCGATCCACATCGGCGCCGCCCTCCTCGCCTCCGCCGAGGGCTATACGCCGCGCGCGACGAAGCTGATCGACGAGGCGCGCGACCAGCTCGGCACGGTTCAGGAGGTCGCGCTCGCGCTCGCGGAGAACTTGCCCGCGCCGAAGCAGCAGCCGAGCAAGCGGCGGCGGCGACGGAAGAAGAAGAAGGTGCCCGGGCAAACCGAAGGGACGGCGGCCGCCGGGGAGGCGACCGCGCAGACGAGCGACCCCGGACCAGACGACGCGGCGAAGCCGAAGCGCCGCCGGCGCCGCCCGCGGAAGCCCGCCGCCGAAGGCGACGCGGCCGCTATCGCAGAGCCCGCGCCGCCTGAGCAGTCCGAGTCCGCTTAGCTAGGAAGCGGGGCCTTCGGCGCCTTCGTCGGCGTCGTCCTCCTCGTCGCGCTCGCGCAGGAACCGCGTCAGCTCCGCGGCGAGGGTGTCGCCCGTAGGAAGCTCCTCCTCGGCGCTCAGCATGTCGACGCGCCGCTCGAGCTCCTCGACGTAGGCGGCAGTGTCGGCGTCCGACGCAACCGCCTCGCTCACCTGCTCGCTGTACTCGTCGGCAGCCTGCTCGAGCTCCGCGACGTCCACGTTGATCTGCATCAGCTCGCCGAAGCGGCGCACGAGCGACAGCGCAGCACGCGGGCTCGGTGCAAGCGAGACGTAATGAGGCACCGCCGCCCACAGGCTGAGGGACGAGATTTGCGCGCTCCGGCAGGAGTCGAGCAGCACACCGACGATTCCGGTCGGCCCTTCGTAGCGCGACGGCTCGAGTCCGAGCTCCTCCATCAGCGCCTCGTCGGTGGCCGCGGCCGTCACCGGCGCCGGGCGCGTGTGCGGAACGTCAGCAAGCAGCGAGCCGAACGTGACGACTCGCTCCACGCCGAGATCCTGCACGAGACCGAGCACGAGATTCGAGAACGTCTTCCAGCGCAGATTCGGCTCGGTGCCGAGCAGGATCACCGCGTCGCGGCCCGTCCCCGGAATCGCCGCGTGGAAGAAACCGTTGTCAGGCCACTCGAGCCGGCGCGTCAAGCCCTCCTCGAGTGAGACGTGCGGCCGCGTCGCCTGGAAGTCGTAGAAGCTCTCGGCGTCGATCTCTGCGAAACGCGCTGCGCCCCACTGCTTCGCGAGATAGCCGCCGGCGAGGCTCGCACCCTGACCGCCGTCGTTCCAGCCCCGGAAGGCCGCGACGAGCACAGGCCGGCGGAGCTCCGGCAGGAACGAGACGTTCAGCTCGGACATCTTCGAATTCTACGTTGAGTCCGTGGCGACCGGACGCCAGAGCCGGGCCACGAGCCCGACCGTCCAGGCGAACACGCAGGCGGCGACCGTGACGTGGATCAAGACGAGCCACCACGGCAGTCGGTTCCGGTACTGGATCTCGCCGATCGCCATCTGTGCGCCGAGCAGGACGAGCAACACGGCACATGCACGCGGGAGCCACGGGTAGAGCTCTCGGTTCAGCCACGACCAGATCGCAAGCGTGAGGAACACGACTCCGAAGACGGCTGTGGCCCGCACGTGCCAGTCCAGTGCCGGTTGAAACGAGCCGAGCCGCTTCACGTCGTCGCCGCCCGGATGCGGACCTGACGCGGTGACGATGGTTCCGGCGACGATCAGGACGCCGGCCGCTCCGAGCAGGACGGCTCCGGCCGCGCGTGCCTGTCGCGGCAGCGCCGGTTCACCGCCTTGGACGAGCCGGGTCGCCTCGACCACGACGAGCACCCCGAGGCCCAGCACGACGAACGAGAGCAGCAGGTGCGAGAGCACGAGCCACGGATTGAGATCGAAGTAGACGGTGATCGCCCCGAGCGGCGCCTGTGCGAGCGTCCCGGCGAAGACGAACCACGCGAGTGTCTTCACATGGCGCGCGAGCGTCCGGGTGAAGGTCGCGCCGAGCGCGAGCGCGAGCGTCCCGAAAACTGTAACCGCCGCCACGATCCGGTTCGAGAACTCGATGTACGAGTGGTAGCCCTTCTTGGGGAACGGGTCGCCCGGCTGGCACCCCGGCCAGTGCTCGCAGCCGAGCCCGGATGCCGTCAGACGCACGGTCGCGCCGGTCGCGACGATCACGATGAGCATTCCGGTCACGACCATTGCGAGCCGGCGGAAGCGCTCCGGCGTGACGTCGAGCACGCGCCGCCTCGGGAGCGCCTGCGAAGCCGAGTTCACGCCCCGAGTGTAGTGACGACCACCCCCGCGCCTTCGCGCACCGAGCCGACCCGGCGGAGGAAGAGATCGTGCGAGCGGAACTCGGCCTCGAGCGAAAGCGACTTGTCCGCCGGCAGCGAGATCAGGAGGCCGCCGGCGGTCTGAGCGTCGTAGCCCAGCGCGAGCAACGCTTCCGAGACGCCGCCGGCCTCGATCGGCGCGAACTCGCGGTTGCGCGGATCGCCGCCTGTCCGGACTCCTGCCTCGGCCGCCTCGCGGGCGCCGTCGAGAGCGGGAATCGCGTCCGCGTCGAGCCGGATCTCCACACCGCTCCGGTCGGCCATCTCGTACGCGTGGCCGAACAGCCCGAAGCCGGTGACGTCGGTGACGGCGTTCGGCGTGAACGGACGCAGCACGTCCGCCGCCGCGCCGTTGAGGGTCGTCATCGACTCGACCGCGGCATCGATGTTCTGCTTGTGCGCGAGCACGAGACCGGTCCCAATCGGCTTGGTGAGATAGAGCGCATCGCCCGGCTTGGCGCCGCTCTTCGGCCAGATGCCCTTGGGATGCACCGTGCCGACGACGGCGAGCCCGTACTTCGGCTCCGCGTCGCGGATCGTGTGCCCACCCGCAAGGAGGGCACCCGCAGCGCGGACCTGCTCCGCCGCCGCGCCGAACACCGCGGCGACTACCTCGGTCGGCAGCTCCTCGGGGAACGCCGCGATCGAGAGTGCCAGCAGCGGCGAGCCGCCCATGGCGAAGACGTCGTTCAGCGCGTTCGTCGCCGCGATGCGGCCGAACGTCGCCGGGTCGTCGACGAGCGGCGGGAAGAAATCGAGCGTGAAGACGATCGCCCGGTCCTCGTCGAGCTTGTAGACGGCGGCGTCATCGGCGGGCGCGAGGCCCACGAGCAGGTTCTCGGCCTCCAACGGCACGAACCCCTTCAGCAGCTCTTCGAGCCGCGCCGCCGAGTATTTCGCGGCGCAACCGCCGCCGACCGTCAAACCGGTGAGGGAGGCCATCCCGTAACTGTACGAAGACGGCGGCCGAAGCCGCCGCCTTCTTGGGGAGAGGAGGCTGCCTGTATTAGGCAACCTCGCGCGCATTGTTCGCCTTCCACGGCGTGTTGCCTGCCTGATCAACAACGCATTCTCAGCGACCATCGGACTATCGTCCGGCAATGGCCGTCGGCGATCTCTTCAACCTCGAGGGCCGCTCGGCGATCGTGACCGGCGGCGGAGCAGGGCTCGGGCAGTACTTCGCCGAGGCGCTGGCGGAGGCCGGCGCCGATCTCGTGCTCTGCGCTCGGAAGGCGGAGCGCTGTGAAGCGACGGCGGCGGCACTCCGACGCGACTTCGGCGTGGACGCCGTTGCCATGGCCTGCGACGTCCGGGACAAGGAGCAGGTGCAGGCCGTGGTGGCGCGCGCACTGTCCGAGTTCGGCTCCGTCGACATCCTCGTCAACAACGCGGGAACGTCCTGGGGCGCACCGGTCGCCGAGTATCCGCTCGAAGGCTGGCAGAAAGTAATCGACGTCAACCTGACGGGCCTCTTCCTGTGTGCGCAGGCCGCCGGGCGGGAGATGATCTCCGCCGGTCGCGGGAAGATCGTGAACATCGCTTCGGTCGCCGCATTCGGCGGCGCGCCGCCCGAATTGATGGATGCGATCGCCTACAACACGTCCAAGGGCGGCGTGGTGGCCTTCACCCGCGACCTCGCGGTGAAGTGGGCGCGGCACGGGATCACCGTCAACGCGCTCGCGCCCGGATGGTTCCCGACCGAGATGAGCGAGTTCCTGCTCGAACGCTCGGGCGAGGCGTTCCTCGAGCGGATCCCGCTCGGCCGGTTCGGTGAGCCCGCCGACCTGAAGGGAGCACTTCTCTTTCTCGCCTCCGACGCCTCGAACTTCGTCACCGGGCAGACGCTCGCCGTGGACGGCGGCCAGTCGGTCGCCTAGGAGGATCGGCGCCCCTGGCCGGGCTCAGGGCTTGTCAGCCGTGAAACCTCGGTAGACGCCGAGCAAGGCCTCCTTCTGGCTCTCCGTCAGCCGCGGGTCGGCGCGGATCGCGGCTTCGGTATCCGCCCGGTCGGTCGGCGCGTCGTCGAGCAGGCCGGCCTGCTCCAGCAGGGTCTCGGCCGAGAGGTTGAAGGCCTCCGCGAGCGACTTGAGCACCCTGACCGACGGCGCATGAAGACCTCGCTCGAGCTGGCTCAGGTACGCGTTCGAAACCTCGGTCCGAGCCGCAAGCTCGCGAAGCGAGAGCCTCGCGAGCTTGCGCTGGGAGTGGATGAACTGGCCGAACGCCTCGACCTGTTGCTTCCAGGGGTCGTTCAGCTGACCTTCGCCTTCGCGGCGGACTTGCCGTTTCCGACGGAGGGACCGAGCACCGGCGCCGCGGCGTCGAGGATGCTCTCGGCGAACTCCCGCTGCGCCTTCAGGAGCTGATCGGCGAACTCGAAGCTCGTCTTCACGATCTCCTTGGGGGTGGGCAGCTCGTCGGAGTACGGGATGACCGGTGTTTCGGGGATCGCCTTTTCGACGGCGGTGGCCCAGGCCTTCACGGCCTCGACGATCGCCTGCTGGCCCTGGCGGACCGTATCGAGCGCCGCTTCCTGCGCGGTCTGGGCGAATTCGCTTGCGGTAGTCGGCATCGGAGCTCCTTCGGTAGGTGTGCGCGACTTGCGTACTATATCACGCAGATGCCGGGCAAAGCAAGCTAAGCGGCAGGCCGGGAGGAATACCGTACAAACCAGCGGAACGCGTCGCTCAGGGCGCGATGGGGTTGGGCACCGCCCGCGGACTCGAATGCCGCTTCGACCGTCTCGTCGTCGTCGACGACCGTCCCGGACGTCCAGGCGGTCGAGCCGGCGAGCGTCCGGCTCGAGAAGAAGTCCTCGAGCAGCGGGAAGGATCGGCTCTCGGGGTCGTACACGAAGAGATGACCCTCGCCGGGAAGGACGTGCAGGCGGCTCTCCGGCAGGAGACGCGCGAGCTGGAAGCCGTTGGCCGGCTGCACGAGCCGGTCGGCCTCCCCACTCAGCACGAGGGTCGGGGCGAAGACGGTCGCGAGCCAGCGCAGGCTCGACCAGAGCGCGCCGGCGGTCAGCTGGTACGTGTACCCGACGAGCGACGGAGGGTGGCGCAGCCGCGCCTCCCGCAACGCCGGAAGCCTCCGCAGCAGCTCCTGGTCGGCGGGCCCGAGCAGGTGCGTCGTCTGCTCGTAGAGAACGCGCGAGTAATAGCGCAGCGGCATCGAGATCACCGACAGCGCGTCGAGCGTCCCAGGCACGCTGCCCCATCCGCACGCCGTTCCCGCGAGCGCCAGCCGCCGCACCCGTCCTGGCGCGTCGTGCGCGAGCTGCTGCGCGACGATGCCGCCGAGAGAAAAGCCGAGCACGTCTGCCTCTTTGTGGCCGAGCTCGTCGAGGAGCGCCACACAGAGCCTCCCGAGCGCCGCTATCGTCAAGGGCCGCCGTGGCGTCGGCGAGCGGCCGGAGCCGGGAAGCTCGAACGTGATCGTGCGCGCCCCCGTGGCGAGGCGCTCTTCGAGGGCCTCGAGCATCTCGACCGTTCCTCCGAGGCCGTTCAGCAGCAGCAGCGGGCGCCCCGATCCGCGCTCGCGCACGAAGAGCTCGACCCCGTCCGCGGACATCGTCGTCCCGGTCGGCTGCTGAATCGACATGAGGAGTCCGCATTCTATGGGCAGCACCCGACGGCTCTCAAATCAACTTCAGGTCGCAACGGCCTCAGCCCGGAACAACCTGATACTTCGTCCGGCGGCATGGTTGAACTGATCTAAGTTTAGCTATATGCTCGGCGCCGCCGCGCGAACGCGGACGCACGCAGCTGCGAGACCACCTCGTGCCAATAAGGAGGTCCGAACCATGACGAGACTCGACCGTCGTCGATTCCTCGAGGTCGCATCGGCAACCGGAGTCGCCGCGGCGGTGTCGCCTGGCGCGGCCCTCGCGCGCGGTCTCGATGAGCGAAAGCCGACCCTGCTCGGAGTTCACGCAGATAACGGCGCCAGAGTGGTCGCCCAGCACGTGCTCGACCCGCGCACCGTCGACATCACTATCGACTCGACGGCACTCGGCCACACCGCGTCCGCGCGCATCCTGCTCCCGAATCGGTTCGCGTCGCATTCCGACGGCGCGTGGCCGGTCCTGTACCTCCTGCACGGAGGCCTCGGCAGCTACGTCGACTGGACCGAGTCGAGCGGCATCGCAGATCTCGCGCGCGAGCGCGACGTCCTCGTCGTCATGCCGGACGGCGGAAGCCTCGGCTTCTACACCGACTGGTGGGATCGCGGGGCCGGCAGCAAGCCGGGCTGGGAGACGTTCCATCTCGTCGAGCTCTCGCAGATCCTCGAGCGTGGGCTCAACGCCTCCGACCAGCGCGCTGTCGCCGGTCTCTCGATGGGCGGCTTCGGGGTGATGTCGTACGCAGGTCGCAGGCCCGGATTCTTCCGAGCCGCAGCCTCGTTCAGCGGGGTGCTGAACACCCTCCATCCCACCGTCGCACCGCTGTTCCCCGGGCTGTATGCGACCTGGCTGTTGCAGACGTTCGTCGCGCCGCTCGGCTACGACCCGCTCGCGCTCTTCGGCGATCCAACGGCGCAGCGCGCCGTGTGGGCGGCGCACAATCCGGCAGATCTCGTGGAGAACCTGCGCGGCACGAAGCTGTTCGTGTCCTGCGGCAACGGGCACGTCGGCCCGCTCGATCCGCCGGGGACCGATCCGTCCGGGCTCCTCGTCCAACTCGAGGGCGCCCTCTATCTGCAGAACCAGGAGTTCACTGCACGCGCCGCGAGCCTCGGGCTCGACCTCACTGTCGACCTCTACGGCGCCGGCACCCACACGTGGCCGTACTGGGCGCGTGAGCTCGAGAAGGCTTTCCCGCTCCTGATGCTGGCGATCGGGGCGGCGTAACGAACAGCCTCACAACGCAGTCGCGCCGCCGTCCGCGACGAGCATCGCCGCCGTGAAGAAGCTCGACTCGTCGGAGAGCAGGAAACACGCGGCGGCGGCGATCTCCTCCGGTTCGCCGAGTCTCGCCTGGATCGAATGCGGCGTCTCGTCCTCACCGTAGACGCCGGCGGTCATGGGTGTACGAACACTTCCCGGCGCGATCACGTTCACGCGCACGTTGTCTGCCGCGGCGTCGAGGGCGAGCTGCCGGGAGAACGAGATGATCCCACCCTTTGCGGCCGCGTACGCCGCGAGGTGCGGCCGAGCGAGCAGTGCCGAGATCGAGGCGACGTTGACGATCGACCCGCCTCCCGCCTCGCGCAGGTGAGGAAGCGTCGTCTTGCAGACGAGGAACGTGCCGGTGAGGTGAACGGCGAGCAACCGGTTCCACTCCTCGAGCGAGAGCTCCTCGAGCGGCGTGAACTTCACATGCCCCGCGCAGTTGAGCACGCAGTCGATCCGCCCGAGCTTCGACCGCGCCTCGTCGACGGCGTCGCGCACCGAGCGCTCATCGGCAACGTCGCACACGAGCCCGACCGCCGCACCGAGCTCCGACGCAACCGCGGCTGCTCGATCTCGGTCGAGGTCGACCGCGGCGACGCGTCCTCCGTCTGCGGCGAACCGCCGGGCCGTCGCCGCGCCGAGTCCGGATCCGGCGCCGGTCGCGAAGAGAACCTTGCTCGCGAAGCGCCCCGCCATCTACGCGGCCGAATGCGCGGCGGTCGTCGAGCGCGCGACGGCCGCACCCGCGCGCCGGCCGGTCACGGCCGCGGCGCACAGTCCGCCTGCGTAGCCGCGGTGGTAGACGTCGGACGTGTCGCCGCCCGCGACGTACAGGCCTGCGATCGGCGAACCGTCTCCGGCGAGGGCACGGCCTTCGCCGTCGACCTCGATGCCGCCGAACGTCATCGTCACGGCGGGAACGACGTCCGCCGCGAAGATCCGCTTCGAGCCGAGCCGCTCGCGCACCTCTCCGTCCTCGAGTGCGTCCAACTCGAGGTCGTAACCCCAGCTGCGGACGATCGGGAGTAGCGCCGCGGCATCGGCCGCCGAGTCGGCGCGGCCGCCGCGGTCGCGCGAGAACCCCCACCGATCCATCGGCAGGCTGCCGCCGACGAACGGACGGCCCCCGGCGCGCTCCTGCACGTCTTCCGACCACAGCAGGAGTGCACGGCCGCCGTGCTCGGCCACCGCCATCGTGTTGTTGTGATCGCCGCGCGTCTCGTCGGCGAACCGCTGCCCGGCGCGGTCGAACATCACGCCCTCCTCGGAGTGGTAGAGCGCGAAGGCGATGAACTCGAGCGGCGCGATCGGCTGCACGCCGTCGGCGAACAGGTGCCCGTAGAAGCCCTTGTTGGCGAAGTTCGTGCTCGCGCCGAGCGCGACCGCGATCGCCGCACCGTCGCCGCGGGAGTACGCGTTTCCACGGAGCGGCGGCAGGACGTCGCCGCCGTCGACGAGCGAGCGCCGGACCTCGGGGTCGGCCTGCCGGCCGCCCGTCGCGAGGACGACCGCCCGGGTGCGCACATCGCTAACGCCGCCTTCGCTCTCGACGGCCAACGAGAATCCGTCGTCGCCACGCTCGATGTCGACCACCTGCGCCCCGACGCGAGCGCTGCCCCCGGCCGCATAGACGCGTCGAGCCATCGTCGCGATGAGCAACGGCAGGTCGAACTTCCGTCCACGGCCGTGCAGGTTCGGCTGCTCGTCGGTCAAGGGCGGCGCAAACTCCGCGAGCCAGGCGGACACGTCGTTGTATCCATCGACGACGAGGTGGCCGTGCCGCTGGAACTCACCCGAGTCCTCGTGGCGAAGGCTCTCCTGGTCGTTGGCGGTCCACACGTACCCGCCGGAGATCGCCGCGGAGCCGCCGATCGTCGGCGCGCGCTCGAGCACGAGAACGGTCGCGCCGTGCTCCGAAGCAGCAGCCGCCGCCGTCATGCCGGCAAAGCCCGCACCGACGATCACAGCGTCGACGCTCTCCTGCGCCATCTCAATCACCGACCCGGTCGAACGGCGACGCGTCGAGCGTCTCGAGATAGCGGGGCAGAAAGCTTGCGGGGGTCATGTGGATCGCCTCCTTGCGTGATCAGGTCGGGATGAGCGAGGCGTCGCGCACCGGCTCGCTTCCGTCATACGTCCTCGCCGCATCGGCGATCGCGCGGTACGTCCTTGCTTTGGGCTCGAACACTTCGACGAGCTCGATCATCGGCCCGGGTCCGCTGGGTGCGAGATAGACGAAACGCTCATCCGGCTTCCCGCTCGCCGTTCCCCATTGCACGTCGACGAGGCCGCGAGCCCGGTACGCATCGACGTCGCGGTCGTAGTCGCTCGTCCAGACGGCGACGTGATGCGCGTGCCCGGAAGCCTGCCCGAGATACGCCGACCTCGTATCGCCGTGCTGCTCGATCAGCTCCACCTGGACGGGACCGGCCTGCGCGAACGCAACGGAGATCACCTGGGAGATCGGCTCGCCTTCGTAGCAGCACTCGGCGAGCTCGAAGTCGCGGTAGACGAAGAACGGCGCGACGCCGACGACATCGACCCAGTACGCGAGCGCCTCGTCGAGATCCTCCACGACGTAGCCGATCTGACTGAACGCTGTCATCAGGCACGCACCTCGTCCAGTTGACTCTGAACCCACGTGCGCATCGCGCCGCGGTTGAACTCACCGAACTCGGTGCGCGAAATCGAGTCGGTGAAAAGCAGCTCTTCGGGCAGGACTTCCTGCGGGAGCCCGCGCTCGCCGAGGAACGCGCAGAGATCGCCGAGGGCCGGCCGGGAATCCGCGCGCGGCACAACGACGGCAACCGCCCGCTCGCCGAGGCGCGCATCGGGCGTGCCGACGACGATCACCTCCGCGATCTGCGGGTGCTCCGAGAGCAGGTCGGAGAGCTCGATCGCGTCGATCATCAACCCTCCGCGACGGACGATCTCCTTCATGCGCCCTTCCCAGCGCAGATAGCCGCCCGGGTGTTCGACGAGCAGGTCGCCCGTCTTGTACAGGCCGTCGGAGGTCAGCCGCGACTGCGTCAGCTCCGGCTGGCCGAGGTAGCCCATGAAAAACGACGGCGCCCGGCAGACGTACTCGCCGACGGTCCCCGGCGAAACCGGCTCGCCCGTCGCGGGATCGACGATCCGCCACTCCACGCCCGGGAAGACGACGCCGTCGAGCCGCAGCCGCCGTTCCGGCGGGTCCTCCAACGGCGACACCGCGTGTCCCATGCACTCCGACAATCCGTAACAGCGCACGACCGGCACGCCAAAGCGCCGCTCGACCCCCTCGTAGAGGTGGTCAGGCCCGGCGCCCGAGAGGATCAGTCGCATCGAGGCGAGCAGCGGCTCGGTCCCCTCTTCGAGCTCGAGCAGGTCGAACATGTGCGTGCCGACGGTGATGCAGTAGGTGCCGCCGTACCGCGCGATCGACTTGGCAACGGGCAGCGGCCGCCAGCGCGCAATCGGCAGCACGGACGCGCCGAGCAGCAGCGGCATGTAGACCTCGAAGAGGGAACCGCTCGCGTGCCCGTACGGGCCGAAGGCGACGTGCACGTCGCGTTCGGTGAACGCGCATGCGACCGCCATCTCCCGCGCCGCCCACACGAGGGCGTTCTCGCACAGCAACACGCTCTTCGGCCGGCCGGTCGTACCTCCGGTCGAGAGGACGAGCGACGCACGACCGGGATCCCATGCCCGCTGGTCGAGCTCGGCGCCGGACGACGCGGCGGCCTCGAGCGTCCCCTCCGTCAGCAGCACGCGGCATCCGGCGAGTTCGACGAAGCCGCGCCACTCGTCGTCGTCGAGCAGATCGGCCTGCAGCACGATGACGCGCGCTTCCGTCTGCTCGAAGACGTTGTGCGCAAGCGTCGGCGAGACGCGCGGCGAGAGCGGCGCAAGGCCGACACCGGCGGCCGATCCAGCGACGCTCAGCACGACGCCCTGCCACGAGTTCGAGAGAACGGCGAGGACGAACTCGCCCGGCTCCGCCTCCTCGCAGAGCGTCACCGCGAGCCCTTGCGCCGACCGCCAGAGCTCGCTGTAGGTCAGCGGTCGCGGCCCTGTCACAGCCAGACGATCGGGATCCCGCTCGGCCCACCCGCGCACAATCTCCGCGAGGGTCACGTCCTCCCAGTATCCGAGCCGCCGGTAGTGCTCCTGCAGATCGACCGGAAGGAGCGGATGTGGGCTCGGCACCTCGTTAATTTGACTTCAATTCGGCTACCTGTCAAGTTTCGCTCAGTGCCAGATTCCCTGGAGTATGAGGCCGATGGCCCCGTCGCGACGATCTGGCTGAATCGACCTCAGGCGAAAAACGCGTACGACCTCGAGCTCCTGCAGGCCCTCGACGGCGCGCTCGCCCGCGCCGAGGCCGATCCGGCGGGCCGCGTGGTCGTGATCCGCGGCCGGGGCGACTCGTTCTGCGCGGGCGCGGATTTCTCCCTGCTGACCGGCGAGACGCCGTGGTCAGAGCTCTCCGACACGGTGGCCCGGACGTTCAAGCGGATCTCCGAGTCGCGCCGGCTCACGATCGCGGCAGTCCACGGCTGGACCGTCGCAGGGGGCTTCGAGCTGATGCTCGCGTGCGACTTCGCGCTCGCCGCCGACGACGCGCGCATCGGCGACTTCCACATCCGCCACGGCCTGTTCGCGGGCGCGGGAACGATCTATCGACTGCCGCGCCTGATCGGGCTGCGGAAGGCGCGGGAGCTGATGCTCTCCGGCGACGTCATCGACGGGCGCGAGGCGAAGGCGTTGCAGCTCGTGAACGACGCCGCCCCGTTCGACGAGCTCGACGCGCTGATCGATCGGTTCGCCGCGAAGTTCACCGACAAGAGCCCGACGGTCGCGTGGCTCACGAAGCAGGCGGTCAACCGCGGGCTCGACTCCGACTACGAGACGCTCGCCGCGCTCGAGCGCGAGACCGCCGACGCGGTCGCCGCGACGGCCGACGCGCGCGAGGGCGTCGCCGCCTTCCTCAGGCGGCAGCGTGAGTAGGCGCGCCGTCGTCACCGGCGGCGCGGGGGCGATTGGAGCCGCGACCGTCCGTGTTCTCGAGGAAGCAGGCCTGCACGTCGCCGTGTGCGCGCGGACGCTCGTCGACGGCGCGCACGAAGCGTTCGAAGGCGACCTCGCCGACCCGGCGTCGGTCGACAAGATGGCGGCGGCCGTTCTGGGAAGCGGCCCGGTCGACGTCTTCGTCAACTGCGCCGGCTGGGGCGACGTCCAGCCGTTCCTCGACACGAAACCGGAGACCTGGGACACCATGCTCAGCGTCAACCTGCGAGCCGCGATCCAGCTCACGCACGCATTCCTGCCGGGGATGGTCGAGCGCGAATGGGGACGCGTCGTCTTCGTCGGCTCCGATGCAGGACGCGTCGGTTCGCGCAACGAGGCCGTCTACGCGGCGGCGAAGGGCGGCATCAACGCCTTCAGCAAATCGATCGCTCACGAGGTCGCGCGTCGCGGGGTCACCTGCAACGTCGTCAGCCCCGGGCCGACAGACACCCCTCGGCTCGCGCGGTATCGCGAGGCGAACCCCGACAAGATCGCGCCGCTCCTGCGGAGGATTCCCATCGGCCGTGTGGGCGATCCCGCCGACGTCGCTGCGACTGCAGCGTTTCTGTGCTCTGACGCCGCTGCGTACATCACCGGCCAGGTGATCAGCGTCAACGGCGGCCTCCACATGCCCTGAGCCGTGGTCCACCGGATCTCGATCGGATCCCGTCCTCGCGGTGTCGGAGGTCGTCGGTCACCTCGAGCTGCTCGTCGAGCGCGGAGCGGCGAGCGAGCAGTTCGGTGCCGTGCGGCGTTTCAACGCCGCACGGCGGTGATGCAGCTCAGGTCCCGGTCCAGACGGGCTCGCGCTTGTCGAGGAACGAGGCCACGCCCTCGGCCGCGTCGCTCGAGTTCAGCGTGACACCGACCGCGAGACGCTCGATGAGCATCATCGTCTCGGTGTCGGCGTCGAGGCCGCGGTTGACGCACATCTTCGTCAGCGCGGTCTGGAACGGGCTCTTGTCGACGAGATTGGCGAGGAAGCGGTCGACGGTGTCGTCGAGCTCCGCCGCGGTCGCCCACGCGTTGACGAGGCCGAATTCGTATGCCTCGCGTCCGGAGAGGAGCTTCGCCGTGAGCATCAGCTCCTTCGCCTTGCGCTCTCCGACGATGCGCGGCAGACGGTAGATCGGCCCGGCCCCGCCGAACAGGGCGCGGCGCATGTGGTAGTCGCCGATCTTCGCGTTCTCTTCCGCGATCGCGAAGTCGCAGTTGATCATGATCTCGAAGCCGCCGGCGGTGGTGTGCCCTTCGAGCACGGCAACGGACGGCTTTGGAGAGCGGAAGATCGAGTCGCAGATCCTGGCCGAGCGGAGGGCGATCTCGTACGCTGCGCTCTTGCCGATGAAGTCGCCCTGGAGCTCGTCGAGGTCGAAGCCCGAGCAGAAGGTGCCCTCCCGGCCTCGGATGACCATCACCCGGACGTTGTCGTCGTCCTCGGCCCGCATGCGCGCCTCGTCCAGCTCCTGGAGCAGCTGCTGGCTGACCGAGTTCTTCTTGTGCGGACGGTTGAGCCAGATTCGGGCGACGTGCCCCTCGACCTCGTACTGGATGGGCTCGGTTTCGACTACACCAGGCATCTCGTCACCTTTCGGGCGTTTGTTGAACTGAAGTCGGTTGAGTATATCATCGTGCTCGTGTCAATTCCAGCGCCTGCCCTGAACGGCCGAGTGGCGATTGTCACCGGCGCCTCGAGCGGCCTCGGCGCCCGCTTCGCCGCCGTCCTCGCGGAGGCCGGGGCGACCGTCGTCGCGTGCGCACGCCGGGTCGACCGCCTCGAGGCGCTGGCCGAGTCGCAGCCGCGGATCGTCCCGCTCGCCTGCGACGTCGTCGACGCCGGCGCCCGGGCGCGGCTCGTGGAGACGGCCCTCTCGATCGACGGCCGGATCGACGTCTGCGTGAACAACGCCGGCATCGGCTCGGGGGGCGCGGAGCGGCAATCGACGCTCGAGACCTTCCGGGCCGTGATGGAGGTGAACGTCGAGGCGGTGTTCGCGCTGACCCAGGCAGTTGGGGCGCACATGGTCGAGCGGGGCTCGGGCTCGGTGATCAACGTCAGCTCGATGTTCGGCCTCGTTGCCGCCACGCCGGTTGCCGACGCGCCGTATGTCGCGTCGAAGAGTGCGGTGAACGGATTGACCCGCGAGCTCGCGAACCAGTGGGCGCCGCACGGCGTGCGGGTGAACGCGATTGCGCCGGGATGGTTCGCGACGGAGATGAACAGCGAGCTGCTCGAGGACGAGCGCTCGCTCCGCTGGCTCGAGCGGCAGTGCCCGATGGGCCGGCCCGGCCGCGAGGACGAGCTAGACGGAATCCTGCTCTTCCTCGCTTCCGACGCGTCGTCCTACTGCACCGGCCAGGTGATCGCGGTCGATGGCGGCTGGACCATCCGATAGCCGGGCGGCTCTGCGGATCCACTCGAGCGTCACCTGCGGCTGCTCGAGGAACGGCACGTGGGCTGCGTCGGCGATCGGGACGAGCGCGCCGCGACAACGGAGCGCGAGCTCGACGTGGCCCTCGAGCGGGACGGCGGGATCGCGCATTCCCCATAGGACGATCGTCGGCGGCGGCTCGCGCAGCTGCTCGGGGGCGTAGCGCGAGAGGGCCTGCAGGTGCCGAACGTGCTCCGCGTGCCCGCCCGCGATGTAGTCGGCGACGATCGCGTCGATCAGCGGCGGATCCTCGCGATCGCCGAGGCAGATCTTCGCCATCTTCCGGAACAGGTCCGGAGGGTTGCGCTCCATCCAGCCGATCAGCCTGTCGCTGACCTCGATGCCGAAGCCTGCGGAGGCGAGTACGAGCGCCTCGATCTCGACGCTGCGGGCAACCTCGAGCGCGACCATCGCACCCATCGACGCGCCGATCAGCACGCGCGGGGCGGGCAGCTCGGCGATTACGCCGGCGAGGGCCCTGGCCATCTCCTGAACCTCTGGCTCGTCGGGGATCGGCAGGACGAGCGCACCGAGCTCGCCGGCGACGTCCCGCCACGTGTAGCCCGCGCTGCCCGCGCCGGGGATGACGGCGTACGACGGAGCTCCCATGTTCCCGACCTTACATCAATTCAGGACTGAGTGCGAAGAAGGCGTGCGCTCCGGTAGGTCAACACGGCGACGTCGTCCTGGTTCAGGACGCGGTGCACCATCGCGACCACCCCGCGCTCCGGGCTCTTCGAGAGCCGCGCCTCCACGACCTCGATCTCGCAGCGGATCGTGTCACCGACGACGACCGGCGCGCTCCACTCGACGTCCGTCAATCCGAGCATCCCAACGGCGTTCCGCATCCAGCCGGCCAGCACGAACAGGCCTTCCGCGAAGGTGAGCGTGAGGTAGCCGGGAACGAGGCGACCGTCGTAGAGGCCGGTCCGGCGCGCCTTCTCCGCATCGAGCCAGAGTTCCTCGAAGAGCCCGGTGAGCTGCACGAAGGCGAGCATGTCGGCCTCGGCGACGGTGCGACGCATGGTCGTCATCGTCTGTCCGACTGCGAAGTCTTCGAAGGTCGGGCTGCTCGACAGAGGTGCGACTGTATAGCATCCGTGTTCCTGACATGAATTCGAGTCATCACCTTCTGCCCGAGCCTGTCCAGGATGCGTACCGGGCGAGCGGCTACTGGGAGGACTTGACGCTCGCGGCCGTCGTCCGCGACTGGGCCGCCCGGGATCCGGAGCGGGCTGCCGTGGCCGGCTCGCATCCGCTCAGCTACGGTGAGCTCTGGGACGCGTCGAGCCGCCTAGCCGGTGCACTCCGCGCAGGCGGGCTTCAGCCGGGCGAGCTCGTGCTCGCTCCGATGTCCAACTCGTGGCAGGGCGTGGTGCTCGCGGTCGCGGTCTCGATCGCGGGAGGCGGCATGGCCGCCCTGTCGTCGCGCGTCTCGCCGACGCTCGTCCTGAACATCGGCGAACAGGTGGACGCGCGCGCGTTCGTACTCCAGGCCGATCTGCTCGAGCGCGACGAGTGGCGGCAGGCGCTGGAGGTCATGCGCAAGCGGCTGCGGCGGCGCCCGGTCCTGCTGCAAGGGGACGCCGGCGGAACGCTCGAAGAAGCGGCCGCAGAGGGGCCGCCGCTCACGGAGATCGCCGCGGACCCGAGCCGGCCGAGCGTGATCCTCTCCACCGGCGGCACGACCGGCCGGCCGAAGAGCGTCGTCCACTGTGACAACGCACTTATCTACGCCTGCCGACGCTACGCGGCGGCGACCGACTTCACCGAACGGGACGTGCACGTCGCGATCGGCCCGTACGGGCATGCGAGCGGCTCGGTCTTCGACATCTACATGCCGCTGCTCTGCGGCGCGTCGGTGCTGCCGCACGCGCGGTGGGAGGCGCGCGCCGTCGCAGAGTCGATCGCACGCCACGGTGGCACGTTCGCGATGACGGTCGGGACGCATCTCTTCGACCTGCTCGCGCTCGACTCGGGCGCCGAGCCGCTCTTCGCCTCGATGCGGCTGATCACATCGGGGGCGGGCGCGAACACGCTCTTCGAGGAGGTCGAGCGGCGTTTCGACTTCACGGTCGTCCGGGTCTTCGGCCTTTCGGAATGTCTCGGCCACTCGATCGCACGGCCCGGCGATCCGGCCGAGTTGCGGCTCCTGCACGACGGGATCCCGTTCCCGGGCGTCGAGCACCGGATCCTCGATCCCGAGTCGGGCCTCCCCGTGCCGCTCGGAACCGCGGGCGAATATCTCTGCCGCTCTCCGTCGGTCTTCATGGGCTACTTCGGGGAGCCGGAGCTCACGGCCGCCTCGGTGACGGACGACGGCTTCTTCCGAACCGGCGACCTGATGATCGAGAGCGCCTCCGGCTACATCACCTGGGCGGGCCGGATGAAGCACGTGATCCGGCGCGGCGGCCTCCAGATCGACGTCGTTGAGATCGAGCACCTCCTCGCGGAGCATCCGAAGATCGCCGAGGTCGTCGTCGTCGGCGAGCCGGACGCGCGGCTCGGTGAGCGGGCGGCGGTCGTCGTCGTCGCGAAGCCCGACGCCGACAAGCCGGAGCTCGCCGAGCTGCTCGAGTACCTCGCCGGCCGCGGGCTGGGACGGGAGTCGCTCCCGGAACGGCTCGCGTTCGCCGATGCGCTTCCGCGCACGGAGTTCGGGAAGATCCGCCGCGACGACGTGAGGAGCTGGCTGCTCGAGCGCATGTCTTGACGTCGACGTCAGGTTCAATCTACTGTGGCGGGCGCGATGAGGCGGACCCTCTACGACGAGACGCACGAGCTGTTCCGAGAGAGCTTCCGTGACTTCGTCCAGAAGGAGATGGTTCCGCACAGCGAGCGCTGGGAGCTGGAGCGGCTCGTCGACCGCGACTTCTACCGGCGCGCCGGCGAGCTCGGGTTCCTCTGCATGGCCGCTCCCGAGCAGTACGGCGGCGCCGGCGCCGACGACTTCCGCTTCAACGCGATCCAGGCCGAGGAGATCAACCGCGCGGGCGTGCTCGCGAGCGGGATCGGCCTACTCACGCACAACGACCTCTGCCTCCCGTACATCCTCACCCTCGGCAGCGGCGAGCAGAAAGATCGCTGGCTCCCGGGAATGTGCTCGGGCGACCTGATCGCTGCAATCGCGATGACCGAGCCGGGCACAGCCTCGGATCTCGCGTCGATCAAGACATCCGCGATTCGCGACGGCGACGACTACATCGTCAACGGCTCGAAGACGTTCATCACGAACGGGATCAACAGCGACCTCGTCATCGTCGCCTGCAAGACCGATCCCGACGAGCGCCACAGCGGCATGACGCTCATTGTCGTCGAGGCCGGCATGAGCGGATTCGAACGCGGGCGGTCCCTGGAGAAGATCGGCCAGCACGCGCAGGACACGACCGAGCTCTTCTTCCACGACGTGCGAGTGCGGGCCGCCAACGTGCTCGGCGAGGAGGGCAAGGGCTTTCGGCACCTGGTCGACAAGCTCGCGCAGGAGCGCCTCTCCATCACGGTGAGCGCGGTGGCGCACGCACGCGCAGCGTTCGACTGGACGCTCGAGTACTGCAAAGAACGCCAGGCGTTCGGGCAGCCGATCGCGTCCTTCCAGAACACCCGCTTCCGTTTCGCCGAGATGTGGACGGAGCTCGAGCTCGCGCAGCTCGCAGCGGACCGGCAGGTCGAGGCGCGCAATGCGGGCGAGCTCACGCCGGTCGAGGCCGCGATGACGAAGTGGTGGACGACGGAGCTGAACAAGCGCGTCCTCGACACGTGCCTCCAGCTCCACGGCGGGTACGGCTACATGGAGGAGTATCCGATCGCGCGCGCATGGCGCGACGGCCGCGTGATGAGCATCTACGGCGGGACGACCGAGATCATGAAAGAGATCGTCGGCCGGGCTCTCGAGATATGAGCGTCCGCGTCAACGGCGAGCTGACGAACCGGGGGCAGCGCTCGCGTGCCGGACTCGTCGCAGCGGGACGAACGATCTTCGAGCGCGACGGCTTTCAGAACGCGCGCATCACTGACATCTCGAAGCTCGCCGGCATGGCGCACGGCAGCTTCTACACGTACTTCTCCTCGAAGGAGGAGGTCTTTCAAGAGGTGATCAAGGACCTGCTCGTCGAGCTGATGGGCGCCGGCAGCCCTCGCGCGGACGACGGCGACGACGTCGTCGCGCGCATCGAGCGTGCAAACCGTCTGTACCTCGAAGCGTACCAGCGGCACGCACGGCTGCTCCGGACCTGGGACGAGGTGGCGACGTTCAACGACGATCTCGCGGCGTTGCTTCGGCTCGGCCAGCTGCAGTTCGTCACGCGCGCCGAACGGACGATGCAGAAGCTCCAGCGGGAGGGCCGCCTCGACCCGGCCCTCGACCCGCACTACGCGGCGACCGCGCTGACCTCGATGGTCGGAGGATTCGCCCGAACCTGGTTCATCACCGGCGAAGAGTTCGAGCTCGATCAGGCGGTAAACCAGCTGACAAAGCTCTGGATTAACGCCGTGGGACTTGACGAATCGAAGTCGCTTCAGTAAGAATCCCAAACTCGACTTCGACGTCAAGTAGGTGGCTCTCAGGAGGGCCGTATGCCACAGGGCACCGCCGCCCAGACCGGTCTCGAGGCTCGCCCGATCGCGGAGGGACTCTTCACGTGGCCCGCAGCCGAGCCGCAGCTGATCGGCTCACGGTGCGACGACTGCGGCGCCCACACCTTCCCGGCGCAGCCGTATTGCCCCCGCTGCGCGTCGACCTCGATGTCCGAGGTGCTGCTCCCCCGCACCGGCTCGCTCTGGACGTGGACGATCCAGGGCTTCCGGCCGAAGTCGCCGCCGTACAAGGGCAACGACGCGTTCGAGCCGTTCGGCGTCGGCTACGTCGACCTCGGCGAGCTCCTCGTCGAGGCGCGCCTGACCGAGAACGAGCCCGACCGGCTCGAGATCGGCGCGGCGGTCGAGCTCGTGCTCATCCCTCTCTACCGCGACGAGAACGGCACGGACGTGCTCACGTACGCGTTCCGGCCGCAGGAGACCGACGGATGACCGGCGTCGCGATCGTCGGCATCGGCATCTCGCCCTTCGGCCGGCACGAGGGAATGTCAGGCCTCTCCCAGGGCGCCGCTGCCGTTCGGCGCGCACTCGCGGACGCCGGTCTCACCTGGAACGACGTGCAGTTCGCGACCGGGGGCAGCCAGGACGCCGGCAACGCGGACACGATGGTGAACGTCCTCGGTCTCACCGGCCTGCCGTTCTTCAACGTCGAGAACGCCTGCGCGACCGGCGGCAGCTCGCTCAGCATCGCGTGCTCGCTGATCGCCTCGGGCACCTATGACGTCGGCGTCGTCGTCGGCTTCGACAAGCACAAGCGCGGGGCATTCGACCCGAATCCCGCCGATTGGGGCCTCGGCGACTGGTATGGCGAGACCGGGCTGATGCTGACGACGCAGTTCTTCGCGATGAAGATCCAGCGCTACCTGCACGACCATGCGATCTCGCCGAGCATCCTGTCGAAGGTCGCGGCGAAGGCCTACCGCAACGGCGTGCTCAATCCGAACGCGTGGCGCCGAACGCCGCTGACCGAGGCGGAGATCGAGGGCTCCACGATGATCAGCGACCCGCTGACGCAGTACATGTTCTGCTCGCCGGGCGAGGGGGGCGTCGCACTCGTCGTCTGCCGTGCCGAGCTCGCGTCGCGTTACACCTCGAAGCCCGTCTACGTCCGCTCGACCGTCGTACGGTCGAGGCGGTTCGGCTCCTTCGAGGTCTTCAGCTCGTGGCTCGCGCCCGAGCGGGCTCCGAGCCCGTCGGTCGAAGCCGCGAAGACGGCGTTCGAAGCGGCCGGCATCGGCCCCGAAGACGTCGACATCGCCCAGCTCCAGGACACCGAAAGCGGCGCGGAGGTCATGCACATGGCCGAGGCCGGCCTATGCGCCGACGGCGAGCAGGAGGCGCTCCTCGCGTCGGGTTCGACGGAGCTCGGCGGCACGCTCCCCATCAACACCGACGGCGGCTGCATCGCCAACGGCGAGCCCGTGGGAGCGTCGGGCCTCCGCCAAATCCACGAGAGCGTGCTCCAGCTCCGAGGCGACGCCGGGGACCGCCAGGTCCCCTCCAAGCCGCGGGTCGCGCTCACCCACGTCTACGGCGCCCCCGGCGTCAGCGCCTGCACAGTGCTCTCGACATGAATTCGACTCAGACATGCGGAAGGGAGATCGGTGTGAAACACCTACTCAACTCGCGGCGGACCCTTGCCGCGTTCACTCTGATCGTCGTCGCAGCAGCGGCGGCGGGAACGGCCGCCTCGGCGCCGGGCACCTCCGGCAAGAACGTCCTCGCCAGCATGCTCACCGGCTCGCCGAAGGCTGCAACGGCGAAACAGTGGGCGACGATCGTCGCCAACGCGAAGAAGGAAGGTTCGGTCACGCTCTACACGTCGCAGAACCCTGTTCTGCTCGCGCAGACGGCGAAGGACTTCCAGGCGAAGTACGGCATTACGGTCACGATCAACCGCCAGATCGACTCGACACTCACGACGCAGGTGAACGCTGAGGTGACGTCCGGCAACGTCAAAGCCGACATCCTCGTGATCGCCAGCAAGCCGCTCGTCCTCGGCGCGCAGAAGCCGGAGAACAACTGGGCGGCCACCGCGGTCGGCCCTGACCTCTATGCGAAGGGCTACGACCGCACGAAGTTCGGCGGACCCGGCAAGGCGAACGTGGTCGGCCTCGCCATCCTCGGGGTCTCGCAGAACACCGGGCTGTACTCGAAGCCGATCAAGGACTTGCCCGACGTCATCGACCCGACCCTGAAAGGCAGGATCGGGATCGTCTCCCCGAGTGCACCGTCGCTCGTCGACTGGTACCTCTGGGTCCAGCAAACCTACGGCAAGAGCTTCCTGACGAAGCTCGCCGAGCTGAACCCGAAGATCTACGTCTCCTCGCTGCCGATGCAGCAGGCGGTCATCTCGGGCGAGATCTCGGTGGGGACGTTCACCCCGACGAGCGCCCTCGACGACAAGGCGAACGGCGCACCGATCAACTACCTGATCCCCAAGGGCGCGAAGGACTGGAATGCCCCCTGGTGGGGGATCGTGCTCAGGAAGGCGCCGCATCCCAACGCGGCCCAGTTGCTCATGAACTACCTGGTCACGAAGGAAGGGCAGCGGAGCTCGCAGCGGCACCTCGGCGCGGTGCTCCAGAAGGTCCCCGACACGTTCTACGTCGAGCCGCGCAAGCAGAATCTCTTGCTGCTGACGCCGCAGAAGGTGACGGAGTTTCAGAACTATTGGAACGGGCTCTTCAAGAAGTAGGATCGGGGGGAGCGGGCTTCGGCTCGCTCCCTTCACCCGACCCGCATGCGATAGGGGTGACGGCGTGTCCAGCGTAAGCATCCACGGTCTCTCCAAGCACTTCGGCGGCAAGACGCCGACGACCGCGATCGACGACCTGAACCTCGAGATCGAGCTCGGAGAGTTCCTCGTCCTGCTCGGCCCGAGCGGTTGCGGCAAAACGACCACGCTCCGCTGCATCGCGGGCCTCGAGACCGCCGACGCGGGGTCGATTGCGTTCGGCGACCACACTGTCTTCGACGCTGCGAGGCACGTCGATGTCCCGCCCAACAAGCGCAACATCGGCATGGTCTTCCAGTCGTACGCACTGTGGCCGCACATGACCGTTCGCAAGAACGTGAGCTACCCGCTGCGCGCCCGGAAGATCAAGGGGAAGCAGGCGACCGAGTGGGTCGAGGAGGTCGCGCGGCTCGTCGACACGAAGGAGCTGCTCGACCGCTATCCCGCGCAACTGAGCGGAGGGCAGCAGCAGCGCGTCGCCCTCTCGCGCGGCCTCGTCGCGCGTCCCGACCTCGTGCTGTTCGACGAGCCGCTCTCGAACCTCGACGCGCGTTTGCGGGACCTCGTGCGCACCGAGATCTACGAGTTGCACGCACGCCTGAAGTTCACGGCCGTCTACGTCACGCACGACCAGAGTGAGGCAATGGCACTCGGCGACCGGCTTGCGATCATGCGCCGCGGCGCGATCGAGCAGCTTGGCCGCCCCGAGGAGATCTTCGAAGAGCCAGCGACCGAATACGTCGCGGAGTTCATCGGCATGTCCAACCGCTTGACCTTCGAGCGGCGTGACACCGGCTGGACGTACGAGGGCGCCGCCGTCGAAGGCGGGCTCGGATGGCTCGACACGGCGTCGCCTGCGGTGTCAGCGCGAGCACGCTCGGAGGACGTCCACCTCGCGCCGCCCGGAGCGGCTCCCGAGTGGCCCGACACGATCAGCCTGCCGGCGACGGTCGCGGCCTCGGAGTTCGGCGGCCGCCACCTCGACGTCGTCGTGAACGTCGGCTCGACGCGTGTGCTGAGCAGGATCCCCGCGGGCGAGCGGGGCAGCTGGGCCCGTAGCCTCGAGCCCGGCCAGCCGGTCGTTGCGCTGTTGCGCACGCGCGATTCCGCGTTCTACGACGACGCAGGCGCGCTGCTCCGCGCCACCGGCCGGCCGGTCGCGGTCGCAAGCACGACGTGACGACCCAGGCGTACGCGGCTTCCCGCCGCGGCTGGAGCATCTCGCTCAACCGCATCGCACCGCGCGTCGGGATCCTCGCCTTCATAGGCGCGATCGGCTACCTCACCATCTATCCGCTCATCCGCCTGCAGTACCTGGCGCTCGAGCACGGCGGCCGCTCGTACCACGACGCGTACACACGCGCCGGCGAGTGGCAAACGATCCGCTACACGCTCTACCTCGGCGTCGGCTCACTCGCGATCGCGCTTGTCATCGGCACAGGGCTCGCCTGGGCCGCGACCGCACTACCGCGGCGGCTACGCATGCTGCGCGTCGTTCCGATTCTGCCGATCATCCTGCCGCCGCTCGCCGCCGTGCTCGGCTGGTCGTTCCTGCTCTCACCCCACCCTGGCTACCTCAACCAGCTGCTCCGCCACCTGCCGTGGTGGAGTGGGTTCCAAGGGCCGTTCGACGTCTACACAATCCCGTGGATCATCATCATCACGGGGCTCGCGCTCGCATCGTTCGTCTACCTCTTCGTCGCCGCGGGCCTCGAGAACATCAACCAGGAGCTGATCGAAGCCGGCTATGTCAGCGGCTCGTCACGGCCGGCGGTGTTCTTTCGCATTGTCCTGCCGTTGCTGCGACCCGCGCTCGTGTACGGCACGGGCGTCGCGTTGCTCCTCGGCCTCGGCCAGTTCACGGCGCCGCTCTTGCTCGGACAGAACGCGGGAGTCACCGTGCTGACGACGGACATGTATGTGCAAACGGAGCAGATCCCGCCGCAGTACGGGCTCGCCGCAGCGATCGGCTCGCCGCTGCTCGTCTTCGGCGTGCTGATTCTTTTCGCCAACAGGATCCTGCTCGGAAACCACTCGCGGTTCGTCACCCACGGCGGCAAGGGCGGCTTCAAGCCCGCAGCGCGCGGCTCGTGGTCGGGGGCGATTTTGGTCGTGCTTTACGGCTTGTTCACGACGGTGCTGCCGATCGCGGCACTCGCCATCGTCTCGCTCGGGAAGTTCTGGAGCGGCACCGTCGACCCGAGCACGTTCACGCTGGCGACGTGGCGCACCGTGCTGAGCGCATCCGGCGTCCAGCCGGCGATCTGGAACAGCATCGTGCTCTCGGTGATCGCGGCGGTCATCACGCTGCCGATCGCCTACATCTCGGCGCTCTTCCTGCGCAAGCAGCGCGAGCATCGAATCGCCGGCCCGATCCTCGACTTCGTCATCGCCATGCCGCTCAGCATTCCCGCGGTGATCTTCGGCGTCGGCTTCCTACTCACGTACACGCACAAGCCGTTCGTCCTGTACGGGACGAAGTGGGTGATCGTCCTCGTCTACATCACGCTGATGATCCCATTCGCGACGCGCATGCTGTCGTCAGGTCTTGCGGCACTCGGCGATTCCTACACGGAGGCGGCGCGCACATCGGGAGCCGGCGTGCTGCGCACGCATGCGACGATCTTGCTGCCGCTCCTGCGACCGACGATCGGGGGCGCGTCGGCGCTGATGTTCATCCTGCTGTCGCACGAGTTCGCGGCCTCACTCCTCGTACGCGCGCCCACTGTGAACGTCATGGGGACGATCCTCTACGACTTCTACCAGAACGGCGGCTACCCGCTCGTCGCCGCGATCTCCCTGATCATGGTCGGGGTGACGACCGCCGGCGTGCTCGTCGCGCTCGCGGTCGGCGGCTCGGAGACGTTCAAGAAGCTTTAAGCGCGCCGTCAGGCAATGCGGCCATGATCGCGATGTACCGCGCGATGAGGCCGTCGTCGTCGAACGTCGCGTGCGCCATGAAGATGCCGACAGTGCCCGTGTCGGCGACCATGTCCGCCTCGACGAAGCACTCGCGCGCCTCGACGGCCGCCGACCGCAGCTCGTGCCGATGCGCGTACTCGCCCTGCCGCTGGCGCTCGCGCCGGAGCTCGAGGAACTCGGCGATCCGGTCGCGACCGGAGATGACGTCGAGGCCGGCCGTCTCGAGCGCAGGCCGGATGTAGGTCGCATCGGCCGCGAAGCACGCTGTGGCGGCGGCGTCGTCGCCGGCATCGAGCGCGGCGAAGTACGCATCGAGCGGCGATGTCACGACGCGATTTCGCTCATCAGCGCGAAGTAGCGCTCGATGAGTCCCTGCTCATCGATCACCGCGTGCACGAGGAACGAGTTGAGCTCCTTCCCGTCCTGCGTCGCGACTCCCTCGACGAACACGTCGCCGCAGTCGACGGCGCAGGCTCGGACCTCGTGCCGGAACGGGCGCTTGCCGCGCGCGACGAAGAACTCATGCAGCTCCTCTCGTCCCCGAGCGACCTCGAGCGTCCCGGGCACCTCGAGCGACGGGCGGATGTAGAGCGCGCCCTCGGCGAACGCATCGGTCGTCGCCTCGACGTCGCCCGCGTCGAGCGCGGTGAAGTAGCGGTCGAGCGGCGAGGTCACGATCGCACCGGTAGCGCGACGGTGACGATGCCCGGTCCGACGGTCGTCTTGCCGCCGAGCTCCGACCACACCTCGAGGTCGACGAGCGCGTCGCCCGCCTCGCGGCGCTTGCTCTTCACGCGGCCGCGCACGACGACCGTCCCGCCCACGGTGTTGAACCGCCGCATGCGGAAGCCTGCGATGCGCCGGATGCTGCCGCCGAGCCCGATGAACTCGCGCACCGTGCGCTCCCACATGCCGAGGAGAAAGCCGGTGTTCGCATACATCTCCGGCGCACCCGACGCGCGCGCGTACTCGCTGTTGTGGTGGATCGAGTTGAAGTCACGGTTCGCACCCGCCTCGACCACGAGCCGGTAGACGCTGAGCGGAAAGGCAACGGACGGCACGTCCGCCCCCTCCTCGACGTCGTCCCAGTAGCGCTGCTCGTTCCAGTCCATCAGCCCTCCGGTCCGTTGTAGACGTACATCGTGTTGCGGAAGCGCGCGACGACCTCGTCGCGCTGGTTGCGCGCCTCCCACTCCCAGGTCATGAACGCGCCGCGGCCGACGCTCGTCTCCTTGAGCTCGCAGCCGACGAGCTTCCGGCCCGTGCGGGTGAGGCGGTCGCCGAGCACCACGGCCAGCAGCGGCTCGATCTCGAAGTCGGCCGCGAAGTAACCGGTATGGGGAGGCTCGAGCCCCGTGAGGAAGCGGCGCACGCCGGCTCCGTCGGGCTGCGCGTCGCGCTCGTGGCTCGTGAAGGCGGGGCTGCCGCCCGGCCGCCAGATCGCCGGCGCGACGAACGTGAAGTAGCTGCTGATCGGGGCGACGCCGTCGTCGTGATGCAGCGGGCAGTCGAACTCGAGCGGCTCGAGAAAACGGCGAAGCGCCGACGCGTCGACCGGGTCCGCGCCGTCGACCGCCTCGCCGCCGAAATCGCCGCCGACCGCGTCGATCACCGGCTGCCAGTCGTCTCTCCAATCTCCGGCCACTACTCGAGCGCTCCGATCTCCTCGAGCGACGCGATGCGCGCGTCGTCGTAGCCGAGCAAGTCGCGGAGGACGTGCTCGTTGTCGCGGCCGAACGTCGGCGCGGCGCGATCGACAACCGCCGGCGTTCGCGACAGGCGGTAGCGCGATCCCTGTACGACGGTCTTCCCGTAGAGCTCGTGCTCGAGCTCGACGAAGTGCTCACGCGCTGCGAATTGCTCGTCACCGAGCGCGGTGTCGCTCGCGAGCGCGACGTGGGCGGGCACGCCGGCGGATTGCAGCAGCCGCTCGACCTCGCCGGCGAATTGCGTCGCCGTCCACGTTGCGACGAGCTCATCGAGCTCGTCGGCGTGGGCCAGACGGCCGGCCGTCGTCGCGAAGCGCTCGTCGCCGAGACCGATCCGCTCCGCCAGCGCGCGCCAGTCGGCGTCGTCGCGCACGGCGATCGCCACCCAGCGGCCGTCGGCGGATGGATAGACGCCGTGCGGCGCCATCCGCGGGTCGCGGTTGCCCATGCGCTCCGCGACTCGCCCGGTCACGCGGTAGTCGACGAGCTGCGGCGCGAGGAAGTATGCGGCGGCCTCGGTCTGCGCAAGGTCGATGTGACAGCCCTCCCCCGTCTCGTCACGGCGGTCGAGTGCGGCCAGAAGGAGGACGAGCGCGAAGCGCGGCGCGACGTAGTCGCTGTACGGCCCGTAGGGCCCGAAGGGCATGCGGTCGGGCCAGCCGACGAGCGCCTGGAATCCCGACATCGCCGCCCCGATGTTCCCGTAGCCGGCGAAGCGGCCGAGCGGGCCCGTCTGTCCCATCAGAGAAGTACTGAGCATGATCACGCCCGCGTTCAGCGCGTCCAGGCGCTCGTAGCCGAGGTCCCACGCGTCCATGACACCGGGCGAGAACGACTCGAGCACGACGTCCGAGCGCCGCACGAGATCGCGCACGACCTCCCGCGCTTCCTCGAGCTTGAGGTTGAGCGCCAGCCCGAGCTTCCCTGCGTTCATGTCGCCGTAGAGGGCCGACGACTCCAGTGACGGCGCGCCGTCGTGGAACGGGCCGATCAGCCGCGCCGTGTCGGGCCGGGTCCTCGTCTCGACGCGAACGACCTCGGCGCCGTGGTCGGCGAGCGCGCGGCCGACGAACGGGCCTGCGACGACCCACGTGAGGTCGAGCACGCGGAGGCCCGCGAGCGCCCGCTCGCTTGCCCGCTCCGGCACCGGCGAAGCCGGTACCTCCGCTCCTGGGCGTGCTCCGTCGAGCCTACGCACGCTCACGCCCGTAGCCCCATGACCTCGCCGAAGACCTCGGCGTTGTGCTCGCCGAGCCGCGGCGCCGACCTCCGGAACGTAAATGCGTCTGCGCTCACGTGGGCGAACGGCCCCGGCAGGACATGATCGCCGAGCTCGACCCAGAAGCTCCGTTCGTCGAGCTGCTCGCTCTCGGTGAGATCGGCGACTGTCGCGATCGGCGCGGCGAGCAGCTTGCGCTCGAGCGACGCCTCGAGCACCTCGCGCTTCGTCTTGCCCGCGAGGAACTCTGCGACGGCGCCCCGCGCCCGGTCGAGCACCTCAGGACCGATCGTTCCGGCGGCGATGAGCTCGGGCACCTCGCTCCAGTCGAGCGCGGCGAGCTGCGCGTCGCATGCGCCTTCGTCGTGCAACCAGCGAAAGAGGTTGTTCGTGAAGCGGCCGGCGGCCGGACCGAGCGCGATGTGCAGTACGACGTAGCCGTCGAGCACGTGCCACTTCGTTGCGGCCGTGCCCGAGCCGCTGCCGCTCTGGTCGAGCTTCCCGGCGGCGTCGTCGGCGACGAGCGCACTCCCTTGCGGATCGCCGACCGCCGTGGCGAGGATCCGCGAAAGCGTCGCCTGTGTGACCGACTGGACGACCGACACGTCGACGTGCTGCCCGAGACCGGTTCTCTTCGCGGCGCGATGCGCGATGAGCGCGCCGCCGGCTGCGTCGGCCGCGGCATGCAGGTACGCCTGCGGGACGCTGATCCGCAGCGGAGGACGGTCGCCGTCGCGGTGCGCCGCGAGCGGCCCGCCGGCGGCCCACAGGATGAGCTCGCTTTCGGCGTAGCGTGCCTTCGGACCGTTGCTGCCGAACGGCGTGATCGACGTGTAGACGACGCGTGAATTCAAGCGCTGCACGTCCTCGTAGGCGAGCCCGCGGCGGGCCATCGTGCCCGGCGTCTCGGACTCGAAGACGAAGTCGGCCTCGGCGCAGAGGCGCAACGCGAGCGCCCGTCCCTCGTCGGTGTCGAAGTCGCAGGTCACGCCGCGCTTGTTCGCTGCGTACGCCTCCCAGTAAAGAGAGTCCCGACGTGCGCTCGACCCCTCGGGCGGCTCGACCTGGATCACGTCGGCGCCCAGGTCTGCGAGCAGGCGTCCGGCAAGCAGGCCGCGCTCGTTCGTGAAATCGACGACGCGGTAGGCGTCGAGGAATCCCATCAGCTCTCCGCCAGCCGGCCGAGCTCGACGAGGCGCTCACGGCACTCCGCGACGAGCGTGCGCGTGATCTCGGCGGCGGAGCGGAGCCGCGCGAACGAGCCGACGACCTGGCCGATGAAGTAGCTCTCGAGCTCGAGCGCGCCCTCGTGCCCCGCCTCGGCCGCCTCGTCGATCCGATTCCAAGCGGGCTGGACGAGCAACGACTGCAGCGGCATCGGCAGCGGCTTCGGCGCGCCGGGCTTCTCCCACTCCTCGTGCCACGCGCTTCGCAGCTGCCGGGCGGGCTTGCCGGTGCGCGTCGCCGAGCGCAGCGTGTCGGAGCTCGTCGCCGCGAGAAACTTCGCCTTGACCGGCGCCGGCGCGATGTCCTCTTCGCTCGCGAGCCAGACCGATCCGCACCAGACCCCCGCGGCGCCGAGCGCGAGCGCGGCGGCCATCTGCCGTCCCGACGCGATTCCTCCGGCGGCGAGCACGGGGATCTCGCCGGCGGCATCGACGATCTCCGGCGTCAGGATCATCGTGGCGATCGTCCCGGTGTGCCCGCCGGCCTCGGTGCCCTGCGCGATCAGCAGGTCGACGCCGGCGGCGAGCTGGCGCTCGGCGTGGCTCCGCCTGCCGACGAGAGCCGCGACGGTGACGCCGGCCTCCTTCGCACGCTCGACGAGATATGCAGGCGGCGTTCCGAGTGCGCTCGCGATGAGCGAGATCCGATGGGAGAACGCAACGTCGAGGAGCTGCGAGACGATGCTCGGATTCGTGTTCACCGCCGCGACGTAGGCGTCGTCGCGCGCCGGCGGCACGCCGTATGCCGTCATCAGCCGCTCGACGAACTGGATGTGCTTGTCCGGGATCTGCGCGCGCAGGCTTGCGACGAGGTCGGCCGCGTCGCCGTCGGCGAGCTGCGCAGGGATCAGTAGGTCGACGCCGTACGGCCGTCCGTCGATCTGCTCCTCGATCCACGTGAGCTGCGCATCGAGCTCCTCGGGACGGTACGCGGTCGCGGCGAGAACTCCGAGCGCACCCGCTTTCGAGACCTCGGCGACGACGCCGGGCGAGCGGTTGAAGCCGACGAGCGGATGCTCGACGCCGACGAGATCCGTGAACGCCGTCCTCATCGCGGAAGCCCGATGCCTCTCGCGATCAGATTGCGCTGGATGTCGTTCGTGCCTCCGCCGACGACGTACTTGATCGAGAGCCGCGCGCCGAGCTCGAACGTGCCGGCGAGCGCGGCCTGCGTGCCGAGGATGTCGAGTGCCGCCTCACACAGGTCCTCATACACCTCCGCGCCGACGATCTTCGCCATCGGCGCCTCGCGTCGCGCCCCGCCGCCGCCCGCCGTCGCGCGGACGCTCGCGTTGACGAGGATGCGCGCCGCCTGGAGCCGTGCGGCAAGGGCGGTGATGCGCGCGCGCACGGCGGAGCCGCGCGGACCGGCCCGCCCAGGATCGCGGCGAAGCTCCTCGAGCAGGTCGTCGAACTGGCGATGGACGTGCGCGGTCACGCCGCCCATTACGACGCGCTCGTCCGCGAGTGCGCCGGTGATCACCTTCCAGCCGCCGTTCACCTCGCCGATGCGTCCGGTGTCGGGGACGCGAACGCCGTCGAAGAACGTCGTGCACGCGATCTCCCCGGAGAGACCGACATGCTGCTGCGCCTCCCAGCCCGGACAGGGCACGCGGACGAGGAACACCGTGATCCCTGCGTGCGGCTCGGCCCCCGGATCGGTGCGCGCGGCGAGCCAGCACCACTCCGCGAGGTGCGCCCCGCTCCCCCAGAGCTTCTGCCCGTCGATCACCCATTCGTCGCCGTCGCGAACAGCGCGTGTGCGCAGGTGGGCGAGGTCGGAGCCGACCTCCGGCTCGGAGTAGCCCAGATAGAACGGCAGCTTCCCCGTCGCGATCAACGGCAGGATGCGCCGCCGCTGTTCCTCGGTTCCGTGACGGACGATCGCGTTGCCGATCAGGTCCGCGGCGGCCAGCACCTTCGGGTCGACGCCGTGATAGCGCAGCTCCTCGTGCAGCACCATCAGCTCCTCGGCGCTCGCGCCGCGACCGCCGTGCTCCGGCGGCCACGCCATGCCGAGGTACCCGCCGGCGGCGAAATCTCCGCCGCGCTCGAGGAACGCGCGCACCTCGGCCCGGAAGCGCTCCGCCGTCTCGCCGAGCTCTAGCCGCGGCAGGCTGCAGCCGCGTTCGAGCAGGACGTCCGCAGGCTCGCCGGCCGACAACGGGAACTCGTCGATGCGCAACACGTCTGCGTGCACGCGGCGGAAGAGCCACGGCGCTGCGTGCTCCTCGAAGAAGCCGATCGCCGCAAGCGTGTGGTGAGCCGCGAGCTGGACACGGCGAGCCGCAGCCTTCGCGTACGCCACGGCGAGCTCGCTCGCGAGCGGCCACGCAGGGTCGTCGAGCTCGTGGAGTCGCACCGCCTCCTCGACGAGGCGCCGCGCAGCGACGACGTCGATCTCGGCGTTCGCGCACCTATGCGAGACCGCCTGGAACGCGCCGATCGGCTTACCGAACGCGTGGCGCGTTTTCGCGTGCTCGACCGCGAGCTCGTGCGCACGCCCGGCGGCGGCCATTGCGCGGACCGCGAGCCCGAGACGGAGAAGCGTCTTCGCCTCCTCCACCGCGTTCTCATCGAGTGTGACGCGCGCGGTCTCTGCGCCGAGGCGAACCTCGGACCAGCTCGGGACCGCGAGCCCCGGCGTGGGTGTCACGCCGTCGATGCCGAAAAG